>Ga0310691_10001244_pt1 | contig 40094 bp, 66 predicted proteins | sample 176DNAGHGlowgp2_FD_203887 | JGI IMG/M metagenome (GOLD analysis project Ga0310691, IMG submission 203887) | Sheep rumen microbial communities from Palmerston North, Manawatu-Wanganui, New Zealand - 1766 DNA GHGlow gp2 (v2) (version 2) | ecosystem: Host-associated > Mammals > Digestive system >... | reverse complement strand
CTCCTTGATTCGGTTGGCCAACGCGAGGCACTCGTCGAAGAATCCCGGGAGGGTCTTCAGGGCTTCCCTGCGCTGTTCGAGGGCCTTTTCCATGCTTTCCCTGTAGAGGCCGATGATTTTCAGTACGTGCTCGGAGTCCATATCGTCAAGCTCGTACCTTGCGTGGGCCGTGTCGCAGAGCTTGGTGCCGAAGTAAACGGTCTCGTCGATGTGTTCGAGGCAGCCCTCCACCCCGATGCGCTGGGCTTCCTCGGGCGGGACGTAGGTCGTGCTGATGTCGAGACCGCAGGCGACCGTGCGGGCACGGCGGCGGTCGTCGTAGGCGGTGTCCGTCTTCAGGGTGACGCATACATAGCGGATAGACCCGCTACGGTAGCCCGGCTTGCAGTCGAGGATTTCCCCGTTCTTGCCCTTGAATACGAAGTTGGAGGTGAAGTTCGCCCTGTCCGTCCCGTCTTTCTTCGGGTTGTTCCCGATGACGGAAAGGACGCGGACCTTGTTTTCCATCTCACGGATTCCCGTCTCGATTCGCTTTTGGAACTCCTCGAAGCGGTTTACCTGATGGGCTTGCAGTTTCTTCTTGTAATCTTCAAACATTAGATGCTCCTTTGCGGGGAATGGTTCCTCCCGCATATACCATATAGCCCCACGGGTAGCGCCCGTGGCGCCCCATGAGGAACCGGGTAGGTGTTACCCGGGAATAAAAATATTTTTATGCCTTGCGCCCAATCTTGGTCAGGTGGTCGTCCTCGGGTACGATGGCGCAGTGGCCCTTGACCCATTCCATAGCGGATTCGGTGGACTTGAAGTCCTGCTGATAGAGGGGGTCGAACATCGTGAAGCCGAAGAAGCCGTTTCCGTCCTGAACCGCACGGGTAACCCTGATGTCGGTTTCCCCGTAGGCGGTAAGGCTGAACTCGACATCGTGATGCCCGTCAATGCGGAACGAAAGGGTCGCGTACGGGGCGCCCGTGGCGCTGTGGCCTCCCTTAGTCTTGCCTACCATCTTGGTAGCTCCGCAGGCGTTCGCCACGGCTACGAGGAATTTCTTGAGTGCGGGGAGGGTGTTCTTTTCGAGAACGGGGATTTTCTTTTCTGTAGTTTCCATATAGATGCTCCTTTGCAGTTGCGGGATTGCCCCTGCATATACCCGTATAGCCCCACGGGGAACGCACCTGGCGCTTCATGGGGAACCTGGTGGGTGCCATAGGGCGACCGGCCGGGAGTCTGAAGGCGGGCAGTCCTCTCGTGCTTCCGCCGTCCATATTCAGAAAGGGAGGCGCCTGCGGCGCCTCCCTTGGAGCTATCTATGGTGAAAAATTTATTAGTCCCGGTCGCACTCGTCAATGAGTTCAACGATATCCTTTACCGAGAGCCATTCGTCATTGATAATGCAGCCCTGCTCGTTGTCGAGGCTTCCGTACTTCTGTTCAATCTTGTCTTTCAGTTCTTGAGCGTCCATTGTGTTACTCCTTTAAAAAATGCTAGATGAGTTCTACAATATCGTAGCGGATTTCTTGGATTTCGTGGGTTTTATCTTTTACGTGGTAAACGATAAGGGAGTCGCAAGATTTCATCTTCGCGCGGATTTTCTTGTCATTTTCGAGGCTGTCAAGAGAACCCGGAAGATGAATGTCGCACCCGTCAGCAACGCTTCCGTCATCGTTCAGCTCAAAGTTCTCCATTAAGGAATCAATGATGCTTTGTACCGCCGCATCGTGGGTGTAATACATATAGTTTACCCCTGCTTTTTGAATTGGCGTTCCACTACTATGTTCAATAACGATAAAGTGTCTGTTTTTCATACTGCCCTCGTTTTATAAAAAATTAAAATTCCACGGTCAGCACGGGTTCCCCGTCGGTATCCCCGAGGTAGACCCTTGCGGTTTCGAGGGTGTCGGGTTCCCAGATGTCCCTAGCTTCGTCCACGGCATCGTCCGCGTTGAGCGCCCTTACCGGGATAGTCTTCCCGTCATCTTCCCCGTCGGAGGTTCCCGAGAGGACTACATTGAAGTCGAACTTTTGGTTCCTGCGTACCTTGACATGGACGATTTCGGAGTTCCTGCCGTACTGGGTTCCAAAAAATTTTCTCCCGTGGTAGGTGAAGCCGATGTCCGTACGGGTGCCCGCGAGGTTGTGCCTGCCCTCGATGTCGTAGTCGCAAGTGACCTTGAACGTCCCGGGCCAATTAGTCACCTTATACTTTTCCCCGGGCTTTTTCGTGAGGTAGAACTGGAGGGTCTCCCCGGGAGCAAGCTTGTCGAGCCTTTCCCCGTCAATGACGCCACAGCACTTGAAGCAATGTTTCTTCCCGTCCTTGTCTACCCCGTAGCCCGTGGAAAGCCCGTCGGGGAGGCACAGGGAGCCACAGCGGTCGCAACGGGTGACCTCTTGGTTGCGCCCGAAGTAGGCGATGGCGACTTCCACGGGGCTAAGGGCGAAGCGGTCGCTCTTGTTCTCCGTAATGTTGGTGCAGAAGAGGACGCCCCCGTCGTCCATTACCATCTCGATTGTGCAGTGTTCATCGTTGCCGTAGGCGAACCGGTTGTGCTCGGTGGCGATGTCGTAGTATTGGTTGTCCTTGAGGACTTCGCAATGTTCGAGCTTGCACTCTCCGTCCTTTGCGAACGCATCGTAGAGGTTCTTTACGTTGAGCTGGACTACATCTCCCTGATGGAGATTGCTCTTGATTTGCCCGATGATTGATTCCATAGATTTATGCTCCTTTGGGCTATTGCTTGCCCGCTACCTATATCCCCCGAAAGCGCTCCCCCGTAGCCCCCCATGAGCTTCCCGGGTGGCTACTATGGGTACATGCGGACGCCTGCCAGCCGACATGCTTCCGCCAGCCCCGAGGAGGCACAAAAAATAGCCCCACGGGGGAACCCGTGGAGCCATCAGGTAGGAGCAATAAATCCTTACTTCTTTTCGAGCTTGTCACCGCAAAGGGGGCAATTCGGGAAGACCATAGTGCCTACATAGGAGTCGCCCTGCGCGTAGCAATCTACCTTGTTGTCGTGGAGGTCGCAACGCTTGAGGTACATATCGTTGCTAGAGTTGAACTTGACGGGCTTCCCCTGCTTGCAGAACGGGCAGAAGATGGAGTCGAAGATTTCGTCTACGTCTTCGTCAAATTCGGTACGCTCGGACTTATCGGAGTTTCTCTTCCACCATTCAAGGGCTTTCAGGATTCCGTAGGTGTAGAAGTAGTAGCCGACAACTTCTTTCGGGGAGGCAATCTCGTTGAACTCGGCAAACCAATCTTCGCCGTTTGCCGTATTGGCAATGACTTCGGCTCGCTTCTTGTGGAAAGCGTCGATGTAGGCGTTCACCTTGACACTCACCAAGATGTCGGCGCCAACCTTTGAGACTTCTTCGGGTTCCGCTTCAGGTTCTTCCTTTGGGGTCTCCACGGGAGCATTATTAAAAAATTTTTGGTCGATGATGGATTTCAGGTCGTGAATGTCGGGGATTATGACTCGCTCGTTGTGGTCGGTCGGGTAGCCCTGAACTTCAATTTTTTGATACCCCTTTTCGTATGACGTAATGGTGAGTGTAAATCCCTCGCCTCGGTAGGTGAAATTGGTGTCATAGATGGTTGCGTCGTTATCCTCGGCATCGTCCGAAGACTTGGTGTCGGGATAGAACACATGGTCGAACTTCGCCTGCTCACGGGTAATCCCGAGGGCTTCCGTGATGACCCGCTCGATTTTCCCGTCGTGACTATGGATTGAAATATTATTCAGGATATTGCCGATGATGTCCCCGTGGAACGGCGTATCTACAACCTTGTAGTTTGCGCCCGAGGGCAACTCGTGTTCCTCCCCGTTATCTTGATATGCGTCCTTGAGAACTTCCCCGAGGTGGAATACCACGGAGTCATCGCTCTTGCTAAGGCTAAGCTGTCCAAGGTACTTCTCAAAGGCGTTACGGGCGATGGTGTTCGCACTGGTCGATGACCATGTTCCGTCTGCGTTGATGAGAAGCTCGATTCGGGTGCAGTCCATATTGACTAGGACAGCCATATCGGTCGATACATCGTCTTCATCGGGAACGCTAATCGTTTTCAAGCAAAGGTCGTTGAATACATAATTGATATAGTCGTCCCTGTCAAACGGGAGGATTCCATAGGGCAAGTTCTCCAAGTTGTGAATGAACTTGTGGTCTACAAGGTAGTCCATGTAGGCGTTGCAGTCGGGGTGGTTCTTGATAAGTGTGCAGTCGATGTAAAGATGCTTTTCCATAGATTTATGCTCCTTTGGGCTTCATCGCCCATAACCTATATGCACCCGGGTAGCTCCCCCGTAGCCCCCCATGAGGAACCGGGTGGACGCCATCAGGTGACCGGCGGAGGCACCCGGCTGCCCGCCGGCGCTTCAGAAAACGGAGAAGCCCCACGGGGTTGCCCGTGGAGCCTCTAGGTAGGACACAAAAATAAAAAAAAATTAATCCCGGTTAATCGCGATTTCCTCTACGATATGCTTCCCGTACTCGTTCTCGTAGCCGTAGAAGTCCACGTAGAACAGCGTACGCCACTCGTAAAGCCCGTCCTCGTTGCGTTCCTCACGGGAGACCTCGACAATGAGGTTTTCAGCCTGCTTGTTGCCCGTGCGCTCGCGGAGGTCTTCCGTCCCGTTCTGCGAGAGTTCAGGCGAGCTTACCACGAGGCGGTCGGAACAGAACATTCGTCTTGCAACATCTTGCACCTTGAGCTGAATGTCCCTCAAGTCAAGCTCGATTTCGGAGTTGTCCTCCGTGGAAAGCGTCTCTAGCGCACTGCGGAGTTCCTGACGGGCTTCTTCGAGGTTCCTCGGGATATAGCGGTGGTCGCCATTGGCGAATACATAGTTGTTCACTACGGGAACCAAGAAGTAGACGTTCGGGGTGCAGTCGTCGGGCTTGATTTCCACCACGTCGGCGTCGCCATCTTCGAGGCGCTTGAAGAGAAGCTCGATGTCCTCCTGATGGGGGTTCTCGTCCGTGATAACGAACGATACGCACTCGTTGTTGTCTGCCGTGTGGCTAGTCACCCTGATGGCGAGATACCCGTCAAGGTTGGAAATGCAGTCCTCGATGTTCTTCTTGAGTTCAGCCACTACATTCTTGCGTGGCATCGGGGAGTGTACGAGGGATTCCATTCCCTTTGCCTCGATACCGCCCGTGCGGACATCGCAGTTCAAGCCGTAGCCGATTGCGATGTACATTTCGTCAAGGTTGAGGTTATTTTCTTCTGCCATAGATTTATTACTCCTTTGGGCTTCATTGCCCAAGTACCATATAGCCCCACGGGGAACGCCCGTGGCGCCCCATGTGAGACCGGGTAGATTGCTCCATTTCGAGAGGGGATTGCTGATTGTTTTCAGGCAATCTTTAACTAACCATTACACACCATTCGTTAGTGTTGTCGATAGTGTTTAAGCGGTTAGCCCTTTCCTCGGCAGCCGCCTTTGTGTTCCACGAACTATCCAAGCTCGCAGACCAAGACGTATCTTTACGAACCATAAATCCGTTTGGATAACCTTCGGGAGGTTGTATCGTATTTCCGTTAATCGTTGCACCCACTTGATAGCCTAGAACAACTCCGTCTTTTACAACAGAGTTGCAAGCCAAATATATTTCATCTGGTTCTGCCATAGCTTTATGCTCCTTTGGGCTTCATTGCCCAAGTACCATATAGCCCCACGGGGAACGCCCGTGGCGCCCCATGTGAGACCGGGTAGAATACCGCTATTCCGCGTCCTTTACGGCATCTTCGAGGGAAACCACGACTTTCAGCCCGAACGATTCGGCTTTCTTTGCCATTTCGTCCCAAAACGGGCGGAACTTTTCGAGATTTGAGACCTTTACCGTGTGGTAGCCGTTCTCGTCCAACTCTACATCGTCCCAAGTGCCTATCAATTCAGAGCTTCCGTCATCGTAGATTTCTCCCTCGGTGACCACGCCCACGGACACTCTGTCGATGTCCTCACGCTCGTCGCCCGCCCTGATGTACTGATAGGGGAGGTCGGTGTTCCCGTTTTCGCTAGTGAGCGCCTGCATAATCTTCTTTGCCACGCCATCGGAAAACTCGTCCCAGGCATGCCAAATAGCTTCAAAGAAGTATGTCTCGCCCGTGGGTGAAACCTTGATGTTGTCAAAGGGTTGCGATTCCTTTGCGGTAGTATGGAGGACTTTAAAAATTTTCTCGGCTATCCCTTTGGAAGCGAGAATGTAGATGTTGCTTCTGTATGCCATAGGTTAAGCTCCTTAAAATTAAAATTTTACCTCTTGGACTTTGCACGGCACGAACCGCTCAAGGGCATCGCACAGCTCCTCCTCGGTAGCCCCCTCGGCTTCCCCGATGAGGTCTCTGAACGCCCCGTGGGGGGTTACGCTCCCGTAGAGGTTGGCGTGGTAGTAGGGGTCTGCGTTCGGGGGGAGGCACCAAGAGAGCCTGATGTTCTGCCCGTCCGTAGTGGTGAAGCGGGCGATAAGGTCGATTCCGCCCTCGGGGTCTACCTGAAGCATCACGGACTCGTCGCCCTCGAAGTCGCAGTAGTCGTACGGCTTGTGGTGCGTACAGCCCGGGAAGAGGGTGTCGATGGTGGAAATGAAAGTGTCGCGCACCTCCTGCAAGTGGGCGAGGTGGCGGTTGATTCTTGAGATATATGCCATAGGTTGCTCCTGCGGGGGTTGATTGGGTGTTCCCGCACAGGCGGTATATCCCCGATTAGCCTCCCCGTGGCTCCCCATGGGGAACCGGGTGGGAGCCATAGGGTGCGCCGGGGACGCTGGAGGCTGCGAGCGGGGGTAACGGAAAGGGAGGCGCCTTTGGCGCCTCCCTTGTAGCTTATGGAGTTTGAAATGCGTTACTGACGGAGGAACCCGAGCGAGTATACCATCGGGAGCATCTTGGCTTTCAGCGCCTTGAAGTCCTCTTTGAGTTGGTTAAACTCTGTAGGGCATGCTTCCTCGAAGAGACCCTTGAGCTGACGCCATCCGGCGTCCCATCGGTTCACCTGAAGCTCGGGGTGCGACTTGTGGTATTCGGGGCGAGCTTTTGCGGAAGCCGTGAGGCAAGCCTTGAAGTCATCGAGAACTTTCTGACCCTCTTTGGTGAGGCTGTCGAGCTTGCCCGAGGAACGGATATAGCGGGAGTCATCTTTGGAGTTCTGCTTCCAATCATATCCGAGAAGCTCGTAGGTTTCTTTCTTGGTAAACGGGAAGAACTGATTGGCAAATTCATAGGCTTCCCCGTCTACCTCGCCCTTGATTGAGGTCTGATTAGAAGCGGAGTGGAACATCGAGAAGATGTAGCAATCCTTTTGCCATTCGGCATATTCCGGGGAGTTTACATTGGGAACCATATAGCAATCACGGGTATTGTACCATTGATTTTCCACGAGTTTACGGGCGGCAAATGCAGATACTACTCGGTCGAAGTTCTCGGGGAGAATATTGAAGCCGTTGGCAACTGAAATCGGCAATGATGTAAGAATTACAAATTGAGCATTCTTTTCTACAACATTAGAATTGATACAAAGATAGCCGAGCGACCCGGTTGCAATCGAGCCACGGGCGCGTTCATCATCTTTACTAATGACGCTAATGCCATCTGTAGTGCAAATACTTTTCTTGCATTTAGGAAGTTCTCCACACGCCCATTTGCGCATGGTTTCTTTACCATCAAGGTTGTAATTGACATGAGTTCTGATGAAAACAATTTCTTGTCCATCGGAATTTTCCAAAAGGTCTGTCGGAAATTCAGTCTGAAAAAACTTTGGTTGCTTCTTTGTAGACATATCAAACTCCTTTATTTAAAATTATTTTTGCTACTTCATCGTCCAAACGCTGAAGTTGATTGCCCAACCTGGCTTGACTCCGGCAAATTCTTCCGAGCGGAAGCTGAAAGCGTTGTTGAACTTGAACACATTGAGCCATTCCTTGCGGAACGCTTCACAAGCGTCTCCCGTGAGCCATGCCGGATTAGAAAATAACCCGATAACGACATCGGTAAGCTTGAAATCCTGTACGAGTTCGAGGATTCTGTAAAGGAACTGAACTGTAAGTTCATTGGCGGGCTTTCCCAACCCATCTGCCATCATGCGTTGCTGTACGGCAGTTTTGGACACTCCGTCTTTATGTTTTTTCTTGTTACCCGACGTAGCCTGTCCATACGGAGGGTTAATATGAAAAATAATTTTTTCATTTCGGTTAGCACGGAGGGCTTCAGTGAGTTCCCTCGGGAGGGTAGGAGTAGCCCCGTTGAGGAAGTCGAAAACAAAAGTTTTTTGGGCTTCAGTACTCAAAGTTTCAGAACACTTGAGTTCGTTCGGGTCGATGGTGGAAACAAAAAGATTTCCGTATTCGTAGTCACGGGTAAGACTTTTCGTTCCGGCACAGCAATCCCAAACAAGGCAGTTCTGCTCCCAATCCTCGCCCGCTACAAGGGCGATTCTGCGGTGGGATTCGTCCACCCAAATCTTTGGGGTAAAGAACTGCCCGCCACGCCTGCGTTCGGCGTCACCTACGAGGGTATCATATAATCTCTCAAGCTCCTTGTGGTCATCGGTGGTAATCGCCCCGAAGCGAGCCTTGAATTGCCTAGCGAGCGTCTCATTGACCGCCACGGGAGCATACCCGTCAATGCCCATGAGCTTCCCGTTGGCGATAAAGGCTTCGTCCTGCGCCTTGATAAAAGCGTAATAACGACCGACAAGCTCGTTGGCGGTCATATCCTTAGTGGATTTCAAAATTTTTGCGATGAAAAAGTCGAAACCCTTGCGGAGCGTGGTCTTTGTAATAGGTACAACTCGGGTAATACCCTTTGCCATATCCTGAATAGAATTAAAAATCTTTTCGGCTGAAAAGTCCGCATCTGCGACGTGATAGACGATTGCGTTGTCCTGCACTTCCTTGTCCTCTGCAATAGCGGTAACAAGTTTAGTGTTCTTCCATTGTTCGGACGGGGCAACCTTGAAGTCTACCAAAGAATAGAAACGATTACAAAAGTTTACATGAAGCGCAAAGCACTCGTTCTTGTCTGCCACGAAGATGACATCGGGTGTACGGCTCACTTTCTTGTTGTCGAGGATTTGGAAGTAGTACTGAATGGCTTGGGCGAGAACCTTTGCCCTTTCGGTAGCGCTAGTGAAGTCTCGGTCACGCTTGAACTCAATGAGCATTGCGCTCCCGTCAAACTTGACATAGGCATCGCAGGAGTTGTAGCGGTGAATGGTGACTTTCTTCCAATTATGCTGAATGGCGTCAAGCCACGCCTGCTGTACGAGGGATTCTTGGTCGCTATCGTCTTGGATAGATACGAGCTTCGCGCGAAGCTCCCTAGTCATTCGGCTAGTAGTCGCCTTGACTTTTGTAAGTTGTTCTTCTGATGGTTTTAAAGGCATCGGTTAAATCTCCATAAGCTATTATTTCTTCAAATATAGTATATCCCCCGTGTAGCTCCCCGTGGCTCCCCATGAGAATCCCGGTAGCTACTAGGGGCTACCCTGTGGGAGCAGCAGTCCCCGCCGGGCGGAAACAGGAAGCCCCGCCGGGGTTACCGGCGAGGCTATAGGAGGGAGCAATTAAAAAATATTTCTAGAGAGCCGTGTAGTTGAACTGGTTAGCCCCGTCAGCGAAGCCCACGAGAATCCACTCGTCACTCTTGCCGACCATCAGCCCGAACATATCGTCTGCGTCCTCGACGTTATAAAAAATATTTTCGTCATCGGCGCCGACTCCGAGACCCATCTTCATAGTGACATTTTCGAGATGTTCATCGTCACGCCACATAATCACGGCATCGAAGCGGGTTTCCGGCTGAATCTTCTTAATTTGTTCAGCGAGTGCGTCAATTCCGATATGCGGTGCCTCATAGTCTTGGAACTGAATCAGGACATAGCCCTCACCGCTATTCGGATTAGTCAGCCTGCAAAGGTGATGACCGGAGCAGAAGAAGTCCACATTGTCGTCCTCGGTTCCCTCTTCGTAGCCATCATCGAATTTGATGTTAATGCCAAAATCTGTGCCATCTTCTTCCATCACCGTGCAATCGCTGTACAGGTCGTCGTCCGCTTCGAGACGCTTGTCGATGGCGTTGCCGATGGCTTCCAAGTCCTGATAGAACAGGAAATCCCCGTAGCGATAGAAGTAGAAGCGCTTATCCTCATCAAAGAACTCGTCCTTGAGGTCTGCCTTGATTTGTTCAATGTTTTTGTATTCCATAGTAACTGCCTTATTATTTGCGGAGGGCAACATCGCCCGCCAATACCCGTATAGCCCCCAAGTAGCTCCCCGTAGCCCCTCATGAGATACCGGGTGTCCACCGTAGGGTTCCCGGGGGCTGCTGGCGGAGGGTCGCCGACTCCCGGAAAACAAAAACGGGCGACTCTTGCGAGCCACCCGTTCAGGGAGCAATTAAAAAAATTATCTTCGGAACCCCAAGAGCTTTTCCGTCTCTTTCCGTTTTTCTTCGATTACCCCCGCCCACCACTTCGGGACATCGGTAGCCTTGCTGTCCCCGTTCGCATAGACGGAAGTTACTTCTATTCCGAGCGGAGCCGAGGCAAGGAAATCTTCGGTATCTTCAGCCTTGTCAGCCTGCCTGCGTCCAAGCTCGTCGAAGCCCTTGAAGTCCACCTCTTCGGGGACGACATCGACCGCCCCCGCATCGCTACCCGTGTTCACCACGAGCTTGCATCCCGCCTGTGCGAGAAGCTTCTTCCCGAACTCGAACGACTCCTGTGCGAGCTTGATAAGTTCATATCTTTCCTTTGGACTCATTTTGCGCCTACCTTTCTTTCGGTTAATGGACGGAGCAACGCCTCGACCGCGGGCGACCGGCTGTCCCCGAACGACATCGCACGGGCTTGCCTAAACGCCTCTCTCGAAGCGATACCACGGGTCTGCCGTAGCCTCTTCTGTTCAGCCATAATCTGCTCAATCGTTCTAGGTGCCATATCTGCTCCTTTCGGGCGACCCCCGCCCGCATATACCTTATAGCCCCGTAGTACCTCCCCGTAGCCCCCCATGAGCTACCGGGTGACTCCCCGTGGGAACCTGCCGGGGAATCCCGCACGGGTCTGCCCGCACGGGAAATTAAATAAAAAATTTTTTATGGGAGCTGCAACAGGAACGCTGTAGGCGCTGCCTGCTCCACCGAGTCGAGGAGGTAGTCGATGAGCGTCCGCACGGCTTCCTCCATCGTCAGCACCCCCGTAGACCGGTCGATGAGCCCCGTGGTAGCCATTGCGTTGCCACCGAGGTAGCCCCCTGCGATGAGATGGGCGTCCTCCGCATTGAACTGCGGTGCGAGGTCGATGAGCTTGTAGCGCCCGCAACTCTCGTGGAAAGCCTGCTCTTTCAGCTCGTCGGTATCAAGGTAGAACCATTCATCGGCACTAGGAATATCGTCCGTGGCGAAGCGGATTACATCTACGGGTTCACCGGACTGAATCCGTGCGAAGATATGCGTGGCGACTTCACGGGCTAGGCTCGTAACATTGTCGAATCGAAAGTATCTCATAGAATTGCTCCTTTAAGCTGATACCCGTATAGCCCCATAGGAGCCTCCCGTGGCTCCCCATGAGAATCCGGGTGAGTGTTACCCCGGGGCTACCCGGGAATCGAAAATAAAAAATAAAAGGGCGACCCCACGGGCGAACCCGTGGAGTCCCCTGAATCTTCTAGTAGAGGTAGAAATTGACTTTCCTCGTATATCCCTTTGTCCCGAGGAGGTGCTTGTGGACTTCGTGGTCGAACTCGTCCTGCTCGCGCGGGTCGGTGTGACCATTGTTACGCCAATAGCGCAAGCCCTTTTCGGTGAGGACGTAGAAAGAATAAAAGTCCGTGCCATCGTGGTGACAATTCTGTGCGTGAAGCCCGTCCTTGTCGATAAAAATTTTTACCTTGTCGATATGGTTGGCGAACGGGTAGGTGAGGGTATCACGACCCGTGAACTCGACCACTCGACCGCCCTCCTGCTGTCCACGCCACCCCCCGAAGTAGCCGTGGATAAGCACCATCTTGCCGAAGATGGGGCTATACGGGAGGTTTTCCGTGAGGTCATCGGAATCGGTTTCGTTCATATCGGTGATGGTGTCCCAATATGCTTTGGTATTTTCCACAAGCGGTTCAGCGGGTTCTTCATCGCACTCGTGTTGCGCCTCGTAGTATTCCTTTACATCGGCAAAGGCGGGAATATCAATATCGTTGTAGTATTGGATTTCTTTCTTTCCGTCCTTGTCTGCCGTAATATCAGACCACTTGATACGGGTTTCTTCGTGTTTCTTTGTATCAGCCATAAATTGCTCCTTTGGAAATTAAAAAATTTTTCCCAATCCCCGTATAGCCCCAAGGTGCCTCCCCGTGGCTCCCCATGAGTATCCGGGTGAGTCACCGCCCCGCTGTCGTCCCCGGGGTTCCCGGGTGCCACGCCATGTACAAAAAATCCCCCCGTGGGTTACACGGGAGGACTCTAGGTAGGTCATTAAAAATTTTACCACGGGTGCGAAGCGTCATAGGTGCCGAAGCGGTGCTCCCACATATTCAGCTCGTCATTGTTGAGATGCTTACCGCCCTTGCAATCGGGAGGGTAGACGTACAGCGTTACGCCACGCCCGTAGATTTCACAGACATATTTGTAGTGACCGCAAATCTGAAATCCGTTGGGAACATCGGGGAGCTTCTTGCGGACTTCGTAGGTGGTTCCGTTGAAAGGCAGACCACGGGTATTTATTACTTCGTAGCCTAGCCCTTGAAGATGCTTCTCAAGCGCTTCCCAATCAAAAGGCTTTGCGCCCGTTCCGTTCTGTTCCCAATCCTTGAAATCTTCTAGGAACTTCTTGAAGTGTTCGGGATAGTTCTTTTCATCTGCCATAAATTGCTCCTTTGGGCTTATTTAAAAATTTTTCCTCGCCCGTTCCCCGTATACCCCCGCTCGGCTCCCCCGTGGCTCCCCATGACTACCCGGGTGACCCGTAGGGGCTACCTGTGGGGACAGCGGGCGGAAGCTGTAAAAACAGGAAGGGCGCCCGCAAATGCGGGCGCCCCATTGCGGAGTTCATCAAGTATTAAGTGAAGAGCGGTTCTTCCCCGTGTTCCGCCATATATGCCGCGAACTCGTTTTGGTGCCACGATGTTGTGGGCGTCCATTTGCCCAAGCTCTTTGTTTTTGTTCCGTAAGCTACCGCCACGATGGTAGAATAGCTTTGCAGGCAGACCACGCCATTCGCCACGTCTTTCACGATGAAAGCTTCGTTTGTGCCGATATGGTGGCTCGTGAGTTCAAGTTGCTTCAGAAATTCCCATTGAGGGCTTTTCGCATTGTTCGCAAGCTGATTGCGGTATTCCTCCGTGCGGCACGGATAACCCCATTCGCATTTTGTACTCATAATTGCTCCTTATTAAAAAAATTTTTGACTACCTAGAGGCGAATCCTTCGCCCATATACGATATGCCCCCGAGACGCCATCCCGTGACGCCCCATGAGCTACCGGGTGCGCCCCCGCCCCCGAATTCCGATAAAAAATTTTAAAAGGGGAAAGCCTTTCGGCTAATCCCCTAATGACCCGAGGGGCTACCCGTGGTAACCGCCCGTGCGTCCGTTGCCCTCACGTCCCTTGCTCACTTGCGTACCTCCTTGACCTTGGACTTCACGGAGTCCGCAACCTGCTTTGCGGTCTTGGTAGCCTTTTCCTTGAGGTCGGTAGCCGTTTCCTTGATGGCTTCGCCTGCTTCTTCAGCCGTTTCCTTTGCAACATCGGTCGCAATCTCAACGGCACCGCTACCCGCTTCCTTTACAGCGGTGATGCCGAGCTTCGCCACGCTAGAAGCCGCGTCCTTTGCCGCTTCCTTTGTTTCGGTTCCGCAACCAATCAAGCCACAGACCGCAATGACAGAAATGAATTTCAACATAATCTTTCTCATAGATAGATTTCTCCTTTGGGCAATAAAAATTTTCCGCCCATAGTCCTTATAGCCCCAAGACGCCTCCCCGTAGCCCCCCATGACTGACCGGGTGACTCCCGTGGACAGACCGGCGGAGCATCAGGGTGCCGGCGGGGCTTCAGGCGGGGTATACGCGAAGAGACCCCCCATAAGGGAGGTCTCTCAAGCCGTTGGGCGCTTTCGCTACCAAGAGCGGTGAGTGACGGAGTGCCACACGCTCATGTAGCTCGTCACGAGAACCACGAGCCACGCGATGCCCACCTCAATGAGCGTTGCAAGCTCGTTCGTGGCGCCCGTGACGAGGTTATAGATGACTACAGCGGTCTCACCCAAGAGACCGAGGACGAAAGCGGTAAGAACCGCCAAAATGATTTTCTGCAACATAGACATAGACAAGTCCTTTGCAATGGTCAGTATTCTAGGGCAACCGACCGAAAGCCCCTACCTAGTACCCATATAGCCCCACCGTAGCCCCGCGTGGCTCCCCATGACTACCCGGGTGAGACCTGTAGGGTTCCCCAGGGCAGCGCTGGAAACCCGGGCGGAGGCAAAACAAAAAAAATCCCCCCGAGGCTAATCGGGAGGACTCTAGGGAGAAATAAAAAATTATTTGTCGGTCGGCTTAAGCGGTTCGGGAATAGGGACAACAATAATTTCCTTTTCCTTTACCTTTGTGAGCCATTCATTCATATCGTCCGAAAGTTCACAAAAAAGATATTCGGGGTTGCCGTCATAGTCCTCATTGAGCTTGGTGAGGAACTTGCCGAGCGTGAGCACCTGCCTGCCGTTCAGCGTCTTGCAGAGGGCGACATCCTCATCGTAGCGGTGCTCGTCCATCAGGGTATTCAGCGCTTCAGCTTCGAAGTCATCGCCTAGCTCCCCATAGTGACCACAGAGGACTACCGTAAAGTCAAATTCGTACGACATCTTGACGCCCCACCAATTACTTAGGCAATGGGGGTCGTCGTCACGCATAGCGAAGTCCACCTTTGCGGTCTTGTCGTTTTCCCACGCCCACAGAAGAAAATCAGCGCACTCTATCGGGGTGAGTTTAAGGCAACCTGCAAAATTAGGGTCTCTTTGTTGGAATAATTGGATATTTTCAGACATAGCTTGCTCCTTTGGGATTAAAAAATTTTCCCGCTACCCATATAGCCCCACCGTAGCCCCCTGTGGCTCCCCATGAACATTCCGGTGACCTCTCGGCTCCCCCTGCCCGACGCCTGTCCCTCCTCGGGGTAAAAAATAAAAATCCCCACGGGATTACCCGTGAGGACTCTAGGGAGATGCTAAGCTCTAGGCGCTAGGAGTTGAGGTACTCGTGGTACTTGCCGATTACAGCGTGGGTAATGGCTTGGCGCACGTTTTCGTTCAGCGGTTCCACGATATGGCGGTAGTCCTCCCCCTTGTAGAAGGTATCAATGGGAAAGCCCACGAAGTAGTTGCCATCGCAATCCTCCATAATGCGGAGTCCACGGATGGTAATTGCCCCGAACATTTCAATGACCGCCAAGCCTTTCATGTGACCCAAGTTCGGTCCCTCCTTGAAAGGGAAAATTCGTACGTTGGTCACGATATTCTGTGCCGGTTCCGGCTTGAACTCTTCCGTTTCAACCTTGCAATTCTGTTCTGCCATAAATTTATCCTACCTTTAAAAGTTACTAGGCTCTAGGGTACTTCCCTCGCCCACTACCTATATTTCCCTAGAACGCCATCCCGTGGCTCCCCATGAACATTCCGGTGACCTCGGTGGGAAGACATCGGGCGCCCGCGGGACTGACATCGGGAAAACAAAAAAATCCCCACGGAGTTACCCGTGGGGACTCTAGGGAGCAACTAAAAATTTTTATTGTTCCATCGCCTTGCGTACGGCATCTTTCAGCGCGTCAATGTAGCTCTCTACTTTCTTACGAGCGTCAAGCGGATAGACTTCAATGCGGAAAGCCGTGTTCTTTACCCCCGTCACGGAATCAACTACGGACGCAATGTAACGGGCATCTGTATCGGCTACGCCTATCACGCACCGACCCGTAGCCCCTCCGAGGTCCACCTTGACGCCACCCGTCTTCAGCGTGAACCACTCACGGGTACACGGGTTACGCATCTCAACGGGGCAGATGAGCTTGTAGGAGCCACCCTTGACCTGCTTCGGCTTGTTCGCTTCAGCCTGCTTTGCAAGTTCGGCACGAGCCTGCTCTTCCGTGAGGAGTGCGTAGCGGTCGCCATCCATCGGACGGAGGGCGCATCCGCCCCAAGTGCCATGAATTTGACCCCTATCGTCCGTGTGTTCAACCTGCCCAATCTTGCCCGTGTAGTGAGGTTCGCCCACCATATAGAGGATTTTCAACCATTGACCTTTTTTCATATTGTACCTACCTTTTAGGATTTTGTTCAACTTTCTGTCCACCCATATTATAGCCCCATCTTGTCCTCCCGTGCCGCCCCATGGAAAACCCGATGAGCCACTAGGGGAACCGCGGGGTTCCCGGGGTACGTCCTGTCCGCCCGGATAAAAGAAATCCCCCCGAAGCTACTCGGGAGGACTCTTGGTAGGTAGGTTTAAAAAATTAATTCTGAAACCACGGGTTCATTACGGGCAGTTCGAAGGAGTCCATCAGATGGTCGAATGTAATGGCGCCTTTGATTACGGTTACGCCACCGAAAAGCTTGACAATAACCTCAATTTCATCTTCGCTATTAATAGATGCAATCAGGGTTCCGTTGGCGTTGTAAAAATTTGCCTTTGGGTTATCGAATGTACCGACAAAAATTTTCTTTTCGTCCTCTTCATTGATGCACGGATGGCAACGCTCCTTGATATGAGCCATCTCCTCGTCAGTCGGGCGCCGGTTGCGGTTCATCGGTGCAGGACGCTTGCATTGAACACCCCTGAGCATCTCGTAGGGCATCGACTCGACTTCACCCGTAGCACCGCGGTCTATCAGCTTGAACACTGTCAGGAGCTCCCCGTTAGCCCCGCCGATTTTACAGAGGAATTGCGCGGTAACATCGTGCTTCTTCACGATGACCCTATCAATGTTATGGGTGACCTGCTTGAGTTCTTCAGTAATCATATTTTTGTCTCCCTAGATTGTTAATAAAAGTTTACCCGTGATAGCCACCGATGCGACCGCAAGAGTGTGGCGTGTGGAGGATGTTCATAATCTGCATAGTAGGTGTCTCCTTATAAAAAATTTTTCCTTATCTATGTTATGTACCCGTTGCGCCCCCGTGTGGCCCCCCATGAGGATTCCGGTAGTTGCCGAGGGGAAGCTGGGGGACGACAGGAAGTCGCTGGCCGACGACAGCAGAAAGGGCGCCCCTCGCGGGACGCCCTTTGGCGGTTACTATTGGAAATGCTAGACTCCGGCGCGCTGATAGGCCTCAATGACCTCGCTTTCAACCGTTTCGCGGGCCTCGCGGTCAAGTGGCGTTACCACCGAGGAGAAGCTCATGCCGGTTGTGTCTTGCTGAGGGTACTGAACATAGAGGCCGTTCGGCCCGTCAATGACGCGGAGGCCGCGCACGAGGAACTTGCCGAAGAGCGTGACGTTCGCGAGAGCGGCAACCTTATTGGTTCCGCCCGTGCAACCCATCTTGAACGGGAAAATCTGAACATTGCTGACCATCTTCGCGGTTTCGGTCTTTTCGGTCTTTTCGTTTGCCATAATTATATCCTACCTTTTAGGTTTCGGAACGGGAGCCATTCCCGCCCGCACTCTCTATATTCCCCTCTCGTAGCTCCCCGTAGCCCCCCATGAGCTATCAGGTGAGCCTATGGGGCTACGCGGGGGTTCCCGGGCGGACTTCAGGAAAAATAAAAATCCCGTCAGGACTTGCCCAACGGGATTACTCTCTAACGAAATAAATTTTTTAGTATTCCATTCCCACGATGATGGGGTGAGGCATTGGGAGGTTCCTCGTGCAGACGTGCTGAACGCTCTTCTGTATCAGTTCAATGTCCTCGTCAGTGAGCGACCTCGTTTCCCCTGCTCCATCGTGGTTCGCCACCAAGAAGCTACCGACTAGCATCGGGTTGCCCTCGTTGTCCACCGCTGAACAGTGGTGAGGCTCCCTCAAAAGCCCGTCATCGTCACAGATGACATCAAAATATTTCCCGCCAATGTTTCGGCTCACGATGTCAATCGTGTTGTTGATGGTGTGAATCGTATCATAGAACGCCTGCAATGAGTGTTCTATTACCACCTTTTCCGCTTTCTTGTCCTCAATGCTCACGAGGAAGAGGGTCAGTTTCTGTTCGTGCATAGTAACCTACCTTATTGGAGCTATGGGCGACCACCGCCCTAGCTACTACCCGTATATCCCCGTAGAACCTTCACGTAGCCCCCCATGAGCCATCGGGTGACCCTACGGGGCTACCTGTGGCGCCTGCTGTCCCGCTTGGCTCGGATACAGGAAACCCCGCCCATTCGGACGGGGTTCATTAGGTAGGTGGTGAATTAAATGCTTGGCAAGTTCCTCATTTTAGAGTACTTCTCGTACTCGTCTAGGAGCTTCTTTTCGTTCCCCGTAAGTTCACGCTTGCCGCTTACCGCTATGGTCGCCTGCACCTCGGAGCGAATAATATCCAACCAATGTTGTTTAGCCATTGCAACCTCCGCTTAAACAATTATTCATAATTGCAGGTTAAGAAATTAAACACTTTACGGATTCCCATTTTGATAATGATGAACATCATCAATACGATAGTCAGTAGCAGACCGAAAATTCCGTCAATGACTTTAGGAATGAAAGTTATGATATTGATAAAGACTTTTTTCATATTCACCTACCTTTGAAAGAAATTTATTTCCCTCACCCATATTATGCACCCGTGGCACCGCCCCGTAGCCCCCCATGAGAACTCGGGTGACCCCACGCCCTCCAGCGGGCGCCTCCAGTCCAGCCAGCTTCAGACCAACGAAAAAAGCCCCCCTTTCGGGAGGCTTCTGTTGCTTTGCGGAGTTTCTTATTCGGGCTTGTCCTCGGTTCCCTCGGGCTTCTCTTCGGTGCCGCTCTCGGGCTTCTCTTCGGTTCCCTCGGGCTTCTCAGGGTCATCGTCCTCGGGCTTCTCTTCGTCCTCGTGGACGGGGAACGGGAACGGCAACGGCATCGGCACCCTGATGGTATTCGGTGCTTCAAAGAGATTGAAGATGAACGCTACAGCAGCGACAAGCACCACGAGCCACGAAATGCCCAATTCAACGAGCATATCGATACATTCAGCGTCCAACTTCGCACCGCCCATAATGGCAAGAATGAAGATTGTTGTTTTTGCCACCAATGCGATAGCGAAAACAATAGACAAGAAACAAATTACCTTTTTCAACATAATTAACCTACCTTTTAAGGTTTAGCGAACCGAACCACTCGGCTCTGTCTACATTATATCCCCCTCGGAGCTCCCCGTAGCCACCCATGACTACCCGGGTCAGACCGAGGGGCTACCTGTGGTGCCTGCTGTCCCGCTCGCTTCAGATACAGAAAAGCACCCCTTTCGGGGCGCCTTGGAGATTGTTGCGGAGATGATTATTTTTTGCCAATTCTACTCAAATCTAATCTTTGCGAAGCATCACGGGCAAATCTAAATTTTATTAACCGCATTTGGTTCTCGTAAAAGGCTTTTCTTAGCGCTTCCCGTTCCTCTTCGCTAAGATGAGCATATTTTTTAGCCCTGCGCGATACTTTTTTTCTTATTCTTTCACGGCTAGCCTCGCTTTTCATATCGGCGACTACATCGGCTACACTGCTAAATACTCGGGAGGTGCGTTTTAATTCGGCATTCCATTCGTCTACAGCGGCTTTCCAATCGGGTGTTACATCGGGCGGAACATTGTAAATCAGTTCATAACGGCATTTGCTATTAGTGTTATCAATGATAATCCTAGCGTCTTTGCATTCACGAAAATCGTTCGCCCTTTTATCAAGCGATTTGGAAACCTTACCATAAAAATGGTCAGTTCTGATTAGGGCATCCATGTCGGACTTGGAAATTTTAGCCCTAAAGTAAATATCAGAAACAATTTCACCCTTATACCATCTATAGCCGTTGCCAATCGTACTAAAAAATTGCTTATATGCACTCCATTTAGTACAATCAGGGTCTGCTTTACACAAGCACAGAATAGTATCTCTTACATTCATATTTCACCTACCTTTGAGAAAATTAATTTTTCCCCTCGTCCATATTATGTCCCCGTAGTGCCTCCCCGTAGCTCCCCATGACTCCTCGGGTGACCCCACGGAGCTACCTGTGGCGCCTGCTGCACCCGCTTCAGATACAGAAAAGCACCCCTTTCGGGGTGCCTTGGAGATTGTTGCGGAGATGATTATTTTTAAAGGTCGTGTTGATTCAAATTCATTTGCTTGCAAAGAATTGTTTTCGTGCCGTTCATTTGCAAATACAGATGCTCCCCGTGGATTCCGTACCAATCGCTATCGTCATCAGCACCAAAGCCAATAGATGCATTATATTCGTGTAACAGTTTTTTCAAGTCTCGCTTGAAGTCATCAGGAGTTTCAGCATTATGTTCTAGGACTTCCTTGAGAATTCTTTCAGCATTTGCGTTTCGCTCGGCTATCTCCTCGGGCGTAAGCTTGCGACTCTCTGCTTGCTTGTAGAGGTTATGCATAGCGACCTGATAGGATTCCCAAACCCAATCATGCGGCGTACCATAACCGCCACCCATAAGCGTTTGCTCGACTTCCTCCTCTAAGCGGTCATATTCAGCGCTTTCCTCACGTGTGAGTCCTTGCTCTTTGCGCTTGATGAGTAACTCGTGCTTGCGTGGCATAATGAACTCAAGCCGTTTAGCCCTCGGGATAGCACTTTCAATTTTTTCAAGAATACTATTAGTGATTTCATCACTTGCACAGATGGAGTTTTTCATTACTTCCAATTCTGCACTACTAAAATCAATATCTATCATTTTTTACCTACCTTTAGGGAGCTAGATTTCCCTCACCCATTATATGCCCCCCGTAGACCCTCCCGTGGCCCCCCATGACTCCTCGGGTAATCTCACGGGGCTACCTGTGACGCCTGCTATCCCGCTCGCTTCAGATAAACAGAAAAGCCCCCCTTACGGGGAGCCTTGGAGATTGTTGCGGAGTTGCTTAGTTATATTCTACTTTGTTGAGTACTTCTATTACATTCGCTAGCGCCTCGCCAAGATTCTTGTATTGCCCATTTTGGTCATATAGCTTAAATTCAATTTCATCAATATAGTCATCAAGGCGGAGCTTATACAGACCCTTAAACGGATTCGGGTGTCTATCTAGGTAATCCTTAATTTTGCCCGATGTGGGATTTTCAAATTCTCTCCAATTATTTTTCACGGTAATGGAAAATCTTGGCTCCTCGGGTTCGGGCTTTCCAAATCTAGGAGTGTTTTCGCTTGCCTTAATCGTGTAATGTATCGTATTCATTTTTACCTACCTTTGAGAGAATTAAATTTTTCTTTCCCTCACCCATATTATGCCCTCCGTAGACACTCCCGTAGCCCCCCATGACCCATCGGGTGACCCCACGGAGCTACCCCGGGGAACCGCGGGCGTCCCGGTTTCCGCCAAAACGAAAAGCCCCGCCCTTTCAGGCGGGACTCGTCTAGGTAGGTGGTATCAAAGCCTAGAGACCGATGTCCGTCAGGATTGCGTCAAGCACTTCCCCGATGTATCGCTCGTCCTCGTCAATGTCCACGGGAATCTTCGGAATCCACATGGTGCGCTTCCCGGAGCTTGCCAAGAGGCTCCGGTCCTTATTGACCTCAATATATGCTTTCTTTCCGTTCTTGTAGTATTCGTAGCTTTTGCCCTCTTCGGTCATAGAGGTAATTACGGCGCTATCTTCAGTCCTGATGCATTGGACTTTCTCACCGGTGAATTCTTCACAGATGGGCAAATCGGCACCCATCGCAAAACCTGCAAAAGCAAGTCCACAGATTAACGGCAAATTTTTCATAAGGTTTAACCTCCGCAATGTTGGGGAACTGAATTGTTCCCTCACCCTCAATATATCCCCTCGGTGCTCCCACGTAGCCCCCCATGACTGTCCGGGTCATCCCACGCCCGAACCGCCCCGCCTGCCGTCCCGCTTCAGATACAGAAAAGCGCCCCTTGCGGAGCGCCTTTTTGTTTCATTGCGGAGTTGCTTATTTTACTTTCACTATTGCGTAGCGTCTAGGTTTTGCGTTTTTCCCTTCGCAAATAGTCACGGAGTTGTAACGCTTGCCCATCAGTTCATCATAAAGCCCCTTTAGCATTTCTTTCGTTACGCTGATACTATAATTTGCACATGCGCTAGTATAAGAGGCGTAAATAGTGTAGCGCTTGCCAAATGATTTCTTTTCAATAATAGAATTATTTACCGCCTCAATGAGTTTTAGCGCGGCATCTTTCAAGCCACTTGCTTCGCCCATAGGAACAATAGAGGGGATATTGTCAAAATAAGAGGCGCCAATGTCAAGCACGAGATATTTGGTTTTCAGTTCTTTCTTTTCAGTATTCATTTTTAACCTACCTTTTAGGAAAATTTATTTTTCCTCATTCCCCATATATCCACGTCCCGCCCTCCCGTAGCCCCCCATGACTACTCGGGTGACCACGCGAACCCCGCTGGAGCCAGCCCGCTCCGCCAGGATAAAAAATAAAAATGCCCGCACCTTTTACAGTGCGGGCAACTCCATATAGACCAAATTTTCCGTTTCTTTAGCCGTGGTAACCTGTCAAGCGCATAGTTTCCCCTCTCTTGTTAAAGGTTTAAAAGGTTGTGGGGGATTCTCACCCCCGTTTTGTTACTCTACTTCGGCGTTATCTTTGCACCAACGCCAAAACCAGCACTGCTGTTTAGAGGTTGTAGAGCTATAGTTCGCCAAATCCTTAGAGGTTGCGCCCACTTTCACCGATACGATGGTGTAGTAGCTCTGCAAGCAAATCATCTTGTTTGCGGTATCTCTCACCACCCATGAGCGGGTGTTGCGGATTCGTTCCACCTCTTCAAATACGGGCGTTTTCGGGTCTTGTAAGCTCTTGAGGTAATCGCTGAGGTCGTTCGGCTCCGGACGTGCGCGGAGATTGGAGTCCCCCATCTGTCCGCCATAAGTATCACGATAATTCGGAAGCTTGTTTTTCATTTTGTACCTACCTATCTAATGCGCCTCTCTAGGGCGGGCGCTTGCCCCTACCTATTACCCATATATCCCCATCGGCTCCCCCCGTGGCGCCCCATGAGTACCCGGGTATCTCCGTGGGGCGACCTGACGGCTGCCCGGCGGAGGCTCGACCCGCCGGCGGTTGCAGGAGTCCGTCGGGGGCGGGCTGACCTTAGTGCTCGGCTGTGCAGTGCTCTCTTGTGCACCTTGACAGGCGTACGCTCCCCCGTGGCTCCCCATGGGCAGGACGGGTGTACTGAGGGGGCTCCCTGGTGCAGCTGTCGTCATACCGGCGGGGACGACAGCGAGTCGGGGCGTCGGGCAGTCGCTACAGGGTGCTACACGGGTGAGCAGGGGTGCTCGTGTGAGCAGTGACCTTATGGGCATATACGCCCCATTAGTTTGTAAGGGTTTAGCACTCGTACTTTTATTGCAAGCGCATCGGAATATTGGTTCCCCCGCGTAGCCCCTCTAGTAGCCCCGTAGTTGGCTCCCGCTTAGCCCCGGGGTAGCCCCTCTGGTAGTCCCGCGGATAGCCCTATGAATAGTCAGTGTGATAGCCCGGGCTGCAGGCGCGCGCATAGGGGGTATATAGTGGAAGGCCCGGTGGAAAAAATAAAAGAATTTATTAAGGTACGAAAAGTAAATTAATATTTACATAAAAGGCATTCAAATTCAATTTTTACATGCGGTAGGGGGTAGGGGGTAGGGGGTATCCAGATTAGCAACTAAGTTTTACCCCCCGGGGGTACCCGGGTGGCCTCTTTTTTCGACATGGGGGTGTACCGGCTTTTCAAAAAATGGCCGGGGGTACCCAAAAGGTTCCCCGTGGTGTATACTTTGTATGTAATCAGGGTGTTGCGGGGGATTACCCGGGTTTCTTATGGAGTCTCTTGAGGATAGCCCTGTAGAGGTCGCCGGAGTCGGAGGGGAGCGTGTCGATGTCCGTGGGGACGATGGTTCGGCTGAGCCAGGCTTCCTTGGTGGTGTACTGGGGGTCTACGGAGAGGAAGTCGTCTTCCTGGATGTTGGAGGCGATTACGCGGGAGTGGGTGATGACGAGGATGCCGAGGTTCTTGTCTAGGATTTCCTGTTTCTTGCCGTTGAGGAAGAGGGCGGTTGCCAGCTGGGTCTCCTCGGACATCCCGATTTCTGGTTCGTCGAACACCAGGTACCGGTCGGAGGTCTTGAGGACGGCCTTGAGGAGGCGGATGGAGTTGATGGAGGTGGCCTCGGTGTCGTCCTCGTAGAAGAAGTTTGGCACCCCGTCGGAGCGGGACATGCGGGATGAGAGGGAGATGGATGCGATGCAGGGCTTGTCCCTCGGGAGTCCGAGGGAGTCCATCAGGTGGTACGTGAGCTGTTTCCGGATGAGGGACTTCCCGGATGCGTTCGGGCCGGTGAGTATGGTGAGCCTGTGGGGCTGTATGGAGTGGAGGACCTGGAGGATGCGGTCGATGTGCGGGTTCCAGTCCTTTGCGGGTTCTGTGGACATGTTAGCGGGACTCCTTGCACTTGATTTTGGCTATGGCCGGGAAGGTGTGGACATAGCGGTTGTACTTTAGGGGGATATGGTAGTCGTAGTTTTCCACGGTGCAGTCGAGGGTCTTCCGTTTCTGTGGGACCGGGACGCACTTGATGTCGTAGTAGCGCCTGAGTTCGTTCTTTAGGGTGGCCCGGGTTTCCTCGCAGGTTTCCCGTGTAGGGAAGCTGAGGTTGGTGTTGAGGTCTACCGGCGTGAGGAATATGAAGAGGGCGAAGAGTGTATCAAGCATCGGCTTTCCCCCTATTCATCCACCTGTCGATGTCGCACTCCTTGAAGCCCATGCGGATGAGGCATTGACGGAGGATGCTGCGGTAGTAGGCGTCATTTTCCGGCGTGAAGGAGGCGATTTCCTCATTGACCCACACGTCGATTGGGAGGATTTCGTAGCCGTAGGCATGGATTACGGCGTGGCACTTGTTTTCGTAGAGGTATGTGTACAGCGGCTCGAGGGATACGGGGACCCCACAGATGGCCTCGTCGACTGTTGCGGACTGGATGAACTCGTGGACCTTCTGGCGTACTTCTTCGGGGACGCCTTCCCTGAATCTTACTTGCATGGTGGCACTCCTTGTTGTTCCGCCGGGATTTCCCAGAGGTATTCCGGGAAGCTGTCGGCGATGTACAACTGGGTTTCGCGGGAGCAGACCCGGGCGTAGTGGAAGTTGATTAGATTCTTGATGGAGCGCTGGAGGAATCCGTATATCCTTTCGCGGAGCCTGTGCTTGGCCTTGTGGGCTTCCTTCTGTCGGCGCTTGAGGTACTTCCTGAGCTCGAAGAGGTCTGCGTACATCGCGGCGGTGTGTTTTCGTATCAGCATTTGGGATTGTCCTTTTTGAGGTTGGAGTTGAGCACGTCGGACCATGCTTTCTTCACTTTCTTGGCGTCGCATTCCACGAAGGGGTTAAGGATGGGTGCATGGGTGTCCTTTTTGGAGGGCCTGGTTATTTCCATCCCGTCGTTGTCCGCGATGGATTCGACGAGCCTCCGGCGGCAGCAGGGGCAGTGGCTCAGTCCGTGGATTGGTATTGTGTAGTTGAGTTCCGGCGTGAAGTCCTCGTCGTAGTGCTCGTCGAAGCTGCTCGTGTAGCTGGCCTCCACGGTCTGCAGCAGGGTGGTCCCGGACAGCCTCCATGTGACCCTGGAGCGTAGCCCGATGCTGTCGGAGTTGAAGAAGTTGTTCACCGTGTATTCGGGCTGGACTTCCTCGCCCCTGCAGAGCGGGCAGTCAGTTGTCGTGTCGGAGGAGTTTTTCATAGTAGCGTTTCCAGAAGATTTCATAGCCGGATGGGGTCTTGCCCTCGTTGAACATGGCGGCCACCACCAGCAGCCAGTCGGATTCGTAGGTGTATGAGTGGAGGTTGTGCATTTTTATTCTCCGAAGACGGACTTGATGTACTGTTCGCGCATTATGCGGAGTATCGAGTCGTTGCGCTCGGGGACGCAGTATTTCTTCTCGAGGTCGACGAGGGCCTGCTCTAGGGACTTCCGGGTGGCTTCAGTGTCGGGGACCACCTCGGTCCATTTTGGGGTGCGCTTCGGCTTGAGGGTACCCTTGAGGACTGCGCGGTAGAGGTCGAACGAGAGCGCCTGCCCGCAGTGGGAGCAGAACCTGTCTTCCGGGTACACCCTGTCGTTGCAGTCTGGGCAGAGCGTGGCAACCCATGGTACGCCGAAGCGGACGAACACATGTGCTTCCTTGGTCATCGGGTGGCCTCCTCTGTTTTCAGGTCGTCCCGCACGGACTCCCCGGGTTTTACCTCGTCGGAAGCTTCCTTCGGAATCCAGTCGCGTTGGTCCCAAGAGTGTTTTGCGGGGATGGCGATGAGGATTCGGGCGGGGTCTATGGGTTTCGGGCATGGTTTCCCGTCTAGAACGTACGCGTAGACCCAGGAGTCGTCCGGGAGTCGTTCACCGAAGAGGATGCTGAGCATGCCTACTTTTTTGAGGTGTTCGTCGGGCTTCAGTACCAGGTAGCAGCAGCCGGCCGGGGTGTTCGCTGGTAGCGTGGCGTCATCGGTAGACAGGTCGCAGGTGGTGTAGCGATTGCCGCCTTCTTCTGTCTGGGTGTTGGTGCGGTTGACGAATTTGGAGAGGTATTCGAGCTGTTGTTTTGATATGAGCCGGAGTAGTTCTTCTGTGTTCATTTGGTGGTCTCCTCGAACTTCAGGTCGTCCCACGAGGACTCGTTTGGCTTTACATTGGACAAGTCCTTGAACCGGGTGGTGTCGCCTTCCTTCCATACGAGGTAGCGGTACCCGTTGCTCCATGTGACGAGCCGGTATGGTGAAAAGAATGCCGACACCGGCGCCGGCACTGGATGGTACTGTATGGTGCAGCTGTTGCCGGAGCGGGTGAACTCAATCTTTACGAGGCGGCCCTGCGGGTCGTAGTGCTTGACGAGTCCTTCGCTTTCGATGTTTTCTGTCCTTGCGATTTCCATTACTTGTCCTTCTGGGTTTCTGCAGCTTCCTTTGGGAAGTCCTTTACAAGATACCCGTATTGCTCCGGGTGGTTCTTGGCTAGGGATTTCGCAAATTCCGGAGTCGGCTTGAGGCCGGTGTACCCGGGTATATCTACCGTGACCGTTTCGGGGTCATCATTGAACTTCACCTCTACGGCAGTGATTGGGGGAATTGCGGTCAACATTTCCGGGGACTTGTCGTAGAACTTCTTTTCCAGTGAGTTGAGCTCCAGTGACTTTTCGATGATGAGCGAGATTATTTCGCGGCGGGTCTTGCTTTTTTCCTGGCCGGCTGCCCAATTACTTTCCTTGTCGAGATTTCCGTCGAATGTCGGGTTGGTGGAATGGAGGAGCTTTGCGTACTCCACGTCGGCCCAGGTTGCCGGCTTGTCGAGGCCTTTAGTTTCGATGTTTTCTTCCCTTGCGATATCCATGTAGCTACCTCGGTTGCTGTGCGGGTACTTCCCGCGTGATTTCGTCGGTGTCTCCGTTGAACTTCACTGCTATGGAGGTTATCCGGTGTACCGTGGCGGAGTTCGCGGACTTCCTCCCGTTGAGCTTCGATATGGTGGCGTTAAGCCGCGTGGCCCCGTTGACTACGCTCTGGATGATTTCTTCGCGGGTGGTCTTCTGCTGGCCCATCCAGCGTCTCCATGTGTCGTTCAGGTCGATGTCGCAGTCCTGTGCGGGGTCGGATGCGTGTCTGAGCCGGACGTAGAGGACATCGTACCAGTCCGCCGGTTCGCTGAGGTTAGTCAAGTTCGGCCTCCTTGCGGATTTCGGATGCGTTCTCCTCCATGAACCTTGCGATTTGACGGTAGCCCTTGGTCATTTCCTTTTCGGCGAACCCCCTGAAGGGTACGCGGGCCGGGTAGACCTTCGTGACCACGTTGTCAACCTTATGGAGGACGATAGCCCACCCGAAGATATGTAGGAAGGCGTTCACGAAGCGGAGGAGCCCGTAACCGCAGAACTCGTCCCAGGACTTTTCCTGTACCTGGTCCCAGGGGTCGGTTTTTGGCGTGTTGTCGGGCTTGTTGTGATGCTCAGGCTGTTCGTCTTCAGCAAATACTAGCGTTTCTTCTTTGTTCGGCTTATATTGCGGAGTTCCAGGGTCGCCCGGGAAGACCACGGCGGCGCGGAGGAGTTCTGCCGGGAGGATTCCTGCTGCGGAGTTGTCCAAGAAAGTAACCGTGTATTCCGTCTGACCGGGGAAGTAGGTGACCGAGGCAATCTGGCATACTGAATGGAGTCCGCCGGAAATGTCTTCTACCATGAGGTGGCAGGTATGGATGTAGTTGAAGTCGAGTTTTAGCTGGATTGGCTTGTTATTCTGTTCCATAGTACAAATATAGCAAATCAGTGGTAGTGCACGAGGCCGTCGGCGGTATTCATATTGTTCCTTTAAGCAAGTTCTACGGTTCCCGGTTCTTTGGATGCTTCCTGGGCCGCAATCCGTTCGCGTATTTCCTTGCGGGATTTTCTACACTGGGTTAAAAACTGCTCGACCGTCTTTTCGCCAGCGATGGTATATGCATTGATACGTTTTATGAGGCAATCCTTGATTTGCTTCTTGATGGCTCCATTCGGCTTGAACAGTTCGTCTTGTTTGAGTATTCTATAGTAGTAGCATTCGTCTTCTTTTTCGGGGTCGCCATCGAAAAGTACACGTATCATTCGGCCGTCGCTATCGAGGTCGATGGTGATATGGTCTGGCTTGTAAGTAATGGAATACAGTTGGATATCTAGCGAAATACCGTATAGTATCAGTTGGCGGTCCATTTTATAATCAAGTTCGACTTTCACACTGTCGATAAGCATGTAGCGGCTGTTGCCATCATCCCATGATTTGTGTGTGCAGATAGCCATTCCAGGCAGTATGCCGGCATAATGGGTTTCCAGGTTGCCAACTTTCTCAAACCGGATTGCCGCTCGGACCTCGTTGATTTCACGGCTGATACGGGACTGTTCTTCTTCGAGCTCTTCGAGGCGTTTCTTGTAGTCTATTTTTGTATTTTCCATACTACAAATATAGCAAATCAGTGGTAGTGCACGAGGCCGTCGGCGGAGAGCATTTCGGAATCGGACTTCGGGGTGTCCGCGGCGTACCTCATGGAGTTGACTTTGCCGGACATGTGAAAGAGTTCCGTACCGGCGGGCGGACTATAGAACTTCGGTTTTGATGGCTGGTAGAACGGCACGAGGATTACGTCGCCAGTTACGGTGTCTATACCCGACTTGTGCTTGATTGATTCCAGTATGTTCTTCGCTTCGGCGGCGGTAAGGTACTCGTCGATGTAGAAGTTATATACCTCGCTGCCGCTAGGCAATTGTGGATTCGTCGAGAATATGAATAATTCTTCCGGTGTAAGGGTCGAGGTGCAGCATAGTGGCATCCCGTAGAACATCGAGGGGAATGCCAGGCGCGCGGCGGAAAAGATAAAGCCGTAACCACAGCTATCGCGGTAGTATGTGACGATGGCCCGGAGTGTGTTCCCGATTCGGTACGGGAACATCATGAAGAACGGGTACTGCTTGCGGTCCACCTTGATGGCGCCGTGGATTTTCCCGGCCTGGAGCTTGTTGACTGCGAGGCGGAGGAAGTGCAGCACGATGAGGATGTATGTCGCGTTCGTAATCTGCTTTAACATATTTTGAAGTCCCTGTAGTTGTCCCAGTTTGCTTCGGGCAGTTGCATTATGTCGTCGCGTACCGATAACCATTCACGGAAGGTTAGGTTCATAGATTTTTGCATAAGATGCGGAAGCGCGGCCGCAAATAAGTCGTTACGATGGAATAGGTCAGGTAGCTTGTCTTTGGCCGATAGGGTGTATAGCGTATTATTGGTGTAAGTTGACGGGTATTTCGAGCGAATAGCGGAATATAGCATATAGCTTTTATCAGTATCTTCGCAGTAGAATTCCATTGCGTGGAGTGCACCGCTAACAAATTTGTAGAATAATACGACTTTGTATTTGCAGTTTTCCGGCGGTGGCGATGGGATATCGTCGGGATTATTGAACATCTGCTCAACAGTGGCTCTACGGACCGCAAGTCGGATGAAGTGCAGCGCGATGAGGATGTATGTCGCGTTCGTAATCTGCTTTAGCATATTTTGACCGTTTTGACTGATGTGCTGTATGCGAACTTGTCGACGATGCCGAGCGCGATACCAGCTATTTTTTGTCTGACTCTATTGCGTTCTACGACAGAAAGATGTGGCGAGTATTTTTTCAGCATATCGAGCGACGATGATAGTACCTCGTTATGACACAGTGCTTCTTTTAGGTCCATATCGGCAGGAAAGCAAAATATGGAGCAGAAGTTCTCTTCGAATTCCTTGATTACGGCGTTGTAAAAGTTAGATGCTTCTTCTGGCGTATTGATATAGAATTCCATTGCTTGCAGCTCGTTGTTGCTATAGAAGCAAAATATCAATTTAGTATAGAATTGGCCTGCTGGGATGGCGATGTCGGCATCCCCGTGCAGCACCTCTGGTGTCGCCCGGTGGATAGATAGACGGATGAAGTGCAGCGCGATGAGGATATAGGTTGCTACGCATAAATATTTCATTTAATTATCCTTATCATTGGTATCGAGTGATACATCATGTATATGTAGTTTCATATTAGGAAACTCACGAAGTATCTTGTTTGCTATTGATATAGCATATTTGGAGTCTTGCATAAGGCGGTTGAACTCTTCACTATTAGTGTAATGATTACGAAAATCTTTATCAGTGTATAATAGACAGTGTTTTCCCCAGTTGTGACAGAGTATATACACATGAGCTGTAGCTGGCATGATATGGTGGGCAAAAAGTACTATATTTTGGACACCGCTATTTTCATTTTCTTCAGTATCTATTTGGATAGCCCGTGATTCGTTCCCTTTGCGATATGGCAATAACACGCAATAATTAGGATTTTTAAGTGGACTACAAAATGTAAATTCGAAATGCTTGCCGTCAGGTAATATTCGGTTAAATAGCTTTCTAAGGAAGTATAATGTAATTAGGATGTATGTTGCTAATGAGATGTCGTGTCTGATAGTCTGCATACGGTCAATTCCTTTAATTCTACGGTGACTCCGGGTAGCTTATCGTCGATTTCCATCAGGATATCCGTCGTCTCCGGATAGAATCCTGGCTTCAGCATAGTACTGAGATACCTCTCGCTGGGTACTAGGTGGCTTGATTTGTAATCATCATGCAGGTCGTGCCGAACGGTACATCGAAATATGCTTTGCTTATGCTCAGGATACATCTTTTCTAGTAAGTCAGTGACCTTGAGCATATCGTCGTATGACTTGGTGTAGATTTCAAGCGCATTCACTATGTTGCCAAATCGATAGAATATTACATTTTTGCCTTGAAATTCATTCCAGTCAATATCTGTGATTCTATATCCGAAAGCCCGTTCTAGATTTGTCGGCATTCTACCCTTAACCGGCGATAGCTTCCGTGACTTTATCCGGGCCGCGTAAACTTTTCTGAACATCCTGCGGAGAAAGTGGAGCGCGATTGATATGTATGTGGCTATTCGGATTTGTTTCATCAGAGTTCTCTTTTGACCGCTAAAGTAGTGTCGCAAACGAAGAAGAAATCATTGGGAAAATTATCATGCAGAAGATTTACAAGTCTAGGTATGAAGTCTTTATCAGTTAGTTCCTTAGCGACTATAGGGTTTATAAATGTTTTTAGGAGGACTCCTGGATATGATTTATTTTGACTTAATAATTCATCGCGTAAATCGCAATCGAAGCTTCGGGTTACAAGGGTGGCGTAATCTGGCCTTATTGTATTTATCACCGCTAATAGGCGCGTATGTTTGTCCGAGATTTCGTTAAAGGTGGTATCGATGCGTATGGCTCGGAGGGTATCTGAGTTCCAGAACGGAAAATATAGACTCATTTCGAACTTTGATGTATCTCGTGCTGTAGACGAGTGAGCGGATAGTTTCGATGTGGCTACACGATGTCTAATCTTGCGGAGGAAGTAGAGCGCGATTGCTATGTAGGATGCGATGCGTATGGAGGTCATTCTATTTTGCATACTTGGTAATTGTTGAAAGCTGGTTCGTAGTGGAATGTTTCTCTGTAGAATTCGGTAAGGTCGTTCATGATTGTTCGGGGTTTTATGTCTTCCCCTATTATTGGCGAATTTTTAAGGATTGCCTTTCGGAAGGTAGGGTCAAGACTCTCCTTCAGCGTATATCGGATATCTGCCGTGGAGTTAAACATGCAGATAGTTTCCTTGAAGTTATTATAGCGTCTGGCAATATATTCGCTCAGTGTATCGGCTTCGTTGTCCTCAATGGTATAGCATTCTAGGGCGAGCAGGAACTGGGGGCAGATATAAAGCTTGTAGAATATAACGACCTTGGTCGAATAGCAAGTATTTATGTAGTGCTCTGTATCGGGTGTCTCTTGGAAAATACGAGGAATTCGCATTATACGAGTGAACATACGTCGTATAGACAGGCGGATGAAGTGGAGCGCGATAGCAAGATAAGTGGCGTATTTAATCGATTTCATTCGTCAATCCTTTCAATGAAGAAATCCTCATATCGAAAATTACCGTGCTTAGGGTCATTGAAAAAGTTGTTCTGTACTTTATTCTGTACAAGGTCTAACCATTTGGTAATGTCCAGTATTGGGGTATTTGCTATGAGTCTGCTGCGTGTGAGCGGGAAGGCGGCAAGGAATTCTTCCGGATTAAGATTCGCGCTCAAATAGTGCGTGGAGTCATAATCAAACTGATTTATTAGCAATTTTATCAATTCGTGCCGTATCTCTTCGTTATCCAAATAAAAAACGAGCGCATATAGGTTGAGATTTCCATTTTCTCTCATTCGGTAGTATAGCGCGAGCGGGCAAGATGAATCAGAAGGACACCAGGTATTAGGACATGTGCTCTTGCATTGTTTTTCCGAATGTACACGCCGGAATATCATCCGCAGGAAGTGAATGAAAATCAGGATATATGTGGCAATCTGGATTTGCTTCATTCTACAAATATAGCAAAAGCGAAAGATTCGACTATGACTTGAGACGGACCGACTCGATTGGTGCATCGGGAAATGCCGAGGCTAGCGCATGCCGAAGCGAGAAGATATGCGGGTGGTCTGTTTCTATGTAGATGGTGTAGTCTTCTAGTTTTTCACTTGCATTCAGTATTAACATGCCATCTATTAGGTCATTATAGTTCGATTTAACAAACTTCCACGCATTTTCACAATCGCCGGAGGTTCTAAACCATTGTACAAGCGCAAGACGCCCGCCTGATGTTGGCGTTTTGTAGTACAGTACTTGCTTAATCTTGTACTTGGAAGTATCGATTTTTAATGGTTTCCATGGTTCATACTTTTTAATACGGACACGCTTGATAGCAAGCCTAGCAAAGTGCAGGAATATAAGGAGATATGTCGCGTACGGTATGGATTTCACTTATTTATCCTGCAGTTATAGTAGTCAAGGATTCGGTCGAGCGAATCCAGATTCTCCTGTGCCCACACGGGAAGGTCGCTGACCTCATGCCCGGAACAGATGAACCACGCGAGCGGGGAGTCTCCATCGCCAAGAATCTTGGTAAATGGGTAAATATCCGGTAGTAGAATTTCTAGGTTTTCATGTAGCCTATTCAGCGTGGAATCGTCGTAACCTTCCTTCGGGATGACGTGGAGTATCGCAAACCCGTGCCCGTCCATTGTATACGGAATGACCAGCTTAGTCCCTTTGAATAAGTATGAAAAGTCCTTGAATCCGGGCTTAGGCATATCCGCGGGCTTCACCGGGGATGCCTTCTGTAGTACTTTTCGGGCGAAATGCAGTGCAATCGCTAGGTATGTTGCGGCTTTCAGTGTCTTCATGCTATCAAATATAGCAAAAATAGCTATACTGGTGCGATTGGACGCGATTTAGCCTTGATATCCATCGATGCCAGTTTAGACACAACGGTTTTAAGCATTTCGGGTGTAATAGAAAAGTCCGTGAGGTTGCGCTTAGGCATATCTACGGGTTTCGCCCGGGATGCCTTTTGTAGTACCTTTCGGGTAAAATATAATGCAATCGCCAGGTATGTTGCCGCTTTCAATGTATTCATGCTATCAAATATAGCAAAATGATTAATGCTTTTTGGCTAGCTTCTTGGCAACTTCTCTGATTGTTTCCCGTATATCCTCATGCGTTATCGCATTTTCTGTCCACCGGATTCCCCTTTGTATTTTAGGGGGGATTTCACTTGCTATAGTATTTACGGCGGTCTTGATAGCGTACTGTTCCGATTCCAATGTTCTGCTGGCGATAATTCCAATATTATTGGTATCAAGCGTTACAAGTATTCCGGTTTCCGGCGATGGCTCTATACCCATTGGTATAGGGCCATACATAATATCGAACTGGCCTCGCAAAGTAGGCGCAATCATTGTCGCATACGAAGCAATGCGCTGCAGCATCCTGGTATCTTTTCGTGTTCGTGCTATGGCGATATTTTTGATGACAAGTGCATATTCGTGGGTATAAGGTTTTGAACTGTAGCCTTCGATGTCGGAAAAGTCCATTACTTCAATCTGGTCGCCCTTTGTCAGCTCATCGAATTCCGTCCAGTCATACGGATTGTATACTGCCGTGCATCTCCGTACGATTTTCCGTACGAAGTGCAGGGCGATAGCAAAGTATGTGGCTACCGATATTTGTGTAAATATGGTTTTCATTCGAGGGTAGCATACCTTCCACGGGGATGCATCGCGGAGATAATCTCTGCGCATTCTGCCTGGGTGATGAAGTGTCGTTCCATTAGGTCTTCCGGGGAGCTTAGCAGGTGCCCCGCGGTTTCCCTTATGCTTATCGAATTGGTCATCGATTCTGAATTGCAGCGCTTCGCGATGTCGATTGCTATTGTCTTCAGTACACTAGGTTCTGATGATGCCATCAGCGCGTGTCCGGCTATTACAAGGACATACCTGCCTGAATGGTCGAGGGAATCGACATCAAGCCGCAGTCCCTTTGGAATTCGCATTGCTTCCGACGGGTTAGCCTTTTGGAGAACCTTGCGTAAGAAATGCAGTGTGATTGCCGTGTAGATTGCGTACTTGATTGAGCGCATTGGTTTATTCCTTCTTGTCGACGATTCCTTCGATGGCGCTATCTTCGCCGTTTGTTGCCGTTTTGTCGGTGGAGGATGCCGCGCTTGCATCGCTAGTCATATCGGTATGGGTAGCTAGCGTTCCAAGTGCTGTAGTGCCGTCCCAATGTGGGTCATTGGTATATTGTATCGGGTTTGGTATTTGACAGCCATATACGGCGACGACATCAAATGGATGCGGTGTCGGCGTAGGATTCAGCCCCGGTTGCACACTGGGCGCTTTCCTAATCATATCTTTCCATAGTTCGGGATATGGAATCTTTTCGTCTTCCGGGGAGATTAGCCCCTTTTCGACCATCTGCTTCAGTTCGTCGACGGTCAGTTCTATATCGAATCCGTTCCATTTGAGCTTCATTAGAATCTCCTTGAAATCTGGTCTACTATGTCGGTAGCGCGAATGAGGCTATTGAGCGCGTTGGATGCATTCGGCGAGCGGTCTTTTGACGACTGTATGTATTCTTTTGCGCACCAAATGCAATCTTTTAATTCCCTGAGCGGGTTAGAATGGGTGGTCGGGGGGATTTCTTCCGGCGGCGTAGCCAATTCGCCAAGATTGAACACATCGCTGAGTTTTCCAGCAGGTGTAACAATCGTCGTGGCTATCGGAATATGCTTAGGGATTTCCTCGATGTGGTAGTAGACCTGGTTAATATCTAGACCTGCAAGGGCGATTGCGGCAAATGCCGCTTTACGCTTGAACTTGTCACCGGGCTTAATCGACGGGTCGCCCTCTTCAGGGAGGTTAGCGACTTCATCCGGGGTATAAAACTTGAGCTGTGTTCTTTCGACCATAGTATTTTCCTTAGGTTCTCTTTTTGGAAACTACGATTTCCATCGTGGTTTCGTCGGGAAGGGTATCGTAGTACAGTTCGTATTCAGCGAACGAGTTATTGGCAAGGCCCGGCAGCTGGTGGAGTTCAAGCATAGCTCGGAGCCAGTCGTATGAGTTCTTTACCGGGTGCAACCGGAAGATGTACGGCTGTACATTGTTTTTATCGCGGTCCATTTTCCAGTACTTGGAACGGGACATCCGTTCGAGAATCTCCGGGGTAATCTTGCTGAACCCGATGTAGCCCGTGGTGTAATCCTTGGGATGGCCCGAGCAGCACACCCTGGTTTCAATGCCGGGGGTGGAGTTGAGTCGCATGATGGCATCCGCGATTGCGGTGTCGATTGCGGTATACCCGAGGTCGTCTAGAATATGGAGTTCCTGTACAGTACTGATACCGAGGGTGATATATCGGCGCAACTTGAAGTTTACGAAGGTAACATCGGTCCAGAGCAGATAGCTTATTTTTGGGCTATTTGGGTCCTTGAGGCAGGATGCCGTTTCTGCCATACGGGAGTCTTTGGGGATTTTATATCTGTCTTCACTCATGATTGCCCTGCTTGATAAATTTGTTAAGAGGTGAAATGAACTCTGTAATAAGCATCTGCCGAACATTGGGGTCTACAAGGCCAGTTCTAGTTGCATTATCCAATGTGATTGCTTCGGGGATGGGGGCTAATATAATTTCCTTGATATCCGGTACAATGTCAACGGGGTTGCTACCTACAGTAATATTATATTTCTTCATGAGGGAGAGGTTGAGTTCCATCGCCTTATCGACAACACTTGATTGGCGCGGTATAGTCATTAGTCGAACATGTATCCTATTATATTTTTCGTCGGCATAATTCGTGTTCAGGTCGTGTAACTGGACATAAAGGTCAAACGTATGATTGTCGGCCGGCATGCAGTGTAACTCTATCAAGCCGTAGAATTTCTTCGAGCGCAAATCCTGGAATTTAAGGTCGAACTTCAACTGAGTCGGCTTTGCCTTGTTGATTATTCGGCGTATGAACGACAACGCAATCGCAAGGTATGACGCCACGCTCAGTTCGATAAACACACTGGATTTCATTTAGTTTCCTTCGTTTCATCGTCCTTGGTACGGAATTCTAGCATTGCTTTCAGCTCCTCAACAGAAAACGCGTTTGCAATGTCTTTCATCTCTGCATTGTAGCTTTTGCTGCGGTAATTGAGCATTTCGGCAAGGTCGGTAACGGAAAATGCATCTGCGATTTTTTCCATCGGGATTTTCAAGTCGGCTATCGTGGTGGCCGTATGTGGAAATTCGCCCTTGATTAGATGGCTGTTCAGCGCGATGACATAGGAATCCGTGTAACCACGACCAAAATGCTTCATAATGTTAAGTTCAATCGGATTCATTGTCAGATTCCTTTTTTGCTTTTGCCGCCGACATCGATGCTTTGAGTGTGTCATTGATTAACTTGATGGCAGACGCACATTCGGCGTCACGCTTTGCCTTTATTTCGGCATCATGCTTCTGTTCCATATATTGCCTCAGCCAGCTTTCCGGATGGTCCACTGTAATAACCGGATACAAGGCATCTACTTCTTTTGATGAAGACCATGCTTGATTGGCGAATTCGTCGAGAATATGCTTCTTGTATTCACTAAAAGTTTCATCATCTTCAAGGTACTGCCTGGAAATATCGAGGAATTGGTCGAGAAGTGCGGGACATATATCAATCAACGGGTAATCGTAATGTGTACTGTAGGTTACCCGGAATAGCGAGCTAGGGATACCGTTAAAGGATAAGGGTGCAAGCGCCTTGATGGAATCCATCAACTTATCGGCGTCTCTGATTATTATGTCAGCAAAATTAGAAGCGACCTCGCCAATCGCGTAGAATCCCCTTGCAATGCAGTCCTCGCGAGTAAGTTCAATGAACTTATCCTTGACATCTTGGGCGAAAAGCGCATTGACCTTTACTGCATAGATGGATGCGCGTGTCGCCCCGTTACCTACCAAGTTTACATATATCGGGTTATCGCTTTCTGACCTGAAATGCCCCGTGTTGTAGCGTATATGACGGTTGTATGTGTATGGCGCGCTCATCAAGTCTTCAAGTCTTGGGAAGATGTATGCCCTGTCGGGCCCTTCCGGAATTACCATTATCTTTTCGTACTTTTCCCGCGGCATCGTATCGTGTAGGTACAGGTTGAGCGCCTCGGCGATAGTCTTCTTTCGGTACTTTGGGTCTTTCGGGAGCCCACGGTATGGAAACAATATGTCGCGGAACTTTACAAGACCACGCTTGATTCCGTCAATTGTAACTGGTGTTAAGAGAATATTAGACATTATTAGTCCTTTCCGCCCTGGTAATAATCGGTGTTATCTTTGGATTCTGAATGGGGAGCGAGTACCTTGCTACGGGATATTTCTGTAAGGGTTTCCGTGCAGCTGTCGTCGAGATTATATTGCTTTGAAAGGTCTTCCAAGTACTTAGCCCTAAGATTATACCAATGTTCAGGCATGGGGATTCGGGCTAGCGGGAAATAATGGTGTGCGCTCCTGTCTTTTTTGCCTTTCTGGAGTTCGATACGGAAACGCTCGATGCAGTACCGGTGGAACTCCGCGATATCCTTAGTGGACTCGAACTGATGGCGTACGGCGTCTTCGAACGCGGTTAGCATTCCCGGCGTAATAAGGACGGACTCGAGTCCGCCATCGTATGCATTGATGACGAAAGTGCGATTTCCGTCGGCGTTCACATTCATCGCGTGTTTATAGACTTCTCCGGACAGCGTTTTGATTTTCGGGATAAAGGAGTCGTAAAACTCGATGATTTCCAAACATTTGCTGCATATGGATTGCATTACGATGTTGAACCCATACTCGGCGATATACTCACACGAAACCGATAGCGGTACCGCCTTTAATCGTTTCGGAAGAAAGACATTGTTGATTTCTTCAGAATGGCATTGGTAAGTATCATAGACTGCACCGTATGCCGGGTAGCCCCATCCGTTAACTTCCGTCCAGTCTTCGATTCTGTGCATGTAGGCAAGACGGAGATTACGCGGATTACTATTCTCGACCGTGCAGAAGTGCTTGTTGATATCGTCGAACCCGTGGTCGTTGATGTATTTCCACACGCGGTATTCAAGGGTTCCCTCGCGGTATTCCTTTGGGAAGTGCCTTCCGGAGATGCCGAGACGGAAGTAGTTGGCTATTGCTGAGAACATTTCAGAAGCTCCTTCTGTATGTATGCGGTGATGCAGTCGTAAACTTTATCCAAGAATTCCCTCTTGTCCGCAATGTTTTCATCCGCGCGGACCAGCTCGGCAAGCACTCTATTGGTTATCGACGGGTTTGTCGTGTATTTAAGTTTCCTGATGTCGTGGAGCTTATGCAGCTCGTAACCTGGGTGCTTAGAGAGGAATTCGCCGAGCTTATCGATTGTTAGGTAATCTATCGAATAGAACTTGTGGGGATTCGCGCGGTGTTCCAACATCGGTTCATTGCCGAAATATTTATTGCAGTAGAGTAAGAATATGTATTTAGATTCTGGACATTCATCCGGAACATTAAGCGTGATAAAGGAAATCCACGATTTGTTCTTCTTGATTCCCTTTATCAGTTCGGCTTCGGTCGGGGGCAACAGACGCTGCGCCATCCGGCGGATAAAGTGCAGGCTGATTGCAAGATAGGAGGCATTGTATAGCGATTTCATCGTGATTTCTTATAGGTGGTTGGTGTAGTACTTGATAATTTCGTCGATGATGCGGCGGTAGTCATTGCCGTCAAGGTTGGCCTTGTACTGACGGAAAGCCGTTATCGGCGCCTTGAATGCTACAGGGGACGACATTACAGTCATGCAGCTATAGCAGAGGGCAGTGTTGCAATGGAGGTCCTGGGCAAGAGCATCAAGGAACTTTTCCGAATCGTGACGAGCCATGACAATCAGGGGTACATCGGCAGAGTTGCTAACGCGGTAGTATAGAGTGTAACTTCCGCGCTGGGTATCTTCCAGTTGTAGAGTCCTTGCGAACTTGCGGGTGAGCTTACGGATGTA
>Ga0310691_10001243_pt1 | contig 40100 bp, 47 predicted proteins | sample 176DNAGHGlowgp2_FD_203887 | JGI IMG/M metagenome (GOLD analysis project Ga0310691, IMG submission 203887) | Sheep rumen microbial communities from Palmerston North, Manawatu-Wanganui, New Zealand - 1766 DNA GHGlow gp2 (v2) (version 2) | ecosystem: Host-associated > Mammals > Digestive system >... | reverse complement strand
CAATTCTTATAACCGCTCCGCTTGGCGCAATTGGGATTGATAAAACGTATCGTGGTTTACTTGATCATTGACAAGACTATTTTCACACATTCAGCGCATTCCTTGTCAAACGATAGATTTCCAGCCGTGACAGCGATTTCGGACTATTGTTTGTCTGATTCACTGTGCGGCTGTTGTCGTTATTGTAGTTGTTGACAACGATCGTACCGCCCGCGCCTACCATTGCGCCGGTCACACCGGACATATCCACATTGAAGTCAGAATTCATCGCAATGGTCATAGCGTCCGCCACACCGGAGATTGCCTTCTCGACATATTTCTTGCTCTTGTTTATACCGTCTGCCAGTCCCTTCATGAAGTCCGGCATCCAGCTTTCAAATTCTGTCAGAGGTCCCTTGTCAGGTACCGAGAAGTGCAGATACTCACTGATTGCTCGTGCCACATCCGCAACTGTATTGATGAGATTGCCGAGCATATAGTTCAGACCGTTGATAAGGTTCTGCATGAGATCCCGTCCCCAAGACCACGAGCTGTTGACCTTATCCATGACCGCATCATAGACTGCTCTCATTGCATTGCTGACTGCATCACGCACACCGCCGAGCCTGTCACCGATACCATTCCGGATATTATCCCAGATAGACAGCACAGCATCCTTTACCTGATTCATCGGATTTCTCACGATATCCGGCATCGCGTTCCATACGGACTGCACCACGGATTTGATACCGTTCAGAGCTGTGTTTACCACATCCTTCGCAGCATTCCACGTTGTAGAGATCACATTTTTGATGTCAAGCTGTCCGGCGTTGATGAGCGTTTTCATAGCTGTCCAGACCGCTGTCACGATCTTTTTGATTCCGTTCAGCGCGGTTTCAATGACAGATGCAGCCGCTTTCCATGTCGTAGTGATGACTTTTTTGATGTTGTCAAGCTCAGTAGTGACCACAGATACAACAGCCTTCCAGCCGGAAGTAATACCGCTTTTGATCTGTAACATGGTCGCATCAATTGCTGTATTTGCATTCGCCCAGACAGTTTTGACTGTATCAAAGACCTGTTCCATGAAGCCCTGCACCGCTGTGACAACATTGGACAGAGCGTTTTTGATTACGGTGCTGATCGTTTCTGCAAGATTGCCTGCAAAGCCATTGACAGCATCGCCGACAACACCTGCGTTCTGATTGATACCGTCTGCAAGTCCCTGCATGAAGTCCGGCATCCAGCTCTCGAAATCAGCTAGCGGACCTTCATCCGGTACCGAGAAGTGCAGGAAAGACTTGATCTTATCTGCCACGCCCTTTACAGCGTCTGCAACCTTGCCGATACAGTTTTTGATACCGCTGACAATGTTGTTGATGATATCCGCGCCCCACTGAAATGCCTGAGAGCCGAGGTTTTTGATAAAATTCACCGCAGCGTTGAAGCCGTTGACGATAGTGTCTTTAATTGCTGTGATCTTTTCGGTGACCGCTGATTTCACACTGTTCCAGATATTGGAGACAGTGTTTTTTATTGCGTTCATGACTGTGCTGACTGTATTTTTGATGCCGTTCCAGATGTTGGATACCGTAGAGGAAATAGCGTTCAGGACGCTGCTGACAAATCCGCTGATCGCATTCCACACAGCAGAAATGACCGCATGAATCGCATTCAGCGTATTGGTAATGTGATTTTTGATGCTCTCCCAGATAGAGGAGATCACCGACCAGATGGCGTTCAGAATACCCGAGATGAAGCCGGAGATTGCATTCCATACGGTAGAGATCACATTAGAAATGGTATCCATTACCGTGCTGACAGTTGTAGAAATCGCATTCCAGATCGTTTCAAAAAATGTCCTGATGCCCTCAAGAACGATCGTTACGACCGCTTTAATGGTCTCCCATGTTGTAGTGATCTTTTCGTGGATCCAGTCCATAACACGGGAAATGATCACATGGATCGCTTCAAAAATCGTCTCAAACAGATACTTGAACGCCTCTAGCAGCGGCGAAATGAAATCGTATATTGTCTGCCATACAGTTGTGATAACAGACCAGATTGCATTCAGAACAGTGGTGATTGCTGTATGAATGGCATTCCAAATGACCGTGATAACAGTTTTTATGAGGTTGATTTTCTCAGATACACTGTTGTAAATTGCAGTCCAGATACCGACAAAGAAGTTCTTGATACCCGTCCAGATAGTTGTGAAAAAGTTCTTGATCGCATTGAGGACTGTGCTTACGAAGTTCTTTATACCGTTCCAGATGTTTACAAAGAAGTTCTTGATACTCGTCCAGACGCCTACCCAGAAGTCCTTTACTTCACCAAGATCGGTGCCGAAAATACCGCAGATCATATTCAGCGCATTTTTCAGCGTATCCTTGATGAAATTCCATACAGCAGCAAAAATGCCCTTGATACCATCCCATACTCTGCTCCAGTCGCCGGTAAAGATGCCGACAAAAATATCCAGAACACTAAGGATAATGTCTGTCACAGCCTTGAAGATATTTGCAATCTGCTGGAACTGTCCCTCAAAGATCGGTTTCAGGAACTTGCAGAGTCCATCCCATACAGCCTTGATGACCTCGGTGATGTTTTTGAAATCGAAGCCCAGCGCATTGATACGGTCAACAATTCCCTGACAAAACCCGGAGAAGATACTCTTGATCTGCTCCCAGATCGCCGTGATCTTATTTCGGAAGTCCTCATTGGTTTTCCACAGATGCACAAAAGCCGCTACCAGAGCGGCAATGACCGCAATGACAGCTACTACAGGTGCGGAGATACCGCCGATAGCTGCGCCGAAGGATGAAAATGCTGCTTTCGCTCCTGCGATCATGGAAGGCAGGTTCGCTACAAGCTGCATCAGCTTGCCGATACCGACCATTGTTTTGCCGATAACAAGAAGCAGCGGTCCCAGTGCCGCCGCCACAAGTGCAATTTTCACAATAGTCTCCTTCGTTGCCGGAGACATCGCATTGAATTTATCAATTAGAGCCTGAATCTTGCTGACAATAGACCTGATCGCAGGCATCAGGATCTCACCGAAGCTGATTGCAAGCTCCTGCAGCTGAGATTTCAGGATGGTCATCTGTCCGGCAAGGTTGTCCTGCATGGTGTCTGCCATGCCCTTCGCAGAACCTTCACAGCCGTAAATGGCAGTAGAGAGCTTGTTGTAGTCCTCCTCACTGGCATTGATGATCGCAAGCATACCCGCCATATTCTGCTTACCGAAGATAGCGGCAGCCGCCTGCATCTGCTCTGCCTGTGCAAGGCCCTCTGTTGTTGTTGACAGTTCTGCAACAATATCATCGAAATCACGGGCATTGCCCTCGGCATCTGTCAGTTCTACATTGACCTTGCCCATTTTCTCACGGAGCATACCCATGATATCTCCGAGCGACCGCATATTGCCGTCTGCATCGGTCATGAGTGTATTTGCCCCGGCGATCTCCTTTGAGACACCTTCCTGTTCTTTGGCAAGCTCCTCTTGTGCACGGGCAAGTTTCAGTTGTGCTTTTTCGTAGTTATTGCTTGCAAGCTGTGCCTGTGAGCTGCCTTCGCCATACTTGCTGATTGCATCATTCAGCTTGATCTGAGCGTTATCAAGGGAGATAGTCGCATCCTCAACAGCCTGTTCAGCCTTCTCGACCTTTGCAAAGTCAATTTTCTGAATGGTCTCTGTGCTGATAAATCCGAGTTGCTGCATTGCTGCCGCCTGCTGTTTAGTCGGCTTTGTGAGGTTTACAAGAGCGTTTTTCAGACTGTTGCCAGCCTGTGAACCTTTGATACCGCTGTTCGCCATAAGTCCGAGAGCGATAGAAAGGTCCTCAGCAGACGCGCCCATTGAACCGGCGATCGGCGCAACATACTTGAAAGATTCACCCATGAGAGACACATTGGTATTAGCATTGGAAGATGCAGCTGCGAGTATATCTGCGAAATGTGCGGAATCATCTGCGCTCATACCAAGAGCAGTCAACGCGTCAGTAACAATATCCGATGTAGTTGCAAGGTCTTCACCGGAAGCGGCGGCAAGGTTCATGATACCCTCGACACCGTTCAGCATATCCTCGGTCTTCCAGCCTGCCATAGCCATATAGTTCATGGCATCAGCGGCTTCCGAGGCAGAGAATTTTGTCTGGCTGCCCATCTCACGGGCTTTTGCACGGAGAGCTTCCAGATCTTCACCGGTTGCACCGGATATAGCGGAAACCTTGCTCATAGATGCATCGAAGTCAGCAGTCGTTTTTACAGCGGCAGTTCCGAGTCCGAGGATAGGAACCGTTACATATTTTGTCAGGTTTGTACCGACAGCAGTAATCTTTTCTCCGGCTTTTTCGAGAGAAGCCCCCGCTTCACCAAGTTTCACAAGTGCCGCCTGAGATTTTGCTGCTTCCTGCTGTAGATTTTGCAGTTCCTGTTCCGTATCAACAATTTCACGCTGAAGGGCGTCGTACTGCTCCGGGGGGATCGGATGACCGAATTCATCTGACACATCCTTTGCCTGCTGTTTCAAGCCGTTCAGTTCGTCGGTGGTCTGTTTGATCTCATTTTGCAGGGCATCGTACTTCTCCTGCGAGATCTCACCTTTGGAAAGCTGTTCATCGGCGATCTTGCTCTGCTCTTTCAATTCCTTGAGTTTTGTTTCAGTCTCACCGATTTTCTGCTTGATAGGGTCATACTTTGCTTTCCACGCATCGTAATTGTCTTTGGTTTTGGCGGCCTGTTCGCTGGCTTTTTTCAGCGTTTCGAGTTTATCACTGGTCGATGATACGGCATCGGCAAGCAATCGCTGTTTCTGCGACAACAGTTCCGTATTGGTCGGGTCGAGCTTCAGCAGCTTTTCCACATCCTTGAGCTGTGTCTGCGTGTTTTTGATATTCTTATTGACACCTTCAAGGGCTTTGCTGAGTTTCGTGGTATCGCCGCCGATCTCAACGGTAATACCCTTGATTCTGTTTGCCATGCGGATCACCTGCCTTCCTTACAAAAAAATCTGAAAAATAGGTTGAATTTATCCTAAAAGTGTGGTATACTATAAGTGGGAGGTGTTAGCATGAAAATTGATACCAACACTATTGTTTCGATGACCGAAGCTAACCAGAATTTTTCCAAGGTTGCAAGACTGGTAGATCAGTTCGGCTCCGCTGTTATCCTGAAAAATAACACTCCTCGCTATCTTGTGGTGGAGTTTCAGGAAGCTGATGCACTGCAGGATGCAGACAGCGATGAGGTCGCAGAGATCTCCAAGAGACTGCTTGCAAGAAATGCCGCTGTCTATGAGGAACTCGCCAAATGAAACGACTAACGAAAGAACAGATCATGATGCTCCACAGAGCATTAATAGCCGAATCAGGCGGCTCTGTGGAGATTCGTGATGAAGGGCTGCTTGATTCAGCTATCAATGCTCCGTTTCAGACATTCGGCGGTGACGAGTTATATCCGTCTCTTCTTGAAAAAGCATCCCGCCTTGGATTCGGGCTTATAAAAAATCATCCTTTTGTAGACGGTAATAAAAGAATTGGTACACACGCTATGCTTGTCTTTCTTGCAGTCAATCATATTGAACTGCAATATGAGGACTTAGAACTTATCCATCTTATACTCGGCATTGCCGCGGGTGAATTTGACGAGGCATATTTATTAACGTGGTTACAGCAGCATATAGACTAAAAGCATTTGCCTGAGAGAGATTTCAATGTCTCTTTCAGGCTTTTGTGTTTTAGCTTCCTCGGCTCAAATCCTATGGCATCGTAAAAGATGTGCATGATAAAACCCGCACCGAAAATAGACAGCAGTGTTCCGATACCGACAGAGCTGCCAAGCATCCAACCGATCAGTGTAACCGCCGACCACAGCAATATCCCGATGATTCCAATTGGTATCTTCGGCAGCTTTTTGCCTATAACAATCATCAGACCGTCCTTCGGACCGCTGCCGAGTTCCGCCGACATATACACATAGATGCCGAGATCAATAATCAGAAAGCCGAGTAACAGCAGCACGATTCCGAGCCACAGACTGTGATTTTCAGGATACGGAGAAATGTCGATGAAAAACTGTGTGAGCCGTCCGGTTATCAGTGCATCGAAAATCGTTGCAAAACCGATTCGTTCCCGGAACAGAAGCTGTATCAGAATTGCTGTGACGGAAACAAGCACCATTGTGCTGCCATAGTTCTGCGGTGTATGCTGTGATATGCCCATGCAGAAACAGTCCCACGGTGCCAGCCCTATATTCGCTGCAATGGTCAGATACACGCCGAAGGAGTATATAAACAGACCGAGCAACACCTGAAACAGTTTTTTCAGGAGTATCTTTATTTTGGACTCAAAATCGGTCGAATGCGGCCTGATCCGCTTTGATCGGGTAATCATAATCGTCATTATCCTTTTCAATGAACATTTCGTTGACCATTCCGATAGTGAGCAGATCAAGGTCGGAAAGACTCAGCCCGATCTGCACACATCGGAGAAGGAACAGCGGTGTTGTCATCTCGCGGTCAACTGGGCGAGATTTTTTTTTGACTCCGCCTGTGTCTCCTGATTCACGCCCCAGAGTTCAAAGAGTTGCGGCAGCACTTCGTAGATTGAGAAGGTGTTGAACTGCTCCAACCACTCATCCGGGCTGTCCGGCACATTCTCCGGATCGGCGTGCTTTGCCATCGTCCAGGCGATATTCTCGAACACCTCAAGGCTCTCGATACCGAGACCGGAATTCTCCTCATCGCTCTCGTCAACAGAATCCTTCAGTGCGGAGAAATCCTTGAAGATGTCCTTGCGGAACTTGGCACGGTAAAGGCGAGGCAGTGTTGCGCTCGCCTTGAAAGGAACCTCGATACCGTCAACAGTAATGATTTTCTTGATAGCCATATTCTTTCTCCTTTATCAGTCTGTTGTTGCTGCGGCTGTGCTGCCGCCCTTTGTGGTACTTGCGGAACGTGTATTGGTGCTGTTTGTTGTGGTTGCCGCAGTCGGGATATAGACGGCGCTGTACCAGTTGTTGTAAGTGGTTTCATCCGTGCTCTCACAGGTCTTGGACTTCACCAGACCGGAAGGCAGTGCGGAAGCCTTCAGTGACAGTGTCTCTGTCTTGACCTCCTTGCTCTCCTCAGTGGTCTGACCCTCAGTCGCGGGACGGGATGCCGAGCAGCAGTACAGCACATGACGGATGTGATTCTTGTCTCCGTCAAACTCAAAGAGCAGTGCGAACTGCGATGTCTCCGCATCGTTGCGCTCAACCAGAACGCCCTTGCTGTCGAGCTGTTCACCGAGGATATCGGTTGCGAAATCGGTAGTGATGAGAGCAATTTCGAGGTCGCCCTCATATCCTGCGTTGTTGTTGATAACGTAGTAAACGGTGTTGTCGGCGTAGAAGTTGTCATTCTCGCCGTTGGCGTCAATACTTAGCGAAACAGCACCGGGCAGACGCACGGGCGTTGCAAATGTGGGAACGCCCTCGTCCGACCAAGCCGTGATCTTTGCCCAGTGAACCTTGTTCAGACCGAACTTGACCTTGTTTTTCTTCAGAGCCATATTCATACCTCCAATGTGTACAGGACCTCATAGAGCCGTTCGCTCTCGATCCAGGTTTCGGATTTTGTATAATAAATGTTGTATTGATGCAGCACTTCCTCCACACGCTCCTCCGTATCCGGAGATTTTTCATCGGTATAAAGCTCGATGTGCAGCCGCTTGAAGCTGACATACATCAGGTTATCCGCACCGAATGTATTTTCACCGGGAGACAGAAACAGCGTGAACGGAGGATCCGGGCTTTCACCCTCTGCGAAATGATGATACGCAAAGGGCAGCCCGATCTCCTGCATCATCTCGGAAATTTCCTCGTAGGTCACGATAACTCCTTTTTGATGAGCGTTTTGAGCATATCTGCGCCGTTTGCTTCAGCAGGAGCGATATGCGGGATAGCTGCTACACGTCCGCCGCCGCGCTTTGCATGACCGTGTTCGAGCAGATGTGCAATCTGATAGCGGTCTTTGCTGTGGACGGTCATTTCCAGTGTGTGGCTGTTTTCCTTCGTTTTCTTCGCTGTCCAGCTTCGCTTGTAGCGACCGGACTTCACAGGAGCTTTTGCGGAGATCTCATTTTTGACGGCGGTCGCTGTCTTTCTTACAGCTTTTTTCATAGCGGCATCTGCAAGATCAGCGTATTCGGATAAGCCTTCCATGATCTCCGCAGCCATATCGTCAATAGATGTCATCCTTTGATCCCGCCCTTCGTGATTCGCAGATCAGCTTCATATAGTCCTGCGTCTGATAATTCGGCACAATGCCCTTGATGTCATAGTCAATACCTTCAAAGCGGATGCGGTATACGGTAGAAGCCATCTTTTTTGTCTGCGGAGTCTGACGGATAATGACCTCCAGCTTTTGTATCTCTCTGGTCACTCCAGTATTTGTTTCCTCAGCTGCACCGCCGACAGTATTGGATACCGTCACAGAAGCCCAGAGGGAGAACACCTCCTCCCACCGGGCTTTGTGATTTCCGATTGCATCTTTTTTGACATGATTTTCAAGGACGGCGATCCGCTGGTTCAGTTTCCCGATCTCCATCAGACCACGCCCTCTCTTTGTGCGAATAACAGTGCCCTGAGTGTCAGTGTCAGCGCATGATAGTCAGCAGTATTGCGGTTTTCATAGAGGTACGAAACAGTATACAGCATAGCCTGCCGGGAGGTTTCCTCATTCTCCGCTAACTGCTTTTCATTCATTCTGCCCACATCCATTACAAGCCGCTGTGCCGTATCGATCAGAGTGAGGATGAGCTTGTCATCCTCACAGTGGTCAACACGGAGGTAGTTTTTTGTTTCAGGCAGTGAGATCAGATTCACTTATCTGCCCTCCGTTCTTATCAGCCGTTGCCGCCGGTATTACCGCCAGTAGTGCCGCCGGTCGCTGCCTTGGTACCTGCCATCTTGAGGACCTTCACAGACTCCGGAAGGATCAGACGACCGTCCACACGCTGCGTGGTAAGGAAGCCGACCTGATCGGTGCGGGCATAAAGCTCGTTCAGACGGCGGAAGGTGCGGTTCTGTCTGTCAGCCACCCAATAATTCTTCATATCACCGAAGAGGAGAACACGCTCGCCCCTTGCAATACCGGGCATAAAGGAAGAGGTGCGGATCGGTCTGCCGAGCAGTGTATCCGGCTTTGCGATGTCGAGCGACGGCTTCCAGAGGTAGTTGTCGTTCTTGTCCTTCAGCTTCATGAGCTGAAGCAGGATGGTCTCATTGCAGACGAACTGTGCGTTTCTGCGGTAGGGAGACTTCAGGCTGTAGTAGAGGTCGAACACCTCGTCAAAGGTGATCGCAGTCTGCGATGCCGCAGTGACACCCAGTTCTGCGCCGCCGGTCTCATCGAGGATACCGAGGGGCTTCTTATCGCCGTCACCCGTGAAGAACGCACGCTCTTCTGCATTGCCCATTGCCACACCGAAACGTGCAGCGATATACGATGCGAGGTCGAAGGCGGAGTCGTGCAGAAGCTCGTTGCTGATCTTGATCATCGTACCGAGCTTGTATGCGGAGAGGGTCGTCTGACCGAAACGGGTATCGGTCTCCGGGATCTCCTCACCCTCATCGATCCACTGTGCCTCCATCGTATCGTTGGCAATCGGGATCTTGCGGGTACCGCTGTTTGTCTTGATGACCGTTGCCATCTGGCGGAAGATGTTGTTTTCCTCCAGCGCCTGAATCAGACGGCGCTCGAACTCGTCAGGGACAGTGTAGCCGCCCTCGGTGTCCTCACCGACAGAGAGCGCGTTGCGGACTGCAAGCTGATCGCCCTTGTTGCGGATCATATCCCAGAAGGCGGACTTGTACTCGTCGGTTCCGGTCGGGTTGGTGGGCGGCGTATTCTTTGTGCCGGGAGCGTTGGTGACGGGCTTGCTGGTCGGTGCGGAAAGAGCCGCATCGAGGGCTGCCTGCTGCTCGAGACGCTCGATCTCTGCGCCCAGTGCCTGCACCTCACCGGCCATTTTGTTGTACTGCTCCACTGCGGAAGCCTCCACGAGACCGTTCTCACCACGGTGCTTTTCGAGGAATGCCTTTGTCTGCTCCCACAGGGTATTACGCTTGCTGCGAAGTTCCATGATCTTGCTCATATCTTTTTCTCCGTTTCTGCCGGATATCTCCGGCGGTCATAAAAATGCAGCCTGCTTATCTCAGAAAAGCAAGCTGCTGTTTCAGAATTTCATACGGCATTGCGCCGTCCTTTGTCTTGCCGTCCATACCGATTACAGGGATAGTCACAGTCGGTGCTGTATCCGTCAGCCCTTCCTCGGAAGGTTTCTGTGCATCATCTGCCTTGCTGTCATCGGGCAGCTCTGTGTCATCGGGTGCTGCGGAAGCGGTGATCTTTCCCAGAATGGTCTGTCCCATGACACGGGTACTGTACTCCCAAAGGGCATCGCCGGTGTCCAGCTTGAACGGCTTCTTTTCGGTCTCTTTCTTTTCATCGCCCTCATCATCACCGCCTTCCTGATCGGGCTTCTCAGGCTCGTCCGGATCGTCAGGCTCATCCTGCTTCTTGTCCGGTTCCGGCTTTTCGTCAAAGAGGATCTCATCTGCAAAGCCCAGCTCGACCGCCTTTTTCGCATTGATCCATGTCTCATCAGACATGAGCTTGCTGATGCGATTTCTGCTGAGTCCGGTTTTTGCTGCATATGCGTTGATGATGCTCTCCTTGACCTCATTCAGCGTTGCAATGGCTTTTTCCATATCCTTTGCATTGCCGAACGCGATGGTAGAAGGATCATGGATCATGAGAAGCGCGGTGGGAGACATCTGCACGGTATTGCCTGCCATTGCGATCACACTTGCTGCTGATGCAGCGATGCTTGCGATTCTGACAGTAACATTGTGCGGATAGTCACGGATCATTGTGTAGATCTCCGCAGCGGCGAAGACGTTGCCGCCCGGCGAATTGATCCAGAGTGTGAGGTCGCCGTCCTCGGCATACAGCTCATCTCTGAAATCCTGCGGCGTGATCTCGTCACCCCAGAAGGAATCCGAATCGATAGGTCCCTCCAGGCGGAGCACTCTGCCGCCGCTGTCATCGTGAATATAGTCCCAGAATTTTGGCATTTACATCCCTCCGTTTCGTACTTTCTTCCTGCGCCTTTTCCGCAGGAATCTGTCATCGGTTTCTTCTTCCGGTGTATTTTCTGTATCTGTCTGCTCCTCAGTGTCATCTTCCTCGGGCTCGCCCAAATCGTATGCTGCGCCTGCGTCCTGCAGCTTATTGTAGCTGCCGTTGAGGTAATAATCATCACCGCCGAGATCGTGCGGAATGAGGTCCATGTTTTCAAGCCTACGCACATCATTCGGCGACATAAAGCCGTTGCCGACACCGATCGCATAAGCGTTCATGCGGCTCTGATAATCTCCGCGCATCAGACCGTCCACGTTGAATTTCGGGAAATATACATCTTGTTCCTCTTCCAGCAGAAGGTCTTTGATGATGCCTTTTTCGATGCGGATGATCCACGGCATGAGTGAATACTGCACAAATGCGATGCCCTGATGCTCGATGTTATTGAAGGTGCTACGCTTCAGATCCTGTACCAGATGGGGCGGCACCTGAAACATTCGGCAGATCTCCTCCACATCGAATTCGCGGGTGGAAAGAAACTGCGAATCCTCCGGCGGCAGCGAAATTGGCTTGTACTGCATTCCTTCCTCGAGGACTGCGATACGGTGTGCATTGCGGGAACCGCCGTACACTCTCGTCCAGTTTTCACGGATCTTTTCCGGATTTTTCAGTACGCCCGGATGTTCGAGAACACCGGCAGGCTGCGCTCCGTTTTTGAAGAAGGCACTGCCGTAACGCTCCACCGCCATTGCTGCGCCCAGTGCATTTTTCATCATGGCAATGGGTGAAAATCCCACAAGACCGTTGAATCCCAGCCCGGGAATGTGAAGAATCTCGTCTCTCTGAAAGATGATATCCTTATCATGCTCACCGGGTTTTTCATCGGTGTATGCGTGGTAGGTGTAGATCAGGTCACCGCTTTTCGGGTCACGGTCAATCTCCACATTCTCGGGGAGAAGGGGATACAGACCGACGATGCCGTTCTTGCCGTCACGGACGATCTGTGCATAGGCGTTGCCCCAGAGCAGCAGATGACACATCAGTGCCTCCCAGAATGAAAATGAACTCATTTCCGGATTTGGCTGCCGGTAAAGTATCTTATACAGCGGATGATCGGTAGCGCGTTCCTTATCCTCGCCGGCACCTGTATATCTGTACAGATGCAGCGGAAGCCCTGCGATAGTATTTGACAGCAGTCTCACGCAGGCGTATACGGTAACGATCTGCATTGCCGTTCGTTCGTCAACACGCTCTCCGCTGTGCGTCATGCCGAATACAAACAGATTACCGGAATCGCGGACATTGTCCCGAATATCCGGCAGTGACGGTGCGTCTCTCGGCTTATTGAAGCCGAGCCAGTTGAGTAAGCCCATCTGCATCCCTCCTACAAAACGATCAGGTCATGATCGGGTTCGTCATAGACACTGCCCTGCATTTCATGGCGGATCATTCTGTCGAGTGCCATGATCCATGCGACAATGCCGTCGATTTTTTCAGTACTTTTCTTTTTGCTCGGTTTTATATTCTCCGCCGCATCAATTTCGGCGACCACATTTCCTGCCATCCATCTGAGAACGGGATTGCCGCCGTGAACGAACATACCTTCGAGTATGAGCTTGTATAGTTCCTTCATCGGCGGTGACATATCCTTGAAGCCCATACCCATCGGCACAACAGTAAATCCGTCACCCTCAAGGTCTGTGATCAGCTGTGTAGCGTTCCATCGGTCGGCTGCGATCTCCTTAATGTTATATATCGTGTGTAGCTCATTGATCGTTTTCCGCACAAAGTTATAGTCCACCACATTGCCCTCTGTAATATGAAAAAGTCCCATGCGCTCCCAGACATCGTAGGGAACATGGTCTCGCCGTACACGGAGGTCAAGTGTTTCTCTTGGCAGCCAGAAGTGCGGGACAACGATGTATTTGTCGCCCTCAGTAAGTGGCGGAAATACCAGTACGAATGCCGTAATGTCGCTCGTACTCGACAGGTCAAGTCCGGCATAGCACTCTCTGCCTCGTAGCTTTTCAAGGTCGATTGGTAGATTTCCTCTGTCGTAGATATGCTCCGGAATCCATGCGACCGCGCTTCCGACCCACTGGTCGAGTCTCAGCTGACGGAATACATTTTCTTCCGCAGGATTTGTCAGCGCCTCACGGTGCGCATCCCGGACGCGGTCAATGGTGATCGTATGCCCGAGAGACGGATTTGCCTTGTACCATGATTCCTCTGCGTTCCAGTCATCGTCATCATTCAGTCCGTAAATAACTGGATAGAAGGAAGGGTCGATACGCCTGCCGTCCAGAATATCTTTTGCTTTAGTGTGGTATTCGTAGCAGATGCTGTTGCGGTCAGTACCGGCGGTGGTAATAAGGAAGTACAGCGGCTGCGTTCTCGCATCACCCGAGCCCTTTGTGAGAACATCCACAAGACTTCGGTTCGGCTGCGCATGCAGCTCGTCAAGCACCAGACCTGATACATTCAGACCATGCTTTGTGCCGACTTCCGCCGAAAGTACCTGATAGAATCCCACATTGCTGTAGTTCACCAGACGTTTTGTTGCTGCCATGATTTTGGAGCGTTTCAGGAGCGCCGGTGTCATTTCCACCATGCGCTTTGCAACGTCAAAAACGATGGAAGCCTGCTGCCGGTCAGCGGCAGCACCGTAGACTTCGGCGGACGGCTCGTTGTCGGCGTACAGCAGATACAGCGCAATTGCCGCCGCAAGCTCCGATTTTCCGTTTTTCTTCGGAATCTCAACATAGGCTGTACGGAACTGCCGGGTGTCGTCTTCTTTTACAACACCGAAAATATCCCGGATGATCTGCTCCTGCCACGGCAGCAGCCAGAACGGTTTGCCCGCCCATCTGCCCTTGGTGTGGCAGAGGTTTTCTATAAAGCGAACAGCCCTGTCCGCTTTTGCCGCATCGTAATGAGAATCCGGCAGCATGAAGCGGGTGGGCTGATAGTCGGTGAGTTTCGGATAGTTCGCAGGCCTTTCTCTTGATTTTGCTGTTCTTGCCATCAGCCGCCTCCCAGAAGTGCATCCATATCGTCAACGGCGGCGTCCTTCATATCTGCACCGGCAGTGATACGGCTTCTTGCCGCCGGAGTCAGACCGAACTGCTCTGCGATCTTGTTCATGATCTTCAGATAAGTCTGTGCGATGCTGACCTGGGGAACTTGCTGCCAGTAGCCGGATTTCGTTTTCACGATCGTGCCGTGCTGCGTCATGAATTCCTCGGCTTCCTTCCACCGGGCATACGCCTGACAATAGGATGCGAATGCCGCCTGATCTACCTCGGTCAGTACGCCGATTGCTTCGAGCTGTTTGGAAAGCCTGCGCCATTCCTTTTTCGCTTCGGGCTCCAGCCACTTCGGACAGGGCGGTGCCTTCTTTGCAGGCTTCGGCTCTGCCTCATTCAGCGGACGCTTGCCCGGATTGCCTTCCAGTTCTTTGATCGCTGTGGGCTTTGGTTTTCTGCCTCTCTGAGCCATCCGCATCACTCCTTCCTGTAAAAATGTGCATAAAGAAAAGAGCCTGCATTTGCAAGCCCTTTCTATGGATGTTTGCTGCCTTTAGTTGTACTCATGCATCAGGATCGCCAGCGCCATTTCTGCGGCTTCGTTCTGGGGCGGAACATCTTCGCCCCGGTCGTAGTTGTAAATGACCTTGCCTTCGACCTTCAGCGTGAGCTTGCTGATTCTGCCACCCTCGATTCCGTACTGGCTGCTTTCGTCGTAGGCTTTCACCCAGTAGTGAACCACCGTGTACTTTCCGTTGCCCTTCGGAACTCCGATCGTACCTTCATGCCACATAATGTTTTCCTCCGTATTTTCGTTATTTTCGGCTCGGTTTCCCGTTCCGTTGTACACAGTATAACTCTGTTTCGGACATATAGCAATAGTGAGTAATCACGATCATTGCGGGCTATATTCCGCGGTTTGTTGTGTACATTATGCTTTTGGTTGACTTTGTCATTCGGCTTATGATATAATAGAGAAAAGCGGAGGTTTCCGCTTCAAATTGTAGTGTGTATGAGAACGGAGGTTCAGCCATGTTCAAATTCTTAGTGGAAGAAATCGACAACAAAGAAAAAAGCGCTGAGCGCATTGCTTATCTCGAACAGAAATACGGTATTGTGTTTCCGGATATTCTTCGGCAGCTATATTCAAAATTAGCCAGTTGCGATATGAAAATGTGCGAATTTGAGATCAGCGGTCGGCATTTTGCGGTAACAGGTATCGTCCCGCTGGAAGGTGAGGATACAGAATTTGAATTTATTACCGATGATGACCGTGATGAACCAATGTGCAATTTTATTCCTTCTGACTGGTATCCGCTTGCAGAATACGGCGGCAATTATTTCTATTGGAGCAGTAATTCACATCGGGTTTATTATATTGATCATGAAGATGTCGAAAAACAAGTGTCGATATCTGACAGCATCGAAGCCTTTATTGAATTGCTGAATAATTCCGTCGTTGAAGAATAAAGATTAAATGACAGCAGCCCCTCCGTCCTCCGGAAGGGCTGTTCTGTTTCAGATGTCGCCATTTGCGCAGAAGTCTTCGAGGTCCTGTGCATCCACCCGGATGCCGTCGCTCTCCCAGTCGAGAACCTGATCCTCAAGGTACTGTGGGTCGTAGCCGTATTCCTTTGCGATGCGTTTCAGTTCCTTCTTTGTGATGTTTTTCATTGCGGTTTCCTCCGTTTTGTGTATTCGGTGCGGGGTCTCGGCTGTCGCCTCGGTCGGTGCTTCTGCTTCGCAGAGGTGTTCACCGTACACCCGCACACCGTTCCGTTGTACACATAGTAAATCTTTTCGCTCGATATATCAAGATGGTAAAACAACAGATCAGAAAAGGCTTATTTTCGCAGGAATTGTACATATTATGCCTTGCCCACAAACGCGCACAGCTGCGCTGTGTGGGGCTTGCAGTGCCGGGGCATCCGTATGCGTTCCTTCCTGCATCCTCACCACAGGGGGCGCTGTGCCGCCCCGGTGGGGCGACCGGCTTATCTGCCGGTCATCCATTCCCATTCGCTTTCGCAGGCGTCTGCGTACTCTGCCTCGAAAAGTGCATCGTCGTCGATCCATTCGGTTTCGTAATCGATGTCCTCGATGCCTTCGAAGGTCGTGCCGTTTGCCGCGGCGTCTTCCTGTGCAAGGCTGTCTGCGTTCTCTTCAACCCAGGCTCTGAAGTCTTCTGCGTCGAGGTCATCCTCGTTTTCAACCTCCAGTTCGTAGCCTTCCTCCTCGGTGTCGTACCAAAGGATCGTTGCGCTTTTGATTGCCTCGCGCTCGTTCCAGTCGTCTCTGCCTGCCATTGCTCTTGCCTTTGCCAATCCGTAGCTGATCATTGTTTTTCCTCCGATTTTCGTTGTTTCGGTGGGCTTTGCCCTTCCGTTGTGTACATATTAACTCTTTTAGCAAATTTTATCAAGCGGCTAAATGTACAGAATAAAAACAGCGAAATATCGCAGGAATTGTACATATTATGACGGGCAGTAAATTGCATCGGAAACCGATGCGGAGATGGGGCAGGACCGCAGTCCTGCCCCTGTTGTTTTTACTCTACAATGTGCAGTACCACCATGCCGTTGGGGGTCGGAATGAAAATTTCAGGCTCCCAGAAAAGTGCCTTGTACTTTTCAGCCTGTTCATCGGTCAGCCCGGTAAAATCCTCGACCCCGAGTCCGCAGACGAAGAAGGTGCCTTTGATCGGGCCGTATTTTTCGACTGTCCTGTTCCATTGCAGACCCTCAATGAAAAGGCCCTCCTCGTTGCACACTACTGCGACCTCCTCCTCGAAGGGGTACAGCGCCTGAATGTATCCGCCGACCTCTTTCTGCAGGTTCTCCAGCGTGTGTTCAATCTCCTTTACGTAGGGATGCTTGCCGGGTTCACATACCAGAATTTTCATGTAGATTCGCTCCTTTGTTTTGATTCCGCTTCTCTTGCGGTAGTGACATATTAACTCTGAACCGCTCGAAAATCAAGCAATATCGGGAAAATAAATGTGACAAACATGACCAGAAATATGCGCCTGAAATGTACAGCGCACCTGACGCGCACAAACGCGCTGTGTGGGGCGTCTTTTCGCAGGGGCAAGTTATCCGCTGCCGTTAAGAAAAGGCCGACACTGGCGAATGTGGTGCGTGTGTCGGCAATCAGCCGTATTCTTTCAGGTAGACATACGCCCCTCCGTATCTCAGGAGGGGCTGCCCAGTTTATTTGCTCTTGCGTCCAGCCTCGTAGGCATCTTTGAGGGCGGCTTCTAGTCCCCAGACCGAAACCTCGATGAAGTCCTCGCTGTCGCAGTGACGGGCTTCAAGGTCGCCGCGCTCCTGCACCGTGATCAGGTGCTTCGCTGCGATATCAAAAAGCTTCTTGTCGATGCCAGTCAGCGGATGCTCGGCTCTGAAAATCTCCTGCTCGGTCTTGGCGAGAGCTGCGTTGGTGTTTGCAAGCGCCTGCGCTTTGCTGATCCCGAAAAGCTCGAGGCAGTCTGTTTCGGTCATTCCCTCAAGGGCTGCCTTACCGTTTTGCAGCATCTTCAGCTTGTCAACTGCTGCTTTCATTTCCATCTTTGTCATGGTGGTGTACCTCCATTTTTTGTTTTCGGTGGGCTGTATGCCCTTCCGTTGTGTCACATATTACCATGATACTTCCGGAATAGCAAGCGGCTAAATGTACAGATCATTTTTGCAGATTTACCTGCTATTATTGTACATATTATGTATTGCCCGCAGGAGGCGCACATTCGCGCTGTGTCGCGCCCGTAATCTGCCAAACAAACAAGCGGCGCAGAGCCGTAAAGCCCCACACCGCCCGCTGTGCGCCCCTTATTCGGGAATGTACTTGTCGTGGATGATTCCGAGTATCTTGTCCTGTTCCTCGATGCTGATGCCCATCGTTTCGAGTGCTTCCCGCGTTCCGCAGTCGGGGCAGATGAGCGTGTTATTGTCGTTGCGGGAAAGAGCTGGACGCTCGGTGTAAGTGCGTCCGCATTTCGGACATGTACGCTTTTCAAAAACTTGTTCTTTCATGTGAATTCCTCCTGTTCTGTTTTGGGGTGGTTATGACTTGCGCACGTTTGCGCCGTGTCGCGTTGTGTGGCGCGGTTGACTGAGGTGGGATACCGAATCGGAGGATACCCCTTCCGCCCCACACGGGGCGACGTGGGCGCTGTGTGCGCGCCCGTGCCGTTCCGTTTGTTCCTGCGCCCCGAAGGGCAGGCCTTAAGGTCTGCCGAATCGGAAGGCTGCGTTTCCCGTCAGGTTTTCGGTAAGGGTCTCTCTTGCTGTTGCGAACTCGTCGCCAATGAAGCCCATTCTCATCAGCCAGGTTCTCATTGCGAAAACCTTGTTTTCTTTCTGCTGTTCCTTGGGGCTTGCGCTTCTGAGGTCCTTTGCCATCTGGCTCATTGCGAGGCAAAGCTGAATGTAGCTCTTGAGCTTGCCTGCGTGAAGGCCGTTCTGCTTGCCGTTTGCGGGCGGTGCGAACTGGAAAAGTCTGAACTCGACCGTGCCTTTTGTGAAGGTGGCGTGCAGGTTGAGCATGTGGTAGCGGCTGTCGTTGTAGTGGTGGGTTCTGCCGTAGGTGCATCCCTGTGCGCCGTACCAGATGTCTGCAAGCTGTGCCATCGTGCGGGGCTTTTTGCGGTTGAGCTGGTCGAGGAATCTCGGGTCGACCGTTCTGCAGTAGCGGTTCATTCTGCTGTGGTCTACCTTAATTGCTTCGGCGATCAGTGTTTCGTGGCTTGCCATGATGTTTGCGAGGTTTCTCAGGCTCTGCGGTGTGTGTCCCTGTGCGCCGATGTGAATGTGAACTCCGCAGCCCCTTGTGTAGTCGCTCTTTGCGCCTGCCTTGCGAAGGCGTCTGATCAGCTCCTGCAGGGTTTCGATGTCTGCGTAGTGCAGGATCGGTGTGACCAGTTCGCACTTTTCGCTGTCCGGTCCGCTGATGCTGCAGTCGCGCTGGAATTTCCACTCGCGTCCCTGTGCGTCCCAGGCGCTGTAGGTTTCGTAGCCGTTGCGGTGTGCGGTGTACTCGCTGCGGTTTGTTCCGAAGAACTCGGCGGCGAGCTTTGCCGCAGCCTTGCGGGTGATGTTGTTCATCTCAACCTCAACCCCGATGGTCTGCTCCTTCATTCTGTTGATCTGCTGTGCGGTTTTCTCAGTCATTTTTGTATCCTCCGTTTCGGTAATTCCGTAGGGCTTCGCCCTTCGTTGTGTCACATATTAACTCTGAACGGAAGATATAGCAAGACGCTAAATGTACAGAACTATGCGCTTTTTATGAGCCGAATGATTGTGTATATTACAGTCTTGATATTCTTGAAAATGTATGTTATACTCGGATACAATGGAATAGGATCTCTCATTTTCGGGAGCCCCGGGGACGTATATATAATCGACGGTGGTAGGGCAGGGAACACTGCCCTGCCAATCCGCCGCTTTCTTATCTGTACAGATGCCTTGTGCTGCGCTCGTAGGCTTCGTAGAGGAATTCGAGATCGAATCCGAATGAACGGTAGCCGAGCACGCAGGTCCAGAAATATCTTGGTGTCGGTTCGCCGAGCCTGCGCTTTTCCTGCATGATGTACACAAAGCTGTTCGTCTGCACCGTTCTTCCGCTTTTTGCTCTGCGCACCAGGAGACTGATCTCTTTCTTATAGTAGCAGACCGGGCAGCCTTCGTAGCGGTCGAGCATATGCTCGTGCTCCGCAGTGACTTCCCATACTGCGACCGGAACAACACCGTCCGCCTTTGGCTCAATAGTCAGGTAGAATCCGGTCTTGCTGCCTTTGAATAGCAGTTCGTAGCCTTCCAGTAGTGCGGTCCCGATCACTTTTGCGCCGGGGCATCGCATCTGCATCTGCTTGCGGTTCAGATTGCTTCCGTATGCGAGGTAGTATCTCTTCTTACTCATGTTATCGTCCTCCGTTCGGGTATTTGGCGGGCGCCGGGTCTCGGCTGTCGCCTCGGTCGGTACTTCTGCCTTCGGCAGAGGTGTTCACCGAACACCCGCACCCCTTGCCGTTGTGTAGCATATTACCATACCCTTCAGAGCTTATCAAGCGGCTAAATGTACAGAACATAATCCCTGTTTACCCGCTACTTATTGTTCATATTATGCCTTGCCGCAGATTGCGCAGTAACGCGCTGTGTGGGGCAGAAACCGAAACGGGGTAACTTTCGGAGGAAACCTTTCAAAGCCCCACACAGGCGAACGTGGGCGGTCTGCGCGCGTTCAGCGGACAGTCAGGGATTCCTGCCGGGCTTGTTCCAGCACTGCGGTGTCCAGCCCGTTCATCTCGTAGCCCTTGCGGATCACGTCGTAATAAAAGGGACTGGGTGGGGCGACGCCCTTGCTGTTCATGATGTAAACCATCGCATCGACGGTTTTGCCGTTCAGCTTGACCTGCACGGTCTCTCTGCGGTACAGCTGCGGGTAGCCCTCGTAGCGGTCAAGCGGGATCTCGTCGGCGGGTTTGATATCCCAGAGCAGAACTGGAACGCTGCGGTTGGAATCTGGCTCAATGGTAGCCACCCCGTTGAATACCAGCCGGTAACCGTGAAGTGTACTCGTTCCGAGTACTTCCGCCGTGCGGCAGCGGAACTGCATCTGACCGATATGAAGATTCGAGCCGTATGCTAAGTAAATCATATGTTTTCTTCCTCCTTTATAATGGTGAAACTGTCTTCGCCTTCGATCAGCTAAAGCGTCCTGCCGTTTTCCCAGATCATGTGGATGCTGCCGGCGTCGTCAACGTACTGAACCTCGCCGACTGTTCCGTCCGGAATCGGTGCATACGGGTCATCCATATGATTCAGGCGGATCTTTGTGCCTGCCGGGTAACGCTCACGTAGCGACTGAAGCTGTCTTTCATTCGGAAACTGCATCGTTTTCTTCCTCCTCGTTATTCTGAGCATTACGCTTTGCCTTCTGCTTTGCTTCCCAGCGCTCACGCTCCGCATCGTTGCGGAATGCGGTATGCCCGGAAAGGTTCTCCAGCAGCCGCTTGCGGTCTGCCTTGCAGTCCTTTCCGTTCAGACCAAGGCGGATCAGCCAGACGCGGAGCGAGTATTTCTCGTTGCTGTCATCGACATCCTTTGCCTGCACACGTTGCTGCGTCAGTGCCATATTGTTCATTGCTCCGGCAAGTTTCATGAAGGTCTGCACATGGTCAGCATCTGCCGCCTGACCGAATCCGTCAAAGGTGAGTTTGTCGCTGTCAAAGGAGATGCCGGTCAGCGGCGGATTCGTTTCATCCCACTCTCTGATAAAGGCGATCAGTTCGTGGACGCTGCGGAACTCGTGCTTGCCGATCTCGTCAGCAAGGCTCTTGTCTGCGGAGAAGTTTCCGCCGGTTGCCTTGCTGAGCAGCGGACCGCGGGAATGAATCATGCAGATAAGGTTGATGAGGCTCTGCACCGTGTGGTCAGCAAGCGGAAAGCTGATGCTTGCATTCAGCGGGAATCCACTGTTCTGTTTATCTTCAGATTCTGTATCGGATTCCTCTGGTGCATCCTCTTCCGCGTCAGCTTCATCTGTTCCCTCCGGCGGAGTGATCGTCTCGCTGTTGTAGCCTGCATCGGCAAGGCCGTCCAGCACCATCTCCACGATCTCGGTGTCGCTGCGGTCGCTGAAGCTGAGGACCGCATCCTTGCTCAGTGTGAAGAAGTCAATCTCATAGGCGCAGCTCGGAACCCCTGCGTATCTCACATCTGCTCCGGTTAGCTCGCTGATCTTCTGCGCCAGTGCCTTGCGCTGGCTCTTTTCGATATTGTACTTGATTTCCATATGATTACCTCCGTTTTTTGCCGCTTGCTGCGGTTTTGATTGTAGTCACATATTAACTCTGAACCGCACAGATAGCAAGACTGTAAAACGGAGAATATGTGCGGGGCGGATTTTCGGATATTTGTGCATATTACAGCGCCTCCAGATATTGACATATTGGCGGATGCGCTGTATAATCATAGTAACAAATCTTTTTATCGGAGGGATACTTTATGTCGCATAAGAAGAAAGCTCACCAGAATCAGAAAAAGGCAGATTCACTTACTGTCAATAATCCGAGTAGCGTCCCTTCTGGTAATCTTATACATCAGTCAGGTATAATTGCTCGCGGGGTTTCAAGCAAGTATAGTACACACCCGATCTCATATATTGTTTACTGCGAAGGACAACGTGTAATGATATGTTCTGATTTTAAACCAGCCGGCAACGGTATGATATGCTGTACTTACGGTTATGACAGCACGCTTTGTAACTCCCTTGCAGAGTATAAAAATATTACGAAGGAAGAAATCGAGAGGGCGGCTTATAATGCTTGGATGACCGGTGCGCGTTGACCATTCCAGTTTTTTCATCAGCCTTCCTTCGTCTCGACCTCTTTGACCATATCTAAATAATGAAAGGAATGATATTATGCCGCAGTTGGATGAAAAGTCAATCAAATACAGGGAACTGTTTGCAGTGGTTCGCCATCCTGCGCCAACTACTGAACCGGAGATCTCTGTGGGCATTACGGATAACGGAGAATTGATCCGTATTTACGAGTTCTTTTTTTGTGTATCTGCTGCGTGGGGTTCCGAAAGGAAGATTTATTCTCTTAGTAAACAGGAATATCGTGAACTGCTCAAAAGTGCAATGGATGAGGGTTACCTGCAGAAAGCTATTGATCGCGGTGACACTACACTTGAAGAAGCAGAACGGCTCGGCAGAGAATAATACACACAAACTATAATCCATGTATCGGGGGATATAAATCTATGACTGAAAATGCTGAAACTTATATCTTACATTTTGGTGGTACGATTCTCAAAGAATACAATGGCGTATACCTTGTAAAGTATCCTTATCGCCGTGATGAAATCCGCTACGCAGTTGTAAAATATCATTATATGAGCTGTGGAAGAAATGGTTTTGATCCGATTCCTCTTTTTGATGTCACGATTTCTGAGGAACAAGCAAAGTTCTTTTCTGAAAACTTGCCTGCCATGCAGCAATTTTGTGAAGACGAATTTAGTAAAGACGAATTTAGTAAGAAATTCGGACTTTAATCTTCCTTTGTCTCTACCTCTTTGACCAGATCGGAATAAGGAATCTGCTGTCCGTTACTAATCTCTTTCACTACAGAGCATTATTAACTTCTGAGTATACCGATAACGAAAGCCTGATAGCACATGACGCTGTCAGGCTTTCTTCAATCTGTATTGTAATTGCGCATTTACAGGCAGAACTGCTTACTTAGTATCAGTCTGTTCACAATTTGCTGCAGTGTCGTACAAGAATACAATCAGTGTTCGTCATCACCGTCCTGCGGCATCGCTGCGACCGCTTCCTCGTATGACAGCTTCTGTCCGTCACGGAGTACATATGCGACCTCGTCGGTCTGCTTGTCCTGACACCATGCGAGGTATCGCTTCACGATGACGTCCACGAATTTCGGATCAAGCTCGATGCCGCGGCAGACACGGTCTGTTTCGCAGCAGGCGATCAGCGTTGAGCCGGAGCCGAGGAACGGATCGAGGACGATGCCGTTTGTCATGGTACTGTTCTTGATCGGATACGCCATCAGCGGGATGGGCTTTGTGGTCGGATGATCGGGACTACTTTTCGGCTTGTCGTATTCCCAGACGGTCGTCTGTTTTCGGTCGGCATACCACTGGTGCTTGCCCTTCTGCTTCCAGCCGAACAGGCACGGCTCATGGATCCACTGATAGGGACTGCGCCCCAGCACCAGCGAATTCTTCTTCCAGATACAGCAGCCAGAAAGCTGAAATCCTGCATCCTTGAACGCCTTTCTGAAATTCAGCCCCTCGGTGTCGGCGTGCCATACATAGATGCTGCCGTCATCCGCAAGGCTGTCATACATACACTTATAGGCAGAGAGCAGAAAGTTATAGAAATCGCTGTCGCTCATGTTGTCGTTCATGATCTTGCCGGCGGTCTCCTCAACGTCCACATTGTAAGGCGGATCCGTCAGGACGAGGTTTGCTTTCTGTCCTTCCATAAGCTTTGTGTATGTCTCCGCGACAGTGCTGTCGCCGCAGATCACACGATGCCTGCCGAGTATCCAGATATCTCCCGGCTGGGAGAATGTCGGTTTCTGAAGCTCCTCTTCAACATCGAAGCTATCCTCCTTGACCTGCTTGTCGTGTACCTGATTGAAAAGCTGCTCGATCTCCGGCGGGTCAAAGCCGGTCTTACCGAGGTCGAAATCGCTGCTCTGAATATCCTCCAGAAGTTCAGCGAGAAGGTTCTCGTCCCACGCGCCTGTGATCTTGTTAAGTGCAATGTTCAGCGCCTTCTCACGGACCTTGTCGATGTCCACCACAGCACACGGTACTTCCGTATAACCGAGCGCCGTCGCTACGGTCAGTCTCTGGTGTCCGCCGATAATCGTCATGTCGGCATTGACAACAAGTGGGTCGGCAAAGCCGAATTCCTCGATGCTGTTTTTGATCTTCTCGTATTCCTTGTCACCGGGCTTCAGCTTTTTGCGCGGGTTATATTCCGCAGGCTTCAGCTCCGAGACAGGGATCATGCGAAGTTCTGCTGTTTTCATCTCATTCCTCCCGTATATACATCTGCCGCAGTTCTGCAGCTCTTTTTGTGTTCGCATCTTTCAGTGCCGTGACCTCACGAAGCGTTTCTTCACTCAGCGGTTTGTCCTTCAGCTTTTCGGCAAGTGACCGGTACTTGCAGATGCTTCGGCGGAGTGCCGAATCAGTCACAGACACGATATACGCCTTGCCGCAGTAATCACAGTTGAAGAAACTGTATTCGATCTCGCCCTCACGCTGCGTTTTTGGCTCCGGCACAAAAGCACAGCCGCAGGCATCGCAGCGGACATTCTGTTTTGTCATATCGGTCTGCCTCCTTTGAGTCTGAGTATCCGCTGATTGCGGCTACCGCGGAACTGAAGCGAGATATCCTTCTGCTCAAGCATGAACGGACCGTCCACAAGCACATCGACGTATCTGAGGATATCCTCTCCCTGCAGCATCTCGTAAGTGTATCCGGAGAACAACCAGGTGTCCGAATTCGGACACTCCCGCTTTACCCGTTTCAGAAACGGTATCAGCACACGCTCGTTTTCTTCCTCGCATGGTTCACCGCCGAGAACAGAAAATCCCTGTATCCAAGAAGGACGCAGGGATTCGATGATCTCATCTTCTGTTTCTTTGGTGAATGGCTGTCCATAGCTGAAATCCCAAGCCTCCGGGTTATGACAGCCCTTGCAGTGATTCCGGCATCCGGATACAAACAGCGACACACGCACACCTTCACCGTTTGCGATGTCATTTTTATTCAGACCGCAGTAATTCACAGGTGCATCACCCGCTCCTTGATCTCAGCAGTGCGTCCCTGATTCCAGAACTGCGTTCCGAGGTATCCGCAAGTGCGGCGGCAGACATTCAGTGTCCGCTGATCGCGGTTGCCGCAGTTCGGACATTCCCAGATCAGCTTGCCGTCCTCCTCAGTGATCTGTATCTCTCCGTCAAAGCCGCAGGCCTGACAGTAATCGGATTTCGTGTTCAGCTCCGCATACAGGATCGTTTCATAGATATGCCGCATCAGCGCCAGCACCGCAGGGATGTTGTTCTGAAGGTTCGGCACTTCCACATAGGAGATCGCTCCTCCCGGAGAAAGTGCCTGGAATTCAGCCTCAAAGGTCAGCTTACTGAAGGCATCGATTGGCTCGGTGACATGAACGTGATAGCTGTTTGTGATATAGCTTTTATCGGTCACATGAGGAATGATGCCGTGCCGCCTTTGCAGACATTGTGCAAATTTGTATGTGACGCTCTCCATCGGTGTGCCGTACAGCGAGAAGCTGATATTAGTCTCGGCTCTCCATTTACTGCACTTGTCATTGAGAAATCTCATGACCGCAAGAGCGAAGGTCTTACCGTCCGGCTCTGTATGTGAACAGCCTGTCATGCGGTATGTCATCTCTGCGATGCCTGCATAGCCGAGGGAAATGGTGCTGTAATTGTTGTACAGCAGATCATCAATGACCTCGCCGTCCTTCAGCCTTGCCAGCGCACCGTTCTGCCAGAGAATCGGGGCAACATCTGACGGCGTTCCTTTCAGGCGGTCGTGCCTGCACATCAGTGCCTTGAAGCATAGATCACAGCGTTCATTCAGAAGCTGCCAGAACTTATTCTCGTCACCGCCTGCGCTGCAAGCGACATCCACAAGGTTGATGGTTACAACACCCTGATTGAAACGCCCGTAATACTTGTGATCGTCCGAAGGCGTGAGAAAACTTCGGCAGCCCATGCAGGCATACACATCACCCTTCAGCTGTTTCATCACCTTGGCGGAGATATAGTCGGGAACCATGCGCTTTGCCGTACACTTGGCGGCAAGCTCAGTGAGATAGTAGTACTTGGAACCGGGCTGAATATTGTCCTCATCGAGAACATAGATCAGCTTCGGGAATGCCGGTGTGATCCAGACGCCCTTTTCGTTTTTCACACCTTCGATACGCTGAAGCAGCGTTTCTTCGATGATGAGCGCAAGGTCATCTCTGGTCTGTCCCTCCGGCACCTCGTCCAGATACATGAACACCGTTACAAACGGCGTCTGCCCGTTGGTGGTGAGCAGCGTATTGATCTGGTACTGAATGGTCTGCACGCCGCGTTTGACTTCCCGGCGTACTCGCTTTTCGACAATGCGCTGAAGGGCATCCGATGAAAGATTGTATCCGGTCTCACCGCATACATCCTGCAAGACCTCGGCTCTGATCTTCTGTCTGCTGACATCCACAAAAGGCGCAAGGTGTGCAAGACTGATCGTCTGTCCGCCGTACTGATTCGATGCTACCTGCGCAATGATCTGTGTTGCGATATTACAGGCAGTGGAAAAGCTGTGCGGCTTTTCGATCATAGTGCCGGATACCACCGTGCCGTTCTGCAGCATATCTGATAAATTCACCAGACAGCAGTTGTGCATCGGCTCTGCGATATAATCGAGGTCGTGTACATGGATGATGCCCTCATCATGTGCGGCGATCACATCTGCCGGGAACAGGAAGCGGCGGCAGATGTCTCTGCTGACCTCGCCCGCCATATAGTCCCGGAGCGTGCTGTTGATGATCGGGTTCTTGTTGGCGTTCTCCTGTTTTGCTTCCTCATTGTTGCGTTCGAGCAGGCTCAGAATCTTGCCATCTGTGGTGTTCATTCTGCGCTGCTGTTCATGCAGGAGACGATACTCGCTGTAATGCCGTGCAAGTTTGTATGCTTCGGCCTTGTCCAGTTCATCGAGAACCATGTCCTGGACTTCCTCGACATGGACAGGTCTTGCAAGGGCGCTGCAGCGTTTTTCTACATTACTGACAATGAATCCTATCACTGTGTCGCTGATCTTGTCATCGACCTCTGCGTTTGCAGCTGTAATCGCAGCACGGATCTTTTCGCAGTCGTAGGGAACCTCACACCCGTTTCTTTTTATAATTTTCATATCGCATCCACCTCATTCTCCATATCAGCTTCTGATTCAGCCAGCAGATCATCGCAGGTTTTGTTCAGGTTTTTTCTGCACTGTGCGTTCAGTATTTCATACATAGCAGATCTTTCGTCATCGGTAAGCTCTATTGCATACATATCCTCATTGTCATCTGAATCTGAATTCCTGACGATGAAGTTTATACAGTTATCCACACAGCCTTGCTGATCGTTGCCGAGAAATTTACTGATACCGATATAAAAATCATACCAGCCGTCATGATCCACTTCACCGTTTCGTCCGTCAATCGGATACATGGGAAGATATCCTTTTTCAAGACGAATACGATCCGCCATCTCAACAAGTGTTTTTGTTGCTGTGAGCATGAACTCTACGGTCGGAAAACGGTATGGGTAAGTATCATTGATCTGATCACTGCTGTATACAATCTCAGCTTCGGGATCTATAAGTATTGCGTTATGAATATAGTTTTCTGTCAGTGTCACTTATCTGTCCTCCTCTGTGCCGGACACTCTCCGGCGTATGGACAATTCATGCAGTTTCTGATACTGCACCTTCCTGTACGAGAAAACATTATACGAATCAGTGCTGCATTGCTTACGGCAAGAAATGCCAGAAGCACCCAGTTCAGAATAGCAAGCATCATGTTCACTTCCTCCTTGTCATTTTTAATTACACTTATCACGAAAAGCTCTGGTCCTGCACCGACCTGAGCAGAATTTTTTTGACCGCCCGGTTTTCGGCTGTCTCAGTTTTTCACCGCACACCGGGCAGCGGTTGTTCTGCTTGCACCAGATAGAATAATTTGCTTTTACCAGTGTTCCGTCTCCTGCCAGACCGTTCATTCTGCAGTATAAATGGACCTGATCAACATTGAGTCCCAGACTGTTTGCGATTGCCTTATATCCAATGCCATCCATACGCATGGACCTTATCATTTTCTTCTGAGCATCAGTCATATCTTCACCGCCTTCAAATGTACCGTTTTTGTAAGTTTGGGGTATCCACACGGACTCCGCCAGGAAATGAATCAGAATGCGTTTCGCCATTAAAAAGCATTGTTTTATATCATTTTTTGCCGTAAAATCGCTGTTTTGGAAAGCGGTTTGTAACGAAACTCGATAATGAGGTCAGAAAAACGCTTCTATGCAACGGCGTATGAAAAAACGCGATAAATCAATGTTTCCTGACTTGTGATACGAGTCTGTCAGACAATCAGAATCATTCTGAAGTAGGTTCATTGGCACCCACCCCCTACAATTTCGCGGATTTTTACGCGAGAGGGGCCGACGGTCTTCTGTTCGGTATCCCGCAGAGATTCCGACCCGCCCCCGGGGCAGCCCCAGCCCCCGGACCCCGCCCCATAGGTAAGCCCCTGAGCCGCAGTCAATATTTGTACTCAGGGGTGTGATCCTCGTTCCGGGTCTTGATGCTGTGGTGTCGGTGACAGAGGCTCTGCCAGTTGCTCTGGTCCCAGAAGAGAACGCTGTCTCCTCGGTGCGGCTTAATGTGATCCACATCGGTCGCCTTGACGTAGCGGCCATGCTTCATGCACTCAACACACAGTGGGTGTGTTTCAAGGTAACGCTTGCGGGCTCTGTTCCATGCCGCGCCGTAACCACGGCTACCTGCGGAGCGTGTCTCCTCCGGGTGGAGGGGACGGTGCTTTTCACAGTACTTCGTACCATAGGGAACGAGTGCGGCACAGCCTGGATGCCTGCACGGTGTGTTTGGTCTGCTGGGCAACGTCTGAAGCCTCCTTTCTGTGTTGATATTTGGTAAGGAGCGGTCAGCCCCGCAAATGGTGTGTTGGTCGGTCTGAGCAACGCCCCTCATATACTGTCGTGGGAGAGGGCATTTTAGGGGTAACACTCAAAAAATTTTTTCAGTTTTTTTTATTTTTCCCACGGAAGCCCCGATTTTCCGAAGTGTCCGTAGGCAGAAACCTTGTTGTAATCAACATCCAGCAGGCCGAGACTCTCGATGATACCTCTCGGCGTGAGATCATAATTTTCCCGGACGTACTGGCTGATGAATTCTGTATCCTGATGTTCTGTTCCGAAGGTCTCCACATACACGGACACAGGCTCTGCCACACCGATGGCGTATGCGATCTGCACCTCTGCCTTGTCCGCATAGCCGGCACTGACGATATCCCTTGCGATCTTGCGTGCGGCATACGCACCGCTGCGGTCGACCTTGGACGGATCCTTACCGGACATCGCACCACCGCCAATGTGTCCGATTCCGCCATAGGTATCGCAGGCGAGCTTGCGCCCGGTCACACCGCAGTCCGCAAAGGAGCTTCCGAGAACGAATCTGCCTGTTGGATTGACCAGTTTCACGAAGTCAGTATTCAGCCCGTACTCTGTCGCCGTTCTCACCATCAGTTTTTCAATGATCGGTCTGAAGTCCTCGACCTCAACATCACGGATATGCTGTACCGAGCAGAGGAAGGTCGTGATTCTGCCGGTATCATAATCGAAGCTGACCTGCGCCTTGGCATCGGCTTTCAGCATGCGGCAGGGGTACGTTTTCAGCAGTTCCAGAAATTTTGTCGCCAGAACGTAGGGGATAGGGAGGAGTTCCGGCGTTTCGTTGGTAGCGTAACCGTACATCATACCCTGATCTCCGGCACCGCCGTTATTCACACCGAGGGCGATGTCATTGCTCTGGTGATCGACCAGAATCGCAATGTCCAGATCATCGGCGGTGAAGTCCAGCTTGTAGTCAAGTCCCGCATCACGGTTCTCAGCGCCTCCGTTGTTGATGCGATCGAATACCTGCTGAACCAGAGCCTTGTAGTCCGGCTCATGGGTACTGGTCAGCTCACCGGCGATCACAAGGCAGCGGTTCTTGAAAAGACATTCTATCGCAACACGACTGCTGCGGTCATGCTGAAGGCAGTCGGTCACGATTGTATCTGCGATCTGGTCACAGATCTTGTCGGGATGTCCTGCGGAAACCTGTTCTGAAGTAATAATTCTCATAATATTTTCCTCCTGATTATTTCATATTGCTTTTGAACCTGCCACCCTTTGTCGCTTACACACCCTTTGTCAGTGTCAGCATCGGGCAAGGTGCAAATTAGAAAATGGCTCAAAAATGCCTATTCTTCGTATCTTTTCTATTATTTATATTTATTTGGGGCAAGTAGGGGCAAGTAAATACAGTAATATATATAAATAAAAGTATATATAATAAGCACCGAAAAAACCTGCCCCGGTTTGCCCCATCTAAAGAAAACAGCGTAACTACGGGCGAAAGTGCTGCTTTACTCCAAAGCTGCAAACTCCTCCGGTTTGTCCTCTTCGCCGTTTTCATGGTCGAGGAAGCGGCAGCCCACCAGCATCGTTGTCTTCTGCGCACCCTTGGTATCATTCGGACGCTTCCGCACGATAGGGAAGAAACGCTGGATCGCATTGTTGAAGTTGGTACTGTTTTCCTTGCGGTAGCCGTACTTATCGCACCATTCCCCGTAGAGCTTATAGACAGCAGAGGTTCGCACCTCAAATGTTTCTCCTTCCTCAAGCCATGCATCCACAAACTGACCGACACGGTCAGACTCTGCTTCGTACTCCTTGGTAGCGGTCGTTACAGCAGCCGGATCTTCCAGACCTTCGGCACGGAAACGCTTGTATCCCTCATAGCACCAGTTAAAGATAGCAGAGAGGTTGGTTTCCTCAGCGAAAAACGACTTCAGACCCTTGTCCTGTTCATGCTCCTCAAAGTGGCGTTTGAACGGGATGAGCTTCAGACGGCAGGAATAAAACAGTGTCATATCCGATACTGACGGCTTGTAGTTGGTGTTGATGAAAATCTTGAAATTCGGCTTGAAATCGAAGCTGTTCTCATGCAGAAAACGGGCGTTCAGTGTATCATTACCCGTCATTCGCTTTACCAGTGCTGCGTTAAAGGTGATCTTTTTTTCCGGCTCGGAGATATTCACAAAACGGATACCGGCAAGACGGGCGATCTCTTCAGACGGGCCTGATGCGTTGGTATTGCCGAATTTGGTGGAGAGCATCTCCGGATTCGAGGTCTTGCCGTAGTCACCGACGATCTGCAGGAATGTCTCCATTGTGGTTCCTTTGCCGTTTCGGGAGGTCGCACCGTAGAGGATAAACAGGCATTCGAGCGATGTATCACCGGTTAGCGCGTAGCCGAGTGCCTTCTGCAAATACAGAGCGAGGTCTGCGTCATTGCACATTACCTCAGAAATAAACTGCTCCCATCTCGGACAGGTCGCATTCGGGTCATAGGTGATGCCGGACATCATAGTGAGAAAATCTGCCGGATCATGCGGTTTGAATTCCCCGGTAGTGAGATTCAGCGTGCCGTTTTTGCAGTTGAACAGATCGGTATTGTGGTCGAACAGACCATGCGATACCGGGTACACAGACTTTGCATCTTCGATCATAGTACGGCGGTTCTTCCGGAGCTGGAGCTTCTGCACACGCTTGATATACCTGTTTCGGGTGTCCTCATCCTTGATCTGCAAGGCAAAAGTATACAGTCTGTCTGCTAGCTTTTTCGCCAGTTCAGCCACGGCAAGAGCGTTCTCGTCCGGTCTCCAGACAGCACCGTCATAGACGTACCAGATACCGCGTTCACGGTTAAATCGGGCAATGGGCTTGTAGAAGTCTGCAAAGGCATATCCGATACCGATCTCGTCACGCTGATAGCGGGAATTGGTATGCGGCTGCATCTGTTCCAGCGTCAGGGTGATGTGGGTGAGATCCGGCTCAAACATCAGCTGCTCTGTATCTGTCTCACCTTCGATATCTTCAAAATCATCCTCAGCGGAGGAGTCCGCGATCGGTGTATAGATCTCAGATGTCGATGCGATCGCATTGCGGATCGTGATCTGACCGTAAGTCCTGTCACCGGTCATGCGATCCCACTTGTCACGCATCAGACCCGATGAACGGAAAATACGGTCGATCTGCTCCTCCACATTACCGCACCAGAAGCAGAGCATGGAAACAAACGCCATATCTGCATCAGACTGTGAATCATAGCCTTCCTCCCACTGTCCTTCATAGAGCGCTTTGAACTTGTCACCGGAAGCAGAGGCGGATGCGTGTGCGATAACGCCCTCGTCATCCAGATAGGATGCAGGCTCGATCGTCTTATTGGATACGCGGGTGCTGCGCTTCATGAAGGTGTCAAGCAGACTGCGGAGCGCATCATCGTCACGCTCCACTGTGCCGGGGCGGAACATATCTCCGGTTACCGTAACAAAGCGATTGGTCGTTCCCGGCAGATAAACCTCCAGACCGTGCTTGCGGTTGTTGATGTAGTACACGGTCTTATCGTAGGCAAAGTCCGGAGAGAGCTTGAAGAAGCCGCGCAGTCCGGTACCGGAGGGAGAGCGTTCAAAATAAGCAGTTGAGAAGATACCGAGAATGGATGCCGCCACATCATTCAGGCTGCCATCCTCCCGGATACAGTGGTCGATGTCGATTGCACCGATGCCCTCGGAAACTCTGTAACCGATGCCGTCCCAGCCGCCGATTGCATACGCTTTCATAGCGGTCTTGAAGTCGGTGAATGTGTCGGGCTCATTCGTTTTTGCCATCTGTCTTGTTCTCGGGTCATACGGCACCTTGGTCGGTCTGCCGCTGTGTTTTTCCAGCTTCCAGACACAGAAGGATGCCGACTGCTTCAGTGCGTCCGGTATATTTACGAAATTTACAGGCATTCAGAATATCTCCTTTCAAGGAAAAGCTGTGCAATGACAGCGGTTTCAATACGGTTCATCGCATCGGCGTCAGAGATATGTCCGGCATAGCTGCGAAGCGCATGCTTGCTGACAGTCGTGAGCTGCTCCGCCAGGATCATGGACGGATCCAGATGCTGATGAAGATCGGAAATACTGTCGGGGAACAGATGCGTATGGCACGGCAGCTCCGGCTTTTTCAGATGCCGCGTCATGGGAATGATATTGACCGTGTCGGCGTGTGCATTGCCCATATCATTCGAGAGAATGATAACCGGACGGATGCCGCCCTGCACGCTGGAATCCGGATGACTGCCGAGATCCGCAAACCAGATGTCGCCGCGCTGTGGTCTGTGTTCAGCTGTGCGATGCTGCACCGGCGCAGTGATATATTTTCTCGGGTCAAATCCGAGCCCTCTGTGGTATTCTGTTTTCAGGCGTTTATTCTTACGCGCCATAGTTTTCACCTCCGTGGTCTGCGGCGTAACCGAATTGTCGCCGCTTTGCCGTCTTTCTGTCGTCAAATAAAGATGGATCATACTGAGAGTATGATCATAGCCGTGCCTTGACTGCTGCAATCAGTTTTTCCTGCGTGACGTCTTTTGAAGCGAGTGCTTTCAGGACATCATCATCTACAGTGTCTTTTGTTACGATGTGATGGATGGTCACAGTGTTCTGCTGTCCCTGACGCCAGAGTCGGGCGTTGGTCTGCTGATACAGTTCCAGACTCCACGTCATTCCGAACCAGATCAGGATATGACCGCCGGACTGGATATTCAGTCCGTGCCCTGCCGATGCAGGGTGTATCAGAGCGACCAGGATGTTTCCTGCATTCCAGTTTGTGATGTCAGATGAATCCTTGATGTCACGAGGACTGTAACCGCAGGCAGTCAGATGCTCTATAATTCGGGTGCGGTCATGCTTGAACCAGTAACCGATCAGCACAGGCTGTCCGTTTGCCGCTTCGATCAGGTCTTCCAGCATTTCCAACTTTCGGCTGTGAATGGTACGCGCTTCCTTGTTTTCATCATAGACGGCACCGTTTGCCATCTGAAGCAGCTTATTACTGAGACTCGCAGCGTTTGCGGCGTCAATGTCACCGTCCTCAAGTGGAATGATAAGGTCGTGCTTGAGCTGATCGTAGAGCTTTCGCTCCGCCGTATTCATCTCGACCTCATGGTTGACATACACGCACTCCGGCATATCCAAGTAGTCAAGGGCTTTCATAGAAATTGTAATATCCGAAATCTTGTTATAGATTTGCTCCTCTGCGCCGGGACGGGGTGTATATGAGAACACCACACCCGTGCTCGGATTCATGCTGCCGGGCTTGAAGTAGCTTTCACGGAAACGGCCGATAAACCTTCCGAGCCGTTCACCGCCGTCAAGAATACCGATCTCCGACCATAAGTCCATAAGACCGTTGGAAGTCGGCGTTCCTGTCAGGCCGACCCAGCGTTTCACGAAAGGACGCACCTTCCGCAGCCATTTGAAACGCTGTGACTGATAGTTCTTGAAGGAACTCAGCTCGTCAATGACGATCATGTCAAAATCCCAGCGGAGGCCGTTTTTCTCGTAATACTCCACGAGCCATTTCACATTCTCACGATTCACGATGTAAATAAAAGCATTATGATTGACTGCTGCGGTACGCTCCTTGACGCTGCCGACAATGACAGAAATCTCGATGTTTTGCAAGTGATCCCACTTCTTTACCTCGGCAGGCCATGTGTCACGGGCAACTCTGAGGGGCGCGATCACCAGCACCTTGTTCACTTTCAGCTCGTCAAACATCAGGGCGTTGAGGGCGGTCAGCGTGATGATCGTCTTGCCGAGTCCCATGTCCAGGAATAATGCCGAAACAGGATGTTCGCGGATATATTCGATACAGTATTTCTGGTAATCATGCGGTGTGTATTTCATCCGGTATCATCCTCCAACTCATAGAATCCTGCCAGATCATCGGGATCTATCGGTTCCAGTGTCTCTCCGAAATCATCCATCTCAGACGGCAGTGTTGCGATTTCCAGATCGGGTATCTTCGCACCGATGCCCTCCGGAAACGGTTCACCTGGTGTCCATGCAAGGATCGCATCAATGCAGGGTTTGATTTGATACAGCTTGTCGATGCAGAGAACGGGAAAGCCCAGCTTCATCAGCTGATACCGCCTTTTTCTCTGCAGCGGGCGCATCATTTTCCCCGGCGCTTTCAGTTCAACAAACACCGTCTTTGCCGAAAAGAACAGAACGAGTCTGTCCGGCAGCCCGTTCGCTGTCTGTGATGTCAGCTTATACGCTACACCGCCTGCAGCCTTGACTGCCTTGACAAACTCGTTCTCAACAACATATTCTCTCAATGTCTGCCGTCCTTCCAGTATTCGCACCAGCCGGACGGGAACGGCGTATGATAGCAGTTTCCATAGAAACGGCAGTTCTCACAGCACTGGTCGTCTACATACAGTTCCTCGTCGCTGTGGTCATAGTCTTCATAACCGCCGCGGTTATAAAACTGATAGGTCGAATGCTTTACTTTCTTGCGGGACTTGTAGCCCCTGCGGTCTTTCCAAGTTCTGCTCATGCGTTGATCTCCTTCCACTGTGTTTTCGGCATGGTCGCCACCTGCCAGCCGATGCCTTCCAGCGCAGTGGCTCTGTCGTAGGACTCTACATCCTGCGAAGCCCGCGTGATGGCATTGCTCAGACCATAGAGGGAGAGATCGCCGCCCTTGATGAGATAGTTCAGAATGCTGTCCTGTTCCGGCTGATTGAGGTCATATGCCTTGCCGGTCAGCTCGATGACATCCTGCACTCTGCCCGTGATCTTTGCACCGTAACTCTGCTCCAATACACCGACAATCTGAGAGAACCTTGCTTCTTCGATCGCGGCAAGAGTTGTGTCACGGAGCTTCAGCATAAATGCATGGTCTTCCGCTTCGAGCGTTTCATCTGTATAGATATTGAAGCTGTCTTCCAGAGCCTTCGCAGCTCTGCCCACATGGGTACGGCGTTCGCCCATACTGTTGACCACCATGCCGTTGGTGCAGGCAAGCGTATAGACAAGGGGCTGCACGGAAACAGCGCCGAGCCCGACCTCGGAATTGGAAATGATAACACCCGCCTGCACTCTGTCACCGACACACGCCATTTCAAGGCGATGGTTGACGATCTTCAGATACAGCTTGTTCTCGGTGACTTCGCAGCTCATGACCTCCATGCCGTCCTGACCGGCGAACAGCGGCAGCACCGCTGATGCAATTTCAAGATTGTCGATGCGGCGATAGCGGTCAGAGAGGAGCGCACGAGCGACCTGTCCGCTGCCGTAATCCAGTGTTCTGACCATGTAGCTGTTTCCCTTGTCGGAGAACCATGCGTTCACATTATCTGCCAGAAGCTCCGGCTTCTGTTTCTGCATCATATCATAATATCTCGTGGGGATACCGAGTGCCGATGCCACCTGACGGTGAAAAAGCTGTGTTGTGCCGAAGCTGTGATCGTTCCCGATGCGGAAGGTGCTGCCGTCCTCATCCAGATGGAACGCCTCCGCCGCACCGATATAGTCCTGCTTTGCCGCATTCTGACGCTGAAGCTCTGTCAGCACCTCCGGTAATGCTCGTCCCTGTTTCATAGAAAAATCCTCCTAGTCTTTGAAATAATAATTGCCTGTGTATCCGGCAGAGGACAGCGGCAGACCGTCCGCCCATGCCGGATTCCGGTTCATGATATTGCACACATCATCGACAGTGTATTGTCCTTTCGGCACTTCAAGAATGACCTCATCATGCACATGGCCGACAATGCCGAGCCCTGCAAGCTCCATCCGGCGCATTGCTTCTGCAAGCAGGTCACGTGCAGTCGCCTGTGTGATGTTCTCGGTCAGCTTTCCGCTGTAGGTCTCGCCGCGCGTCCATTTGTTGTTTGCGCCGAGTCCTTCAAAGGTCAGTGCCATGCGCCCAAAGCGGTTCGGCTGTAATTTCGGTTTGATGTAGGCAAGACTGCGTCCGGACGGCAGCACGATCCACAGTGTATTTGCAGAAAACTGAAAACCGATCCTGCCGACCGTTCTGTCCGTATGGTCCTTGACTGTTTCTATCGCCGCTTTCTCCACGGCATACCAGAACTTTACGATATCCGGGTTTGCATCGCGCCAGCTTGAAATGATGTCAGGAAGTTCGTCCTCTTTCAGCCCCATATCCAGTGCGCCCATTGAGATCAGCGCACCGGCACCGCCGCCGTAACCGCAGGCAAGCTCAGCAACCTTGCCTTTCTGCCGCAGTTCGCCGTTGATACCGTGCTTTACGACCGGAACTCCGAACATCTGCGATGCTGAAGCACAGTAAATATCCTCGCCGCGTACAAAAGCATCGAGCCTCCATTGCTCTCCGGCAAGCCATGCAAGCACTCTCGCTTCAATAGCGGAGAAGTCAGCCACGATAAACTCACAGCCTTCCTTCGGGATGAGCATCGTGCGGATAAGCTGTGACAGGATATCCGGCGTGTTTCCATACAGCACCTCTATCATCTCAAAACAGCCCATTTTGACCAGTTCTCTTGCCTCATCAAGCGTAGAGATGTGGTTCTGCGGAAGATTCTGCAATTGGATCCCGCGCCCTGCCCAGCGTTGTGTGCGGTTGGCGCCGGAAAACTGAAATAATCCGTGCGCTCTGCCGTCCTCGCAGATGTATCTCTCCGCCGCCTGATATTTCTTGACAGAGGATTTCGCCATCTGTAATCGCAGCTTCATCATGTCGAGGGCTTCACCGTCCGCACTGTGCTTGTCAAGGTCAGTGATAAGAGAAGCGACATTCTTTTTGCCGAGGGAATCCACCTCGATGCCGCGTTCTTCCAGCCAGCCCTTCAGCTGAGATACAGAATTCGGATTTTCAAGTCCTGTCAGTGCGTAGGCCCGTTTTGTCATTTCTTCGGACATCGCCATATTGCAGATAATAGCCTGCTGCACCAGTTCTTTGTCGATCAGGATGCCGCGGTCATTGATACGCTGATCCATGTGGTAGTAGTCCCATTCCTGCGGGAGCAGGGGGAACTTTTCAAGTCTGTGGCGGATATCCCGCTCGGTCTCCACGTCCTGTATGCAGTAGCTTTTGAACAGCTTCCAGTCCTCTGGGGCGTGCTCAGGCAGATTCCTTGTTCTGCCGCCGTTTGCTTTGGTGGGCTTACATGGCAGAGAGAAATAACGGATCAGGCGCTCACCGACGGCGTCCTTCTGCTGTGCGGTCTTCAGAGCCTGTGCCGCAGTTGCCAGCTTCAGCGGCAGGGACAGCGATGCCGCCCAGACCATTGTGCATTGCCAACTGTCCGGGGAAAGCTGTGTGCCTAGATATTTTGAAAGGCAGGTGCGCTCAAACTGTGCGTTCCATGCCGATTTTATAATATTGTCATCATGCAGCGCATCCAAGACCTCTGCCGGTAGCTGCTCACCACAAGCCATATCAATACACTTTGTTTCTTCATCGTCAAATGCATATGCAAACAGCAGGATATGGAAATCACCCTCAACATAGCGGTACACACCGCAGTTCGGGAGGTCAACATTCGAATAGGTCTCTAAGTCGATGGAAAGTACACGTCTGCTCAATAATGATCACCACCTTGTGTATGTAAAAGGGAGGACACGCCTCCCTTATCTGTCAGTTCAGGAAATCCATATCGTCATCGTCAAGTTCGTCGGCATCGTCGCCCTCGACCTCCACAAAATCGGATGCCGCAGTCGGTCTGCCGGCAAGACGCTCGCCGTGACGTACAAGCTGAATATTCTGGAGTCCTGCCGCAATGCCCTTGTTGCCGGATGCTGCGAAACCGTAGAAATTGACGGACACGTTGCAGTAATCGCCGCTTCCGCACTCCATCGGGTCGAGAATCGGCTGCACATGACGGTCAACAATCTGCGGTGCGTCCTTACTGGTCGCATTGAAGAAGAAATGACCTGCGTAGTTTTCATCATCGGGGCGGTCGATATCGCCGTCATGCATGGGCAGCTTGAGGTTTGCGGGGATCTTGCCGTTCCACTTCTTCTCCTTGGCAGCTTCCTTTGCAGCCTCGATCGCTTTCTTGATCTTGGCGAGGGTAGCCTTGTCATCCTTGGGGATGAGTAGGGAGACGGAATACTTTTCATCGCTGCCGTTGATGCTCTTGGGCTCCCAGATATTCGCAAAAGAGATGCGGCAGGGTACGATGACCTTCGTTGCGGGTGCTGTATTGTTGTTTGCCATTGTTTTTTCCTCCTGAAATGTAGTTTTATTCCTCGTCAGGCAGTACCGAAAACTCCTGATCGGGTGCTGATGTGAGATCGACAGGCTCTCTCGGGTCGCTTTCCGGTACGAGAGCCAGCTTTCCGGGCGGCTTGGCGACATATGCACCGAGCAGCTCATTGAACTTTTTCTTGCCCATCATCTTTTCAAATTCCGTCAGCGTGATGAGCGTCTGCTTGTAAAGGTCGGTGTAGCCGTTCTGCACAGCAGTATCGACCACCGCCTTGGTGTCCGTGAAAACACGTTTACTTCTGCCTTCGACCACCTTATATCCAGGGATGGGTACGCCGTGATTGATCGCCTCGGAGGAGACGAACGCGAATACCGCCTCGATCCAAGAGGATATCCTGTTCAGGGTCGGCAGTATCTCCGCCAGTTCAGATATTGGGATAAGTCCCGGCTGCTTGAATACGGCTGTATTTGTATCCGCTTCATAGGGCGCGGTCATATCGCTTTCCTCTGCGGTGTCATCGAATGCACCGGCATCAAGGTCAAGGAAATCTTCACGGCAGA
>Ga0310691_10001241_pt1 | contig 40126 bp, 42 predicted proteins | sample 176DNAGHGlowgp2_FD_203887 | JGI IMG/M metagenome (GOLD analysis project Ga0310691, IMG submission 203887) | Sheep rumen microbial communities from Palmerston North, Manawatu-Wanganui, New Zealand - 1766 DNA GHGlow gp2 (v2) (version 2) | ecosystem: Host-associated > Mammals > Digestive system >... | reverse complement strand
TGGCCATTGCCTCCTCTGCAATGCGGTTTCTTGCGGAAGCACAGTCATAGCCCCTTACGAAGTCGAAGAGGCACCAGTGGCCGCAGCGGTCAAGACCATAGATGGAACGGAACGTCTCTGGACAAATCGTGTCCGAGCAAGGGATAGCGATAAGAATTTTCATGTTTTACTCTCCTGTTTTAACAGGAAAGTATGGATTATCTTCTGTACAGCCAGTAGTCTGGGTTAATCGAGTTAAGGATTTCATCGCTCTTCGGACGGAAGACCATCTCGTAGAGGTCTGGTCCTTCCTGCTCGTCGGCCCATATCCTTACGTCGTTGTAGAACCTCGGCTTTTCGGACGGGTCGAGTACGAGCGTCGGGGTGTCCCTGTTGGTAATGACGTTCTTCCTGTACTTGGGGCCGAATTCCACGGCCCTTCCTGGCATGTTTCCTGAGGCGATGTTCTTCTTCACGTCGTCGTAGAATCCCTTGGACACGGCGTTGTAGTTCGTCCTGTTGTGCCTTGCGTCGGCCCTGTCGAGCGCATCCACGATGTCGGCGTCGGTCAGCTTTCCGGCCTTTCCTTCGCCTACAAGCTGGCGTGCCCAGTGGTTAGCCAGAGAGTCGAGCACGAACATGTCCCTCTTCGATTCGTCGCTCAGGTTGCTGCCGAACTTGCCGTAGAAAGCGTCTCCCTTGACGTTCGGGTCCCATCCGTTCTCCCGCCACATGTTGGGGCCTCCCTTTGTCGTTTCCTGGGCTTCTGGGGCCGTTTTTTCTGGGAGTGGCTGTTCTGCATTGGTGGCCTCCGTTTTTGCCGCCTTGGCCTGTTTCTTGGCCTGCTTTTCAAGGTCACGTGCGTCTTTAAGCTCCTGCTTCCTCGCTATGGTTTCCCAGTCCTGTACTTTGGACTCGTCTATCTCGCCAAGACGCCTAAATTTGCTTTTAAGCTCGTCATCAAGGTAAGTATTCCTGCCATTGTGGCTCCTAAGAAAATCTGTGAGTTTCATAGGATGCTCAAGCCCAAATTTTGCTTTCGCCATACTTAATGCGTCCGTAGCTTGTGGGTTTTGATATAAGCTAATAATCGAGTTTATAGCTCCCATGCCGCCGCTTATATCGCCTCTTGCTACATCATTCAGAAGTTTTCGATAGGCACGTTCGGCCAATGGAATAGTCTTTTCATTTCCGTCTCTCTTTACGACGTCTACATAATCGCGATAATGCTTCAGAGTCTCCTCTCCACTTCTACCGCCAACCATGAGTATACCTAAGTCACTCGCCACGTCTCCAGACGAATACGGCTTAATTGCGTTAACCTTCTCTCCGCCCATGCCAGTCCTCATGAGGTACAGTGCGTCGTTCACGCTTGGCTTTTCCGCCTTCGGGTACTTCGTCAGGGCGTTGTCGAGGTTCTTCAATCCCCTGTCACCAAAGAACTCCTTCACGAACTCGTAGGTGTACTTCGGAATCTTTTTGAGGTTCCTCAGCTCTCCCGCACCGACGGCATCTACGAGTCCAGGCATTCCACCTGCGGCAAGGATGGAAGCTGCCCCGATACCAGGTATGTTCGATGCGCCGAGGTCAACAAGGGAGTTTCCAGACTCCCTTCCAAGGATGACATCCGCTGCGTTTCCAGCGAGGGTTTCAAGCCCCCTGTTCAGATTAGGGTTGGAAAGCGTGTTGTAGAGCCAGTTGTTCGGCTTTGGCTTCACGGGGACGGTATTGAACGTGTTTCCTGGCCATATTGAAGGGACCCTCTCCTGTTCGTCATACGCCCTTCCACTCTCAAGTATTTTCATCGCCCTTCTCTGCCATTCCTCGCTTGAAGGTATCCTGTCCTGTGCTATCCTAGCAAGATATTTCTCGGTTTCGCCTGCCATGTGTTTACCTCTTCATTCTTCCGTGAAAGTGGGGTCAGTAGTTAGCGTCCTTCGGCTTATCGGAGTATACGTGAACTCTTCCCCTATACGTTTTTAAGTTTCGGAAAGCAGACCATGGCGACCAAAGCTTCTCGCATACATACCCGTAGAACCTCTTTGCACCCTCTGGTGGTTTCACCATTGAACACAGGTCGAAGAGCATCCTGCAGTATTCATCCGCTACTTCTTCCCTCGCCACGAACATGTTGGTCCAACTGAATTCGATTGGATAATGTGTACACATGTAGTTGTGATAGAAGTCACCGAACCCTTCATACAGCTCGTTCATCTTTTCTATGTGGTGAGTGTAGTAGTTGAAGGGCAGACAGTATGCGTCCATCGTATTAGGGAAGGCAACATACTTCTCCGTAAGAATTACGTCATGTTCCCGTAAGATTTCCGTAATCTCATCTGGTTCCAACAAATGGGTGTTTGACACGTCCCATATCGCCCTGCGGTAATGTTCCAGCCCCTTGTACGGAACGCCGTGGACATTCTTCCACAGGTAATAAAGCCCAGTGATTTCGTTGTAGAGCGGGTTCAACTCGTCGATGTTGTCGCCAGGGTGGGCCTCGTCCACGTAGAACGGGGTCCGCCCATGGTCAGGGGCAACGTCGAAACTGTTCTTCTTCATGCCGACCGAGTAGATTACTCCCATGGTTTACCTCCTCGGTTTCGGCATAAAGAACGCCGATGCCACGGTTATGACTATTGCTAGTACGAGAGCCTTTATCATCTGATTTCCTCGGCCAGGAAGGTGATATCGGAGGCGCCAATACCAGAGATTGTGAACCTTACGGAACGGCCAGGATTGCTGGAATATGCCACTTCGATGATGTAGGTCCACTGAACGTTAGTCTGGAGCAGGTACTGTGGGACACTGCCAACGTACGCAAAGTCGGATGACAGAAGGCTTACCGTGCTGAAATCGGTAGTTCCGTTAGGAGGTGCAGACGGGTTGCTAGCGTTATGGTATATCCTCGTGAACACCTTGTATGAGCCAGTCCATCCGCCAGTTCCAAGCTTGACGCCAACCTGCATCGTGCCTCCGTGTGTTCCCTTCTGGGCCAACACGAAGCTTGTAGTATGGTCGACCTCGTTCCATGCGTCGGTCGTGATTACAGAGCCATGTTCGGCGAACGTGGTGAGCGGAGCAGCGGATGTGTACATCGTCCACACGTTGTCGCTATCGACCTCGCAGAAGTCCTCGGTGTTCCATCCGAGGTTTGCCTTGCTGTTGAAGATGACACGTGCGGGGAAATTGTGAATCATCGGGTAGTATTGGGAACCACGCTTCGTCACAACGTAACTGCCGCTGTTGATTGCGTTCTGGATTGTGCTGAACGAAGTCGTGTTGTACTCGGCGATGAACACCCTGCCTTCGGCATCGTTCGGAGTGAACGTGCTCCATCCAGTGCTGTTGTTGAGCCTGTATATCGTCCTCTGTCCACCCTTGGCGAGGGCGTAGAAATAATACTCGTCCATGTCTGGATATGCGTTGAAACCTCCGTATGCAGCGTATGAATCCGCTCCTACTCCCTCGCTCAGTCTCATTACCAGATGGTCTCCCTGTGCGAGAGCCTGCTGCACCTGGGCGAAGGTTGTGGTACCGTACTCGGACACGAAGACACCTTCGCCACTTATGACATTGTCAGAATCAATGGAAATATGGAGGCCTGCGGTTAACCGTTTTTGGAAGGTGTTGTCGGCATCTGCCTGGGAGTACCAAACGTCGTACTTGTCAACGGTCCTTGTCCATGCAATCTCGCCCTCTGGGCTGTTCGTAAGCTGTGGAGTGAACGAGAGGATGCCAGCATTGCTGCTTCCTTCCCAATCGAGCCAGAACTGGTTCTGACTGAAATTGCGGAGTTTCAAATAACCGATGATGCGGTTTCCAGACTCACGGATTTCAAGCTTCTCGATGAAGGCGCTGGGCTTTGCCATGTCGTCGCTTGCGTCAACCACGTATGGCCATGCCACAGTGTAGTTCGCCCCCAGAGCCCTCGTCGCAGTTACGGAGAAGGTAACAAATGAACCGCCATAGTGACTAGCAGTGAACACGCATTGGCCACGTCCGTAAATGTATTGCCAGGTAAAGTCGAACACTTTACAGTAAGTGTACTGCACGTTATTCGTTGCAATAAGCCTGTGATGCGTCTTGTTGATTGTGTTGCCAGAAATTTCAATTCCGTATCCTCCACGGTACTTGCCCGTGATGACACCGTCGGAGTCTACATCGATTGTGTCGGAACCGAAGTATTCACGGTCCACCACGCCGATGTTGTATCGGGCCTGTTGCTTCTCTTCTTCGGTGAAGTCCTGCGGGAAGTTCGCAGCGACATGCATCTGCTTAGGTGCGCTCATTTTTAAAGTCCTCCTTCATTTCCTTGAGGGTTGTAATAACGTTGTCCATCTTCACAAGGACCTGGGTAAGTTGCTGGTTCATAAGTGATATCTGCTTGTTGCTATCAGCCACCTGTTGGAAAAGTAGGCCAATGTTATCTTTGTTTTGCTGTTCTTGGAACTGCAGCTTCAAGATATCGTCGTGCATCTTCTGGGAATCGTCATCACGCATGGCCTTGGTTGACTTTCGCTCCTCACGGATAGAACTGCATTCCGCTCGGCTCTTTATGTAAAGAGCGATGGCTGTTAACAAGCCTGCGAAGCCAGTTAGAACTGCTATTACGGCAGCGATGAATTCTGGATTTTCCAACATTGTTGCCTCCTATGATTGAACAAGTCGATATTTACCGTAGCACAAGTAACCCTTGTACCAGTATACATATCTTCCCTGAGGCCTTACGGTAGGGCCTCCGATTGTAATTTGGTTCCATGTAGACGAACGTGCGTCTAGCTCATAAGTCGCTCCGTTGCTGTCAGTAACGAAGATTTTCGTATTATCCGTCCAGACGTAATTACCTGAGAACGACGTAAGGCCGTACCATGTCTTTGCAGTCCATGTAGACGTACTCTTGTTGAGAACATAGTGGGTAGTGCCAGATGAATAATACACGTTGCCGTTAAAGTCTCTCCATACGTGTGTTCCTGTAGGAGTAGCCAAACCAGTCCACGTCTTGCTAATCCAGCGGTAATAATCGCTGTAAAGCAAAAGCATCTGGTTACCGTATGTTGAAGACGACTGGTACTTGACAAGTTCATCACCGTCACTCCAAGTGAATTGTCCATCGAACGCACTCAGCCCTGGCCATTCCCTCGAACGGGCTGTCTTTGATGACAGGTTCAGGAAGTAATGGTTCGATTCGTGCGAGTAATAAAAGTTACCTTGGAACTTCCATACGTCACGCCCAACGTAAGGGTAAAATTGTGTCCCATTATCGGTGTTCCTGAATCCGTCCCAGTTCTCCCATGTGTCGTTTGTCGTGTTCAACTTCAACTGGACATTAGCGAATGAACAGAAGTAATTGGTTCCGTCGCCGTAGATATCTGTTGCCGACAGCGAATCGTTATTAAACTTCTGTGTCCAACTGTATCCAGACCCTGGTGCCTCATAATAGATAAAGCTATACCTGGAATTAGTCGTATTGAATAGTATTACATATTGGGCACCAACATACCAGTTAGTTCCGTCGCTCCATACGTTCCTTCCACTAAAGTTGGCGCCGAAGCTTACAACAGTCCATGTTGATGTACTGGGGTTCAGCTTATAGTGGTTTGTGCCATTGGAGTATAACGTATCTGAACCATGATGCCAGATGTCCTTCACGTAAAATGACGTTACGGAGCTAAACCCGTTCCATGTCTTCACTGACCATGTGGACGTACTCCTGTTTAATACGTAATGCGTTTTGTTGTGGTAGCAGTAAATGTTCGTCCCGTCAGTCCAAATGTCATCTCCAGAAAAATTACTTAGGCCATTCCATGTCTTATCGTCCCACCACCCACTCCCATTTGCATCGAAATACTTATGTGTAGTTCCTGCCGAGTAATACACATTATTTCCGTCATGCCATACATATTCTCCGCTCATTGAACTGAGTTGTTGTGCCGTAGAATTCCAGCTTGAGCCGTTAAGGTAGTATTGATAGTAGCTGCTTCCTCCGCTATAATAGTTATAGCGTCTTGTTCCGCTAGTATAGTACCACAGGTTTTTAACAAACCCTGTTCGCTCTGGAATAGTAGTCGTTCCGCTCCATGTCTTTGTAGACCATGTAGATGTATTCTTGTTGTACACAAGCTGAGTAGAGCCAGTAGAATAAAAAATGTCTGTGCCGTCGGTCCAAATGTAACTAGCACTAAATGAACTAGGTGCATTCGTGAACGTTTTAGGAGCTACGGACATGTTACCAACGGCATATCCGTAATCAAGAGGGCGCCCTCCATAAGTAAGAACTTGCATTTACACCTCCTAGGCAAGGCTGATTCTTAGCTTTCCGTTTACGATAGTGATTGCAATGCCAGTTCCAGCCTCAATAGGAAGGCTGTCATAAGATGCCGAATTACCCTGCGGGCCAGTCGCACCTGTCGCACCCTTTGCACCAGTTGAGCCAGTCGCACCTGTTGCACCCTTTGGACCTGTTGCACCTGTATCGCCTTTTGGGCCAGTCGCACCTGTTGCACCAGTAGCACCTGTTGCACCCTTGGCGCCAGTCGCACCCGTAGCTCCCTTTGCACCTGTATCCCCCTTAGCCCCAGTATCGCCTTTTGGTCCAGTCGCACCAGTATCACCCTTTGGACCTGTTGCACCTGTATCCCCCTTAGCTCCCGTAGCGCCAGTAGCACCCGTAGCACCTGTTGCACCACGAAGTTGCTCGATTTGTCCAGGGGTCAACTCGTCGAAGGAAACATTTCCGTCGGCACCCGTAGCGCCAGTTGCTCCCGTTGCACCTGTTGCGCCCGTAGCTCCTGTTGCACCCATATCACCTGTCGCACCAGTATCACCTTTTAGTTCGGCCTTCTGTTCTGGAGTAAGGTCATTCCATGTGAACGAAGCACCAGTTGCACCCGTAGCGCCAGTTGCTCCCGTTGCACCTGTTGCTCCCGTAGCGCCAGTGTCTCCTTTAATTTCTGCCTTCTGTTCTGGTGTTAGGTCGTCGAACGTGAGTGATGCACCAGTGTCGCCTTTTTCACCCGTTGCTCCTGTTGCACCAGTAGCACCCGTTGCGCCCGTAGCGCCAGTCGCACCCGTTGCTCCCGTAGCGCCAGTAGCACCAGTATCGCCCTTTGCGATGGTCAAAAGAAGTTCTTGAAATGTTAATGGGGCTCCCATATTTCCTCCTAGTTAGAAGCGATGCGGTTGACGCCGACGACCTTATGAATGTTGCTTAGCAAGGTTGATGAATGTTCAATCGTAAGTGTAGTTCCATTAGTGTAGTTTGTTTTCAAGTCGAGCACTTTATCACATGTTATGCTGGTTTGATTAACAGTGTAATGTGTGGTTACTATAAAAGCATTTGTCGCACCAGTGTTGAAACCAAGGTTAAACTCGGTGATATTCGTAATCACCTTGAGTGTTTTTTCTTCAAGAAAGTAATTCCCAGAAGATTCACCTATGTATATCCTAATCTTCTCAAAGTTGTAAACGCTTTCTGAAAGATTAGCAGTAGAAACTCCTGTTCCTTCTCCGTCGAAAAGCACCGTCTCATCCGCCTCTACAACGAACCTGTTGTTAGCCGTGTCCGCAACCAGTCTTACACCCTTGCCAGCAACCACTGGCACCGCCGTCACTGGGCCGCGAATGGCCCTGTTCAAATTAACTGCTGTCATTATGTGTTACCTCCTGCGATGCGGTGGACGCCGACTACCTTGTAGATGCACTTCATGTCATTGTCTGCATTGTTTCTTATTGTATCTGCTGTAGTTACTGAGTAAGTACTATACATGCACTTTGACCTTGATACTGATATGGAAGTTCCATTCACTAGGCCATAAGCCCTGATTAAGTAGTCAGTTCCTCCTTGACCAGCACCGAAGATGAAGTGAAGTGCAATGCAGCTTCCTGGGAACCTTTGTACAAGAGTTCCGTTTGTAGCTCCGTAGAAACCTACTGTGATGTCCACGTATTCGAAGTTGCTCATAGCTTCAGATAGTGTACATGAGGTAACACCGCTCCAGTTAGGGTCTATGTACAACAGAGTTTCGTCAACACCTAGCGCACGCTTCAAGTAGTTCAGTTGCTGTTGTGAGAACGATTCTGGACCAGCGAGAGGCATGCCCACGAGTTGGCCTTCGACTGACATCATTTGATTGTTATCTGGCATGTTAAAACCTCCTAGTTGTTGGAAATGCGATTCAAGCCAACTACCTTCATTAAGCAGTAACCTCTGTTATTACCATTAGTATGATTTGGTGAAGTTAATGAACCATACAGTAGGCCCCTTCTGTCGCAAACAAGATTTCCATCAGAGTCGATACTATACTGAGCATAAGGTATGTTCAGGCTAGGCGGGGTTCCAGCGTTCTGCCAAGGAGTTATGAATATTGTTGATGAACCACGTACAGAATATTCCTGGGTACATGGGCGTCCATGGAACTCCATATTGTCAACTGTTATTTTTATTCTATCGAAATGCAGTACGGATTCGCTAAGAGAGAAAACCTGACCTGCCGTGTTATTAGTAACAGTGTCTGTTTCATATAGCACAGTCTCTCCGTAAGACGAGCTAATTCTCAGCGTGTTTCCATCGGGATTGTCAATCACGATGCCTGGACCAGCCACGACATCCACGGGACCTTCGACTTGGAGAACCCTGTTTCCGTCGCTGTCGGTGATGAATTCTAGGCCGTCACCAGCGTCGAACTCGTCTTCCTTGGTGGCAATGGCTTCTGCAACTGCGGTTCCGCTCTGTGGGTTGGAAGAGGTTGCATCATAGGTTTGGTCTACTGTTCCGCCCCATTCACCAGTATCGCCCTTGGGACCCTGAGGACCAGTTGCACCAGTAGCACCCGTTGCACCAGTGGCTCCTGTTGCACCTGTCGCACCGTCACGGCCAATGATACCGTCTTCACCTTTTGGACCCGTAGCTCCCGTTGCACCAGTAGCACCTGTGGCGCCCGTCTCACCAGGAGGAACTGAATCGGAATCAACAGATATGATAACCTTCAATTCTCCGCCATCGGAGTCGATATCCATGTTGATGCCGTCGCCAGCAACGAACGGAATCGTGAAAGGGATTTCACCTGCAGGACCAGTCGCACCAGTCGCACCAGTATCACCCTTTGGGCCAGGTTCTCCCGTGTCTCCTTTCGGTCCTATTAAGCCGTTTAGGAAGTCTTCAATTGAGCCAGTATTGCCTTCTTCAATCCACAATTCATATGCGGACTGTCCGTCGGCACCCGTATCTCCCGTCGCACCAGTCGCACCCGCAGGACCAGTTGCTCCAGTTGCACCCATCAACTCGGCCTTTTGTTCTGGGGTCAAATCATCGAATGTTAATGCGGCACCAGTTGCACCCGTAGCACCTGTTGCACCCGTCTCGCCTTTCAATTCGGCTTTCTGCTCCTCGGTAAGGTCGTCGAACGTGAGTGATGCACCAGTTGCACCAGTGGCTCCTGTTGCACCAGTAGCACCTTTCAATTCTTCCTTCTGTTCCTCAGTGAGGTCGTCGAACGTGAGTGATGCACCTGTTGCACCCGTTTCACCAGTTGCACCAGTTGCTCCCGTTGCGCCTGTGGCGCCCGTCGCACCAGTTGCTCCAGTATCACCAGTTTCACCCTTGATGGCTACTAGGAAGTCTTCGATTGAGCCAGTGTTGCCTTCTTCAATCCAAAGGTCGTAAGCGGACTGTCCGTCGGCACCCGTAGCACCTCGTTCACCCTGTTCTCCAGGTTCGCCCTTGATGCCATCAAGCTTGACAATTTCGAGTCTCTGGATATAAGCTTCCTTCCAGTTGACAGGAGTGCCTGGGGCGAAGTAGAGAACCTCGGTCTCGGCATCTTCGGGAACCTTCCTGATGAACTGTACACGAACGTTGTGTCGGTTTCCAGTTGTTTCAGGACCAGATGAATCAAATTGGTAGGCCAATGATTCATTTGCGTTTCCATGGCCAGTGTAAACCAACACCTCATCCAATGTATTGGACAGGGCTTCTGGGTCCTGCTGATAACGGATGATGCAGCTAACGAAGTAGAGACCTGGCTTCAAATAGATGTAGCCAGGAGGGTTCGAATCAGGATATGGACATGTTTCGATATGGTCGATGAAGTTTCCTAGATATTCAATCTCGTTACTCGGAATGCCGAGCGTATGGCCAGCCTCGTCGCCAGGGAAGTTGGTGTATGTAGGACCGTACATTCCTAGCCAGTGTTCCATGCTTGAAGGAGTTATAATCGTGCTACCTCCAGCTGCTTCGGTGGCCATAAGGTTTGGAATAGTGAAAAGGAGTGAGTCGTTCCTGTCGTAGACTTCGAGGCGGTAGACCTTCTTGATGTCAACGAACACGCCCTGGGCACGCCCGTTGTCGTCGAGGACGATGGGCTGCCTCATGATTTCCATATTGTCGTTGTAGACCTGTGCGAGGTCGTCAGTGCCGTTTATGAAAACACGGAGAAGGCCAGCTGTGTTTAGAGCACCTGACCTTGTCTGAAACTGCGTTGTAGGGCTAAAAAGCCTTGCGTATTTAGTAGCCATGTAAACCTCTTCTTTCTATGCGAGAAAGTAGGGGCCGCATGGAGTTGACTAGCTTCCGCTCCTGACGAACGTAGTGTACCCGTTATGGTTATAGTTTGCGGTATCGGTAGACCACAGTGGCTTCGAGAGCCAGACATATACGAGGAACCTGTTGTTGTAATCCTCGTTTTCGAGGTCGGCCTGTGAGGAAAGACCGTTGGCATACCACACGTCGCAATCCGCCCAGTCGCCATCCGTGTTCTCCTCCTGGATGAGTGCGGTAATACGGCTGTTCGGGTTTGCTGGGTCGAGCATTCCGTGCGGCGAGCTGTTGGAGCTTGAACCGCCTGGTTCGTAATCCCACGGCATGAACAGGTAGTAAACGTCGTTGCTCCTGTAGTAGTGGTGAGGACCAAGCTGCTGCTCGTAGTGGTGGGTCCAGTTCTGGTAGTTGTCGATTCTCGGAGGCGCCATTCCTGGGCAGTTTCCAGAGTTACCGCTGTAACGCCACGTACCCATGTTCGTGTCCTGGTATGTCGCATACATGTAAGGCTCGTAGTATCCCACATGCCACTGTGTCATCTTGATTCCGTGTTCGTCGATAGTGTCGAAACGGTTGTTGATGATGTGCATCGTAAGGAACTTGACAGCCGTTCCCCTCACCTCGTAGTGCGGGTGTTCGGCATCCCAATAATACGTAATCCACAGACGGAAGGCGCCGTTGAAGCTGTTGTTCTCCAGGACGCATTCGTAGAGGTAAGTATCACCAGACTTGTAAGGATACAGGTCTATCGGGTTGGAGCTCGTGCATCCGCACATAACGAGACGGTTAAGGTACCACTTGAAGTTGTTCGAGATGAACACGTTCCTGAAAGCGATTTCCTTGTTCCTCGTGTATGCGTTCCTGTCATCGGTAGTCATCTTGACAGGACCAGTCCATGAGCCGCCATAGATTGACAGGGTGGTCTTGCACGGGTCGATACCCTCGGCTCCGTTGATGGAGATGTCGGAATCACGGGATGTTATCATGGTCAGACCGCTGTGGTAACGCTGGATGGAAACCACGCACCTTTCCATGTTGAGCACGAGACCGTTGGCGCTGTTGATTAAAAGGCTAGCCTTCACGTCCTGCAGAACCATCGAGTTTCCCGTAAGGGTAAGCGTTCCAGTGAAGTTGGCGTTCTTGATGGTCGTGAACGAGTCGGAATCGAGGTATGCTCCGTCGGCAGTCCTTCCCTGCAAGTCAAGCGTGTATTCGCTCCATACGACGGAGTTGAGCCTCTTCCTGCGTTCAAGCATCGTCGATACCCAGCGGCTTGCACTGTCGAAGCAGTCAAGGTCGGGAGCGTAGTCGAACTGAACATGGAGTCCGTTCGATATCAGGCCAGGTGCCCACGTACCGTTGCGGAAAATCCTGTCGCCGAAACCAGTTCCAGTAATCCTAACGTAGTCATCAGCTGGCTTGAAGAAATTGTCTGGTATCGAAGTACCGAGGCCAATCTGGAAGAAGGAATTGTTATTGTATGAAGTTACCTTCGTGTCCGTTCCAATCACGGTCTTTCCAGAGAGGTTTGCGACCGTGTCCAGAGAAGAGTAGTTGAAATAGTTTGTCGGGTCTACGTACAGAACATGTGCATCGCAATGCCAGAACGCATTGACGCTCCTGAACCATGAGGAATGGGCCTCGGCCCTGGGGTCGGTGAAGATGAATTCGGCGACATGGTTCCTGTTAAGCGGGATGATTGCGGAAGGACAGACGAATTCCGCCCTAGTGAACCTTGCACCTTCGTCGAAATACAGCGTCTTCGTGGTAGAATAGGTCGTGTCGCTCGTGTAGTTTCCGTGGATGAACCTTGGAATCTTCGGGGTCTTGATATTCCACTGGGAGACGATGTCTGGATAAGTCAAAAAGGCGGAGATGTTCGCCTCGTTTCCTGGGGTAATTCCGTAGACTGAGCAAGGAAGCTTCTCGTCATCCCAGAGGAGAATCCATCTTCCCGTATCCGTGGTGTTGGAGAGGACTACGATGCCGTCATCTGGTTCTTCGGTAGATGTCGGGTCCCAAACGTAGTTCCTCATCGGGGCTGCAACATTGCTGTCGTAACCGTAGACGGAAACCACGCCGACTTCCGTGTTGGTATCCTTCAATGCGTCGATTCCGTTTATGACCGTGTCGTTCTTCACGTCAGGAACATTGAATCCAGCCTGGAAGGTGTCTATCAGTTCGTATGTACCGTCCCCGTTGGCCTTCTCTACCCTGACATCGACAACGGCTGCGTCGAAGAACAGGGTAGGAATCCTGCCCTCGTCCGAGGTGATAATCGGGTTGACGGCAGCACGGTAGATATCCCCGTCGAGAGTGAAGATGTCGTTCAGGGTGTCTGAATCGTGCTTGAAAATCGAGATGCGTCCACCGACGAGAGGGAAACCCTGGTCATCGAAGAACTGGTTGATTGGCAAACTGATTTTCATTATACACCTCCCATTACTGCCTTGGCTATTTCAGCGTTGGCCTTTACCTTTGTTGCATCGAGTTCGACGGCCTGCTTTTCAAGTTCGAGCTGCTTTGATGCGGTTTCGAGCTGTGCCTGTTCGGCATCGGCGCCACCTTCAAGCTGCTTCTGGAAGGCCATCTCTTCCATCTTCTGCTGATGCTGCAAGCCCATTTCTGCGAACTTGGCCTGGATGTCCTTGTCCTTGTTCTTGTCGTACTGCTGCCACTGTTCGAGCTGCTTCTGCATGTCCTCAATCTGTGCATTCTTCTGCTCGATAGCCTGCTTCATCTGTTCGATGGTATCGAATGCCTGCTGTTCCATCGGGCTCGGCTGAGGAGCGGAATGGAGTGCCCCGAACACGTTTCTCAAAATCGGGTTGTCGTTGTGGCTCAACAGGATTCCGTCAACCAGCTTCATCTTCTCTGTGTCAGGCACAAGGGCTGCCAACTGGATGAGTTCCTGTCTTGCAACCTGCTTTTCGCAATACTCGCTCGGACCCTGTATTACATCGAGGGTTACGTTACCGTAGCCCATCAGTTTCAGGACCGTCTCGCCGACAGCCTTGAAGGTGTCCCTGAGGGATGCGAAGAAGTGGCGTACGGTGCTCTGTGTCTGGCGTTCGTTGTAGATTACCTCAGTGGCAGTAACCTGTGGCTGACCGTCGATTAGGCCCTTTGCGTCAACTCCCGTGATTGTCGAGAGCAGTTCAAGGTTGGCAGAGATGATTGCCGTGATGTCGCCATACTGCACGCTGTTGTCGATGCGCTTCGGTTCTGGGTATTTCACCTTTCCGTCTGGGGAAGTCTCGTTCCACAGGAGTAGCGGGTTCAGGTTGTTGAAGAAGTTGCGGTAACCGTCGTCATATCCTTCAACGGCCTGGGGGGTCGTAAGGAATGTCGGCTTCGGAGCTATCGCCATGCGTTCGCCCAGCTGGGTGAAAGCGTAGTTGATAATCTTCTGTATCGGGGCGCCTTTCCTCACAAGGCCCTGCCACAGTTCATCGTCGCCGTCCCATGTCTTCTCGCCGTAAACGGGGAAGATAGGAACACGTTCGATATCCAGCTGTGTAGGCTCTTCGAGGAAATCGTTGTTCAGCATGCGGTAGACTGAGCACTTGCCGTCTTCTACTCGGAAGTAGGTGACAATGCACATCGTGTCAGGGTTGCTGTTGTCCGTCACGTTGATGAGCGGGCGCACACCCTTTGCCGTAACCCAGCGTTCACCGAACTTTGCCTCGACATAGTTCTTGCTCTTGAACTCGACAATCGCCGCCTCGACCGCATCGTGTCCATCCCTTTCGATTGAATCAGGGTCGAAATAGACGTTCTCAATCTTGTCGATGGAGTATAGGGCGGGGACTTCGACCTGGTTTCCGTTCTCGTCCGAAACCGATTCCGAACCGATTGCGAAATAACCCAGTCCGAAAGCGACTTCCGAATACAGCACGTCGTATGCAGCACGGTTGTTCGAACCGTTCTTGATAAATGCGTCGGCTGCCATGTCGATTTCCTGGTTGTCGCTGTACCACTTGTAGGGATAGTTTGCATATCCGTTCGCAGTTGAGTTGACTGAGTTTGCGAGAACGTTGATTACACGTCTCGGTCTTGACTTTGCGATAAGGCGGGAATCAGCCTTCTCCCACTGGTTTCCTGAAAGGAACGAGCGGTCTTCCTTTATTCGGGCAATCTGTGTGCTCCTCTTCGTATTGGCACGGGACTCAAAGTCCTTCCAGAGCTCAATAACTTCTTCGATGCTTTTCATTCAAAACCTCTCTTTTCTGTTTTGGAAAGTAGGCCCTATTCAACATCGAACGTAGGCCTGAACACCCTTGTTCCAGACAGCAGGTCGTTACCCCTTTCCAGGAGCCACAGCTTGAACCCGTTCGGGTCGTCCTTGTAACCAACCGTCATTATCTCTGGGTTATCTGCGATTGCCTTTAGATACTTCTGGTCTGTTTCGGTAAGTCCCTGGTTCTCCCCGATTACTTTCAGAACGTCTGCTGACTTGTTCCTGTTTGCGGGAGCCGCCTGGGTCTTCCTGCTCTCTTTCTTCAATGTCTTCTTGATTTCGGGAGTCTGTGAAAGAATTAGGTCGGAAGCATCCTCGGTTCCTGCCTTGTTTACTGCCCATGCTGGCAACGCCTGGTTGAGGATGTTTGCCGCACGTTCTCCACGTGTTGCTACGGCAGGTCCCGTTCCGTGCCATGTGGCATAGTTGATGAACTCATTAGGATGCCTTGCCAACGCTTCCTCGATTTCCTTCTGTCCTACAACGTCGAAGAACTTAGCTCCTTCGGAACCTTCAGGAGTAATCTTCTGAATATACGGTGAAGGGAGCGTTTCAGGATATTTGAAATAATTGCTTGCTGGAAGACCTATGCCGTTGTATGCCTTCATCTGGTCGGCAACTACGTCTAGCGTATTGTCAACGGCATCTTCGGCCCTCTGCTCGGCTTCCTGCTTCACCTTGTTTGCCGCAGCTTCCCTTGTTTCCTTGCTTACCAGCTGGATTTCGCCTTTATTTATGGCGTCGATTATAGCCTGGTCAAGAACGGCTTGTTTCAGTACATCGTCGCTTACACCAGATGCAGACAGCTCTGGCGTCCTTCCCATCCTTGCCGCATTGAATGCGTCCTCGGTGAGCTCGCCCTTGTTGACAATCGGGAGGTTCAGTTTGAGGGCAACGTCCGATGCGAAGTCGTCGCCAGACTTCTTTGCCGAAAGGCCTAGCGTTTCGAGGACCTTCCTTACGGTTCCCTGTCCGCCCTTCTCCATTCCGCTTCCTGTCCATCTGTCTATCATTGGTCCTGCTGCACGCATGATGCCACGGTTTACACCCTGGTTGATTGCTGTGCCGATTGCAGCGTCTCCTACCGAGAAGTCTGCACGGTGTCCCATTCCAGGGTCATTCTCGTCGTACATTGCAGCATCCATCGCTTCCGATGCGAACGGTACAACTGCGTTTCCGAGGATGTTGCCAGACATTGCGCCAGCTCCCTGTGCGAAACGCTGAAGCTTTCCCGCTGCTGGTCCACTCATGTAGGGTACAACCTTGGATGCGACCCTAGGTGCAACCGTTGCCAGAACCCTTGGTGCAACCCTTGCTCCTACCGAGGCGATTCCTGCACCTGGGATTGTCATGAGTGCATTCTCTCCTAGGTCTCCAAGTGCGTCCTTTACAGTCCAGTCGCCAGTGTTTATGAAGTCCTCTGTAATACGGGGTGTAAACAGGGACGAAAGCATCCTTACGGCAAACGGGATTGACTCCTTCCTTGCCTTGGGGATGTCCCTGAGCATCTTCTGGGCTTCCGCCTGCTTCCATATTTCGTATACGGTTTTCCAGCCCCTTTCTCCGTAGACTGGGTTCTTGACAATTTTCTTCTTCCATTCGGGAGCCTTCTTGGGGAACTCCTCGATGAACTTGTCTGCCTTCTCCTTGGCGTCCTTTCCTTCGATGCCGATGATTTCTATGACGTTGGCCATGGAAGGGATTGTCGGCTCGGTAATCTTGTCAGCCTTCGTGAAGGGACTTGCATTACCGTACTTTTCAAGGAACCTCTGTTCGGCCAGCTCGTCAGTAGGAGCCTTCATCTTGTAAAGGGAATCTATGACATCCTGAGATACGTACTTGCCTTCCTTCAGCCAGTCTTTGAGAACTTCTTTTGAACTTGCCATTGGATTACCTCATCTTTGGTGCTGCGCCGTCGAACGTGGCGTACTTCTTGAGGAGCTTGATTTCCTTGTCGTTAGGGTCGTCCTTGTTCCAGCGTGCAGTGAACGAAACTTTTTCAACCTCGGTCATGTTCTGGTACTTATCGACAAGTTTCCTTGCCTCGCCCTTTTCCTTTTCCCAGTCTTCCTTCGCCTTCTTCTTTTCGCCAACCGTCTTTGTTGCACGGACACGCTTTGCCTCGGCCTTGAGACCAAGCTCGTCGTACCTCTTGGCGATTTTCTCCCTCTGGTCTGCATCTTTGAAGAAACCCTTTTCGTTCGTTGCAGAAGCCTCGTCCTGTACAAGGGTTGCAACGCTGTCTTGTCCCTGGTCTTGACCCTGGTTTACAACAGGGGCGGAAACACCGTATGCAGCAAGTTCCCTAACGAGTCTTGCCCTCTTTGCTTCAAGGGCTTTCTTTGCACCAAGGTCAGTATGGTAAGGAATCTGTATGTCGGTTTCCTCGATTTCACCGATGAGACGCTTGATTTCTGCCTTGGCCTGTTTCTCCTTGTCGGCCTGCCTTGCAATCTCGTTCTGCTTTGCCTGCCAGCGCCACTGCATTGCAGTATCGGCCAAACGGTTGCGGTCGTTCTGCCTTGCGATGATGTCGTTCTGGTGCGCCCTAGCATTGCCGAAATCTCCGATTGCAGCACGGTTGGCAGCAAGCTTCCTGTCAAAGGAATCCTGGTCCATCCATTCTGCACGCATGGTTTCTAGCTGGTTCTGCAAGTAGCGGATTTCGTTCTCGTTGTATGCGAGCTCCTTTTCCAGCTCGACACGGTTGGAATAGGTCGCTGGTGCAGCTGACTGCTGCTGTGCGTTCCATGCCTGTTCTGCGGCTAGCCTCTGCTGGTTTGTGTCGTATGCGTTCTGTGCGTTCTGCACGCTTCCCTGCTGTGCAGCGTATGCAGCGGACGGGTCATACCTTTTGCCGTTGAAGTAGCCGTTAATGGCCTGCTGATATCCTGCGTTGTTCAACGCCTGTCCGTAACTTGTTGGAAACATTGTTCAAATCCTCTCTGTTTTCAAGGTTGAAAGTAGGCTAGTGCGCCATAGACCCGTCATAGTTCTTGTCGTTCCATGCGCCTAGGAGTTTTCCTCCTCTCGACATGTACGGACCTCCTGGACCACGGCTCTTCACTGGGTAAACGGCACGTCCAATCGAATCTGCTTTGAGGAGTTCCTGTGCAGCCCTAGAAGCCTCGTAGGTGTTCGGGTATGCCTTGAAAGTGTACCATGTCGGCTTGTTCTTCCACTGCACCTCTATCCTTGCATCTGGGGTCAACCTGATTCCAGTTACCGCAGAAGATGAAACTGAGAACGGAAGGCGTGATGCCGACTCGTTCCAGAACTGGGGAAGTCTCTTCTCCTCTTCTAGGCCCTGGTTCAAGGCACGGCGTTGCTGCTTAGGTGTCATACCTGGATGAATATGCTTGGTTATCGTCCTGTTGTGAAGGTCGATATCCTGCATGATGCCAGCCTCGTCGATGATGGACATGTTGGCCTTTCCGCTAGAGTTCTCGTTGGCCTTGCCAGGTATGTAGTCAACGTCGTAGTTGTGCCATGCATCTGGTGCGAACTCTGTCGGGTACTGCTTGGCCATGAACTGGGATGCGGCATCGGACATGCCTGGAATAGAAGGGGCCGAACGGGAAGCACCAGAAACGGAGCCGAGGATTCCTGCGGCCCTAGCTGCGGGAGTAGAGCTCATCCCTGCGCCTATAAGGAACGCAAGGATTTCCTTCGCCATCTGTGCGTTGTTGTTCTGTTCGGCCATGGGTTAACCCCCAAGGTTGTTCGAATAAGGGTATGCCATCGGGGTAGGCTGTTCTGGAGTAGATACGAACGTGGGGGCTGTTTCGTTAGGTTGAACAGCCTGCTGTTGCATACCTGCGAGTTCTGCCTTGATTTCCTCGTTCCTTCTCTGGAGTTGTGCAATCCTGTTCGAAATCTCGTCCATCTTCGTAAGGGCTTCGTTCCTTGACGAAATCAGGTTTGCATATTCCTTGTTTGCCTGCTTCACTTCATATCCACGGAGGGCAGCACCAAGGTTTTTCGCATCACGCATTGCGTTCTCGGTAGTGTCCTTGACCTGAATCTGCGGGATGTTGACTCCCGCCCAGTTGAATGAAAATCCCATGATTCACCTCCCGTTAGGAACCTGCTCCGAAGTAGGCGCCAGCGAACTGTGCGACAGGTCCGAGTGCAGATGCGATTCCGCCACCAGCGTTCTGGTTCTGCAATGCGTTTACACGTCCTGCGGCCACGTTTGCCTGCGTCTGCAAGCCACCGAGCCTGTTGTTCATTGCTGCCATGGTTGCATCGCCTAGACCCTGAGTGAGCATGTTGCGGTCGTTTCCGTACTGGTCGATGCCGTACTTCGCCCTGTCCTGCGTTGCGTTGTAGTTGTTCCATGCGTTCTGGGTGTTTACGTTGTATTCAGCCAGGGCCTGGTTCCTGTCCTGCATGAGCTTGTTGTACGCCTTCTCCCATTCCTCACTTGTGTGGGCTTGGGCACGGGCCCCGACACGGTTCATATAGTCGCTCGAAAACCTGTTTCCGCCAGTTGCGGCAGCATTGTTCATGGCAGACATCTCGGCTTCCCAACGCTGGTTTGCGGCTGGGTCGAAGAACTGGTTGATGTCTCCACCGTACGTGAAGTCCTTGTTCTGGTACACGTCGGAGTTCAGGAAGTCCTGCAAGGCCTGGTTGTACTTGCTTGCTCCCTGACCGTAAGTGCTGTTGACAAGGCTACGGTAGCTGTTGATGTCGGCGTTGTTCTTGGCGACTACGTCGTTTGCAGCGCTCTCGATGTCATCGTATGCCGAGGCTGCGTCCTCACGGTTCTTGTAGCTGTTGTAGAGGTTGGAGGCAATGGAACCTGCGGCGATTGCCCCTCCGATAATCAAAGGTACCATGTTACTTCTCCTTCTTCTTCTTGGTTTCTTCCTTGCCCATCTCCTCGTCTGCCTCGTCGATTTCCATCATGTCGATGAAATCCTCCATGAGAGAATTGAGCATCTTCAATTTTTCGAGCGTCTCTTTCTTGTCCATTGTTGAACCTCGCTTTTTCTATTTTGAAAGTAGGGCCGCAACCCTGGCCGAATCCCCGAACATATTCAGCTGGAACAGCCCAGGCTTGGTAACATTGATTGCAGTCTGGCCTGGTTTCACTATCACGGCGTCGACTGAACCGTCCGCATGCGACAGGGTTCCAGCAACGGGTCTTGTAACCTTGAATGGAAGCTCTGTCGAACCTGCTTCCAGCGTGGCCGTAATCACGGTAAAGAACGGGGTTACGACAATATGGTATGAACCAGAGTCGTACTCGTTCCACGAACCCGTGAGCATTTCCAGCACGTCTACAAAGGGGCTGGTCCTATTTATCATGCCACTCTTCATTATATTACCGCATTGGTTGGGGTGATACGTTGAGAACAGGTGGTCAGTTCCAGGCTGGTCGGATGCGAGTATGTAACCCTGAGCACACAGAGCCTGTTCAAGCCGAGGCTGTGAAACCGTACCCTGTGGTCATAATTACCAGTCCTTCCCAGCTTGCAGGAACGGACGTTTCCGAACGTGTTTCCGCCGTCCTTGCTCACTTCCAGTAGCAGGTCTGGCTGGAGAGAATAATCTGCCCAGCAACCCACGTTACACTCGATTCCCAGCTCGTTGAAGATGAACGGCCTGTTGTTGTCAACCACGACTGCACCCTGCCTGTGCCTAATCATCGGGAGTCTCGAACCGCCGACGTAATCCTCGTACCAGTAATCGTCGGTGTGTTCGTACATGGCACCGTCGTTACAGAAGGCGATGAACTTTCCACCGAACCATATCAGTGCGGAAGGACGCCAACGGGTTTCAACACCAGATTCATGGACACGGGAGCAACGCTGATGCCACTCCGATGTCTCCGTGTCGAACACCCAAGTTTCCTGCAAGTTCTGCAACTGGAGTACATAAAAGTTGTGGTCGCCCTCTGCGTATGCAAATGCGAATGCAGTGTCAGATGTCTCGCCTAGCAGTTTCTTGTCTAGCCAGTCTGGGCTAATCTTCTTGTACTGCTGTCCTGACACCATCATGATGCCCTTTGCGTATGATTCGCCAGAGCCGAGATAGTACAGGTTAGAACCGCAGATTGCAACCGAGTATGGCGCCTGCAAACCGTTCGAAGCGTTGGCCGTATACGACTGTCTAATCCATGTTTCGTACTCGCCTGAGCCCCTCTGCCAGATTTCAATCGTCTTTGAACCTAGAAGATAGAGCGATGCGCCCACAGCGCAAATCGCCTGCAAATTATCAGACGAAACTTCGGCGTTAAAGTACTGTTGAACCCCGTAATTGTCGAGGAACATGTAGTCGAGGGAATCCACCTGCTTGGTGAGGACTTTCAGGCTGTTGTTCGGGTCGTACTGTACTTCTCCGTTGACGATGTCGAACACTTCCCTCTTCTCGCTGTTGAGAGGATAAGGGATGGTGTAGTATACGAAACCGCTACCCGAATCCGTTATACAGACCGACCCTCCTACCACGCATACGTGGGTTGGCCGAATCATGCCTCCGTCTCCAGTTACACGCTGAGGGAGTGTAACCTGTTGGAGGTTCCCTCCTTCGAGCAGGTCGTAAACCCAGAGGTTGAAACCGTCGGCTATGAGCAGCATCGGTCGCAAGCCGCCAGTCTCCGCAAAGATGACACGGGACGCACCAGATGCGACCTGGCCTATCATAGTGGAGTTGCCAGCGATGTCGATTCTGTAAATCTTGTTTCCGAAGCAGACGAATGCGTTTTCCTGCTGGTTCTGGACTGCGAGGCCGACAGATGACACGTATGCTCCCCTGCACCTTGCGCTCGTATGGACACGCTTTATCAGTTTCAGTCCAGGGAGGGAAGTGAGGTAGTTGTTCGCTGCGTTGATTTCCCTGAACATGTTGCAAGACCATGAACTTCCCATGGTGGCAGGATGCTTGCCACGGTTTGTAGCTGGTTCAATCAAATAGTTGGTAACCGAGGTCTGGGACATTGTTTACCCCCATTGTGTCGGGCAGAATCCGTTCACGTATGCATCTTCGTAGGAACCGCAAAGTGCTGCACCAGACTGGAGCATCCTCTGCGTGATGTTGTTGCGCTTGATTAGGTTGCATGCGGTCTTGAAGTCGGTCTCGCATTCGGCCTTCTTTGAATCGGAAAGGTCATGGAACTTTGCAAGGCGGAACTTCAATCCCTCGAACAGCATGTTGTTGTAAAGGTCGGAAAGGTAAATCTTGCTGTCGAGATTGTACTTCGGCATCTTCGAGTTGTACCAAATCCTGAGCGGTGTCGTGCTGTTTCCATCGAGGGTAAGAACACCTATTTCACGGTGGGTTTCATCCAAGGTTGCAAACTCGGTTGGCAACTCCTCGAAGTCCCTTCCGTAGTTCCAAGATGTAGGAATCGTGTTCTGGTTCTTCATGAACAACTGGATGGAATCCTTAGGGTTCAACGGGAGATAACGGTTTCCCATCTTGCGTGCGACACCCTCGATTTTCTCAGGGGGTTCCATGTCGATGGTGTGTGGCTGCGGTGCTTCTCCCTGTTTGAGCTTGCGGAAAGTGAGAACCTTAGCAGTCGATACGTCGAGGAACTTCTGCATGTGGGAGATATAACCCTCTGAGTTCAACTGTGATATAAGCTCGTTCAGTTCACCGCATGCAGACTTTGCCATGGTACCGTCAGTGGCTTCACCAAGACCAGTCATGTTGAGGGCCTCGTAGGCCTTTTGGATTAGTTCGTTTACGGCAATCATTGTTTACCTCTTCTTTCTGAGATGGAAAGTAGGGTCGCAAAAAGGGAGCCAGGTTACCCCAGCTCCCTCATTGGAGAGTATTGTATGTTTGGACTATCTTATCGAAAAGCCGATTAGACCTTCTTCACGTAGATACCCACGGCAGAACGTGCGTCCCAGATACCCGATGCGAACGGGCAGTCAAGACGGACGAGCTTCGTGAGGTTCGTGCCATCGCCGTACGTGCTCATCTTCACGGTCACGCCGCCGACGGTAGAAACATCTTCGTTCTCGGAACCAGGAAGGTTTTCGAAGCGGAAACTATCATATGCCATACAATCCTTGGTCCTTACCTGACCTACCCAGTAAGTCGTGTTGGCTTCGAGACCAGCGGTGAGGCTGATGGAAGTCGTGCCTTCCTTGACCCATGCGTTCGGGTTGCCCTTGCCCTTGCCTTCGACGGTGATACGGAGCGGGCTGATTTTGCCCTTCGTACCAGCTTCGTTGACGGAGAGAACAACGATTGCAACATCCTGTTCAGTCTCGATGCCAGACTGGTCCACAATCTTGAGGTCGCCACCCGTGGTGAACACGAGGCCAGCCTTCAGGTTGGTACCAGAGATTTCATCAACAGCTTCGAAACCGTCGGAATCTTCGGTCATTTCGAGAGCGATGGAAGCGCTGCAAGAAGCAGGAGTCGTAACGGTCGGGAGCAACGGTTCCTGAACCTGTTCAGCACCTGCGTACTGGCCTAGGTAGTTGCGTCCGTAAATATCCTTGGCTTCCTGTCCGCTAATAAAATTAGCCAAGCCACCAGCAGAAATCTTGCCCATCACCGTCGGGTGCATGAACGACACAACTTCACCAGAAACGGCGAGTTCGTTCAAGGCAGCGGCAGCGTCAGAGAGGGTGCCGAACGAAGCGGTACCAACCACGGCCTGCATGTTCTTGAACACGTTGTCCTTGATGACTTCCTTGGCAACGGTACGTGCGAGCTTCTGGCCCTTCGGAACTGCAATTTCCTTCTTGAAGTCCTCGATATCAGCAATGTCGTTCCATGCGTCGAGGGTGCAGGAAGTGTTGAAGTTCTGGAGCTTGATGTTGGCTTCTACTTCCACGATATCATCGGGAGAAGCGGTCAAGCCTTCATGAACGGTGCCGACATCAGGCAGATAAACGGAATATTCCTTGCCGTATTTCTTGCCCTTGAATTCGGATTGCGGCATCTTGGAAACAGAAGCCTTGACATAATTGAGCTCATCTGCCACAGCAGCTGCGACGAGCTTCACTTTCTTGTTGTGGGTGAGTTCATTGGTGCCACCCTGCACTTGGTTGTAAAAAGACATATTTTCCTCCGCCACGCTTTTGCGTTTTAAATTCTGCGTGACAAAAAAGTTTTGACAGTGACTTGCGTCGCTATCGGTTGTTGTTAAGCCCATGTGCGTCCATGGATGTCAAATCGCAGAATCCGTATAGCCTACGGTTGGCGGAAGGAAAAACAGTTAGCTACACTCTTCTTCTTTCTGGTTGTGATAGTAGGGAAAACAAAAAGCGGGTTCAACACCCGCTGTTTTTATCTTGCTCGAATGAACTTGATTAGGTCTCGGTCCGAGTCAAAAACGCTCGTTCTTGCACCTCCCGATACCGTCCCTGGCTTGCCGAGGTGAGGCATCTGCTTGGGCTGCTCTGGTTGAGGAGCAGGTGTCGGGTCAGGCTGTTTGGAACGGTTTGCAATCTCACGTGCGAGGTCATGCATTTCGATTATGGCGGACATCGGGTTTCCAGCATTGCTCATAACCCTGATGAAAGATTCCTTGTTAGAAAGCATCTCGTTTAGGACAAGAGGTCCGTTCGGGTTGCTGAACACATAGTCCCTGATTGCTGGTGCATTGTCGAGGATTTCTCCCAGACCGTTCTGGATTCCCTTGTTGACCTTGGTTGCGAACGCTGCGTATGTCTCTTCGTCATCGAATGCAGCTCGGCAGTTCTGCTGGAACGATTCGGATACTGCCCTTTGCTGCTCGTCAAATTCACGCTTTTCCTTTTCTTCCTTGGCCCTCTTCTCCTCGGCTTCGGCACGGTCTGCATCGTTCTGTGTCTTCACCAGATACTTGATGTATTCGTCGTCAGTTTCGAAATCAGCACGGGTCTTCGGTTCTTCCTTCGGCTTGTTCTTGTTGAACTCGCTCTTGAACTCGTCGAACTGCTTCTGGAAGGAATCATGCATCTGCTGGATTTGGGTTTCGTACTTGGCCTTCTGCTTTTCGAGCTGGCGCTTGAAGGCATGTTCGGCCTTTTCTTCCTTCGTAAGCTTGGAAAGGTCTACCTTTTCCTTCTTCGGTTCGTCCTTGGTTTCAACCTTTGGGGTTTCAACCTTGGTGTTTTCAACAGGGGTTTCAACCTTGGTTTCAACCTTTGGAGTTTCAACAGGGGTTTCGACCTTAGTTTCCTTCGGCGGTTCTTCCTTTGTTTCCGTCGGCGTTTCAACCTTCGGTTCTTCCTTGGTTTCAACTGGTGTTTCAACCTTGGTTTCGACTGGCTGTTCCTGGCTGCCAGATTTGCCAGTGATTTCTTCCGTTACTTTGTCGAGATAGCTCATGTTTGCTCTCCTGTTTTAGTTAAGAATAGGTTGGTCGTTGTTGTAGGCGAAGCCCGTCTTTCTTCCGTAGAAGTCCGAGGTAAGGATTACCTCTGGGACATCGACTTCCTCGTGTTGCCTCTTGGCTGCGTTGGCCTTGTCGATAAGGTCCCTGATTGTGGAAAGGGCTACACGATAGAGATAGACAAGGATTTCTTTCGGGTTTCTTGTTAGGTCTACCTTGTCCAAGTAAGAGACCACACCCATGATTACATCCGATTGAAAATCTGGGTCCTGCGAAAATGAACGCCAGAGTTTTCCCTTTTGAACTGAACTTGCCATAGCCCACTGTGCGATGTTGTAGGCAAAGAGGCCAAGCTGGTCATCTGTTGCCCTGTCGATTGTTCCGTTACGTCGCATGGTCAACGCTTCTTTCAACGCTGATGCATATTCCTGGTTGCGTAAGATTGATAGTTCCATAACTCTCCATTCGGTAACTACACTATCAGTTTATATCATTAGCGTTGTCGCAGCGGTTTTCTTGCGATGATTTTATACGTTCGCATGATTCGGTGTTGAACTGGTCGTACTCCTCACGGGTCATGAACCGAGAGAAGAACCTTTCGTAAAGCATATCCGTGTTACAAATAGGCGGTCTGTTCTCGTAGATTTCACAGAGGTTTTCATCCGTAAGGTGCTTACATGTTCCATCACCACGGTCGTAATCCTTCATGTAAGGGAAGTCTCCAACATGACGGCAACACAGTCCACACTTGTCACAACTGAACTTCATTAGCCCCCCATCATCGAGGCATATCTTCTTAGCTGCCTCTGGTCCCGTTCCTGTTTGCCCACCTGAATCTGCGGCTTGTCCTGTTCGCTCCTGTCTAGGGCTGCAAGCATGATTGCGTCAGCAGGGTCTGGTGAACGGCCAAGTCTAACACGGATGTCATCCTTTGGTTCTATCAGGAGTCTTCCCTGCTTGTCCATTATGAAGTGGATGTTGGTTATTTCACGCTTGTATTCTGCTACTATGCCTGGGTCAATCCACTCTGATTCTAAATCAACGCAGAGACCATCCTTGTGCATCTTTGCCAGCTTGAAATAACCGAAGGCACGGATATTTGCATATTCCCTCTGTGCTTCCTCGGTAGGCGCCTTCTCGGCAAATGCCACCTGTGTACAGGGTATCTCATAACGGAGGTTTTCGTACACTGCTTCTGACCACGCAAGGTCCATGCTAATTGAATTAAGTTTGTAAGCCTTGTTGAAGCGCCTAATCCATTCGCACACTTCGAGGGTAGAAGCCATTCCGAACTCGTGGAATGCAACCAGTTTGTTACCCTTTATGGCGGCAAAGCAGTGTCCATCCCTTAGACCTGTATGGGCCATATCGAGGCCACCGTAAACCCTGTCATCAGAGAAGTAAGGTGCTTCAAGCGGGAAGTCCTTCAAGGTTATCAGCGATGTTGCCGATTCACCGAGGATAATTTCTCCGTCGATTTCCTGTCTCCTCAACTTCTCGTCGAAGATGGCGGATGACATGAGTTCACGCTGTTCATCTGTCATGAACACGTTGTCGGTCATCTTCGAGCGTAGTAGCTTGATTCCATACTTCTCATGTTCTACCAGCATTAGCTGCCACAGGGAACTCATATCTGGGGTTCCAACGGCCCTTATGCGTGGAACTATGACATGGCCGTAGTTGTCCTTACCACGAAGACATGGTGCAGTTACGGCTAGGATTGATGGATTTGAAAGACAGACCTCATCAAGGTATAGGGTTGAACACTCGGTTGCGCCACGGGCAGCCGAAACGTTTTCGTACGAACCATAATAAAAATGGCTCTTGACATTGTTGCCAAGGTCAAGAGTTCCCGTCTTGTACGTGCTGTTGTATGACCACCTGTCGAGAAGGTTGAATTCCATCAGGAAGTTCTGCAGGTGCAACCAGGCGCCCTTGTAGAAGGCGCCATCGGTTTGTGCCATATACAACACGTTTCGGCCAAGGAGGAGGTCTGTCAACGCACTGAATATGGCTATCCAGCTCTTGCCGCATGAACGGGAAGAGATTAGCGCCACGAACCTTTCGTTGCTGTTGAAGAACTCCCTTTGCACGGGGAGCATTTGTACATGAAACTCTGCCAAGGGTTATGCCTCTGGTTTTGCTTCCTCGATTATGAACTTGATGGAACCGTCGCCCTTTACCTTGACTTCGGAATCAGTCTTCATGCTGATGTTCTGCTTGTATTCGTCTGACTGGTCGAAATGGAGGCCTACCATCTTCACTGCCTTTTCGAGAACAGTAACGAGGGTCTCATCGCCTCTTTGGATAGCCTTTACGAGTTCTTCGCCAAGGTCCATCTTTTCGACAAGGGTTCTGAACATTGCGTCTCGATACTGTTTCCTGTTCCTGCGTGAAACCTGTGCCCTTCTGGCCATCATAGCTGCGTTTTCCTTGGTGAAGGAACCCTTGCGAGGGGGGCGTTTCGGCTTGTCTTCTTCCTTCGGCTGTTCTACCAATTCTTCGTTCTCGTTCATTCCTGAATCCTCCCCTTTACGATTTCAATTAGGATGGCCATAAGGAGTCCAGTAACGGAATCCTGTGTGAGATACGGGTATTCCTTCGAGATGTATTCTCGGGCTTTTGCCGAATCCCCCATATCCTTTAGTTTAGCTGTTACGGTTTCCAACTTAATTTCTTTTGACTTCTGCTTCGTAGGCATTACACTTCCTCCTTGTACTGGAACACGCTGATGATTAGCTTCTGTGCGTCCTTGTAGGAACGCATGTTCTCGATGTCGGTCCTATGCTCGATTGCCTTTGCGAGCTTTGCTGATTGTGGCTTTGCGACCTCCTCGAAGAAATCATCGGGTTCCATGTATAGGGTGTTGGCATCGACGAAGACATAGAACTGGTCGCCATCGTCGTTTCCGTAGTCGAAGAGGACATTGATGCAGAGCAGTTTCGTCTTGGGGATTCTACCCTTGGAGAAACTCATGATGGCGCACATGATTATGTCCTTGATTTTTCCGATGTCCTTTTCTTCCGTTTCGAACCGTGTTATGTCCTTCTTGAAGGCACGACGGTCAATTTCTTCTAGCAGCTTGCTTAAAGGTGCTTTCATATTAACTCTCCTGTTTTCATTGATAGTAGGGTTTTTACCGCTGTTTCAACGCTCGTTTCATGTCTATCCTGATATCGGTCGTGAACTTCGTTTCCTTGACATGGTAGACCTTGACACGGAAACCGTACGGGATTAGCTTCCTTACCTTAACGTCAGCGGTAACGTAGTCGAGCATGGTCTTTAGCATTGCTTCGTCGAGGTCCTTTCTCTTGAAGTGAATCTTTATCGAGAGCATGCCATCATTGATGCAATGTTTTACCCTCGGCGACAGGATGTTCTTTCCGAAATTATCTTCGATGTCGTGCAGGATGACGCTGCACACCGTATCCAGCTTTATTTCTCCCATAGATTTTTCTTTATGCTTAATCATCTTCTTCCTCCCAGTTGATTTCGGGTTCACCGTTATCTTTGGCCAGTTTGTCCAGAGCGAAACAGATATCGTCTTCCATTTCTCCGAAGTTCAGGTCATTGCAGTGGAATCCGTATTGGATTACGTACTTGATTTTCTTTACAGCTTCATCGAATCCTTTTATCATGTTTCCTCCTAGGTGAATCTTCTTATTGCCGCTTCCATTATTTCCTTGCGGCAGTTATTGCATAGGCACTTGAATTCCTCGCCGATGAAAACAGCAGATACATCGACTACTCCAGTAACACACTTTTCGCCGATGTAGAGACCATCGACATGCATCTTTCCTGGCTCATGGCTCATTGCCTGACCGCACAGGTCGCAGGCTATTTGTTCGTAAGAAACTATTGTCTTCATGTTTACTCCTTTATCTTTCCGATTACTGGGTATCCATCACGCATAGGCCTTCCGTTCAGAATCCACCAATCATACATGTAGTATGGTGAAAAGTCGATTTGATACTTTGCATTGATTTCCTTCGTGAGTGCATTCAGGAGAACTTCGCAGAGCCATGGTTTGCCCTGAACATCGTCCTCGTTCAGTCTCAGGAAATCCTCGAAGGTGATTTTGTTCTGTTCACAGAACTCACGGAACTTCTTCGAGTTAATCCAGTAGAAGGAACCGCAGTAATGGTTCTGGTAATCTGGGTCAACAACCTCACCTATTCGACCTGGGAGAGCCTTAATGTACTTGTCAAGCCAATGTCTTTCGGTGCAGTCGATAACGCCGTATGTAATCGTATCGAATCCGTCGATGTTCAGCAGGTGGTCATAAAGTATCTGGTTCCATAGCGTAATGTTCTTGATACGATACTTGTCATAATGCCGTTTGACACCCTTGAAATGGGTCCTCAGCACATAGTCGCAGTTTCCTTTTAGGGCCTGTCCGATGGCTTCCATGAACGAGACGTTCTCGCCCCTTGTTACATCGTTCTTTATGCGAACGACGATTACACCGTCAAGCCCCTCTGGAACAGGCTGTTCGCTGGCGTAAAAGAGTATTACCTTCTTGAACATGTTCTTGGCCCTTCTCAACAAGTCAAGGTGAATCTGCTCTGTTTCAGTTAGCTTTTCCTCTGCACGCCACCAGTGGATTACCCAGCAAGAGTTCAAGGGAACCATTGCGGCTACAGGTGGATTAATTTTGTACTTTTCCCATATTGGGAAGGAACGGGCAAGTTCATAGTCGATATATGCCTTTCCTGGAATCTTTCTTGACTTAGGCAATTTTCTCTTCATGGAGGCACTCCCTTGCTGGCTTGATGTTGTAATGGCCCTGTCCTTTGCGGCTCTTAGTGTAACCGAGGTAGAATCCTTCTGGGCATTCACCTGGGTTTCCAATAACATTTCTAACGCCGTCCGTATACCACTTCTTGCCGAGGTGGGCCTTCCTTGAAGATTCTCTCATCTTCTCCTTATGCTCAGGGGACATCTTCCTTTCGTTACGTAAGCAGTTGAAACTGTGGGTAGCAAAGCGGAGGTTTTCCAGCGTGTTGTTAAGCTTGTCGTTGTCGATATGGTCTACGTCCCTCAGGTTGTTCGGGTTGTTGAGGAATGTCTCTGCGACAAGGCGGTGTACGAGCCTTACGCAACGCTTTCCGTTCAGCAGGAATCCTACCTGGTAGTAGCCAGAATTTGTTACCGAGCGTGAAAACTCTTTAAGTGTTCCATCAGGAAGCTGCCTGTATACTAGGCCTTCGGTAGATACCCATACATTCCATTGTTCATTGTGCTTGATGCGTGAGAGGGGTTTCTTGTCCATAATTATCTCCAATACTCTCTTGTTTTCTTAATAGTTTTATACCATGAGTATTGGAGCCTGACGTGATTTTCGCTTACAGAAATCTTACATATTTCTTATATTTTAAATAAAATGCACAAAAAAGGGCCCCGACAAGGGGTCCTTCGTTATAGTTTACGGTTGTTTGTTATAGAAAGCTAGATGCCGTTAGCCATCATCTTGGAAAGAGTAGCGCCGAAGATTTCTTTGGAGCGCATGCCTAGCCTTACCAGTCGCTTTATGCTTGTGAGGTTCGGTTCGCTGTCCTTGTCAATCCACTTGCGCACGGCAGTATGGGAAAGGTGGAGCTTATCGGCCAGTTCCCTCTGTGTATATCCCTTCCTCTCCATGAATTTTTTAAGCCCGTTGACAAAGCACCATTCATCATTGGTTTTTGCAATCTCGTTCAGTTCCCTGTTTAAACGGTCTGCAGCTTGGTTGAATTCTTTTTCATTTTCAGTCATGTTTACTCCTATTTTAGTTATTTTCACTCTCGGCAACAAGATTGCCGTCCCACTTCATCGTCTCTACAAGCAGGCGCCCGTCATCGAGACAGGTTGTAATCTTGATTTCCTCGTGCTTTCGAGGTCTTAACGTCCCGCTTTCACGGAGGTTTCCAAACTCCCGTTCGAACCGTTTGATTTGCTCCTGCGTCAAATTCCTATCGAGCTCGTAGGAAATAGCAGTTCTCTTAGACCTGTACCAATCCTCGTAAGTATTTTGTAAGCTATAACGGAGGCAATCCGCAAGGGTCAGTTCATCGTCGTCAAGGTATCTGGAACCGCCTGTCCACGAATACTTTTGGAGGAACACTGGGCATTCGCTTACTGGAGGGTAATACTTGTCCCGATATTCACCGAACATTCTGCAATCTATTTCAAGTATTGCATCACGGGCCAGTTCCCTGAGCTTGCCATCCTTTTCTTCCTGTTGCAGAACCTTGGCTGCAGCATTGCTTATTTCATCATCGGTAGGAACCAGACGGTTATCACCACGTGTGTAAAGGAAGTTTGTGACTCCCTGTTTGAATGCGGCTACTAGGGCTTCCTGTGCAGAGATATTCTTCTGTGCGTTCATTTCTTCTTCTTTCCTTTCTTGTCTTTCTTGTTCTTTTCCTTATCGTGGTCGTCCAAGGCACTTTTTGTGGACTCGTAGAGGGCATATACGATTTCTTCCCTGTGCATCTGGATTTGTTTCCACCAGTCATCAAGCTCATGGCCTTGCTGTATGGGCATGATAGTCCAGTCCCAACTGATGTTAGAACGGTCCAGTTTGAGTCCATTTCTTTCGAGGAACCAATCGACCGCCTTTTCAATCTTGCGTGTTCTACCCTCTGTCTGTGCCCATTTGTCCCTGAGACTGGATAACAGTTCCTTCATTTCAGAAACGGAGCCCTGCATCTGGAACACAAGGAAGAGAAGTAGGAGCAGCACTATTGAGCTGCCGATTATGTAGGCGTATATTAGGGTTGGCATCTGGCTACCCCCTATCCCAGTGTTCAATGAACTCACGGTTGACTTCGTATGCATTGTGCTTGTAGTGGTCTTGCTTCAAATAAGAGAGGCATTCACCAGCTTCACGATACGTAGAGTACATAATTTCGTATTTGTAATCGTCAAGCTCATTGTAATCTCCTGAAGAGCTATTTGCGAAGTCCTCGAAGTGGGTGAAGCAACATGCCTTTCCAATCTCCTCAGCAAGATACTTGCGGGAATTAGGACCGTTGACTTCCTTCATGACATTGCGGCAGTTGATGAGGATTTGTTCAGCCTCGAATTCAGTAACGTTTCGGTTGAATTCGTGCTTTAACCCATGGATGATGTTGAATGCCATGGTTTCAGCGTTGCTCATTCCCCTAGTGGTCTTAGCGTTGAGAAGGGTTTTGTGGGTCATCGTGTTCATAGGATTTTCCTTTTGTTGAGGGTTAATTGGATTTAGTTTAATTTCCTAGGCAGTGATATATTGAACTTCTCGATTGTATAGAGGCTTTGACGTAATATCGTCCATTGACTATGATATTGGTCAGCATTGTAATACTTACCATCTTCGTCGAAATCCGCCCATCTTCTAGTTGTTGTTCCGTCATCATTACGGGTTATAGACATCACACTATGGGAATACTTGCGGTATTTATCCGTAAATGAGATATCATGCTTTACCCATGCCACCTTAATCTCTTTATTAGGGCCGTCAAGCATAACCTCGGCGTACGAGCCCAATTCGGTATTTTCACAGGTGAACGCATATCCGAAATCGTACGGACTGATAAAAGAAAAACTGCTAGAGGATTTACATTGCCATCCAGCAAACACCGAGGTTGCAAATGCGAGGAGAAAAACAATAAGTTTCATTGTTATCTCCTTATGCTGTCATGAAGCATTCGCACATGCAGTTGATGGTATCTTTGAGGGCCAGGTATTTGATGTCGCAGTAAGATATTGTAGGAGTATTACCTTCGGCAACATCGTGTTCGAAGATTTCCTTGTTTGCATTGTACCAGTATACGAAATCCTTGTATCCACGGGTATTCTTCTCTCCTGCAAGGAGACTAGAGAACCATCCACGACACAAGCTTTCAAGGGATTCCCATTCAGGAGTTTCGGTTGCCTTGTGGATTTTTTCCATGTCGAGAGGAAGGGTGATTTCGTCATCCTTGTCATAGTCATAGATTACAACGCCGATTTCACGAATGGCATTGCATGCGTCGATAAGGTCGTAGACAGAGAGGGTTTTGATTACCCCGTCGATTTCATCGATGTTGGATAAGCGAGCCTTGGTGAGGTCGATGGTGTTGTTCTTCTTGGTGTTATTCTTTGCCTTTTTCATGGTTTGTTTCCTTTTGATTGTGATTTTTGTTTCAACATCCTTAATATATAAACTTTTGTTGCCACCGTCAAGGGGTTTAGAGAAAAAAGTTTATTTTTTTAGAGAATCTCTTGACGGAGGCAAAAAATAAATGTATATTATAAAGGCAACGTTTGAGTTCTACAACTGTTGCAATCTTCAAAAGAAACACCGTTCAGCCCGAGTGGATTTTTCTAGCCTCCTTTAGTCATGAAAGTCATACTCACGCTCGGGCTGAACTTTTAAGTTTAAACTATACTCCTCTTGGTGGTTTGGTAGCTACCCTCAGGAGTCGCAAGACTCGGCAAACCGCCGAGAGGAGTATTCATGTCGAATCTATCCGACTTCAATTTTCCCCAAAAGAAAGACTTCAACGAACTGTTCAACGAGGAGTTCGTCATCTACAACCTCGCATGCACGGCGAAGCTGAACAAGATTTGTGAAAAGAACAAGCAGCTGAACTGGTGCCTAGCAAAGAAGACATTCAGCAAGGAAGTGTATATACTCCGTTTCAGGGGTACATGGGAAGACCTTGCCTCGACAATCAGGACAATCTGCGATGCTGGACTCACTTTCTACCGAGACATGCACTTCTACGAAAAGAACAAGACACGCCTCCTGATTATGGACATCGACGGCAAGGACGGTGTAGAAACAGGGATTTCAACAGATGCCGCAAACGCTCTTCTGAAAAAGGGTAAGGAACACGGCGTACTCGTAATCCCAAGCTCCCGTTGCAACTACGACCCAGAACACCCTGACCCTAACGCAATCAAAAAGTACCATGTCTTCGTGTATACAGGCGTATACAACTGCGTGTCAAAGGAGATTGCAGCGAAAAGCGACGAATTCATCATGTCAATCGACGGCGACGACATCGAGACCGCAAAGGAAAGGTTCGAATGGGACAAGGCCGCATTGAAGAACTGGCAGTATTTCTTCGCCAAGTCAAGCCTGTCTCCAGAACAGATTGATGCGGACCAGAACATCAATGTCAGGTACAGGGACGAGAGGGCTACCATATTCGAGTACCGAAACTTTGCTGGCCTGTTTAACAAATGCGTTACACTTGACAAGTGCAGCACGTACATCCCGAACGCAAAGCGTGTTACATGCCCAACTAGCCATCCTTACTGCGTACCAGCAATAGGCGCCACAGTAGAAATCGAAGAGGAACCAAAGCAGGTTTTCAGGGACCATTGGAAGGAATTACGGGATTATGCAAAGGTTAATGAACCAGGGGTGTATAACCTGCCGCACTATGCCGTAGGAAGAATGCAGTTCATCAGCATAGGTCAGAGGAACACTATGGCTACACACATCATGTGGGGCATCTGTTTCAATATCTATGCCGTCGAAAGGTACACGAAGACGAAGATTGCCGATGCCGAGAAGTTCGCCATGGACTGGTTCTATTCCATATTCAACGGCAGCAATGTCGAGGAATACGATGCCTTTATTAACAATGAATTCAATCCGCATGCCGAATACAACAGGGATATGGCATGCACCGAAAGGATGTCAACGTACTATGAGTTCCCAGAAACCGTAGAGGACATCAAGTTCAGAAAGACGACCCGTGTAGGCTACGAGGTTTCATACGATGTGAAACAATGCAAGACAATGGATGACCTTAAACAGCTTGGGATGTGCAGGGCAACAATGTATAACAAGGCCAAGGAACTTGGAATAAAGACCAAAGGAAGAAAATCCAAGATTGAGCAGTACATGAATTGCTCAGAAGATGAACTGAACAAACTTGTTAAAACAGGGGTCTTAAACCGCATGGACAAATCGAGAATTATAGCAAAGAGAAAAGCAAATCCCTGCATTTAACTAGGTATATTTATGTTTTGTAACAGTTTGTCTAAACGCCCCGTAACACACTATTCGATGTTTTGTAACAGTTTGTCTAAACGGAAGAATTCCACTAATTGTAGTTTTGTAACAGTTAGTCTAAACGGACAGTTTTATCTCCTATTTGTATGTACAATTAGACAAACTGTTACAAACACTATGTATTGAACGAAAATTACTATATTAAGGAATAAAGATGAAGATTAAAATGACCTATACATGCCCGATGTGCGGGACCGATTTCCAGCCGTATTCAAGTTGCCAGGTGTACTGCTCCAACAGGTGCTACGACATGCACTATGCCATGAAGGAGCTATACCACCACACCGAACGCCTAAGCGAGCCAAGGCACATAAATTGCCCTAATTGCGGCAAGGACATCTATACACGCACAAAGAAGGTCAAGTTCTGCTGTGAAGCATGCAAGGTCGAGTTCCAGCACAAGAAGAAAATGAAGCCACATACATGCACAGTATGCGGAAAGGAGTTCAAGGGGATAGGACGGAGCAAGTACTGCTCTGAAGAATGCAAGGTGAAGGCTGACAACGAAAGACAGAGAAAAGCATACGCTAACGGCGGAAAGGAGAAGCAGGCCGATTACAGGAGAAACAACCGCCCAACCATAAACGAGAGACAGCGAAAGTACATGGAAAAGAACAGGGATAAGTTCAACAAGCTTGCCAATGAATATCACCTGAAGGCCCGTGTACAGAAACGGAACGAACGCATAGAGGAAGAACAGGCAAGGCTGATGGAGAAAGCAAACATGTCTCCAGTAACACGCCAGGAAAAGGCCGAACGCTGGAAGGAACTCCACATAATCAGGGAGACGACAAGCGTATTCCGATGCCTAGACTGCGGTCGCAAATTCGTATTGACGAAGAACGACTCTGGAATAATACATATCCTTAACGACAGGGTTAAGCACGGAAAGGGAAACCCGTGTCCTTTCTGTGGAGACTCCCCGATAAACATGCACCGCTTCAATACCGTAGAGGCTGAGCTTGCCGAACGCTACCCAAACTTCACGATGAGGAACATACGCCCTGACTGGATGGAAGGCAAGGAACTCGACCTGTACGACCCAGATAGGAAGATTGCGATAGAGTTCAACGGGATAATCTGGCACTCAACGAAGCACAAGAAGGACACCAACATACACAAGCACAAGGCAGACCTGTGCGAGAAGGCAGGTGTCCAACTCATACAGATTTGGGAAACGGAATGGGTCCAGAACAGGGAGTGCGTCATAGACAAGCTCGACGCAATCATGCACAGAGACATGACCAAGGTTCCCGCAAGGAAGCTTACAACAAGGATTATGGAATCAGCCGAGGAAAGGTCAATGGTGGCCAGATTCCTCGACGAGAACCACATACAGGGACACGCTGGATGCAAATGGGCCGTCGCACTCATGGACGGAAACGAGATTGCAGCCGTATGTACGTTCAAGTACGGAACTGGATATGCAAACGCTGGTTCTGGAACAAAGACAGAATACTACTGGGAGCTTAACAGGTTTGCCACAAGGTTGCATACTGCAGTCCAGGGAGGGCTCAGCAAGTGCATAGCCGCATTCAGGAAGGCCCACCCAGATGTCAAGAGCATAGTCAGCTTTGCCGACAGGAGATGGACATGCCCTACTAGGAGCGCATATTCTTCTAGCGGGTTCGTCGAGGAAGGACGGGTTGCCCCAAACTACATGTACACTAACCTGAAGGCGAACAGTCCATTGATGAACAAGCAGTACATGCGTAAATCATCCATTGCGGAAAGGGCTGCAAAGGGAGGCCCAGAAAAGGATGTATACAGCCCAGACAAGACCGAGTTCCAGATGAGCGAGGAACTCGGTTGGTACAGGCTGTACGATGCTGGGAAGATAAGGTATCGGATGGTATTCTGATACTACAACACGTTCTGTACGTAGCGGAAAACATGCCCGCTCTTCACACGAACGTCGGCATGTACTGGGATTCCTTTCTCCTTGCATTTCACGGCAAAGAAAAGGTCTTCCCCGAGCACGCTGCGTTTCTCGTCTTCGTAATTTATCCACTTGAAGTAGGGATAACCCAGCTTCTTGAACACGTCCGTCTTGATAAGGGCGCATCCGAGGCCACCTCCATGCACCTTTATCTTGGTGGCACCGTCAGCGGCCATATTCTCGATTTCCTTGGCAGTGTATTCCGATTCAAGAGGGAAGCTGAAATATTCACTGCCGTCGAGCTTGTAGAGCTTACAGATGTTCGTATTGCCATTGTAGGAGCCGTCAGTGGTCCTGTGTGCGTAGAATGACAGGCAAACGTCAACGGGGGTTTCCAGCATCAGTTTAAGGGCATCGCTGGGGATGACATTGTCGGCGTCCACCATTAGCACGTAGTCGGCATTTATGGCCATGGCCTCCTCTGCAATGCGGTTTCTTGCGGAAGCACAGTCATATCCCCTTACGAAGTCGAAAAGGCACCAGTGGCCGCAGCGGTCAAGACCATAGATGGAACGGAATGTCTCTGGGCAAATCGTGTCAGAGCACGGAATAGCGATAAGAATTTTCATAGTATACTCTCCTGTTTACCCAGGAAAGTAGGGTCAGTAGTTTGCGTCCTTCGGCTTTTCAGAATATACGTGGACTCTGCCCTTGTAAACATTCAAGCCCTTGAAGGCAGACCATGGCGACCACAGCTTCTCACAGGTGTATCCGTAGAAACGTTTGGCACCCTCTGGTGGTTTCACGTTGAAACACAGGTCGAAGAGCATCCTGCAGTATTCGTCTGCGATTTCCTCCCGAGCAACGAACATGTTAGTCCAACTGAATTCGATTGGATAATGGGTACACATGTAGTTCTGATAGAAGTCCCCGAAGCCATCGTACAGCTCATTCATCTTTTCGATATGGTGCGTGTAGTAGTTGAAGGGCAGGCAATACTTGTCCATCGTCCCGCTGAAAGCAACATACTTCTCCGTAAGAATTACGTCATGTTCCCGTAAGATTTCCTTAATCTCGTCTGGCTCCAACAAATGGGTGTTGGACACGTCCCAGATTGCCCTGCGGTAATGTTCCAGCCCCTTGTAAGGAACGCCGTGTACATTCTTCCACAGGTAATAAAGCCCAGTGATTTCGTTGTAGAGCGGGTTCAACCCGTCGATGTTGTCGCCAGGGTGGTCCTCGTCCACGTAGAACGGGGTCCGCCCATGGTCAGGGGCAACGTCGAAACTGTTCTTCTTCATGCCGACCGAGTAGATTACTCCCATGGTTTACCTCCTCGGTTTCGGAATAAAGAACGCCGATGCCACGGTTATGACTATTGCTAGTACGAGAGCCTTTATCATCTGATTTCCTCGGCAAGGAACGTTATGTCGGTCGAGCCGATTCCTGAAATCGTAAACCTTACGGAACGACCAGGCTGGCTAGAATATGCCAGTTCTACGATGTATGTCCATTGCACGTTAGTCTGCAAGAGGTACTGCGGTACACTGCCAACATAGGCGAACTCCGAAGTAAGAGTAACGGTAGAGAAATCGGTTGTTCCGTTAGTAGGTGCAGACGGGTTGTCAGCGTTATGGTATATCCTCGTGAACACCTTATAGCTTCCAGTCCATCCTCCAGCACCTACCTTTACACCGACCTGCATAGTGCCGCCGTGGGTTCCCTTCTGGGCAAGAACGAAGCTGTTAGTATGGTCTACCTCGTTCCATGCGTCGGTAGTGATTACAGAGCCATGTTCGGCAAACGTTGTGAGCGGAGCGGCAGATGTGTACATAGTCCACACGTTGTCGCTGTCAACCTCGCAGAAGTCCTCTGTGTTCCAGCCTAGGTTTGCCTTGCTGTTGAATATGATGCGTGCGTCTAAATTGTGAATCATCGGGTAGTATTGGGAACCACGCTTCGTCACAACGTAACTGCCGCTGTTGATTGCGTTCTGGATTGTGCTGAACGAAGTCGTGTTGTACTCGGCGATGAACACCCTGCCTTCGGCATCGTTCGGAGTGAACGTGCTCCATCCAGTGCTGTTGTTGAGCCTGTATATCGCCCTCTGTCCACCCTTGGCGAGGGCATAGAAGTAGTACTCGTCCATGTCTGGATATGCGTTGAAACCGCCGTATGCAGCGTATGAATCCGCTCCTACTCCCTCGCTTAGTCTCATTACCAGATGGTCTCCCTGTGCGAGAGCCTGCTGCACCTGTGCGAAGGTTGTGGTACCGTACTCGGCCACGAATACACCCTCGCCACTTATGACATTCTCAGAATCAATGGAAATATGGCGGCCTGCGGTTAACCGTTTTTGGAAGGTGTTGTCGGCATCTGCCTGGGAGTACCAAACGTCGTACTTGTCCACTGTCCTTGTCCATGCAATCTCGCCCTCTGGGCTGTTCGTAAGCTGTGGCGTGAACGAGAGGATGCCAGCGTTGCTGCTTCCTTCCCAATCGAGCCAGAACTGGTTCTGGGAGAAGTTGCGAAGCTTCAAGTAGCCTATGATGCGGCTGCCCACTTCACGTATTTCGAGCTTCTCGATGAAGGCGCTGGACTTTGCCATGTCGTCGCTTGCGTCAACAACGTAGGGCCATGCGACCGTGTAGTTGGCTCCAAGTGCCCTCGTTGCCGTAACCGAGAATGTTACGAATGAACCGCCATAATGAGTAGCAGTAAACACGCATTGGCCACGTCCGTACACATACTGCCAGGTAAAGTCGAAAACCTTACAGTAGGCATACTGAACATTATTCGTTGCAATAAGCCTGTGATGCGTCTTGTTGATTGTGTTGCCAGAAATTTCAATTCCGTATCCTCCACGGTACTTGCCAGTTATGACACCGTCAGAGTCTACATCGATTGTGTCAGAACCGAAGTATTCACGGTCTACCACACCGATGTTGTCTCGGGCCTGTTGCTTCTCTTCTTCGGTGAAGTCCTGCGGGAAGTTCGCAGCTACATGCATTTGCTTAGGTGCGGTCATTTTTAAAGTCCTCCTTCAACTCCTTGAGGGTATTGATTACGTTGTCCATCTTGACAAGTACTTGGGTAAGTTGCTGGTTCATCAATGCTATCTGCTTGTTGCTATCAGCCACCTGTTGGAAAAGTAGGCCAATGTTGTCCTT
>Ga0310691_10001239_pt1 | contig 40166 bp, 44 predicted proteins | sample 176DNAGHGlowgp2_FD_203887 | JGI IMG/M metagenome (GOLD analysis project Ga0310691, IMG submission 203887) | Sheep rumen microbial communities from Palmerston North, Manawatu-Wanganui, New Zealand - 1766 DNA GHGlow gp2 (v2) (version 2) | ecosystem: Host-associated > Mammals > Digestive system >... | reverse complement strand
CAGGAATGGAAAGGGATAATGAAAATGAAAAGCTTCAAAGAGACGTGCGACATCACAATTCTGATGCCAGGGCTCACCGAAAAAATCAACGAGTTCGTGAAAGAAGGACTGAAAAAACGGATTGAAGAGAACGAAAGAATGAATGAAGAAAGAATGCGTGCATAAAAAGAACAAAAACACTTAAAATCAAAAAAAATGGAACAAATAACAAACTTAAACACAGAATTCCTGGACTTCGAAAAAGCGAAAGTGCAGACACTGACTCTTGAACAACTCAAGAGGACACACGAGGAAAACGACATCATGGGTCACCCGCTCAAAGGGATGTACCATTGGCAAGTGATAGAGATGTGCAGGGACATCGCGGAAAGACACGGGCTGAAGATGAAAATAGAGGAGATCTTCGCGGCACAGAACAGAGACAAATCGCAACCGGGAGTGGTCCTGCTGCCGGAAGTGGAAAAAAGATACGGCTACAAAGCGGTGGAAGCGCATGTGCTGAGAAGAGTGTACGCCAACATCAGAATACTCGACTACGACACAGAAGAGTTCACATCTAACCTGGCCGTGGCGTTCCATCAAGACGGAATACAAGTGGCATACGGGACAATGGTGAAGATTTGCCACAACCAGTGCATCATCGGGGCAGACAGAATGGTTTCGAACTACGGAAGGAACAAACGGGACATGAACCAAATAAGCGAAGAAGTTGAAAGATGGATGGCGGAAAGCGGGAAAATCATCGGAGAGGAACAGGAGTACATCCGAAGAATGAGAGAAACAGTCATGAGACCGGAACAAGTGCTTCAGATCATCGGGGAACTGACAGCAATGAGGGTGGCGCACGACAGCTCGAACCCGGACATCCGTATGAAAGACACATATCCGTTCAACCAGACGCAAATCAGCACTTTCACGGAAGCACTATTGATAAAACAGAAACAACAGGGAACAGTGACGCTGTGGGACATATACAACACCGCGACCGAACTGTACAAAGCGGACAAAATGGAAATACCGAACGTCCTGCCCCAGAACATAGCAATGAACAAATTCCTGGACAACTACCTGATTTAAGAACAAAAGTTGCGCACGACACGTATTCAGTGCATTTTTCAAAAAGAACTCAAGAGCCAAGAGGATAACACCGGCGAAAAAAAAGATGGAATCATACAGATACGAAATAAAAGCTAAAAAAACGGAATGCTTCAAGGAAGCGTACGTGAAGAGCTCGGTGGACGCATACAACTACGCCATGGAGTTCTATCATGAAGACATAAACTTATACGAATCTTGCTTCATGATGATGATAAACAACGCAGGAATGATCATAGGATGGATGAAGATATCGCAGGGAGGAGTGTCGGACACACCCGTTGACGCAAGACTGGTATGCAAAGCGGCGCTGGACACACTGGCCACACAGGTGATACTCGTGCATAACCATCCGAGCGGTTCGACAAAGCCAAGCAGAAACGACAAAAATCTGACAGAGAAAATCAAAACCGCATTGGAAATCTTCTCGATAAACCTGATAGACCATATCATAGTGACAGAAGACAAATACTATTCGTTCGCAGAAGAAGGGATGATCTGAAACAAACATTGTGAAAGTCATGAAAATCATCGCCATGGGAGAATACAGAACATACAGAACGATGTGCCGCAAAGTCAAGGAAGGAGAAATCGAATATATTGAACAAGCGGCAAAGGCACTCTCAACAATGATACCCGAAGGAAGCACACTCGTGCCGGTACCTGGAAGGTTCGGATACGCGGCATACACACTGATGCTGGCAATAAGAACAGCGAAAAAAAGCGGTCTCAAAGTGGAAAACTGCCTCAGGGGAGATGTACGGGACGGACTGTGCGAAATGAAAAGGGCAGGGAAAAAACCGAAAGAACCAGTGTTCCGGAAACAATACAAACCGGGGAAAGGAGAAAAAATCGTACTGATCGACAATGTATATGACAGCGGAATGACAGCAAAGGCGGCAAAGAAAGCTCTCGGCAGAAAATGCGACATAGCAGTGATAGGAATGACAAATACAGACAAAAAAGCAAAAAAATGGGAAAAACAAGAACGTCTAAAAACAAAAGTGGACTGATGCCGATGGACGGAAAAATGCAAAGTGGACGGGTGCCGGTGGACGGGGAAAAGCAAAGTGGACGGGTGACAGTGGACACGGAAATGCAAAGTGGACGGGTGCCGTTGGACGAGGAAATGAAAAGTGGACTGAGTACGATGGAACGGTTCCTTGCGAAAATGAGCGACGGGAAAATAACAGTAATGAAGGAACTGATAATAACACCAGAAGACAACGAAAGGGACACGGCACAAAAGTACTTCCGCTACTATGAACCCGCGACAGGAAAAAAATTGAATCACGCCACCGCAGGAAACAAATACAACAACAGCTCATGGGAAGCGTATGTCGGGAACATGGCATACTATCAAGAGCCGTTGGACTTCACTTTTACATTACACGGGCCATACCGAATACTGGATATAAGACTTCAGGAACGATTTTTATACCGAACACTTCCTGCCATTGAAATATGGATTGACAGATTCGACTTTCTGACTCCGTTGGCACCGGGAAGGCTTTATAAAGCGGAAACGATAGAAGCACTGCTTTGAAGCTGCACACACTTTGCAAATAAAAATAATTGCAAAGTGTGTGCATATTGATTTATTTTGTATTTTTGCCGCGAAATAAAAACCACAAATTATGAGCAAGAACGTTACATTAAGAATCCAGGAGGAGATGTACGACAGACTCTCCTCCAACGACCAAGGAATCAACCAGACAGTCCTCGGAATAATCGAGGAGCACCAGCAGCTGCTCAAATACTCCGAAGAGGAGCTGAGGGGGAAATTCACACCGGAAGAGTGGACCGCACTCATAGACCTGGTCAACAGCCAGATGCTCGTGCCGCAGTACATCTGCGTCAAGAACCTGATGATGGCCACCGTAGAGGACGGCGAGAAGTTCGAAGGAACCCTCACCCGCCACGGCGCCGACCTCGGGACGATGATCAAGAAGATGGAAACCCTCACGGCCGCCCAGACGGCCGCCATGATGAAGCGTGCCAAACGCTTCTGGGAGAATCCGGGGAACAGCATAGAAGAATGGTCGAAATTCTGATTAAAAAAGATTGACAAGAACAAGGCTCCGCATCCGCGGAGCCTTTTTTTTGTTCCCAACCCATCCGGCCAATCCGAAGTAATTTTGCCGAAAATTTCACCAAATGAAGAAAATCAAACGCGCGATGGCGCTGAAAGAAATGGAAATCAAAGAGGCTGGCGGGAAGCCGGTCTATTTCTCCATATCCTTCTACACCAGGAACGGGGAGGTAAGATTCGTCCAAAGGGCGCAGACCTGCGGGCTGAAAATGGACATGAAAGCCAACAGGATGCGCGGGATCCAGGAACACGACATCCACGGGCTTCCAGTCGGGCACCCCATACCCGTGCGCATCGACTTCATACGGACATTCAACGAACAACGAGTGACACTATGACAAAGATTCTCACCAACAACAAGTTCATACCGCTGGCCATGGTGGGCAAGACCGCAGTGGTGACCGCCTACGACGACAGAAGCAGCCGCGAGAAAAAAGCCACGACCGAGAAAGCGGAGGATTGGTTCAACTTCAACGGGACTGACTACGTTCCGTGGGGCTACGACAACAACTGGCCGGGAAGGAACGCCGAGCTGGTCGGGTCCATCGGCGTGCTCAACACGGGCATCGACTACCGCTGCCGCACCTGCGCGGGCAGCGGCGTGGTGCCCGTCACGCTCAAGGGCATAGACGAGCGGTTCAAGGAGATATACGAGCCGTACAACGACCTTGACGTGATCCAGATGCTCAACAGCCACTGGTTCCGAAACCACCAGTTCGAGGCCCTCCGAGACCTCTTCAAGTTCGGCAACGCATTCCCCGTGTTGGTCTTCAACAACGGAGGCGACAAAATAGTGCGCGTGGACACCGTCAACGCCCGGCACTGCAGAATCAGCGTCAAGAAAGAAAAACTCCTTGTATACAACGACTTCGAACACGGAGACCCGGACGAAACCGCATGGGTCATCCCCATGCTCGACGAGAAGATGCCGCTGGAGGATCTGATGTGGCGAAAGGACACCGGCAAACTGAAAGGCAATGGGGCGGTGGCGTTCCCACGCCTCAAGAACTACTTCTCGAACAACGACTACTACGCCCTCCCCGCATGGGATGCGGTGAAGAAATCCGGATGGATAGACGTGTACAAGGAAGTGCCGAAGTTCCTGAAAACAATATACAAGAACGCCATGTCGCTGATGTGGCACGTCAACGTGCCGTACTCCTACATCGACAACAAGTTCAGCGAGGAGAAATACGCTTCCATGACCCCTGAGGAACGGCAGAAGGAGTACGAGAGCTGGCTGGAGGACCTGGAAAGGAACCTCTGCTCGGTGGAGAACGCCAACAAGGGGTTCTTCACGCCCTACATAGACGACGCGCAGGGGCGCGGCGACGGCAAATGGGAGGTCAACAAGCTCGACAACAAGTCCAGTGCGGACGAAAAGCTGACGACCAGCGTGGCCGCCAACTCCGAAATCCTCTTCTCGCTGATGATCAACCCCGCCGTGTTCGGGGCGGGGATGCCCGGAGGCGCGTACGCCGGAAACAGCGGCAGCGGTTCCGACATCCGCGAGGCCTTCATGGTGTCGGTCATCCTCAACCACTGCGAACGGCAGCTCGTGCTCGACCCCGTGGAAACCATGCTCCGCTTCAACGGGCACAAATACATTGACATAAAATACCGAAACCTGCTGCTCACCACACTGGACACAGGCCATTCGACCGAAGAAAAAATCCAATAAGATGAACCCGAGACTATTCAGCCAAGCAAAGAACACCAAGGCGGAGGAACTCAAGAAGTACCTCCCCGTGTCGGTCAACTTCAACATCAAGAACCTGCTCCCGTCGCTCGCCGCGGCGGAGACCACCTACATCGTGCCCGTCATCGGGACGGAACTGTTCAACCGCGTGGCCGCCTACTATGCCGAAGACGGAACAGGCAACGCCGTGATGGACACGCTGCTGGAACTGCTGCAGAGCGCGACGGCCAACCTCGCGTACGCGGACGGCTACTACGCCATCAGCGTGAAGATGGACGACTCCGGCGCGACGTCGCCGCAGGGAAGGGACCACCACCCGTACCGCTACCAGGAGGACAACCTTATCCACGCGCTGCGGCAGACAGGCTACAAGACCATCGACACGGCGCTGGAGCACTGCGAGAGAAACACCGAGGCACTTCCCGAATACACGGAATCACCGTGGTACCAGAAAAGCCGGAAACACATCATCCGCAGCACCGCCGAGTTCAACAGCATCTTCAACATCAACAACTCGAGGCTGGTGTTCATCCGCATGAGCCGCTGGTGCGCCACCGCCGAGGAGCTTAACCTGCACCACCGCCTCAGCCGCGAACTCACGGAAGCCATCATCGCGGACCGCGACAACGAAAAATACAAACCCGTCATCGGGGACATCAAGAAATACCTGGTGTATTCCGCCGTGGCCGAATGCGTTGAGGAACTCAAGATAAGCCCCACCGAGCGCGGCATGGTGTATGAAGAGTTCTTCGCCTACAACGACGGCCGGCAGATCAAGCAAATACCGCTCGAAGAGGCCATGCGCATGAAGAACAAATACGCGCAGCTGGCGGAACAATATCTGACTAAGGCCACCGACTGGCTCAACGCGCACGCCGGGGACTACCCGGAATACGAACGCCAGCGCGGGCGCAACAACCCCCGCAGCGGGGAGCTGAGAAGAGACAACACTGGACACAAAATCGTAATGGCATGAGGAACGACACCATCAAGGACTTCTACGCCTTCCTGAAAAACGAGGCGGAGACCAACGAAATGATAGGCGCAAAGAAGGGCGAGAAGCACTTCTTCAGAGGGGAAATCGACGAATTCTACACGGGGCTGCGCAACGAATGCGCGTTCCCCGCCGTAATCGGGGAAGGTTTCGCCAACGAATACGACGAGGAAGGCAACGGCATCTGGAAACGCAGAGAGACCGCCTTCGCCGTGGTCGAAGGCTACGAGGACACCAACGACTGGGACCAGATAGACGACGCCTACGCGGTGGCGGAAACCATCGGGGACGACATTCTGCGCAAACTCATCGACCTCTACCGAAACCAGCGGTGCATCGTCACCGTCAACGAAATGGAATGCGGGCAGGTGGAGAACCAGCCCGACAGGTGGGCGGGACTTCGCTACCAGATTACAATATCCTCGTTTTGGAAAGGGAACTGACCATGGTGGACCTGAACATCATAACAGGCAGGAAGGCATACAGATTCAAAGTGCCGGAAAGCTGGGAGGAACTCGACGGAAGTCAGCTGAAACACGCCCTGCTGTACAAATCCGCTTTCAGGTCCGCGAAAGCGGAAACGGAAGCCAGGCTCACACTCGGTGTGCCAAGGCGCGTGTGGAGGAAAATACCGCCGGCACAAAGATACATGATGTATGCGGACCTGCTACGTTTCGTCATCGACGAGACACCGTCGTTCCGCGACAACAAGATACCCGTCGTCCGCGCAGGGCTGCGCCGGCTGCACGGCTTCGACGACATGTTCTCCGACGTGACTTGGGAGGAGTTCATCTTCGCCGACACCTTCATGCTCAGACAAATGTACCGTGAAATGGTCACGGTTCTGTACCGTCCGGCCAACCCGCTGACAGGGAAGAAACGCCCGTTCAGCGACAAGGACCTGCCAAGAAACTCGAAACGGACGGACAGACTCGACGAGACGACGGTGGCGCTGCTGGCACTGAACTACCGCGCCGTGCGGAAAAAAGCGGTGGAGGAAACGAACGGATACCTGTTCCCGTCCATGGAGGAAACCTACTTCGACGGCAAGAGAATCACATTGGGGGAAGAAGAAACGCAGGCGCCAAACCAAACCTCGGGCTGGGCGGACACCCACCACACGCTGCTTGGAGACCTGGCATACGAGGAGGAGAAATTCCTGAGGAGCAAGGCCACCACCATAGTGGCGTGGATAAACCGCAAGATAAAGGAAAGCCGCGAGGCGGAAAGGAGAAGGAAGAAATGAAAGTCGGCAAATACGGCCACATAAGCCAGAAGATACAAGGCCACGCCATGACCATGGCCGAATGGAACGCGACCACGAAAAAGTGGTCGCTGAAGGTGCTGGCCATCCAGCGCAACAAGGCCAAGAAATTCCCGAAAGGCAAAGGGTCTCCGGGAGAGCCAAAGAACCCGCACACATACAAAAGGGGGAAAAAGGCAGGACAGACGGAGTACAAGCTGAGCGAGAAAGGCGGCGGCGCATACGTCTTCAAGCTGCGCCACGAGCAGAAGGAGTACTTCGGCACCGAGTTCAAGCCGCCCATCCACGGCATCTTCCGCGAATGGGGCGTTGGCAACGGCCAGCCCCGCGACCCGAGGAAGATGAAACGGGCGTACCGCAAGAAACGCACCCAGTCGGACTGGATATCCTACACGATGGAAAAAAACGCCGACGAACTCGCCGACACCGCCGCCCAGTACGTCGGCGACAAAGTGCTGGTCAACACATTCGGAGTGAAACTTATCAACATTTAATAGACAGGACAATGGCAAAAGGAGCAGTCAGATCGGTAAACATATACGTGAACAGCAAAGATGCGGAAAAGTCAATCGACAATCTCGAGAAAAAGATAAAGAAAGAAACCGCAGCATGGAAAGAAATGGCCAAAGGCACACGGGAATACTACGCCAAAGCGGCGGAAATCTCCCGCATGAACGACGCCCTTGAAAAAGAGAACAGGCTCATCAAAAGCAACACCGAGAAACAGAAAGAACGGCTCACGCAGCTCGGCCTGATAGGAGCGGCCGTCTCCGGAATCGTGCAGGGGCTGCAACTGCTGAACCAAGGCCTGCAGAAGGTGCGCGACCTGGCCTCCGACATGGCAGGCCTCGACGACGCCATGGGAAGGGTCAGGAAGACAACCGACCTTACACGGCAGGAAGTCTCCGAGCTCAACGAGGAATTCACCAAGATAGACACACGAACCTCCCGGGAGGAACTCAACGAGCTGGCCTACGCCGCCGGCAAGCTGGGCGTGCAGGGCAAGGAGGACGTGCTGGAGTTCGTGAAGGCTGCGGACGTCATCAACGTGGCATTGGGCGACGTGCTGGGCGGCACCGACGCCATCATCGAGGTCACCAAGCTGGCGCAGGTCTTCAAGGACACCACCCGCGAAATCCAGAACGCAGGCCTCGAGGAGACACTGATCCGCACAGGTTCCGTCATCAACGAACTCGGCAAGACCAGCACAGCCAACGAGAGCCAGATCGCCAAGTTCCTCGGGCGCATCGCCTCCTACGCATCCATCGCCGGCATGAGCTTAGACCAGATGGCAGGACTCGGCAGCGTGCTGTCTCAGAACAGCAAGGCACCGGAGATGTCCGCCACGGCCGTCACCAAAATCATGCAGCAGATGATAAAGAAGACTGGCAGCTTCGCCGACATGATCGGTATGGGAGAGAAGGAACTTTCCGACCTCATGGCCAAGGACTTCAACCAGGCATTCCTCGCCGTGCTGCAGAAGCTGCACGACATCGGCGACGTGCAGGCCATTGTCCCCATATTCAAAGACCTGGGAGCGGACGCCACAAGAGCGTCGCAGGTGATCCTCGCCCTGTCCACCAACATCGACAAAGTGAGGGAGGCGCAGGAGACCGCCAGCAAGGCCATAAAGGAAGGCACCTCCATGAATAAGGAGTACTCGGTGATGAACGAGACCCTGCAGGCGCAAATGGAGAAAGCGAAGAAAACCGTGTTCGACGCCCGCGTGGAGCTCGGCGAGAAGCTCTACCCCTACATCGTGAAATACACGATGTTCGGCGGGAAGGTCATCAAGTGGCTGTCCCGAGTGACGGACCACGCAGAGAACGCATGGATGGCCATTGCCGCGGCCGGCGCCGTCGCCATCGCCAAGGTGCGCAAAAACTGGGACGGGCTGAGGGAACGGTTCAGCGAACTCGGACCCGTGCAGGAATGGAGGGGGATGAAGGATGCGCAAAAAGAGCTGTCAGAATCCAAAGACCGCCAAAAGACACTGCAGAAACAGTACAACCTCACGCACAAAGTGAGCGAGGAACGCTCGAAGAGAATCCTCGCAACCGAAAACGAGATATTCAAGAAAACGCAGCAGCGAGTGGCCGTGATGAAAGACCTGAACTACACGGAAGCGGGATCGCTGTCTCGCCTAAACGGCATACACGCCGCCGAGGTGGAACTGCAAGCCGCCGAAAGAGAACGTCTGGCGGTCATGAAGCGTATGAACACAAACAGCGAGGAGCAGGCGACGCTGAACACCAAACTGCAATCCCAAGAGGCAGAACTCGCAAAGCTGGCCAGAGACCGGGAGCTCACCGAGAAACGGCTCGCAGGACTATACACGGGACCGACGAGCAGCAGAACGGCAATTGCAAAGGAAGAAAACAGGCTGAAAAACCAGCAAGCGCAAATAGAAGCACGCATAAACACGTTGGAATCGGAGCGCAACGCCACAGCGACAGCACTCGCGGCAAAGCAAAAAGAAGGCCTTGCACTTGAACAACAGAGATCGGCAGCCGCCAACAGACTCCTGCTTGCCGAGAAAAGAAAATCGGAAGTGCTGCAGGAACACAAAGCAATCCTACAGCAAATTGTGGAAAAAGGAGGCGCACAAGGAGCCCTCGCACAGAAGCTGCTGGCCAATGAAGAGCAACTCACCGCCCTCGAAAATGAAAGACTCGCCCTGATGAAAGAACAAGAGGGCACCCTTTCAAGGGAGAGAGCTATCGAAAGAGGAATCACAGCCGAAGAGCACAAACAAAACGCACTCCGGAAGAACACAACAGCGTTGTCGGTACTCAAAAACCACTGGATGCTCATATTGACCGTGGTGATAGAAGTCGGGCTCATGATAGCGAAGATAGTCAAGGAGCAGAACAAATTCCGCAAAGAGCTGAACAAGACATACGAGGAGACAGTGAAGAACACCCAGGCTGAAAGAATGGAGGCCGAGTGGCTGTTCGACGCGCTGAACAGAGCGAACACAGCCGAAGACGAACGTCTTCGGATCATGAAACAGCTCAACGAGAAATACGGAGACTACCTGCGCAACCTCACGGACGAAGAAGGCAGGATAATGAACATCGAAGCCGCGCACCGAGCCGTCATCGACGCAATCATCGCCGAGAACAACGCCAAGGGATTCTCCAAGGCGAAAGAACAGCTGGGGGAAAAATACGGGGACGAAATGCAGACCAGGCTCTCGGCAATGTACGACCTGCTGAAAAACAGCACAGTGAACGGACGGCCGATAACGGACAACATATTATCCGAAATTTGGAAAAACGTCAACGACATGATAGGCAAAGACTACAGGGAAGAGCAGATAAAAGCCTATCTGAACAGATCAGGAGTAAATTTCGGCACGGAATGGGCAGGCGGACAATCAGGAACCGTACTTGACAACGAAGGCAGATTCTTCAGCCAATACGCATCGTATGCAAACACACGGAAAAAATACGACAAAGACCTTACCGAGCAGCAGCGTCTGTACAACATGGAGCTCGAAACCTCCGAAGAAAAGCTGCAGCGGCTGACCAATATGTACCTGCAATTGGATCAACAATACAAGAACGCCCCGAACGAAACAGAGAAAGCAGAACGGAAAAAGGAGATGGATGCATATCTGAACGACATAGCCGCCGCTTTCGAAGACAAGATGCTGCAGGGACACGACATCTACAAAATGAAATGGAGCGACCTCGCACTGCTGGAGGAGTACATCAAGAAACAAATGAAGGCCATCGAAGGCACAACGGCGTGGGCGAAGAAACTGGAAGGAGCGCAACGGGCATTGAAAAGAGTGCAGGAGCAGATGAAGAAATCCAACAACGGAGGCAGCAACCCGACAACAGAATTTCCGGACGAAGATGACGACTACGACCCGTCAAGCCCGGTCACCAGCGGCAAGAACTCCGGCAAGACCCCGGAGGAACGATGGGCGGACCTCATGAAGAAATCCGCGAAGCTCAACGAGAAGGCCGCGGTCGAATCCCTCGGCATATCCTCCGCCAAGGAAACCGTGATCAACACCTACAACGCCATCATCGCGGAGGTGGAATCCTTCAACGAGACATACAAAGGCTTCGAAGAGAGGGCAGCGACCGAAAGCGCAAGGCTGGAACAGGAGAAGTGGGACGAGATAGCGCGGATCGAGAACGAGGAACGCGCGAAAAGGCTCAAAAAAATCGAGGACAACCTCACTTCCGTGACAGAAAAGCTCAACAAATTCCGCCTCAAGCAGCAACGCAAGTACCAGACGCAGCTGGAGACGGACATGGAGGAGATGGAGAACGACTTCGGCAAGCTGAGACAGAAGGCGGAAGAGGAACGGGCCAAGCTCCAGAACCGCAAAGACGCCGGCGATGCCGTGGCCGCCATATTCGGAACAGGCGGAATCAAGAACGCCTCAGAGGAAATCAAAGAGCTGCTCGCGAAATTCAACATCACGGAAGAGGTGTGGAACGAAGCCATGAGGCAGAAGCCGCGGAACGCACAGGACCTTCTGACGCTGCTCGGTCTTGACTACAACGACGAAGACCAACGCAAACTGGACGCGGTCATCGAAAGCATAACCGAGCTCGACACGGCGAAGCTGGCAGAATTGCAGGCCCTGACCGCCGAGCGCTCCCGCGAAATCGTAACCGCCATGTCGGACACAGCGACACGCCAGTACCGCGAGGCGATGAAGACCCTCGAAGACCAGATCCTGACACTTGAGGTCGCGCAACAATACCTGCAGGAGCACAACGACGGAGGCAAGAACGATGAACGGCTAAAGGAGATTGAAAAGACGCTGGCATTCCTGAAAGGCCAGAAGAGCGACATACAGACCAAATACGAGACAGGTTTCGGCAAAGACAGCTGGGCATCGCTGTTCGGCATCACCGAACAGGACTGGGCGGCATGGGGACTGAACTGGGAAGACAACCTGGCGAAGATGACAGACCGTCTCAGGACTTTCGCCGACAATGCCTTCGAACTGTGGTCGGCCATCGACAGCGTTATGCAGAACCAAGCAGACGCGGAGCTGCAGCGCTACGAGGAGACATACGACGCAAAGAGCGAAATGCTGAAGCGACAGCTCGACAGCGGCCTCATTTCACAAAAACGCTACGACGCTCAGATGGAGCGGATGCAGAAAGAGAAGGAGAAAAGGGAGAAGAAGCTGAAGCACGAGGCGTTCGAGAGGGAACGCATGGCCAACCTGATACAAGGAGCCGTCAACCTGGCGCTCACCATCTCCAGCATCTACGCCAACGAACCGGGCGGCGTGATCATCAAAAGCGCGGCAGCGGCTGTGGCAGCGGGAATACAAGCGGCACAACTCGCCGTCATCGCATCGCAACCCAACCCGTACTACATGGGCGGCTACATCCACGGAAAACAATACGCCGTGATGGGAGAGCAGGGCGACGAATGGGTGGCCAGCAACCGCCTGCTACGCGAACGCGAGACCGCCGACATCATCGCGGCCCTCGATGACTACCAGCGCGGCAACACCAAAGCCCTCGCCGGAATATCCGTGCCGCCACCCGACTTGAAAAACGTTTCCCAATCCATAACAAGGAACGGAAGTAATTTTGCACCCGGAAACCAGACCACCAACTACTACTACCCTGCCGACAACAGCGAGCTGCTGAAGGAAATGAAACAGATGAACGACTTCCTGCGCGACCCAATGAACCGACGCGCATACATCAGCAGCAAGATACAGCTGGAGTTCGAAGAGCAGGAACGCGAAGTGAGGGAGATGGCGAGACTGTAACGACAAACGAAGACAATACAAAAGGTGAAGATACGAAAGAAACCATACGACATCGACTTCCTGGGCAACAACCCAGAGTTCATCCTCCGCGCCACACCGAACAGCGCGGACGGCAGGCGGTACTCGCGCATGTTCACCGTCAACGCACTGCCGGCAGGGAACCTGGTCCTGACGATTGACGAGCAGGAGCTAACATGGCTTCTATCCGCCAACCCGAAGGACAGCCTGTGGGAACTTCCGGCGGTGGCCACCACGGACGCACAGTCGCTCTACGAAGCACTCGAAGGCAAATTCACCTACAACCCAGAAATCACCAAGGGTTACACGGCGACACTGCGCATCGAGTCAGGAGCGGTGAAGCTGAAAATCACCGCAAAGGAACCGGGTGGGCATGTCATCAACCTGCGGCACGACGGGTCTCCGCTTTTCATCACACAGCACACGCCCGTGACAGGTCTCGACCGCGTGCCAAAGGAGGACTACAGGGCGATGGCATTCTTCGAGATCCAATCGGCCGTGGGCACGGAATGCACGCCGGCAATGTATTATGAAGAAAGCAACGACGACGTGCATGTGGCCACCGACATAGTGAAACCATGGTTCGGAAAACCCGACGTGCCAAGTCCGGAAGAATACTTCACCGCCACGCCATGCAGGCACGCGGCGGTGAAAGTCCGGCTGTTCTTCGGCGAAATGTACGCCCAAGGGATAGAATCCACCAGCCTGAAGACGATGGCGAACGGAACCACTGTCACCATGGTGAACGGAACAATGGAAGACTATGCCGCGGAAAACAACATCCCGGACTGGAAAGGCCTCGACGACAATCATCTGCACCTCAAAACCGGCTTCGACATCTTCGGGCAGGACAATGCAGACACCGTGCTGTGCCCATGCGGATCCGAGCAGTACATTTACATATACAACTACGAAGACTCCGATATCGCCGCGAGAGTGATAGAAACCGTCGTGCTCGCCGACGGCACAACCGACGACGACTGGAACGACGAGAACATCACGCTGAAGCCCGGCGTGAACCGCATCACGGTAAGGGAGGGAGACCCGAGGGTGACGGCCTGGAGTGTGAGCGTGTCTGCGGACGGCCACGGGACGGTGAGCCGAAACTACATCAACAAAGCCTTCAAACAAGGGTACCACACATTCATGATGCTCAATGCAATGAACCTGTACGAGACATTCATCGCGGAGGAAATAGCCACGGAGGAACAGACACAGGGGGAACGGCGCATCGTGGCGGGAAGGGACAGCTACGGGAACACCGACAGGGAGACAGTGTTCACGGCAAAATGCCATCCACGCAACGCAAAGGGGCTTAAGCTGCTTCGGACCGCATTCGGGAAACAGGACAACCTACTGAACGAAGGACGGTTCGCATGGTACATCGACATGCTGCCCGGAAGCCTCACAACCAGCGACGAAAGCGCCGACGTGCTGGAGGCCGAGTTCAAATTCCGCCTGCGGGAGAAAATCGACCGCAACCCGCAAATCTTCAACGTGGACCAAGAAATCCAACTGGACGTGAAGCTGGAGAAACGTGACAGCGAATTCAAATAAAAAAAAAGAACAAACAACCAAAATCCAAAATTATGATAGCATTCTTTTTGAAAGTCTGGACATTTTTGAAAAAGTACCTCAAATGGATTCTGTGGGCACTGGCCGTCGTGCTGCTCATCATCGTGTGGAGCGTCGCGGGAAGCAAGGGCAAGCAGCTCAAGGAAGCCGACGTGCAGATCCAGGTGCTGCAGCAGCAAGTCATCGAACAGCAGGAACTCATCCAGAAGCTGGCGGCCATGGAAAGCGTGCACTGCGAGGTGACGCTGACAGTGAAGAACTCAGCCGTGATGGGAGCCGTGCACTCCGGAGCCGTGAACCAGGAATCCGAGCAGATAGCCACCTACCTGCGCGGGGAAATCCTCGACAAAATCATGGACATGGAGAAGGACACCGGCACGAACGGGAAATCGGAACAGGTCAAAACAAACAAACGGCAATAAGACAATGGCAACAATACCGCTACTGCAGACCGGCGCCACGGCAGGGCAGATCATCGACACCATCAACGCGCTGATAGCCGCGCACAACGAAGGGCAGAACCCCGTGAGCGTGTCGTACGAGGACCTGACGCACAAGCCCAAGCTGAACGGCGTGGAGATCTCCGGCGACATGACCACGCAATCGGCGAGAATCAAGATCGCCGAAACGGAGGACTATACCGTATTCGTGGCAACGAACGCCACGAAAGCGTATGCCGACGAGGCGAAGAACGACGCCATCGCCGCCGCCCGGGAGAGCGTGCAGGCCGACTTGGACAACAAGCTCAACAAAGACCTCGGCAACATCGAAAGGGTGGACAGCTTCAACGGCGACGCTATGATACCCATCGTGACGGGCGGAGGCATCAGGAAGACCTCGCTGGTCAATGTGGCCTCCTACACTAAGATACAAAACGAAACCGCCATGTCGGCTTTGGACACCGCCCTGTCGAAAGAACGGAAGACGCTCACCCTCGAAGGCGAGAAAGACGGCAGCAACAAAGTGTTCACCGTGAAAGAGGGCTACAAGCCAGGAACAGGACTCCTTTATTACAACGGCATACTGCAGACACCGGACAAAGACTACGAGGAAACGGACAGCAGGACCATCACTCTTATCTTCTTAGCTCCGGAAGAAGAGGACGACATCATGTTCCGCGCAGTGCCTGCATAAAAACGACGAGCCATGCAAGGACAACCGACAACAATCAGACCCGACCAGTCGCGGAACCCGCGATACAACACCAAGGCGTACTGGACAGCGCACGGAGCCATTATACCAAAGAAAGGCGAAATCGTGATCTACACAGACGCATTCTCGGTGCAAGTCGAAGGAGTCACAAAGCTGATGCCCGCCATAAAGATCGGCGATGGAAGGTCGTACCTCGCAGACCTGCCTTTCCTCGGCGAGTACGAGGCGCAGGTGATGCTCGACCACCTGAACGACAACACCCGCCACATCACCCAACAGGAACGCGAAAGGTGGAACCACAAGCTCAACACCCCGGACGTTCCCGTGATAGACGGAAAACTAATACTGAACAGAGAATAAAACCAAAAATAAACGAAAAGATGTCGAATTTCCCAGAAGTGTCGTTGATTGGAGTGCAGAACCCTCCTGTCAACGGGGTTAACCAACCCGAACTTGTATACGAATTAGTGGACGCCGTGGCACGCGCGCAAAGCGCCACAGCCGGAAGGAACATCATCGCCTGGAAAGGCGACGACACCCCGGACGTGTCCATCATACCCGCCGGCGTGACCGTGACCTACAACGGCACCGAGTACACCGGAACGATGCAGCCTGACGGCGAGACAGTGAAAACAAACTGCCGCTACCTGGTGTACCGCGGCAACGACTCCGACGGTAACAACATCTACCAGGAGTACGTCGTCGTCGAAAACCCGCAGGACGAGACAGACAAATGGTGGGAAGCCATCGGGTACCAGAACGTCAACCTCGAAGAACTCGGGGCACTCGCGTTCGAGAACTACGTGTTTCTGCAGAAAGGCAACGGTGTCTATGTGCTTGGGAGCAACACCACATTCCTGGCCACAGCGCCGGTCGTAAATGTGACGGCTCCAAAAGCGGGACTGAAAACCAACCTGAAGACAAACGTGGCGGTCGGCCCGGACGGAACGGCAAACGCAATAACCGGATTCGGACAGCACACAACAGAACCGTTTGTGAAAACAGTCTCCGGAACGGCTAAGAAACTCGAAACAAAGGAAATCCAGGAAGCCGGCACGGCTGTGAACCTGCAAAACAAGGTCTCCGCGCAGGCCAGCAAACTCGTGAAGACACAAATCACCCCGGTAGGAGGCAGCGAGACCGTCAGCAAAGTCACAAAAGAGAAAAGCAAACTTGTGAAAACGTCGCTGCGCGGGGTCTCCGACACGACGGAGCAAGTCAGCAAAGTGACCAAACAAAAGAAAAAAATGGTCACCGACACTGTCCCGAACGTCACCAGCGTCGGCACACTGCCGAGCTTCACAACGTCATACGACGCGAACAACAAGAAACTGACATTGGCATTCGCGCCCGGGACATTGCCTACGATGGGCACGGCAAAGACCGTTGCCACGGGAGCTCTGGACGCTAACGGCTCAGGAGCGGAAATCGTCGAAGAGGTGACCATCACCGACAAAAACGTGGCGGTCCCGAATGCAAACGCAACGACTGTCGCAACAGGAGACACATCGTCTGACGGCACCGGTGCCAGCGTGGTAAGCGAGGTGAACATCACAGACAAAACCGTGGCCACTCCATCCGAATCGCCCGTCGATGTGGCCACGGGAGAACTCAACTCCTCAGGTACAGGAGCGACGGTGCTGCATACGCTCGATGTGGCGAACCAGGAAGTGGCCACACTCAAGAGCACGAAGACCGTCGTGGCATCAGGAAAGACGGCCGCGAGCGACAGCAACGGCGACACGGTTATAGACGGCGTGAACTCAACAAACGGAACGAACCCGGCAATAACCGAAATAGGAACACCCACGACGGCAGCAGCGCTGACAGGCGTGAAAGTGACACAACAACCAGTGACGGAACTCCAATCCAAAGCCGCAGGCGCCGGTGATGTGGATGTCGTGACAGATGTCTCTGCCACAGCGAGCGCACCGCAAGTCTCGGCTAACAACAACGACCCGGTGAAGGTGGCGACATACGATGCCCTCGCCGTGCAGGTCGGCGACATCGAGGACTATAATGACGTACCCATGTAAAATCCACAATTATGGCAAACATAGGAATAGACTACAACGTTATGAAAGACTGCGTCGACGCAACCCGCGAAGTCCTCGGCGCGGACAACCCATCGCCCATCACACCGCGGCAGCTGCCGGAAGCCATCCGCTCGATACCCTACGGCTGGTACGGCGTGAAACGCTCCACCACGTCCCTGAACACCGTGTTCGAACGCACAGGGTCGCAGATCCTGCACCGCTCGTTGCCGGTGCAGACAGGGATGAGACGCTGCGTCGTCCGGGACGACGGGTCGGTGAACTACTATCTCCACCCGTCGGACAGCCGCTACAAGGCCAACGGCGAACCCGCCGTCCTGGACGGGACGGACGGACAAATCGAGGTGGAAATCATCCCCCACTACCACAAGTTCGAATATGACACGGAAGGGAATGTCATCGAGGCGAAATTCTCAATGTACAACCTGCCGGGGTTCGAATACTTCCCGTTGACGTACATGTCCATGGGCGAAGCCTCCCTTGACAGAACATCAATGAAACTGTCGTCGGTGGTCAACAAGACAACAAGGTACAGAGGCGGAAACAACACATCATCATGGGACAACACATACAGATCCCTGCTCGGCATGCCAGCCACAAGCATCACGCTGTCGCAGTTCCGGACTTACGCACACAACAGAGGAGCGAACTGGCACCCGAATGTCTATGACATCTACCAAGAGCTGGTATGGCTCTACTGGTGCGAGTATGCAAACACCAACTGCCAGCTTCCCTTCAACGCAACACTCACCCAGGACGGCTACCGCCAAGGAGGCCTCGGAGACGGGGTGACGACCTGGACATCGTCGGCATGGAACTCATTCAACGGCTACAACCCCGTGGTCCCAGTGGGGACAACGCTTTCGCTTGGAAACAGGACAGGCGTTGTGCCGTACAGCGTGAAGAACGCGTCGGGCAACACCGTCATAACATTCCAGGTGCCGTCATGGCGCGGAATAGAGAACCTGTTCGGCCATGTGTGGGCGCACACTGACGGCATACTGGTGAACGTGCAGTCCAACGCCGCCGGAGGCAAGAACCTCGTGTATGTCTGCCATGACCCGGCGCACTTCGCCGACACCATCAACGAACACTACGAGCTGCAGGGAGAACAGGCAAGGACGGAAGGCTACACCAAGAACATCATCTTCCCGTGCATTGTCGCATCGTCGGTGGGCGCCGATTCCTCGACAGGCTATGCAGACTACAACTACACCAACATACCGTCCTCTGGTTCGGAGGTTCGGTGCGTGCTGCTTGGCGGTTATGCGTACTCCGGTGCGCATGCGGGTCTCGCGGATGCGTATTCGCGGAACGCGCCCTCGGACGCGTATGCGATTGTCGGCTCCCGCCTCTGCTTTACACCGTCAAACACGTAAACACGGGCGCGTGCCGCGCAAAACGGGGCGGCTAAAAAATACTTCAAAACCAAAAAAAAAGAATATGAACGAAATAACAGAAAGACTGACAAACCAGCCGGACGGCGACGACGGAAGCCTTGCGTTCCTGAACATCCCGCCCGACGAGAGCAGGCAATACTTCAACGTGTCGGAGACCACACAGAGCGCCTTGGTGAACACCTCGTTCTGGGTGATAGGCTTTTTCAAGGACGTCCCGACAAAGAACGGGCCTAAAGACCTGGTGAAGATAAAAAGGAACCTGGAAGACCCCGAGTCGGAGGCGAGGAAATTCTTCACAGGCTCGAAGGACATCAAGTACACGCTGCGGAAAATCGAGGAAATGAACAAGTTCCCGCGCAGGGTGACCCTTCTCGGCAGCGGGATGAAGTACTGGCTGGAATAAGCGACAACAAGGTCACGGGGTAGGAGTTGCTGTTCGGTGCGTGCTGCTTGGCGGTAATGCGAACAACGGTGCGAATGCGGGTCTCGCGAATGCGAATTCGCGGAACGCGCCCTCGAACGCGAATGCGAATGTCGGCTCCCGCCATTACTTTACAAGGAATACTTAGAAGCCCCGCCGACCATGCCTCTTGGCAAAACATTATAAGAACAGGGCGTCAGTAGGAGCCTCGCGGCTGTCGGGCACGACCTGAGTGTAAAGCAGAAACAAAAAGAAAGAAAAAGGCGCATGAAAAGATTCGGCCACATATTCGAAAAATTCGTCAGCTACGAGAACCTCGACCTCGCGGAAAGCAAGGCAAGGAAAGGCAAGGCGGACAGATCGGAAGTGCGCATATTCCTCGAAAACAGGGAAGAGAACCTGCTAAAGCTGCAACGGCAGCTGGCGGAAGGAACGTTCCGGACTTCGAGGTACCAGAAGTTCCTGATACACGAACCAAAAGAAAGGGAAATCAGCAAACTGCCGTACTACCCGGACAGGATAGTGCACCACGCGCTGCTCAACGTGCTGGAGAAAATCTGGGTGGACCAGTTGACCGCAGACACGTATTCGTGCATCAAGAAACGCGGGATCCACTCCTGCGCGGAAGCGGTGAAGAAAGCCCTCCGGAATGACACGGAAGGGACGGCATACTGCCTGAAGATGGACGTGCGCAAGTTCTACCCGTCCATAGACCACGACATCATGAAAGGCATTGTGAGGCGGAAAATAAAGGACAAAAGAATGCTGGAAGTCCTGGACGAAATCATAGACTCGCACCCCGGGATGCCGATAGGGAACTACCCGTCCGCGTACCTGGCCAACCTCTACCTATCCGGACTGGACCACGGCGTGAAGGAGGAAATCCGAATCAGGCACTATTTCCGCTACGCGGATGACATCGTGCTGCTGGCGGCGACTAAAGAAGAACTGCACAAGGCGCTGGACTATATAAAGATGAAACTCGCGGAAGTGAAACTTTCCGTGAAAGGCAACTGGCAGATATTCCCGGTGGAGGCACGCGGGATAGACTTCGTCGGCTACGTTTTCCGCCACGGCCATACCCGTCTGAGAAAAAAGACAAAAATGAAAATGCTCAGGAAGGCGGACACAAACGCGAAAAAAGGACTGTCACGTCTTGAAACAAAACAAGCCATGGCGGGACACTGGGGATGGCTCAAGCACTGCAACAACAAAGGTTTGATACAAACAATCGAAAAAAAATCTGGATATGAAAACCTATTCACAAGAAAGACCTCTTAGCCTGCTGCCTCTCGGAGACGGCAACTGGCATTACAACTACAACGTCACGGAAGGAGTCCGCGAAGACGAAGACGGAACCGAAAGCCCTGAATGGAGCTTCGAAAGCGTTTTCATCCAAGGGGAACCGAGCGAGGCAAAGATCGTGTCCGCCGTGGTTCACGAAAGATACACCGACGAGGAAATCGCGCTGATGAACGCCCAGCACCAGGCGGCCGCCATGGGACTGGACGACGAGCCAGAAGGCTACAGCGACTACCTGTCCCTTGTGGCCGCAACGAGAACGGAGGCGGCGACGGCGATATCCACGATGCAGCACGGAGAAGAAACAACCACGGAGGAGTAAGCCATGGCAAACGTCGAGACAGAGAAACTGGACTTCACGTTGAATGGCGTACATGACGGTGACGTGCACTTGCTGAAGGACTACAGGATACCGACCCCTACCCCGACTACCGACTACGGGAAGGTGCCGATGAATGTTGACTCAACGCAGTTCCAGTGGACGCGGCACGCCGCCATGGCCGAGGCCACGGCAACGGCCTCGACGGAATCGTGGGCTCAGTCGCAGGGGTTCGGCGAACTGTCGGCATCTCTCTCGGACGTCGCGCCGCACGGCCTCGTCAAGGTGCAGTATTCCTATCGCCCGACAGAGTCGTTCTCGCTGCGGTTCAGCGGCGACAACAGCTACAGGGCGATCAAGTACCGGGGTGCCTGGCTGGCGGCGAGCGACGCCGGCATCATCCAGTCCGGCGACACCGCGCTGCTGTGGTTCGACGGCAACGTGCTGCAGCTCATTGCCGTGGACAGGCATGAAAGATGCGACGAGATGCTGGACGACGGAGCCTACTACCCGAATGCCGTGCAGGACGCGGACGGCAACTGGTACGGGGCGGTGGTAATCGGCAAGCAAGTTTGGATGGCCGAGAACCTCCGCACAAAACACTTCAGCGACGGCGTTGCAATCCCACACGGAGGAACAAGCTACAGCGACAGCACGCCATACTACTATCATGTTGCAGGACAGGAGGAGAACGACGATGAGTACGGTCTGCTCTACAACCAGCCTGCGGTGATACGCGGAGGTGCAATGACAGACGCCAACCCGAGCGGCGTGCAGGGCGTTTCGCCGACGGGATGGCATGTGCCGAGCGGTGCGGAATGGAACCAGCTGACGGCATACATCGGGAAACAGAACAGGCTGCTCGCGGACGAGACCACGACATTGAAAGTCGCGAAAGCCCTCGCCGCAAGAAGCGGTTGGCGCACTTCTGAAAACGAAGACGCAGTGGGCAACAACCAGTCGCTGAACAACAAGACACTGTTCGGCGCGAAACCATCGGGAGCAATGTCTGTCTCAGCCAGTAACAACGTGGTCTATGACGGACTCGGATATGCCCATTTCGCGACAACAAGCAGTTATCAAACAGGCTCCATGGCAATAAGGCAACTGAGGCCGGACATCGCAACCCTCTACGTCTTCGGACGGAGCTACAGTTTCTCGCACCATGTTCGCTGCGTCTGCGACATGACGCCGCTCCAGTTCCGCGCTTGGTACCTGTCACGCTACGGCTCTCTGCAACACCATCTCGGCTCGCAAGCCGGGAAAACGTTCTTCGGGAACTGCAACTATTCTTACGACCTCGCAGGAGGCAGAATGAGCTTGTCCGAAGACATCCAGGACCCATGGCCGGCAAACGCGATTATCTTGCTGACATTCGACTATGACGTGCAGTCGGGAGATTCGATCTATTACGCCAAAGACGGATCGAATCATGTTGCATTAAACTTGCTCTACCGGAACGCGAGCATAGCCGGCGGTATGATAAAGGAAGGCGACACGTGTCTGCTGCAATTTAACGCCGGGGATCTGACATTGATAATGAATGACCGATGGGCGGAAGACATCGCGGCCAAACAGGACGCGCTTGTCGGAAGCGGCCCCGAGCAGAACATCAAGACAGTGAACGGACAAAGTCTGCCAGGCGCCGGAAACATAGAGCTCGGCAAGGGCATACTCACAGGCACTGCCACATCGCTCACGAACACATCTGCGAACGTGACACTGAACGAAAGTGGAGCGGATCTGCAGCACGGCGTGTTCCTGTTCATCCAGTTCGTAGTGGACATGCCGGCACTCGCGAGACTTGACGTGGCCGGAACGGTAATAAGCCATTCTGACATCATCTGGAAGGGAACGACCCTGTCTGCGGGAACGATAAAGGCAGGCGACACGTGCACGTTCTACTACGCTTACGCGGACGGGACAAACCTGTCGTTTTTGATAAGTAACACCAGGTGGGCGAGCATTAAGACCATCAACGGCGAATCACTGTCCGGAGTCGGCGACATGGCGCTGCTGCCCCCGCACACGCACCACACCACTGCATTGGCCACCGCGAATACGACAACATCAATCACCTGTGCGGCCAACGAGAGGGCTTTCCACTCCGTCACCGTGACAGCGGCGAACACGCAGCTGCAGATAACACTTGCCAACAGCTGGGACAATGTGATATTCATCACCGGAGTTTACGACTTGCGGCTAAAGATAATGATCGGCGGGAACACTGTGCCTGTCTATTTTGAAAGCACCCCTTACTTCGACGGGACGAATGTAGGGCTCGCGAAAGCCCAAGCGCTGAAAATAGTGCTTGAGGCGATAAACGGCAACGTGATAGCCGATGTGGATCTGATAGAGACGTACACACCATCCAACTAAAGAAACAGGAATATGATAAAGATATACGTCAAAGGCCAACCGGTGTCACTCTACCGGAACACGAGCATAACCGTGGAGCTCAACAATGCACTGTTCGCCTCACCTGACATCGAGGGAGACATCTCCTTCTCGTTCACACTGCCGGTAGAAGGCAACGAGAGGGTTCTGGAGTTCGCGCACCTGCCGCAGACCGGAAAGCTGAAAAAACTGCCGTGCCATGTCTATTGCAACGGAGGCTTCAACTGGGACGGCCAACTCGTGCTGCAGAAGAGCGGCAGGGAGAACATCACCGCAGCGCTGGTAATCAACCCATACCCGGAAGGATTCGGCAAGGCGAAACTCACGGAGGACAACGACGATGAAATCACGATATCCCAGTCGCAAGAGTCGCACAACCAAGCATGGGAGGACTTTCTCATTGCATCTACAGACAATCAGGATGTAAAATTCGCACCCTTCATCAACGAAGAGGGCTACGGCAGCGACAACGAGGATTACGGATTCTGGAACGGCATGTCGCGCAAGAAAATAGTGAACGCACTGTTCTTCGATCCGGACGGGTCACTGATAAACGCAACCGGCCGACTCTTTTCAAAAGCGCACAACGAGAGGCTGACAGTAGAAACGGCAGACGGAACGGACGAAGAAGGGAATCCCGTCCTGTCGAACCACGTGGAGACAAACCAGCTCGCTTTCTGCCCGCAAATACGCATAACGCGGATAATGGAGATGTGGTGCAAGAATGCAGGCTACAAGTTCATCAACCATCTCGGAGAGGATCTCGACTACACATACCTGCAGTCGCAGAAATCACTCGACGCTACAAAAAGCCAGTTCGGGATGGTTGACGGACTGACAATCAGGACAACGGCGTCGCAATGGGTGAGCGGTGGATACCACTACTGCAACAGCTACTGGATAGACGGGCACAGCCAGGACGACTACGTGCACAACGGAAGGGTGTGGCTGCCTCTCAACGGATGGTGGGACGTCGAAATATACGGGAACTACGACACTGTGCTGAGCAATCACCTGCCGCACTTCAAGCACAACGAGTTCGCCGTCATGCAGCAACAGCTGCAGCTGATCATATTCAAGGACCAGCTGACAATGGACCTGACGACGGGATCGACAGGCGGAACGGACGTTCTGCATATAGAAAACATAATACTGAACGAAACAAAAGACTTCCGTCTGCAGCTTAGAAAGTACATTCCGGCGGAATACGCCAACGAGGGAATAGGATTCGCCCTTATGTGCAAAGCGAAATACTACGGATATGAAAGCCTTGGGCAAGGTTATTACAGCGAAACGGCGGAGGAAATAGTGACAACATGGCAGGAAGTGGAGAACATGAACATGGAAATCATGTTCCACTCGGTGGCATACGACCGGCAACAATCGGGTTTCAATGTGTTCCGGAACAAGTTCAAGGTGCCGGAACTGCTTCCTGATGTCACTAATGCATCCTGGATGAAGACTATGCTGGAGACCATGGGGCTCTGCTATTTCATCAGTGCCAAGACAAAGACGATTGAAATAGTCCCTTACGCACATCTGAAACAGTCCAAAAGCCTCGATCTGACAGAATATGAAATGACTCGGGAGACAACCACCGAATCACCGGAACCGACGATGCGCACCTTCCGGCTGAAACCGATGAAAGACGAGGATTACAACAAAGACCTGAGGCTTGAAGACGTGGACATGACACTGCCGGACGCCTACATGCACCACGAGAAACTGGTGATGAGAAAAAAGACGAACACACTGTATCGAGCCGAGAAGAAAGAAACGGCTGGAGAGAACTGGATGGAAGGCTGGGAGGAATTCAGCGGCAATCCGGACCGCCTCGAAGTCGGGGAAGGAGACGAGGAGAACCGGGAACCGTCGGTGCTAATCCCGCACCAGCGGCTGTTCAGCATGGGCAGAAGGCATCCTGACACGGACACCCAATCCGGGCAGACACCGCAGCTGATGGTGGCGGACTTCACCATCAGCAGCGACATCTACAACACAACAGAGAAGCCGAACGAAATAATCCTGACGCAATACAGAGGTTTCCTGCAGCGCAGCTGGGAAGCCAGCACAGACCATCCGAACCCGTGCAACGAAGTGATGCTGCCGGTGTGGAACGACGGGTTCTCGCTGACGGCAAAAGGGCGGAACAGCTTGGGGGAGAAATATGTCAAGCCAGTGCTGGAGCTGCTCGGCAACAAGACAGTGACCTACAAGTTCCGACTTCCGTCCAGCATGATGCAGGCGGTGGAAGACACGCTGCGGCCGACAGAGCTGCAGCCGGAAAAGCAGACACGCTATATCATCGTGCGGAACGTGAAGAGCGTCCCGAAGAAAATCACATACCAAATCAACAACGACAGCGACGACACCGTGCTGTGCCAGATAGAAGCGGTGAAGGTGTACTGATTTTGAAAGGATTCAGAAAGTCATAACCTGATGGTGTCCCATTCAAGTATCTTCTTCGCGCTGCTTTTGTGAAGGTACTTCTCGGTCATCTCCAAGGAGCTGTGGTCGGCAAGCTCCTTGACGAGCTTAGGCGGCACGCCGGCCTCCAGCATCTCGGTGATGCCGCTGTCCTTGAGAGAATAGAACTGATACTCCATCGGGAGTCCGAGAGCGGTGCGCATATCCCTCCACACCTCCCCTATGCGGCGAGTAGTGAGAAGATACCTTCCCGGTTTGTAATGTCGTGAAAATGCGTAGAGTTCCGGGTCGTAACCGGAGAGATACTTGAAGTCTCCAGCAAGGTCGTCGGGAATGGCCACGAAACGGGGATGATGGTTCTTCGTCACCGAAGCAGGGATGACGATGACATTGTCGGCGAAATCGAAATCCCGGACATGGAGCTGCAGAATCTCTTTAGGCCGGATGAGGCAGCGGAAACACAAGTTCATTACCAAAACAAACTCGCCCATACCTATATTCACGTAATAGTCGCGGATACGCTTCCTGACATCGGGAGGTATGACGGTTCTGATCTTGCTGTCGACACGCTTTCGGTCTATGTCTTTGAAGGGATTGGCCGAAGCATAACCGCGCTTGACCATCCAGAGGAAGAGAGTGGTATAGAACCTGAGATAGTTGTTGTAGGTCTTTGGCGCAAGCCGGTCACGACAGTCCATGTCGCGCATGAACCTGACCGCCATGGATTTGTCGAAACTGAAACAGTAATTGCCGGATATACCGTGTGCGTCGCACCAGTTCTTAAAAATAGAGCCCCATGAAGTATAGCAGCGAACTGAGTCAGGCCGCAGGAGTTTGCACTTCTCCTTCAGAAACTCATCCACGGCGTCGGACAGCGTCTTGCAGCCACGGCCGGACAATTCCTCGACAAAAGGGTTCCAGCCGTTGTACAGCTTGCTGTTGATCTCGCAGGCAAGGAGCCTGCCGTACTTCCTGCGTTCGGATTTGACAAGGATGTGGTTGACCCTGACACGCTTGCGCTCAAGGCGACGAGTCAATGGGTTCAAGGCATAATATGCGACATAGCTATCCGTCTTAGTCTCAACATATTGTGCGGGTTTGAAATCGATAAATGGATGTAACATTTTTTTTTATCCTTTCATTTTTCTTTCGTCAACAAAAGGACAGTTAGAGATGGCGCGATTCTGGCGCAGTTATTTCCAAAAATAACTGCAACGCGGTGAAAAACAGCACGTTGCAGAGTTTTTGCGGAAAGTACAGGACTTTCCTGCCGCAAATCGCCACTCATAACTGTCTGATAATCAAGACTTGTTTAACTCAAAATTGAATAGTTTTTGGCGCAAATTTGGCCAGGCTAAGCGACCAAAAAAACGCAGACAAAAAACTGAAAAACAAATAGTTGTCTACGTGATAAAGAATCGATGACGGTTACCTCTTGATGTTTTTAATGGATTCGGAAATATCAGCCAGTATCCGACCTATACCTGACATCTGTTCATCAAAAGCCTCGCCGTTGTTTAAATAACAAGCATTGAAACGATTCAGAACGTCTGCATGGTAGATGTCAACAACTGTTTTGAAATCCAATTTACTTTCTTTAGAAACTGACTTAAGCATGTCTATCGTCGAAAGCAATGAGTTTTCATCAATGTCACATCGAAGTCTTTTAGGTTGTTCAAATAAGGTGCCCATATCAAATAAGTTAAAAAAAATTGATTTATATGAAATAAAAAGGATTATTGATCAATAAATTTGATATTCTCGTTACCAGTTACCAACTTCAAAAGAATGTCCCTCTTGTCAGGGGAAATCTCGAAAGTGACTGATATCCGTTCGTGATTGTCCAAGAGTTCTGGATCAACGAAACGTTTAGGATAAGTGTAAAGGTCAATTACCCTACAATCGAACAAACTTGCTATTTTCTCAAGATGACAAACCATTAGGTTCTGCTTCATCTTCTCAATTCGATTCCAAGCAGCAAGGTCGATATGCAAGACATCAGCGATATCTTGCTGTCTTAAACCGCGTTCCTGACGCATTGTCTTGATGTTCTCTACGATAGTCATATTTGCAAATTTAATGATTTGATTTATAATAAGATATGATTATTTTCGAAAAAAAATTGAGAAAATCACAAATTAACTTGCGAATATATCAAAATAAATATTATTTTTGCGGCGTAAAATACAAGGATATATTTTTTTTGATTAACGAACAAAAGAAAAGTTTATGGCTAAAAACAAAATCACAGATGAAATGGCTGATAACATCAAGGCCTGTATGTTAACAAAAGTGGACAAAAGCACCATCAAGCAAGTGGTACGCGGGTACTACAATGCGTCAAGCAACGAGATAAAGGAGAGGAACAAGATGATTCTTCTCCATTACGAGAAATTATCAGCAATCGAAAGGAGACACAAGACGGATTGCGAGGAGGAAATAAAAGAGTACATAAAGAAAGTGAAGGAAGGAAAAACATACCCGGAGGAATCCCCAAAACCTTAGGTGCTCCACAAAAAGCCTGCACAAAGTCCGGCGGCGCGAAAAAGATCCATAATGAATTATCGTCATTTTCATTGACACCAAGCCGCCGGCAACCATACGGGTCCTCGGAAGTACCCGCTGAAACACTCCGCCGCCATCGGGGCAACGATGGAAAAATTGGAACCGCCTTGCGGCCTCGCGCCCTAATCTGGAGCAAGGCGTTGACTGAAAACGTGGGACAAGCAGTAACCAACCTGCCGGAGTGTTTCCTTTAAGAAATTTAAAAAAGTGAAATATATGAGAAAAGAAGAAACAGGACTGACACTCGACGAGAAGGGACTTGACGCGGTGGCGGACTACCTCAGAAGCGTGACAACAGAAAAACCGAAAGTGGAAAAGAAGAAGGAGGATATGTGGGAGCCGCCAATCGACAACGAGACTGGAGGCGAAAAATGAAAAAGACTCACGCGAAAAGGGCAATCGACAAACTCTTCGAGCAGTGCCCGATAGAAACCGAAAGCATCGTGCGGATAACCATCCAGCAGTTGACCATCACGGACCAGGACGAAGACGACACGGACACCTACATGGAAGTGGAATTCCTGACGGGAGGCACCAACTACATATATGACAAACCGAAGTACGGCAGCGTGACATTCAACGTGACGAAATAATCAGGGTTCCGGAAATCTTAACTCAAGGAGGTGCGAGTATAAACAGCCTAAGTCCTTTTTATCGTAATGAGTTCCGGCGAGGGTTGCAATCACAGCGCGCCGGGAACCGCCGGAGAGCCGCGGGGTGGCTTGAGCAATCAGCTCGGTTGTATTGCCATAAAATTCCACAAAAATCTCAAGAACGGGTTCGAATCCCGCTCCGGCGACGAAATAAATCACAAAAAAAAGAGCAATATGATTTTAGCAATCTACCTGACGGGGTTCGCGGTGACCGCATTCTTGGTGTTCAGGAGCTCAAAGGAGAGCTCGAACAGTGTTTCCGAAAGATTTGTAGCATCAATGCTATATGGAGTGTCGTCGTGGCTGTTCGTGGCCGGCCTGCTGGCGATAAGCATCTCCCGCATGATCAAGAGCAAAAGAAGAGGGAAATGATCAAGCTGCTGTACATAGACCTCTTCTGCGGCGCCGGCGGCACCACCACCGGCGTGGAGGCCGCTCGCGTCAACGGCAGGAAAATCGCCGAAGTGATCGCCTGCGTGAATCACGATGCCAACGCCATCGCCTCGCACGCGGCCAACCACCCGAACGCCATGCACTTCACCGAGGACATCCGCACCCTCGACATACGTCCGCTGAAGGAACTGGCCGACCGACAACGCAAACGCCACAGAGGAGCGAAGCTGGTGCTGTGGGCCAGCCTCGAATGCACCAACTTCAGCCGTGCCAAGGGAGGCAAGCCCCGCAACCCAGACAGCCGCACCCTCGCAGAACACCTCTTTCGATATGTTGCCATCCTGAACCCAGACTACATCCAGATAGAAAACGTCGAGGAGTTCATGGCATGGGGAGAGCTTGACGAGAAAGGACGCCCGGTGAGCAGGCTGAGAGGATGCGACTACCTGAGATGGGTTGACAAAATGTGCGCCTACGGCTACTCATACTCCTACCGCATCATCAACGCCGCTGACCACGGAGCATACACGAGCCGCAAAAGATACTTCGCCATCTTCGCCAAATACGGACTCAAGCACAACTACCCGGAAGCCACTCACAGCAAGCAAGGCAACAGCTCGGATAATTTGTTCAACGACAAACTCCGCCCATGGAAGGCGGTGATCGATGTGCTTGACATCGATGACGAAGGCGAGAACATCTTCACACGGAAGAGGCCCCTGGTAGAAAACACTCTCAAAAGAATTTATGCCGGACTGGTCAAGTTCGCAGGGAACGGCAAGGACGGCTACACCATACGCTACAACCAGGTGAAGCCGGAAGAGACAGTGAAATCGCTGGAAGACCCATGCGGAGTGCTGACGACAGAGAACAGATACGGCCTGGTGAAATGCGTGTTCCTGTGCAAGAACTACAGCGGACACGACAGCAGCAAGAACATCAGCGCCGAAGGCCCGGCTGGGACAGTGACCGCACGCGACCACCACGCGCTCATCACATACCTCAAACACGGCCAAGCATGCGGATGCGACAAGCCGGCACCGGCGATACTGGCAAAAGACCATTTAGCCAAGGTCACGTTCCTGGCCAACGAATACAGCGGAGGCGGCCAGGTGAGCGGCGTGGACACGCCTTGCCCGACAGTACTCCAGGTGCCGAAACAAAAACTCGTGGAATGCTTCCTGATGAATCCGCAATACAGAAGCGCCGGCGGTTCCGTCGACTCTCCATGCTTCACCCTCGTCGCACGGATGGACAAAGTCCCGCCCTACCTGGTGACTACCATCAAGGGCGACACAGGGATAGCCGTGTTCGAGAATGACAGCCCCATGACGGTGAAGATAAAAGAATTCATGGCGGCACACGGCATAACCGAAATCAAAATGCGGATGCTGAAGGTTAGCGAGCTGAAGGCCATCATGGGGTTCCCGAAAGACTATGTGCTGAAGGGAACGATGAGCGAACAGAAGAAGTACATCGGCAACGCCGTGGAAGTCAACATGAGCCGCAGGCTGTGCGAAGCCCTGGCGGAAGTGAACTAAAACATATTAAAAGGACAACAACAACAAAAAAATCACAAATCAAATCGGTATGAAAGAAAAAATCAAAACAATCAAAATGCTCATCGGGATGTTGAAAGAAAAGAACACGGGCATCTTTATCTGCAAGGGAAAAAAAGAAACGCTGATACTCTCATACGGAAACGTCCGGAATATGACCAACCTGTTGGGAGAAGCCATCGACAAAGATGAAGCGGCAGGTAGATATCTCATTTTAGGGGCCTTGGCGAACATATTCAGCAACGGGAAAGTGCCGTATCTGAACGATGAAGGACTGGAGAAACTGCAAAAGATCGCGTTAAACAGCAAAAAAGAACAGGAATAATAAAAGGAGGGGCAAGATGAAAAATTTCGACATCGAAAAAGCGAAGAACGGAGCGGCCGTGTGCCTTCGCGACGGCACCCCGGTGAAGATCCTGGATTTTGAATACAACGGAAATGTTCTGTACGAAATCGAACGACACGGAATAAAGAATAATTGGATTGCGAATAAAGAAGGCGTATGTATCGATCCGTTCGATGACATGTGGCTTCCTCAATATAATTTATATATGGCCCCCGTGTACGGCTTTATGAACGTGTACAAGAACGAAGCAAACATGATATTGGTGGGCGGCGTGGTCCGCGCCACGCTCGAAGAGTGCATCGGAGCAGGGAAGAGCGCCCCAATGGATAACCTGAAATGGTTCTGCCACGCAAGGGTTGAGCTGCTGGACGAAGGGGAAGGAGGGAAGGAATCATGAACAAGATAACGATATGGCGCGAAGGAATGAACGTCGGATGGATCATACGAAAAGGAAAGAGAAACAAGATATGGGAGGAACTTACAAGAAAAGAACAACTCGAAATCATCGAAAACTTGGAAAGAGTGCATTGGTTTTTGCGTGATCATATCAAAGAAGAGAATAAACAAATATCAAATTGACAAAACAAAAAAAGAGAGAAATGTATGACTATCAAGCAATTACCCCCCCCCATGCAAAATTCATTGTTTGGATGAGAAACAAAGCGTGGTCGAAGCCCTGCGGTACCAAATCGCCCGGATGGAACGAAAACTCAAGCGCTGCACATCGCCGACCTCGGAAGCCCGTGTATGCGCCGCCATCTCCGCACTCTGCACAAGGATCGACAACATAATAAATTGAAAGGTCAAGAACAAGATGGAAAATAAAAGAAGAAAATGGAGCAAAGACATGGACGACGAACTGAGGATAATGGCGAGAAACCATACCGTGGAAGAGATAGCGGAGAAAACAGGCCGCTCGACGAAATCCATCACCGCGCGTCTGACGGATCTGAAAGTGTCAGCGGTCCGGGCCAACGGCTGGCCGGAAGAATTGGACAGATACCTCATAGAGCACCACGGCACGATGACACTCAAAGAAATGGGCGAGGCGCTAAACAAAGACAAATCGACAGTCGCCAAAAGATGCCTGGCACTTGGACTCAGGAAACAGAAACAGAGAAGGCCGACACAAAAGAAGATCACCAAGGATGAAGGATACGTGCGGTTCAAAAGATAATAACAACAAAAAAAAACCGAAAGATTATGGAATGCGGATGCATAACAAGGATAGAGGAGGAACTCACAAAAAAAATGATGGCGGAATTCCCCTACGGGGAAGTGACATCGAAAGTGGAGTTCCAAAACAAAACAATGCTGTTCAAGCCCGGCAGACTCGAAATGGTGCTCGGGAACCCGGTTCTCGGCAAAGTGAGAATAGGCAAGAAGACAAGGAAATTCGACATGCAAGTGATGCCGACATACTGCCCGTTCTGCGGAAAGAAGCTGAGGGAAGAGAAAACCGAGGAAGGAGGCATGGAATGAAAAAAAGGATGTTCAATGACAAGTTCGGGCTCACCTACATGGTGATCCAAGGGAAGAAAACCATGACCAGCGACATACTCCTCGAAATCGGGGCTGAAACGGAACTCGTCGGAACCAACGAGAAAGGCGAGTTCGAGTTCCGGATCGGAAGCAACTACGAGACGGTGGCCATCAAGCCGAAATTCAAGGTCGGGGAAGTGGTGGCGGTGGCGGAAAGTTATGAAACGTTATACGATAGAGACGATTGGAACTACATAGACACGCCTGACCTTATCGACAGGTGGAGCAATACGCCCGGATGGAGCAACAAAATGTTCGTCAGGTCCGAGCTCATGCCCTATCAAATACGAATCAAGAATGTGAAATGCGAAAGGCTGCAACAAATAAGCGATGAAGATTGCATCAAAGAAGGAGTCGTCAAATTCCCAAAGAATTTCGCCAAAGAAAAGAATATAAGAAATAAATTCATTTACTTAACGCCAGGGACGAAACTCTGCTTCGATTCGGCACGGGATGCTTTCCTACCGATAGTGGAAAAGATATTCGGAAGGGGCACCTGGGAGAAAAACCCGTACAGAATAGCATACGAATTCAGGCCGACAAAATTCGAATTCACCCTTATCAAATAAAATCATCATGATGAGCAAAGACAATAACGATAGTACAGTCGAAATGGAAATAACCATCAAGAGCGTAGCAAGAGGACCAGAAGTGACAGAGCTTCAACGCGAAATAGCAAATAAATTGATACAGGCCACTCCGGATGACACAAAAATACTGGACGCACTGACGGCAGGATGTCTGTGTGTCGCCAGCTGGGTTGACCAATGCTTGCCTGACAGACCGTTCTTCAAGGAAGCATTCTATGCGATAAGCACATTGGTCGCAGGATTGATCAACGGAGAATACAAAGAAAAGGAAGGGGGCGAGGAATGAAACTGAAAACCATCACATTCACCGGCATCGACGACCGGACGGACATCAAAGCGCTGCAACGAATACAACACTACTTTCCGATAGCGGAATTCGGGGTGCTGATGTCCAGGAACTGGGACAAAAACGGCAACCGATTCATGCGCCCGTCGAGAATCCGCTATCTTGAGGGCAAAGGACTTCGCCTGTCGGCACACCTCTGCGGACAGATAGCCATCGACGCGGCCAGAAACCACTGGTACGGACCGACGTGGATCACCCAAGGCGGATTTTCGAAGATCTTCCGCCGCTGCCAGCTCAACATCGCCAATGCCGACCCTAACATGCACACATTCATAGACGGCATGTTGCCGGTTGAAGAGTTGATAGTGCAGGCGAATTCAACAAGCAATGAAGACCTCGGGCTGTGGAAATCAATCAGAGGGGGAAAGCTGGTCGATGAAGTGACCGTGTTGATCGATCCGTCCGGCGGCAAAGGACTGCAGGGAAAAACGGATATCCTCAGGTCGCCGCACAAAGTAGGCTACGCAGGCGGCATCAACGCCGGAAACATCCGCGAAAAAATCATGGAGCTGGAAAGAGACCCCGGAGTGGGCGACTACTGGCTGGACATGGAGAGCGGCGTGAGAACCGACGACTGGTTTGACGTGGACAAAGTCACGGAAGTGCTGAACGAATATCTGAAAACGAAAGCGGAAATAGAAGCACAGAACATGGTGACGAAGTGCATCGTATGCGAAAAGGAATTCAGGACGAACCAAGATGAAAAAATATGCCCGGAATGCCATGTCAACATCGAGTTCGAGAAAGAGATGCTGAGAATGATCAGCCGAACGAGAAGGGACATATTCATAAAGTAAACAATAAAAACAACCTGTTATGGATTACGAAAGTTTGAAACAAGCGGCAAGGGTGTTCAACCGCATCAACACTGTCCGCAGTTACGTGAGCAAAGAACGTTTTGACAAAGTGGCAAAGATAAAATTCGGGATTGACGATGAACGAAAACTGGATGCGATGTATGGCCTGCTGAATTTGACACAGCAGCTTATGTACTACATAGCCAACGACAGCGAGGAATTCCGCGAAACAAACCGATGCCCTGAATATATGGAACTTATGCCGAAGGCGATTGAGATTGCCGAATGCGCTTACGAAATGATGACGAACAGCCACAATTCAACCATAGTGCCGAGCTTTGAGTTCAACCAATACGGTCGGGAAGACAAACGCAGATATTTCTATACAGAAAAAGGTGAATCGAAAGTGCTCGACATAAGCCTTGGCTCCCGCACCGATATCGTACTCTTAGGCGATGTTTTACAAAATGAAAACATCAGGCTGATCGGAGTCGCCAAACATCTCGGCTATCTGGAAGGCGAAAGGATAAGCAACAACACCAGAGAGAAATTCCAATACTTCGAAGGGGATATCTATTTCCTGTACGGAAACCCCACCGACCGCGTGTTTTACGACTGGTTCTCAAACGGAGACGACACAGGTGTGTACATCGCCACTGAAAATGGATGGAGAAAACTGCTTTACACGCCAGGCCGAGGCTACATTGACCGCGACGGGGATGTGGAATACGTTGACGATGAACATTACTACTCGGATTACAAACTCGAAGGCTCCGGCAAAAAGTTCCATTACGTAGGCAACATCCACCACGACATATCGGTGCTGGTTGACGGCAAAAAAAAGCAAATAAACCTTAATGAAATCAAATCATTCACCAATAAATAATCAGAATTATGGAAAAAAGGACACGATTTAAATTTTCATGGATATTCATTCTGCTTGGAGGAGTGTGGGGATTTGTATGCGTACTTTTGTTCAAAGAAAGTGCTATCAGGATTATAGCAATGATTGCAGGAGCAATATTGTTAGGTTATACAGGTGCGAAAATCGACATAAGAAACGAGAGAAAAAATCGAATCAAAAAGTATTTACAGTAAAGCCAGAGACAATAAAAGAAATCACAAACAACAAATCATTCACCAATAACAATTAAAAACATCAGAATTATGGAAAAAAACATGGACTTCGGCGGTGCAATCGCCGCCCTGAAACAAGGAAAGAAAGTGACACGCAAAGGTTGGAACGGCAAGGGCATGTTCCTGTGGCTCAAAAAAGGAAACATGATCGAGTCGTCATGGTGCAAAGACCCGATACTGAAGGGCATCTGCGACGCGAACGGAGGCAAAACGGAAGGCCTGCCGACTGTCTGCATGAAGACAGCAGACAACAAGGTGCTCACGGGCTGGCTGGCCTCGCAGACCGACATGCTGTCGGAAGACTGGATGGTGACGGAAACAACCGACTGGCCGGAGAAACGGGAGAAAGACAACCGTCCCGTCACCGAACGCATCCACAACATGGAAGACGTGCTGGCGGAACTCGGGCCCGACCACCCGCTGGTGGCGCAGTACCGACACTACCTGGAGACAACAGAACCCGGACAGCGCGACGACTACCTGGCCACCTTCATGCAACTGCGCATGATGACGGAAGCCATAAACGAAGGCTGGCACCCGGAATACAACGAAGACGAAACAATATATGGCTACGTCCCCGTCATATACCTATACAAAACACTGGAGGATGCGGTGAGATACAAATACGACGATGAAATCGTGGTGGAAATTCCCGAAGCTGTTCGGTGCGTGCTGCTTGGCGGTGATGCGTGCTACGGTGCGAGTGCGGGTCTCGCGTTTGCGATTTCGCGGTACGCGCCCTCGCTCGCGTCTGCGGCTGTCGGCTCCCGCCTCTGCTTCCAAACAAGCGAGCTCGCGAAACACGCCGCGAAGAGCTTCGCGGAACTGTGGATCAAGTTCTATTTCATGTAAAAAACGCTGACATGACGAACAAAGAGAGAATCATCGAGCGGCTGAACAAGCTGAAGAAGATGCGCGAGAACGGCGAGGAGGGCGAGCGGACGAACGCCGCCGCCCTGATCGAGGACATCATGCGCCGGCACGGCATAAAAGAAAACGAACTGGAAAACGACGGCGAGACGATGTTCTGGGTGCATGTGGAAAGCCCCCTGCACAAGAATCTGTTCCTGCAGCTCCTCGGGTTGGTGAGCGGGGAAAGGAGAATGAGAGTGAGATACCTCCCCGAACTGTCCGAAGACGTGGAAAAGCAGATGAGGACAGACTTAGGAAACGTCATCCCAGCGACAGACAAGTACAACTTGGTAGGGTGGGCAAAAACAAGCGACTTCGCGGAGACAATTGCCAGGTACAACATGTACAAAGACGACTTCAACAAGAACATAGACCAGTTCTACTACGCCTATCTGTACAAAAACGACCTGCTTGTCGATCCGGAAGAGGGCGAATCCGAAAACTATGACAGGGAGAAGATGGAAAGCGTCCTGAACAGCATCAGGATGGCACAAAACATCAGGCGCGCGGAAGTGCTGCGCCAGCTGGAGAAAGGAGGCGGAAGATGAAAGGGGACCAGGACGTGTATGTATCGGAAACATGGGGCACGACCGTGTTCGTCGAGTCGCCGAAGAACTGGAGCCCCATCAAGACGTGCAGCCGGTGCATCCTTCGCGAGACCATCGAGGACTGCCGCAGAGCCGCCTGCAGCCCAGAGTTCAGGATCGACGGCAAGGACGGGTTCTACACCGTGCGGAACTACCCGAACCCGGAGAAATCCTAACTTCGCGACCCTGTTTGCGGCCACAAGTGTGGCCAGCGTGTCAAATTATTATAAGTCAAACAATTAAAAAAATCGGAAAGACATGAAAATCGAAGGCATATTCCAAGGAATGGACCCCGTGCAGACCGGGGTCTCCAAGGCCGGCAACAGCTGGCAGAAAACCTATTTCGAAATCATAACAAACGAGGGCGAGCTCTCGCGCAGAGTGGCTTTCTGCGCTTTCGGCCGCACGGTGGAGCAAGTGAAGGCGGTGCCAAAGGGAGCCACCGTGGAGGTGAAGTTTAATGCCGAGAGCAGTGATTATATTGACAAAAACGGCCGGAAAAGATACGACACCGAACTGCGATGCTTCGGCCTTGCCGTGATCACCAGGCAGAGCCTGCAGCCGCAGTACATGCCGCAGCCGCCGTACACATACGCCCAGCAGCCGGCACAGCAGTACCAGCAGCTGCAGACCCCGCCGTCGGGCTATCCCCCCGCACCCCCCGCACAGGCGACGGCACCCGCGAACCAGGAACCGCAGGTGTCGTCGGCCCCTGCAGGACCCGTACAAGCGCAGATGAACGGCGAACTGCCTCCGAAAGACATGGGGTTTCCTTATTAGCAGGGAAAGGAGCGGACTATGAACAACGACCTGCTTGAGAAAATATACGCCGCCACCAACAACGGCCTCGACATCATCCTATACTACTACCCGCAGGCATACGGCTGCGACAGGCCGAACAGGTACTTCAAGATCAGGAGCGACGAAAAGACAGCGTCGGCCTGCATGAAGATCATCAAAGGCGTGTGGAGGGTGACGGATTTCGGCGACACCAGCCGAGCGATGGCGCCCGTGAACGTGTGCATGAAAGAGGAGGGGAAGGAGTTCCGCGAGGCGCTCCTGACCCTCGCCCAACGCTACGGCGTGAACGAGACCATCAACGCAAACATCAACAAGCCCGTGATCGAAAAGCGCGACGCCACACCGGAAGAGAAGGAGGGCTCATTCGACTTCAAGCTGCGCGAGAAGATGACCGCGGAGGAACTCGCACTGCTCGGGCCGCTGGTGACGAAGGAAGTGTGCGAAAAGTACAGCTACTACGCCCTGGAATGGTTCAGCACCACCAAAGACCGCAAGACCACGACCATCCGCGCCACAGAAAACTACCCGATATTCATGCACGACTGCGGAATCTTCAAAAAAATATACCAGCCTATGGCCGCCGAGAAGAAATGGCGCTTCCAGTACCAACCCAAGGGCGTGAAAAGCAAAGACTACATCAACGGCCTTGACGAGCTGAAGAAAGCCCACGAGAAATGGCTGAAGGAACAGGACGAGGACCAGGAACTGGACGAAGCCGCAGAGGAAGCAGGGGAGAAACCCCGCAGGAAGAAATCCAACAAACTGCCAGAGGCCATCCTGTGCTCCGGAGAGCGGGACGCGCTAAACACCGCAGGCCTCGGGTACCTTCCCCTGTGGCTCAACAGCGAGAGCGCCGACCTGGAACCCTCGGCCTACGCCGAAATCATGAAGCGGGTGGACATCCTCTACAACCTGCCCGACATCGACAGCACGGGGCTGCGCATGGCCGGGGAGGTCGCCCGCAAGTACATAGAGATTCGCACGATAGAGCTCCCCGAAAGCCTCCGTGCATACAAGGACAACAGGGGAGGCAACCGCAAGGACATGCGCGACTGGGTGGACACCCAGTTCGCCCGACACTGGAACGGCGAGAGCGAAGAAGCCCGCAAGGAACGCGAGAAACGCGAGAAGGAGAAGACTATACGGAAGTTCAAGGAGATGCTGGAGGTGGCCAAGCCCTGCAAGTTCTGGGAGAAGACCTATACAAAGGACAAACCACGCTACGAGATAAACACGCTGTACCTGCTCCACTTCTTGAAGATGCACGGCTTCGGCCAGATCGCCGACGGACACACAGAAACCTGCCGGTTCGTGAAGGTGGAGGGGTTCACAGTGAAGGAGACCACCGCCAAGGAGATGAAGAACTTCATCACCAAATGGGCGGAAGAGCGCAAGCTGCCGCCCGAGATACAGAACCTCATTCTCAACTCCACACGCACCGGCGGCGCCGTGTTCGAGAACATCGCCTGCCTCGACCTGAACTTCAAGAACTACGACGCAAAGAGCCAGACCCTCTTCTTCGAGGACCGATCCGTGACCGTCACCGCCGACTCCGTGACCGAGACACGCGGCGCGGCAGGCGGCGTGAAGACGTGGGAAAAGGGCGTGTGCCGGCACAGGTTCAAAAGGCTCGACCCCAGCGTCACCCCGGTGTTCGACACCCCGGACGGGATGCCGCGCATAAAGGTGAACAGCTACAACAGCCACTTCCTGAGGTTCCTGGTGGCAACATCGCGCATCCACTGGAAAGAGGAGTTCGAAGCCGAGGAACTCGTGCCAGGCGCCAACGAGAGATACCGGACCGAACACCACTGGGACATCGCAGGCCCCCGCCTCTCAGGACACGAGGCCGACGAGCAGAACCGACACCTGGCCAACAAAATGTTCACCATCGGCTACCTGATGCACTCCTACAAGAGCCTGTCGCGCCCGTGGGCGGTATGGCTCATGGAGAACCGCGTCAGCGAG
>Ga0310691_10001238_pt1 | contig 40167 bp, 52 predicted proteins | sample 176DNAGHGlowgp2_FD_203887 | JGI IMG/M metagenome (GOLD analysis project Ga0310691, IMG submission 203887) | Sheep rumen microbial communities from Palmerston North, Manawatu-Wanganui, New Zealand - 1766 DNA GHGlow gp2 (v2) (version 2) | ecosystem: Host-associated > Mammals > Digestive system >... | reverse complement strand
TCGAATTCAAATTGAAATTACCCCGGAGGAACTCGACACCCTTTGCGCGGGCCTCGGCAAGTTGCGACGCCGTATCGTCGACCGCATTAAAAACAACCGTCGACACCTCGCACAACTCGAGGAAACGCGCGACGCCGCCCGGATTGCGGCGGCCCTCAACCGACATATCCAACACAACACCGGACGCCTCGAGGAGGTCGACGCCCTGTTGAACCGATTAAACGAAACAAAATGAGAACGAAAATATCATTAACACAACAGTTCCGCGAACTCGAAACCACAATCGACGTGTATATCAAACAAACCGAGTCGCGCCTTATCGAGGAACTCCGGGTTCCCCTACCGGGATTCCCTTTGTACGCCCTTATTGCCTCGCCCCGGCATTACAACCCCGACAACGTCGTCGAGGAGTGGACCCTCGAATCGGTTTCAGTCTTGTTTCCCGGCACGTATGGACACTCCCGGCCCCGTGTAAATAAAGTTGCCCGCCGCGACGATTTGGTCGCCCTCCGGGACTATTTCTCCGCGTTACAGGCGGCCGAACCGGATTTGTTAATCCACGTCGGCCGAGTGGAAAAGTACGGACACGTTCAACGCGGCGTTCGCGGAAAGGACATCGACGGCGTCAAATACGCGTGGAATATCGACGATTTCACGACGACAATTGAACGATACCGCGCGGAGTACAAGGAGAATTACGCGCCCCGCGAGGGTTGCGTCGCCTGTGAACGTTGCGGAAAACAGGTCCCCGCCGACAAGGTTGTCAAATATAAACTCATTTATCAAGGCCGGGACCGTTACGGCGTCCGTCGTGTTATGGAACGAATCGGGACGTTTTGTTCCGGAGAGTGTGCGTTTAACGAACAATGTTCCCTCGAGGGTTGACGTATGACATCCGAAATTTATAACGTCGATTGCCTCGAGTATATGCGTTCCCTCCCGGACAACGCGTTCGACCTCGCCGTCGTTGACCCGCCGTATGGAATCAACGCGGGAAAAATGACAATGGGAATCGGAACGCGCCGGACGTATTCTCGCGGCAAGGATTGGGACGCCGGAGTCCCGGGCCCGGAGTATTTCGAACAGTTATTCCGCGTGGCCCGTGAGCAAATAATTTGGGGCGGAAATTACTTTCAACTCCCGTTGTCCGAGGATTGGATTGTTTGGGACAAAATGAATTACGGACGGTCCTTTTCCGAGGCGGAATTCGCGTGGTGTTCGATACATCGAAAAATACGCGTTTTCCGGTTCCGTACAACAACACCCGTCGAGGGCGGCAAGATTCACCCGACACAAAAACCCGTGGAGTTGTACACGTGGATTTTGTCAAATTACGCACGGGGGGGGGTCACGGATATTCGATTCACACCTCGGGTCCGGGGCCTCAAGAATCGCCGCGTATCAACTCGGAATGGATTTCGTCGGTTGCGAATTGGACCCGGAGTATTTCCGCGCCTCGGACGAGTGGTTCAACCGCGTTTGTCGAGGAATCGTCGTCGACGCGGCCGGGAATCAAACGCAACAATTAAACCTCTTTGACGTATGAAACAGGAAACAATAACCGTCGCCGAACTTGCCGACATCCTCGCCGGAAAAAAGAAACTCCCGCCTCCGGACGGACACGGCGAAATAACCCCTGGCAAAAGGTCCCCGGAGGATTGGGTCAAGTTGCCGAAAAACAAATCTTTGTTGGATACACAATCCGGCCTCGGCGCACCCGTCAAACAGTACGTCGCGAAATTCGACGTTTACGAGTATTTCCGTTCCGTTCGCGGTGAATCCCCCTCGCCGGAAAAGGACCGCAAGAAACCCGGACACGAGGAATCCCAATTGCAACAACTTTGCGTCGCGTGGTTCCGGTCCGAGTTCCCGGCAATCGCCCCGTTGCTTATTGCGGTTCCCAACGCCGCCCGGAGAAACGCCCGGACGGGCGCAATCCTCAAACGCGAGGGACTCACCGCCGGGGTCGCGGATTTAATCCTCCTCGTCGGCCGTGGCGAATATCATTCCCTTTGTATCGAAATGAAAACCCACCGCAAGGGTTCCGGGCAATCCGGCAAACAAATCGAATGGGAACAGGTCGCCGAGGAAAACGGCAACAAATACGTTGTTTGTCGCGACCTCGAGGAATTCAAAATAACCGTCCTCAATTACTTATTTCCGTAACAATGAACAACAATTTCGGGTTCCGTTTAGCCGTCGAATTTGCGCCCTTATGGAACCTCAAACAAAAAGTATTGCACAATGAAAAAGAAACTACCCAACCAACAACCCGACAAACGAATCGAACCCCGGTCCCGGTTCGTACAGGTAACACCGCCCCCGGCGCGGACATCCGAGAACGACCCGTTCATTGACCGACTCCGCCGATTGTGGGAGGCCGCCCGGGAACACGACCAACACGTAACCGCGCAAACGGCGCAAGATATGTTATTGTCTTACAAGGCGTTAACGAATCGACACAAACGACGGACGTTCCGCCTCGCGTCCGAGGGTCCCCTCCGGAAACTCGAACGGCCGTATTTCGACGACATCATCGAGGCCCTCGACGCCGACGACGAGGAGTAATATTTCATTTTAAGAATTGGTGTGTATTTTGTACACACCTTTTTGTAACTTTGCAACTGTAAACGACAATCAGTCTAAACAATGGACCCCAAGAAAAACACACCCACGGCGAAACATCACGCACCGTCGGCGGCCCTCCTCCGGGAGGAACGCCTCCCGGTCGTGTCGAAATACAAGTTGCGCCGAATGTCGTTCCGGCAAATAATCCCCCTCGTCGAAAAGGAAACCGGGCAACGCGTAACCGTTGCGACAATCAAAAAGGATTGGGACCTTTGCCTCGCACGTTGGCGGGAGGAATCCGCGCAATCGACGAAACAGGCAATCGACGAGGCCGTCGCGGAATGTGAACACGTACTCGCGGAACTTTGGCAATTATACGAGGCGTCCAAGAAAAAGAAAACCCGCAAGACAAAAAAGGTCCACAAATACCACACGGAAATAAACGGTTTCGGAATCCCGAAACTCAAAAAACCGATTACCCCGGTTGAAACCACATCCGAGGACGCGACCGTTACGGACGACCAAATCGGCGACGTCCGGATTCTCGCCGAAATACGGGCGTGGGAGGAACGCCGGGACAAACTCCTCGGACTCCAAACCGCGAGGGTCGATATTACCTCCGGCGGAAAGGCGTTCACCGGGTTTTCGTCCGTCGTCCCGGACGTCCCGGGAATCGTCGAGTATTGCGCCCGTATCGACGCCGAACGGGAGGCCCGGAACCGGGAGGAGGACGGCGAATAAACATCCTTTGAACAATGCAACAGGCCGCAACAAACAACTCGCCGCAATTCAACGCAAAACAACTCCTCGCGTTGCATTACCTCGCGGACCCGTCAATCCGGTTCGTCGCTTACGGCGGCGCGGCCGGAGGCGGCAAATCGTGGCTCGGTTGCGATTGGTTACTCCGGTGTTGTTGGGCGTTCCCCCGGACGCGTTGGTTCGTCGGCCGAAACAACATAAAGGATTCCCGCGAGTCCGTCCTCGTTACGTTTGGCAAGGTTGCGAATTCATACGGGTTTACGGATTACCGCCTCAACGACGACGGAATCAAGTTCAAAAACGGTTCGGAAATAATCCTCCTCGACCTTACGTTTTACCCGAAAAAGGACCCAATGTTCGAACGCCTCGGTTCAAAGGAATTCACCGGGGGTTGGATTGAGGAGGGCGGCGAGGTCCATTACCTCGCGTTCGAGGTCCTCAAGTCCCGAATCGGGCGACACCTCAACGTGGAATACGGCCTCGAACCGAAAATGTTAATCACGTGTAATCCCAAAAAAAATTGGTTGTACACACAGTTTTACAAGCCGTTCAAGGCCGGGACCCTCGACAAGGATTGCGCGTTCGTACAGGCCCTCGTATATGACAACCCGTTCGTATCGCCCGAGTACATCCGGACCCTCGAGTCAATCAAAAACCGTCAAACCCGGCTCCGCCTGTTGTCCGGTTATTGGGAATACGAGGGGAACGTTAACGCCCTCGTCGATTACGACGCAATCCTCGACACGTTCACGAATCCGGTTAAACCCGTCGGTTTGCGCCGGATTTCCGCCGACCTTGCGACCCGGGGCCGCGACAAGTTTATCGCGTGGAAATGGATTGGTCTTTGTGCGAAAATCGGAATCAAACTCGACAAGGCGAGTTCAAAGGAAATCGAGGATTCCCTCGCGAACCTCGCCCGGGAATTTGGCGTCGGTCGTTCCCAAATCGTCGCGGACTCCGACGGCCTCGGGGATTACCTCTCGTCGTACCTCGTCGGGATTACCGAGTTTCACGGCGGACAACCCGCGTACAATTCAAAGGTTTATTACAACCTCAAATCGGAGTGCGCGTTCAAACTCGCGGAACTCATAAACAACCGACAATTGCACATTGATTGCGACGACGACCCGGCCGTCCGGGAGGCAATCGCCGAGGAACTCGAGGCGTGTTTAGTATCATACGACGTCGACGCCGACACGTCAAAAAAACGCCTTATCGACAAGGCCGAACAAAAACGAATCCTCGGTCACTCTCCGGACTATTTCGACGGACTCAATATGGGAATGATATATCACATTCGGCCGCAAGTCCGAGGGGCGAGGGTCCACGTTTCAAAACTCAATTAACGACGGAATGAACAGGAAAACAAACATACCCTCAACGGCCCGGATTCTCCGGATTGAAAAGGCGTTGACGCCGTCCTCCCGGGCGTGGTTGAACCACCAACCCCGGCCGGACCGTCTGTTCGGTCGCCGCGTCCCGGATTCCCTCGACGGCCTCACGTTCGGGGAACTCCTCGGGTTACAGGAAATCGAGGGGTCGTCGAACGCCGATTCAATCGTTATCGTCGCGCGAACGGTCCTCAAGACGCGCCGCCCGGCCGCGTGGATTCTCCGGACGAGGGCGGACCGGGTGTTCGGATTCCTTGCGTTCGTTACGCGGGAACTCGAACGTATCGGGAAACTGTTTAAGGCGATAGAACACACGCCGGACGAGGACGAAATCGCCGCCGGGGTTAACGACCTCAATTTCGGTCCGTTCGGCCTCGTCGATTGGTACGCCCGGCGAATGGGAATCACCAACCACGACGACGCGTTGTCGGTCCCGTGGCTCCGGGTCTATCAATGTATGAAAATGGACGCCGAACGCGACGCATACGAACGCCGCCTCCGGGACATTGTGAACGCGAAATTCAAACCCAAAAAATAAAGATATGCAAACACCAACAATCGAACAAAGAATCGCGGAAATCGCGCGGGAGGCCGGGTTGTCGTATATGTGCGAAACGTGGCCCCGGGCGAACCTCCGGTTTGACAAGTTCCACCGCGACCGCGACGGCGTTGTCAAGGCCGACGACGGGTCCACCCTCCCGGCGTTGTTGTATGTGCAACCCGTTTCCGGTGGACTGAATTTCACCTCAACGGGATTCCTCAAGGATTCCCCGCAAACCCTCCTCGCGTTCGCCGACGAAATGCCCCTCGATTTTACCGGGGAACAGGCGCAAACAATCGCCGAACGGCTGAAAGGGATTGCGGCCGATTTCGTCGCAAGAATGAACCGTTCGGGGTATTTCGAACAAATCGAGGGCCGGGTCCCTTATACCGTGTCGTTCGACCGCCTCGACGCGAACCTTTGTATTTTCACGATTACCCCCGAGGTCGTCGAGGCCGTCGGCGAGTGTATCGAATAAACGCCGGGGACAATGGACGCAAGGACAACCGCCGAGAACATCCTTTCCGAGGAACTCGAACGCCTCAAGGGGCGAATAATTGCAAATCATATCGCCGCCGGGCAACGGGCCTCCGGTCGGACGATTGAATCAATTGTCGTCCACGTGGAGTCCTCCTCGGACGGGGCCTCCGGCGACATCGACGCGAGGGCGTACTTTGCCGGACTCGAAACAGGTTCCCGGCCGTGGTCCAAGATTCACACGAAACCCCGCAAGGACGGGACCGAGTATCCGTCCGCGCCGAAATGGTTTATTAACGTCGTCGAGGGTTGGGCCGCGTCAAAGGGAATCAACCTCGACTCCCCGTGGGGGGTCGCGACAAAGATAATGACATCCGGTTCCGCCCTGTTCCGGGACGGCGGCCGCGACGACATTTTCTCAAACGAAATCCCAACGGCCGTCGAGAACGTTTCCTCACGTCTTGCGGGCCTGTTCGACGTCCAATTGACCGAATCAATACTCCGAACAATCAATAACAACTAAACATCAATCAGTATGCGACAAATTAACGCCCGGACGGGTTGGAGGCGTTGCCAATACCCGAATACAGTTCATTTCTCCAATGTCCCCGCGATTATCCGTGTCTTTTGGGAAAAGGACGACGGGACGGAATACATCCCGGAGAATATAACAATAACCCTCTCCGACGGCGAGGGACACGTTTATTCCGAGGTTCGCGCCGTGTTCAACCTCGAGTGTGTGTTCGATATTCGCCGATTCTTGCAAACCGTGTTCGTTGACGTGAACCTCGACCGCGTCGGACATTCCGAAATGTGGCAAAGGAACTACAATCAAAAGAAAATAACGGTCCTCGTATCGTACACGGACAACAACAACGAATCGGTCGTCGTCGCGAATTTCAACGTTGACGCCGTGTTCGGCAACATCGAACGCGGGGAATCCACCGGGGGGAACATCCGCCGCCGTTGGTTCGTCAATTACCCGTTCACCCTCGATTTTTACGTCAAGTCCGGGGATATGTTCTCAATCGTCGCCGACGGCGTGGACCGTCCCGGCGTGTCGTTCCCGGAACACCTTGTCACGGGCGATTACGCGTCCGGATTCGCCCGCGTTCTCCTCAACGTCGACAAACTCGTCGATTCGTTCCCGGTTGACAAACGACTCCGGATTATCCAACCGTTCGGATACGTTGCCAAAAACGACGAGGAATCAATCGGACTCGTCGCGTATGACCTCGACATCGACCGCACCCCGAAAGATTGCGACAAGGGCGTTTATTTGCGTTGGATTGACAATCAAGGTCGGTTTTGTTATTGGTTGTTTAAGGACCTCGGAACATCCGACGCCGTCGCCGGGTCCTCATACGTCGCCGCCGACCTCCGGAACCCGCTTTTGTACGAGGGCGGATTGAACGTCGGAACGGACGTCCGGCAATCGTTCACCCGGACGAAAACCCGAAACCTCGGCGCAAAGGCCGTCGACCGGGATTTGTTCGATTTCCTGTTAACCGTCGTATCCTCCCCGTTCGTCGACGTGTTCGACGGATACGACGCAAACGGCGTCCCGCAATGGCACCGAGTCAACGTCGCCCCGGGAACCGTCGCAAAGACGAGGAAATCGTTACAGGATTTCACGGTCGCAATCGTTGAACCCTCACAAATAACGCAATCGTTGTAATATGAAAACCGAGGAATTGATTATTGACGGGTTCCGGGTCGATATGTCGCCGGACACCCGAATTGTGTTGAATTTCAAATCCAATTTGTTAGGCGATATTTCCAAGATTACCGCGTCGAACTCGCAAACAATATCCCTCCCGAAAACAATTCGCAACCGGGAGATATTCGACCACGCAACCGCGCCCGCGTACCCGTCGACGTTTCGGTATCGTCGACACTCGGCGGAGTATTCCCGTAACGGGGTGAAAATCATTTCCGACGCGTACGCCGTCCTCCTCGACTCCGGGGAGAATTTCGAAATTGCGTTGTATTGGGGCGAAATGACAAAATTTCAATCGTGGGTGGAATCCGGGTTGTCGATTAAGAACCTCGATTTCTCGGATATTTTCCAAATTTGGAAAAACCCCGTAACCCTTGCGACCTGTTACAACGGCAATTCCGAGGACGATTATTATTTCCCGACCGACGATTATTTGTTTTACGTCGATTACGATTGCGGCCTCGGCTCGGCCGAAACAATGTCGGAATCAGCAAAACAACACATTTCGTTACATCCGGTATTGTCGGCCCGGCGTATCCTGTTGAAAATGCAAGAGGAATCCGGGATTACGTTTGAATTTCCGTCCGGGTTTATGACTGTTAAATCCGGAGGACACGCCCGTTCCGAGGTGTTCCGGGGACTCGCGATTCCAATGTTAACCCGCAAGACATCCGAACAACAAAAAAAGTCCGCGACGGTAACAGGATACAACGAACATAAAAACTCAATGAATAGATACCGGGGTTTGTTATTGTCCCTCCCGGCGTCGGAACATTACACAACCGAAACAAAGTCGTACAACCTTTTTTTCGGCGGTTCGGTCAATGCAACCGCAATCAAGTTCGCGACAACCGGACACGTGAAATTCAATATTTACCTCACCGTTCAAACGGCCGTGTCCTTTTGGAATAAGGATTTCCCCGGAACCCCTATTTTGGAACTCGGGACCGCGAACGGAATTCGTACGGTCCCTTGTAAGGTGTCCCGGCGAAAGGTCGGACACTCGACCGGGTGGGATTATTACACGACCGGGGTTTCATACACTTTCGACGAGGACGTCGAGTCCGGCGACGAAATCGCGTTGTTGTTGCAAGTTGACGAGGGAACCGAGTTTTACAAATATTACTCCGACTCGGAAACGTTCGTGTCCCCGTATTTCCTCGACTTATACCCTCCCGCCGTCGAGGTGGATATTTCCCTCGGGGATTATTTCCGCGTCAACGGAAACCTCCCGGACGTTAAACAAATAGATTTTGTAAAGGCCCTTTGTGCAATGTACGGTTTGTTTGTCGTCCCCTCCGGGGTTGCCGACAAACTGAAATTCGTTTCCCTCGACGACCTCGTCGCACGAAAGGCCGACGCGGTCGATTGGTCCTCCCGGGTAATACGCACCAACGACGGCGAACCGGAACGCGTCAAGTACACCCTCGGGGATTACGCCCGGCGAAACTTTTTCCATTACGCCGAGGACGACACCGTCGACAAGGACGCGACCGGGGAAATCGACATCAGCAACGAGGGCCTCGAACCGACAAAGGATATTATAACACTCCCGTTCGCGGCCTCCGACGAAACGATTGTCAACACCGAGAAAAACCTTTCCGGCGCGTTAATAAGGCAATACAAGTTCAACGACGACGGAACCGCCGTCGAGTCAAACAACCTTAAACCGCGAATCTTGCAAATCGTTTCCGACGGTACGGTCGAACATTCCGGGGACAAGGCAATCGGGCGGTTTGTCCCGTTGACATTCGACAAACTCATTGCAAAATATCAACGAACCCTCGCGGAGTTCCTTAACAATGCAATAACGATTACCGAACGAATCCGGTTAACGGAATACGAGTTGTTGAACCTCGATTTCACCCGTCCCGTGTTCCTCCGGCAATACGGCCGATATTACGGGATTGTATCCGTCCAAACCGGGGAGGATTATTGCACCGTCGAATTATTGCAATTCCCGGAGGCGTCCGCGACCCTCCCGGCGTTCCTGTTCTCATTAAACAACGGGCAAACGTGGAGCCTCAATTGTCCGGACAATTGGACGGGCCGCCTCGACGTCAAGACGACGCCGGGGGCGTTCATTTCCGGGAATGATATGTCCGAGATATGTTCCCGGGCGGCGACGACCGGGGTTGCACGACGCGCCGTGTTTACCGATTGCGCGATTGTCGGCGACACCCTTTCCGGCGTGTCGGTCCAACTCGGCCCCTCGACGGAGGGGGACGCTATTTGGTCCCTCGACAATATTCGGTATTTACATTTGCCCGCCGGGGTCCGGGTCGTCGAACGAAAGGCGTTTTATTACGCAAAGAATATTTATCAATTCACGTTCCCGGACGGAATCGAGGTGTTTTCGCGGCAATCGTTCGAATACTGTTACAACTTGCGTCAAATCGCGTTCCCGGCGTCAACAAAGACAATCGGCGACGTCGCGTTCGGATATTGCGAACGGTGTTCCCTTGTCCGATTTTACGGGACCACGCCTCCGGAGGTTTCATACACCGCGTTTTACAACGCCGGGGTTCAATTATCCGAATCGACCCCGAGGCGGTTGTACATCCCTGCCGGGTCCCGCGAGGCGTACCTCGCCGAGGAGGGAATCGCCCGCCTCGTCAATGATTACGGGTTTGTAGTTATAGAATTTTAATTTCATAATACAATGGCACAGGATACAATAACAAAGGTCGTCCACATCGAAACGAATTACGCCGACGCGGTCCGGGGTATCGAGGAATACGAAAAGGCCCTCCTCGACGTGAAAGAGGCCGAACAGGACGTACAAAAACAATTCGAGGACGGGGAAATCACCCTCGAACAACGGAACCGTTCGTTAATCGCCCTCCGGGAAACCGAGAAAGAGTACAAACGCGGTATCCGGGAACTCTCGAAAGAGATTCAAAACAACATCAAACAGGAAAACGAACAAGAGGGTTCCCTCCGGTCCCTCCGGGCGGCGTTGTCGAACGCGACAAAGGAATACGACGCGTTGTCCCGCGAACAACGTAACGGGGAGGCCGGGGAGAAAAAACGCGCCGAAATCCTCGCAATTACAAACGAACTCAAGACCGCCGAGGAGGAAACGCAAAGGTTTTACCGGAATGTCGGTAATTACCCCGCCGCCGTGGAACCCCTCAAGAATCAACTCCGGGAACTCGTCGAGAAATTAACCGCAATGAAATTCGCCGGGGAGGAAAACACCGCCGAATTTCAAGAGTTGTCCGCAAGGGCCGCCCAAATGAAAGACGCAATCGCGGACGTCAACGCCCAAATCGGCGCGGCGTCCTCGGATACAGCCGGGTTGGACGTTATGATTTCATCGACACAATCCCTCCTCGGAATGTGGACTCAATATTCCGTTCTCGCAAATCAACTCGGGTTCGAGAATAAGGATTTGAACGAAACGTTCAAGGTTATAACAATAACCCTCGGGACATTGACGGCCGTTCAAAAGGTCGTTAATATGTTACAATCGCAATCAATCGTTATGCAAACCGTCAACGCCGCCCGAACCAAATTGCAAGCAAAGGCGAACGCCGCGAACGCCGCCGCCCTCACGGGCGAGGCCGCCGCGACCGGGGCCGCGACGATTGCAACCCGGTTGTTCAACGCCGCGTTAAAGGCGAACCCGATTGTTTTAATTGTGTCCCTCATTATCGGGGCCGTATCCGCGATTTACGGCCTCGTTAAGGCGTTTAACCTGTTCGGGAGGTCGCAAGAAAAGGCCCGGGAGAATTTCAAAAAGGAGGGCGAGGAACTCGACAAACTCGCGAAAAAGTACGACGAACACCTCGACAAATTAAAGGCCCTCGGCAAGTCCGACGAGGAAATCACGAATCAACGGTTAATCCTCCTCCGGGATTTGTCGTCCCGGCAAAACGCACATTTCGAGGAGGCCGCGAAACTGTACAAAAAGGACAAGGACGAATACAAGGACGCCCTCGAGGGGAAAAAGACCGCCGAGGAGAATTACCAATCCGCGTTGAACGACACCGCAAACCACCTCCGGGAGGTCGTTTCGTCGTACCGGGACGACATCCTCAAAAAGGCAATCGGCGAGGTTGAATACGCAACAATCAAGGCGAACGCGAATTTTGCCGAACAGGTCAAACAATTAAAACTCCTCCGGGCCGAGGGTGTTATCACCGCGAACGAAATGTTAGTTCTCCAAATGAATTTGGAGGCCGCCCGTGACAAGCAAATCGCCGACGCCCGCAAGTCGGCGGGGACATCCGCAAAAAAGGCCCGGGAGGAACGCCTCAAAACGGAACTCGACGCCGTCCGCGCCGCGACCGACGCCGAAATTGCACTCATCCGGGACGCCGGGGAACGGGAACTCGCCGAGGAAAACGAACGGTATTCCCGGCAAATCGCCGACCTCAAGAAACGCCTCGAAACCGAAAAGAAATTGACCCCGGCCGCCCGCGCCGCGATTACGCGTCAAATCGAACTCGCCGAGGAACAACACAACCGGAACCTCGAGAAACTCGACCGGGACGCGGCCGACCGACGTTATAAGACCGCACAACAGGAAATCGCCCTCCGCCTTGCGGCCGTCAAGGAGGGGACCGAGGAGGAATACCAAATCCGGTTGGAGCAACTCCAAACACAGGAATACGCCGAATTAACCGCCGTCGGCGTGACCGAGGAACAAAAGAAACTAATCCGGGCAAAGTACGCAAAGGAAACCGCCGACCTCAACGCCGAATATACGAACCTTGCGATTCAAAAGACCACCGACGCCCTCAAACTCGAGTACGAGAACCGAATTGCGGAACTTGCGATTCAAGGCGAAAACACCCTCGCCCTCGAGGTCGAAATGAAACAAAAGGAACTCGAAACCCTCCACCAACTCGAGGGGGAATCCGACGCCGCGTTCAAGGCCCGACAACTCGCCGCGCAAAAGGAATACGTCGACGCGAAAAAGGCCCTCGCGGATTACGAGGTCGAAATCGAAACGGCGAAAATGGAATCAATCGCGACCGTTACCGGGGCGTTCGGCGACCTTATGGCCGAACTCGGGGAGGACAACGAAGGATTCGCGCAATTCTCAAAGGTCCTCGCCCTTGCGGAAATCGCAATCAATACCGGAAAGGCAATCGCGGCCGGAACCGCGCAAGCAATGTCCGTTCCATTTCCGGCGAACCTTGCCGCGATTGCAACCACCGTTGCAACCGTCCTCGCGAACATAACCTCCGCGATTAAGACCGTCAAGGGCGCGAAAATTCCCTCGGCGTCCGGATTCTCAACGGGCGGAACCGTAACAGGCCCCGGGACCGGGACATCCGATTCGGTCCCGGCCCGCCTCTCGAACGGGGAGTCGGTCAATAACGCGTTGTCGACCTCGTTGTTCGCACCCCTGTACTCCGCCCTCAACCAATTGGGCGGAGGCGTCCCGATTCAAGCCGGGACCGCCGCCTCACAAGTCGCCGGGGAGGAAATGCTCGCCCGGGCCGTCGCCCGGGGTGTGTCCGCCCTCAACCTCCGCGTCGGCGTGGACGAAATCCGCCGTGTCGAATCCCGCGTGTCCGTCGTGGAAACCCTCGGGGACGTCTAATCCGGCCGCGTATGCAAAAGACTGTTTACGAACTAATCAAGGCGAACGCCGAGGTCCTCCGGGAATTAACCTCGGCGGGCGTCGCGATTGAGGATTACAAGAATATCGAATTGTACGAGGATTTCGTCCGCCTCCGGGCCGAGGGCCTCAAAACGGCGTACGTCGTCGATTACTGTTGCCGACAATACCAATTATCGGAACGGTCCGTTTGGCGCGTTGTACGGCGGTTTAGGTCGCAAATTCCGGGCGATTAGTGACAATCCGTTGTCAGTCGATTTTTATTCCGGGGTGTGTATTTCGTACACATTTGTTTATAACTTTGCAACGTTAACAGTTAACAACACTCTCAAAAATGGCAATTCTCAAGATTTACAACCCAATCGTTGCGGACGAGGAACGACTCGACCTCCTGTGGTTTTGTGGAATTGACGGCGTGTCCTTTACGTCGGTTGACGAGTTCATCCAATCAATCCCGGCCGAGGACGACACAATCGACCTCCGGATTCATTGTCCGGGCGGCGACGTCACCGAGGGTTGGGCGATAACGGACAAACTCCGGGCGACCGGGAAAACGATTATCGCGACAATCGAGGGACAATGCGCGTCAATGGCAACAATCATCCTTTGCGCCGCGTCGGTCCGCCGGGCCGCCCCTCACGCCTCGTTACTCATTCACGACCCTTATATCCCCGAGTACACCCTCGCGGGCGCGTACCACGCCGAGGACCTCGAACGTATCGCCGCCGACCTCAAGGTCGAACGCGAGAAAATGTTGTCCTTTTACGTGGAACGTACCGGAGCCGACCGGGACGTCCTCGACGCGCAAATGAACGCGGGAACCTATTTCGGACCGGAAAAGGCCCTCGAACTCGGTTTCATCCAAGAAATAACCGCGCCGAAATCCGCCGAGGCGGGCGGCGAACGCCGTTTGACGGCGGAGGAATGGAACGCACATAATCCCAAAAAACAAAATAATATGGCAAAAGAAACCAAAAAGTCCGCAATCGCAATCGCGTTCGCGGCCCTCGGAAAGGCCCTCGGCCTCAATACCGAGGTACACGAGGAAAAGGTCGCGTACGACCTCAACACCGCCGACGGCGGAACAATCACAATCGACAAGCCGGAGGGCGAGGACCCCGCCGTCGGCGATTCCGCCTCCCCGGACGGTGAACACAAAATGCCCGACGGAAAAACAATCGTTGTCAAGGACGGCGTTATAACCGAAATCCGCGACGCCGAGGGAAACGAGGGCGACGACAACGACGACCCGGACGACGACGAAACCGCACAGGCCCTCGAACAGGCAAACAACAGGATTGCCGAACTCGAGGCCGAACTCGCAACGGCAAAGGCCGCCGCAAAGACCCCGGAGGACCTCGAAATCCTCAACCTCGTAACCGTCGCGGGCGGAATCAAGTGGTTGAAATCCGCAAAGTCAAACTACAAACCCGCCGCCGGGACAAAGGAACCCGGCAAGAAAGAGGGCAAGACGGGCGAGGTTAAGGAATCCCTCGTCGCAAAACGCCTCCGCGCCCTCGAGAACAAGGAAAAGGGCGACGAGTAATCGCCGGAACAACACCCGAAATTCATTAACAATTAAACATTCTCAATTATGGCCTCAACAGGACTCAATTTTCAGAACCTCACCCCCGACAACGGGGCGGTTAGGGACCTCCGGAAACTTATTTTCCTCTCCGTCCTCGGTGCCGACCAAATCGGCGCACTCGTAAATTTCCTCCCCAAGCAGAAACACGGCGAAAAGGTCGGTTTCGTTGGCGAGTTCGGCCTTATCGGTAAGGCGTCGACCAAATGCAACCCCGTTTTCGACAACGACATTATCTCAACGTCCGAAAAGACGTGGGACATCCCCGAGTGGGAGGTTGCCGAAAAGATTTGTTACGCCGACCTCGAGGGAACCCTCGCACAGGTCGGAATGAAAACAAAAACCGACATCGCGGACCTCACCGGGACGGAGTATATCGACTATGTCCTTATGCCCCGACTCGAACTCGCAATCCGCAAAATGTTGCTCCGTTTCGTGTGGTTCGGTGACAAGACCGCAAAGGTAGTCGCCGACGGCGGCATACTCAAGGCCGGAACCGACGTTTCCAAGTTCACCGTTACCGACGGCCTGTGGAAACGCCTGTTCGCAATCGTCGCCGCAAACCCCGCACGTCACACGGCAATCGCCGCGAACGCCGAAACATCGTGGACCGCACAAAGGGCCGCGTTTAGGGTCGCCGGAGTTGCAACGGGTACACTCGACAACCTTATCGAGGACGCGTCCCTCGTACTCCGTCAGTCCGAGGGCAAGGTTATTTACATTACACAGGCGTTCAAGGACGCCCTCGACCGCGACATCAAGCAGAACAACAAGGGGTCCGAGTTGCAGTGGGAATCCCTGTTCGACGGAATCGCAAAGTCCAAGTACAACGGAATCGACCTCGTTGTTATCCCGTTTTGGGACGAAATCATACAGGGTTACGAGGCAACCGCGAACGCGAATCAGTACAACAAACCGTTCCGCGCCCTGTTCTCGGTCAAGGATAACCTCCTCGCCGGGTCCGAGTCCGAAAACGAAATTGCGGACATCAAAATTTGGTTCAACATCGACGAACAGTTGAACAAGATTCTCGCAAAGGACAAAATCGGAACCCTTATCGCACAGGACGACCTCGTACAGGTTGCGTACTAATCCCGAACCGTGTATCATCCGGGGCGGCGGAACCGCCGCCCCTTTTTCGTAAACAATCAAAATTCAATTCAATATGTCAACTTGCGACAATTTCATTAAAAAGGCAATCGAGCGCAATTGCGACGAACCGTTCGTCGGCGGCCTCGAACTCGTCGGATACATCGGTAACAGGGCGCAAATTGATTTCGCAAACGTCGAATTCAAGGCGGGTTCGAAAAACGAAATTTCCGCGTTCCCCCTCATTGCCGGAGCAAAGATTTTCCCCGTCTATCAGACCGGAAAACGCCCGTTCTCCGGGTCGTCAAAGACCCTCAACGCCTCCGACCTCGGCGGTTATGTGACGAACAGGGTTCAATTTATCATTCTCGACAACTCCCCGGAGGTGTCCGCGAATATCATTGACCCCATCCTCGACGGCGAATTCTTTTTCATCCACGAGAACCGCGCAAAGCACCTCAAGGACGAGAACAACGCCGGGAACTCCGCGTTCGAAATCAAGGGATTTTATCAGGGTTTAACCCTCGCGGAGGGTTCCCTCGACCCCTATTCCGACGACACCAACGGCGGTTGGTCAATCGCCCTCGAGGAGGAAAAGGCCCCGACCTCCGGATTGTTCCTCAACGCGGGGACCTATTCCGCAACAAAGACCCTCATTTCAACCCTCGTCAACGGTCAGTAATCCCGGGGTATGAATTACGAGGAAATCAAACGTCGCGTTTCGGCGTGGGGGATTCAATCCGAATTCTCCACGTCCGAAAGGGCGACGATTGAGGAAATATATTTCGCGGTGTTCGGGCGAACGATTCCCAATTGTAATTGTCCGAATCGTTACCGGGACGCCGTTATCGAATTACGCATATTCATAAAAAATCATTCGACAATGGAAAAATCAAAATACATCCTCAAGGCCGGAGTCGTTATTCAGCCGTCCGGGACATCCGACGTTTACACCAACGACAACCTCACCGACGCCGTCGCGGAACAGTTCCTCAAAGAACGCCCCGGGGCGCGTGGTTTGTTTGAGGTAATACCCGATTCCGCCGACGCCGACAAAGGCCCGGAAAACGAAAAAGAGGACGCAAAGACGGCCGAACTCGACGCCGCCCTCGCCGAGGTTGAATCCCTCAAGGCCGAAAACGAGTCCCTCAAGGACAAACTCGCCGAAATGACGGAATATCGCAACCGCGCCGTCGCGGACCTCGACAAGGTTATCAAGGCCGCCGAGAACGGCGGTTTCAAAATCGACCTCTCCGGCGAGGCCGCAAAGGTAACGACCGAGAAACCCGCCGAACAGGAACCCGCCGCCGAGGGTGAAAAGGAACCCGAACAGGAATCCGAAAAGGCCGCCGCCGAGAAACCCGGACTCAATCCGGAAATCCTCGCCGCAATCAAGGCCCGCCTCGAGGCCGGGGACACAAAGTCCGCAATCGTCAAGGATTACGTCGGAATGAACGTTGACGGAAAACCCCTCACCGAATACGGGGTTAAAAAGTATATCGCCGCCGCAACCACTCCGGACGAATAAACACCCGACAAAATGAACATCAAAAACACCAAAAAACCCGAAACGCGAATCGACGTCCGGTATCTTTCCTCCCTCGGAATCAAGACGTACGGCGCGAACAACTTGTATCCGCAAGAATTACACGACATCGTGTCGGCGTCGTCTTGCGGCCGTACCTGTTTGGAACGTCGTATAACTTACATTGAGGGGAACGGTCTTGCGTCGCAATCGTTGTCCGATTTCGTATGTAACACGGGCGGGGAAACGGTGGACGACGTTCATTCCCTTTTGTCGGCGGATTGCGGCGAATACGAGGGTATCGCAATACACGTCAATTACAATATCGCCGGGAACATCGTTTCCCTCGCACAAATGCCGTTCGAGTGTGTACGCCTCGAGGAGGAGGACGAACAGGGGATTATTTCACACGTTATTTTCCACCCCGATTGGAGGGGGAAAAAGACCCGGAACGGAAAGTCCGTCAAGGTCGACAAACAGTCAATCGAAATTTTCCCCGTATTCAATCCGGACCCCGCAATCGTACAGGCGCAAATAATCGCGGCCGGGGGAATCGAGTTTTACAAGGGACAAGTCTTGTATATCTCCCGGGCCGGACGCCTCCGGTATCCAATCCCGGCGTACGACACCGTGTTAACGGATATGTCGACCGACGAGGGATTGTCGAACGTTTCCAACCGTAACGTTCGAAACAATTTCCTCGCGGGTGGTATCCTTTGGGTTAAGAGGGGACAAATGCGCCCCCTCCCGCCCGAGGGGTCCGACGTTTTCGACGGCAAGGACCAACCCGAAAACAACGGGGATAACGGGGATTTCGACGAGTTTATCGAAAGTATCGAGTCGTTACAGGGCGACACGAATTCGTGTAAAATCGCCGTTTGCGAGGGCGAGGTTGACGAGGAGAAACCCGAGTTCATTTCCTTTGCGCCGAAAAACTTTGACAAGGAATTCGACTCGACGAACAAATCGGTCGTCGAGAAGATATACGCCGCGTTCAATCAAGAAATGTTCGCCCGCCTCCGGACGGGTTCGATTGGATTCTCCGGGGACCTTGCAAACGACGTGAAAAAGGAATATTGCGAACAGGTCACGAAATACCAACGTATGTTGACCCGCGCGTACAACCTTATTTTCTCGCATTGGGAACCCGACGACCTCCTCCCGTTCAACGGGCCGGACGACATCAAGATTGAACCCCTCGTTAAATCAGTAACCCAAAACCCCGACGCGGAATGATTACGGAACACTACAAACCAATTATAACGCCGGACGACATCCGCCGCCTCGCGCGACCTTGCGACGTGGACCGGGAAATCGCGGAACGGGCAATCGAGGAGGCAACCCTCCTCGACATCAAACCCAAACTCGGCGAGGCCCTGTTTGTCCGTCTTGTTGACGACGTCAAATATTCTCGCCTGTTCGAGGGCGGGGATTACAAGGACCACAACGGGAACGTCCACGTTTTCGCCGGATTGCGTCGCGCCCTCGCTTATTACAGTTGGGGCCGCCTCGTCAAGACGGCAACGAACCATTTAACCCGGTTCGGGTATGTGAACAAAAACGACGATTACTCCCACGGGGCCGAACTCAAGGAACGCGAGGTCGCATATCGCGACGCGTTCTCGGTCGCCGACGGATATATTCAAGAGTGTTTCGTTTATATGTCACATTTCCCGGAAATTTTCCCGGATTACAAGGGTAACGGCCGCCTCAAGTCGTACCGGACCCGGACAAAGATAATCGGAAAATAACAACTCTCGAATATGAAAGTAAATCCAAAAATAGGCGGACTATTAACCGCCGTTTTCACCTCCTCCGGGTCGGCGATTGGGTTATCCTCAATCGCAAAGGCGACCCTCTATTTCGTAACGCCGGATTACCGCCTCGTCGCGGCCGAAATGGAAAAGGACGAAACCCTCGAAAAGTTTGTCGCCCGCCTTTCGGAAACCGCCCTCCCGGTCGGTAATTTCCGCGTGTTCGCGGTTGTCGACAAGACCGGAAACGCCGGGTCCCTCATAACCCCCGTTGTTAACGCGTTCGACGTGTCGGTCCGAATCGGGTTCACAATCTCGGATTTCGTGTTCCCGACCTCGGAATTACCCTCGGCCGTCCGCGAGGCGTTCGACGCCGATAAACTCCCCGCAACCAACGTTGACGGCGCGTTGCTCGTTTGGGACGCCGCCTCCGGGAGTTACATTCAGTCCGGAACGAAACTCGAATTCGTGTTGCCCGGCGACATCCTCTCGCCCGGCGACATCCTCTCGCCGTCCGACCTCGAATCCGTCGTTCTCGGACTCCTCCACACGGACGCCGCAATTTCGGGGGCAACCGAGGCCGCAACCGAGGCCGCCGAACGCGCGAACGAGGCCGCCGACGCCGCCTCCGGAATCGTTGACGACATCGACGGACATATCGACGGGTACGTATCCGTTCTCGCACACGCCGACGACACCCTCGCCGAGGGACAAAAGACCCTCGCAAAACGTGTTGACGACATCGCGTCCGGAAAGGAACTCGTCGAGAAACTCAACGTTCGCAAACTCGGCGTTTGGGGCGAGAATAACATCGTTATCGTTTCCAACCACGCCCCGGACCGCAAACCCGACCGGGCCGGGCAATTTTGGATTGACGAGTCGAACGGGGCCGTTTACAAGTCAACAGGAAATACGGCCGTTTCGGATTGGGGAACGGTATAACAGGCAAACCAAAATTTAATATACAATGTATTACGTCAAAACAGGTTACGGGTGTGGACTCAAGGTTTCCCTCGTCCAACCCTCCGGGGCCGCCGTTGACCTCCGCAAGGTTCGTTATATCGGCGCGGTTCTCCGGCTCCCGTCCGGTCAAACAATGACCGTTTCCGACATCAATTTCGACGAACTCACGAACAACGTATTTGTCCGCCTCCTCCCAACTCGGGAACTCACGACGGAGGGCAATTATGCAATTGTGTTCAACGTCAAGTTGTCCGACAACACAATGTATTCAACCCAACTCGTCGAAATTATCAACGTCAATGCAAACAACCCCGCCGGGTACATCGAAACCACAATCGCAATGTCCCTCACGGTGGTAAATTTCCCCTCGAACGTGGACGTTACGGGTTGTTCGCCGAAAATCAGCGACAACAACACGTGGTTAGTGTACGACGACAACCTCAACGCATACGTTGACACGGGCGTTTCCGTCGGTTACGCCGAACTCACATCCCGTTACGACGGCGTTTTCGCGTCTATCATCACCCCGGCAACCGCCGCAACCGACGCGGCGAACGCCGCCGCCGCCCTTGCAAATGAAAAGGCCGGACTCGCCGACGACGCCGCGACAAACGCAAATGAAAAAGCACAGGCGGCCGAATCCGCCGCCGGGAACGCCTCGCAAAAGGCCGCCGCCGCGAATACCGCCGCCGGGAACGCAAATGAAAAAGCAACGGCCGCACAGGAAGCCGCAACCGCCGCAAACAACGCCGCGTCCGCCGCAACGTCGGCCGCCGCCGCCGCAACCGCCGCCGTCGTGAATATGGATACCGTCCTCGGGGTCCTCGCACACGCCGACGCAACGGTCGAAAAGAAACTCGAAACCCTCGCGGAACTCGTTATCGGGATTATCTCCGGAACTGTTCTCGTCGAGAAACTCAATGTCCGAAACCTCGGTGTTTGGGGTGACAACAACCTCGTCGTCGTGGGTTCCGGTGCGCCGACCGCGAAACCGGACCGCGCGGGTCAAATCTACATTGATAAGACCAACAACGCGACGTATAAGTCGACCGGAAATTCGGCCGTATCCGATTGGAAAACCATTTAATAAACTACAATTATGCAAGTCAACAATTATCCAACAAAACAGGCATACGACGCCGATAACACCCGGTCGAAAACCGCGTCGGCCGTGTCAAAGATTGTCGAGGGTTCCGTCGCCGTGTTCGACGGCGTGAACGTCGTTTTCGACAACAAGAACCTCGCCGGAGTGGGCGACCTCGTATGTAAGGACGTCAACGCGAACAAACGCGTTTTCATCAAGGCCGGAACCGTCGTCAAAAGCGCAATCCCGGGGAACCTCAAACCGTACGCGGAGGTTTACGGCCGCAAGGGTGACAAGGTCCTCATTACGGCCCTCGAGAACCTCGGTTCGTATCGTTGGGGACATCCGTTCGAGGTCCTCGTTTCCGGAGTCAACACCGCAATCGCCGGAACTCTCGCAATCATCGTCCACAACAACGGCGCCGTAACCGAGGAGGTCGACGTTTCGTGGGAGGCGGACGCCTCCCTCGAGTCAATCGCCGCGAGTATCAACGCACAGTTCCAAACCCTCACCGACGCCGACGACAAGGCGTGGGTCGCCGCCGTCGAGGGAACACAAATCGTCCTCGCACATAATTATTACCTCAAGGACACCGTCGATTCCATAACCGGGACCGGAGGCGGCGCGGGTGTGTCGTTCGTCGAGGACGAACACAATTATCAAATCGAATACGCGTACCTCAACGGTTCGGAATCTATCCGCCGCAAGAACGGCGTCGATTCCTATTTCGCCGGAGGCAACAAAAAGAAATTCCCCGACTATTACAGGACGAACGGTTCCGTCCCGGACGCAAACGTCCCCCTCGGTTCGTCAACGATAGTCAAACAAGACGCGTTCGAGAACTCCGAGTATTGCGCCGACCTCCGGGCCGCTTATCCGGATTATGTGTCGTATCTTATCGGCGAACATTTCATCGAGGAACCGTCCGCGTTTGGCGCAATGCTCCGCGACGGCGCGGAAATAACCGCCCTCCTCGCGTCCCTCAAGGGTACGACCGTTCGCGGGGCAAACGAACCCCGTTACCCGGCCGCAACCGCCGCGTTTAATTACTCCCGAGAGGAGGACCCGGACCTCAAATGGCATTTGCCGTCGGTCGAGGAAATCGTTATCCTTATGAAAGACCGTCGCCTCAATTCCGCCGATACCGACCCCGACCCGTTCAACGACACCGCCGTTGCAATGGGAACGGCGACCGCGTACGGTAGCGGTTATTACCCGTGGACCTGTTGCGAGTATTACAGTTACAACGCGTTCTTCTTCCACGGCGGCTACGGCGGCGTGAACCACCTCAGCAAGTACGACGCGACCACGGTTCGTCCCGTTTCCGCTTTATAGACGGTTTGAAAGTTTTTCAGTTGGCGCGGCGGCTCGTCCGCTTGTCGGCGGCCGTCCGCGCCTTTTAATTTTCGGAAACAATGTCACATCCAAAAACAAGACTCTCGTTAATTGACAAACTCGACATCCTCGGGAAAGAATACCAATTCTCGTTGAAACTATATTCGGCCGTCGAGAATTTCGACCGGAAATTCAAATTCACGGTCGGCGACCGGATTATCGTTTCCGAGGAACGCGCCGAGGAACTCATTATCGACGCGAACAGGGCAACCGACCCCCTCAAGGCGGCCGGGTTCCTACACGACGCGTTGACCGAGTTTGAAAAGGTCGAAACGAAACTCCGGAGGGCAACGGCCCTCGGCCTGTTGTCGCCGGACACCGAGGGTTTGTTATACGTGGATTTGGACGACATACGGGGCGACGCGAAACATTGGAGGTCCTACTTTTTGAAAGAATCGAAACAACGTCAAAAAGAGGGTCGGAGTTCCGACGGGGAACAACACCCCGCCGGGAGTGAACCCACAATGAATTGATATTTGAGAAAAGGTCCGGCCCCTCTCATTTAGACGGGTCGGAAAACTTGCGAGTATAACAGTAACAACGCGTTCATCTTCAACGGCAACAACGGCAACGTGAACAACAACAACAAGTACAACACGAACACGGTTCGTCCCGTTTCCGAATTTCTCGATACATACCCGGGAAATCCGGTGTTCGCCGCCCTCGTTTCCGAAATATTCCGGGCGTATCACATTTGTTTGTCAAACAAGGCAAACACGCCGCCCGCGTTGCGGTTCCGCCTCGACGAGGCCGCAAACCTCGCCTCCCTTTGTTGGGAGGTGTATAATTTTGAGTATATCCCCCGGCCGTCAATCGCGTTTATTGTCACCGTCCCGTGTCCCCGGGAGGTGGTCGCGGCCGATTTCCGGGACCGGATTATTCATCATTATATCGTTATGAAACTCGAACCCCTGTTCGAGGGGTTACAGGTATTCCACCCGGACGTGTATTCGTGTCGAGTCGGCAAGGGGAACCTCGCCGCGATTGAACGACTCCGCGACCGGATTTGGATTGAATCAAAGGGTTACACGGTCCCGTGTTACGTCGCCTCGTTTGACCTACAATCGTTTTTTATGTCAATCGACAAACGGCGTTTATACGACGAACTCGTCGCCCTCGTACAAGAAAATTATTTCGATTGGGACAAGGATTATTTGTTATACCTCATCCGGGTAACGACATTTAATTCTCCAACGGAACACGCGGTTCGACACTCCCCGGTGACGGCGTGGGAACTCCTCCCGAAACACAAATCGTTGTACAATTTGGATTGGTTCCTCGGACTCGCAATCGGGAATTTGCCGTCGCAAACCGACGCGAATTTCTACAATTCGCCGTTCGTGTGGTGGTTGGTCGACGTCGGCCTCGCCCCTGTAAATTATGTCGACGATTTTTACCTCGTCGACCGGGACAAGGAAAAAATCCTCGCCGCAATGCCACATATCCGGACGTATCTTTCAACGGAACGTGGGTTGACCTTACATCCCCGTAAATTCGAGTTGCAACCCGTCGAACGCGGGTTCAAGTGTTTAGGGGGTATTGTGAAAGACGGCGAAATCTTTGTCAACAAACGGACCGTCGCGCGTTGCTTTTGCAAAATCCATTGGTATAACGAGGAAATCGGCAAGACGCACCGACACCGCGCGAAATACGCGGAAAAGTTCGTCGGAATCCTCAATTCATACCTCGGGATTATGTCGCATTATTCCTCCGGAGCGACACGCAAAAAGATTGCCGAAACCGTGTTGTCCGTGTGGGAGGGTTATATCGTATTCGACGAGGAATTCACAAAGGCCCGGCCCGTATCGAAATATTGTCGGTTGAAACAGGCGCGATTTCACGCCCGCGTGAACCGACGGAACGATTTGTCAATTATAAACCTTTTCAAAAATGAACAAACGAGAATCAATCGTTCGTCGAATTGACGAACTCGAGTCCGAGAACCTCGGACACCTTGCAACAATGGAAAAGTCCGACGCACACGCGAACAAGTGTTCCAAACTCGGGGTATCCTTTGCGGAAACGTACCCGGAGGACCTCGCGGAATATAACGCCGCGAACGCAAAGTACAACGAAAACGAGGTCGAAATCGCCCGCCTCAAGGACGAACTCGCCGCAATGCCGGAGGAGGAATCCCCGGAACCCGTACCCGAGGAGGAGTAACACAATGAAACACGCCGGAACCATAATTTTTTGGATTTGTCTTGTCGTTTCCGCCGGACTCCTAATCGCCGGGTTCATTGTCCCTCCGACGGGCGTTATCGACGGAACCGTCTTGTCGGGCGTCGGTGAACTGTTCGCGTTCGCCGCCCTCGGCGAGGTCCCCGTCGTCGTCCGGGAGGCAAAGTCCGCAAAGATTACGACCGGAAACAAGACAATCGAAATCACCGGGGCGGGACCGGGAAAACAGGCCGCCGACCCGGAGGGCAATTAAAAACATATTCGATTATGATTACAATTGTAAAACACACGGACAAATGGCTCCACGCCCTCGCGTCGGCCCTCATTGTGACGGCCGCGTTCCTCATTCTCCACGGGGCCGGGGTTGCGGGTTGGTTGTCCGCCGTCCTTTCGGTCGTAATTGCGGCCGCCGCCGGAGTCGGCAAAGAGTATTTAATCGACGTATTCATCCAACACGAACCCGCCGAGGTCGGGGACCTTGTCGCCGACGGAATCGGAATCGTTGTCGGGTTAATCCCTGTAATCCTGTTCCTCGTCCTTTGATATGTTACGGAAACCGATTATCCTAATAGACAACGGACACGGTATCGACACTCCCGGGAAAAGGTCGCCCGACGGCCTTTTCCGGGAGTATAAGTACGCCCGGGAAATCGCTTGCGGCGTCGCGGACTGTTTACAGGCCCTCGGGGAAACCGCGTTCCTCCTCGTCAAGGAAACGAACGACGTTCCACTCGCCGAACGTGTCGCCCGCGTCGAGGCGTATTGCCGACAATACGGGTCCGGAAACGTTCTCGTCGTGTCAATCCACGTCAACGCCGCAAAGGGGACCGGGTGGTCCACGGCGCGGGGTTGGTGTGTCTATACGACGCCCGGCGAAACGGCCTCCGACAAGGTCGCGACACATTTGTACGCGGCCGCCGTCCCGGAACTCAAGGACGGGGAGTATTCCAAGACCGGGACATTCGCCGCGAATCAAAAACCGATTCGTTCGGATTGGTCCGACGGTGACCCGGATTTCGAGGAAAAATTTTACATCCTCCGGAAAACATCGTGTCCGGCCGTCCTTACGGAAAACCTATTCCAAAACAACCGGGACGACGTCGCGTTCCTGTTGTCCGATAAGGGCCGGGGCGCGATAATCAACCTCCACGTCGAGGGAATCCTCAATTACTTAAAAGACATCCGGAAATGAAAACCGAAACCGTAATCCTCCTCGTCCTCGTCGCCGTGGTCGCGTTTTTCGTCGGCCGGGGAACCGTACCGCGTCCGGTCGAGGGTGTCGTCACGACATCGGACACGACAACGACGTATTCGCACGTTAAGGACACGACCGGGGTTCCGGTGGACCGGGAACCCGTCCGGACCGATACGGCGCGATTTGCGGCCGTTTCCGGCCCTGTTACGGCCCGTCCCGCGAAACCCTCCGGAAATCCGGCCCCTCCGGAGGCGGCCGCCGACACAACAGGAACCGCCCCGGCGGATTCCGTCGACGTCCTCGTCCCGATTGAACGCGTAACCGTCGAGGGGGAGAATTACACCGCCGTTCTCGAGGGATACCGTCCGTCCATTGTGGAAATGAACCTCCGGATTCCAACAACGACAATCAATAACAACCGGACCGTTACGACCCGGAAACGTTGGTCGTTCGTTGTCGGTCCTCAAATCGGCGTGGGTTGGACTCCGGAGGGAGTCCGGCCGTATGTCGGTGTCGGTGTTTCGTTCGGTTATTGCTTTTGAGAAATTATTTGTACCTTTGTTCCGTTCAATAATGAAAATTGAATGTGCGTTCGAGGTCGTCCCGGTGCGTTGGGGCGGCCTCGATTTCGTTAAAAACCGGGTTCGTTGACAATCGGTTGACGAAAATTCCAAAGAAAAACCGCAAACCGATTGATTAACAAAGGGTTTGCGGGTTTTGCCTGTGGTGCTGGGAACGACCGAACGGTCGCAAACTCGGGATTTTGTAAGTTTCAGAAAATCCGCCGAAAATCGGTCCTCTCGCAACGTCGCGCAATATCGGACCCGTTCGTCTTGCAATCCACGGATTGCGATTCGTTGCAATAGTTCGCAAACAGGTTGACGAAAATTCGTGTTTTTGTCAACGGTTTTCGTATCTTTGCCGGGTACAAATTGGAAAATATGCCTACAATCAAAAAATCGTTGTCGTCAAAGGTTGACGGCGACGGAAAGTCCGAAATCCTGTTGCGATTCTCCGGAGGCCGGGACGCCGTGTTTCGTGTTAAGTCCGGAATCCGGATTCCTCCGGCCCGGTGGAACGCCGCCGAGGGGCGAATAACCCTCCCACGCCTCGAAACTCCGGAACAACGGGAACTCATACGGGCGGCCGGGGAACTCGACGAAATTTGCAACCTTTTGATTTCACGTTTTGCCGCCGCCGACAAAACAACCGTCAACGCGGCGTGGTTCGCCGACGTCCTCGACCGATACCGACACCCGGAGAAAAACACGCCCTCCGGAGGGGATTTTTTCGGCGCGTTCGACAAGTTCCTCGGCGACAATGAATCCTCCAAACCCCGGGAAAATCATTTCAAAGTATTAGAACGGCAACTCCGGCGGTTCGAACTGTACTCCGGCCGGGAGTTGAAACTCGACGACATCACCGCCGAGGACATCGGCGCGTTTAAGGATTTCCTTGTCAACGAACACGCGATATTCAAGGACAAACGGTTCGAGTTCATATACGCGGCCGTTCCGGAATCCCGGACACCGGGCCCCCGTGGTTACAACGCAATCGGAAACTCGTTGCGCCTGTTCCGAACGTTTTTCAATTGGTGTATCAAACACCGTTTGACGACGAATTACCCGTTTCGGGAATACTCAATCGAGGCCCCGGTTTACGGAACCCCGTATTATATCACCCTCGAGGAGCGCGACCGAATCGCCGAGGCGGATTTGTCCTCCCGGCCCGCCCTCGCCGTACAACGGGACGTGTTCGTCTTTCATTGTTGCGTCGGTTGCCGTGTTGGGGACCTGTTGCGCCTCACCCGGGCGAACATCATTGACGGCGCGGTCGAGTATATCGCCCGCAAGACATCCGGCGAACGCCCGGTAACACTCCGGGTTCCCCTCAACGCGACCGCCTCCGGAATCCTCGAAAGGTACAAGGATTTCCCCGGGCCGGGCCTGTTGCCGTTCATATCCTCGCAAAAGTACAACGACGCAATAAAGGAGGTTTTCAAGGCGGCCGGAATTGACCGGGTTGTTACCGTCCTTAATCCCCGGACCCGCCGGGAGGAACAACGGCCGTTGTACGAAATCGCCTCGTCCCACCTCGCCCGGCGAACGTTCATCGGGAACCTATACAAACAGGTCAAGGACCCGAACCTTATTTCCTCATTGTCCGGACACGTCGAGGGTTCGACGGCGTTTTACAGGTATCGCAACGTCGACGAACAAATGAAACGGGACCTCGTCCGATTGTTGGACGAACCCGTCAAACCGACGGAATAAATGTGTACCTTTGACACGGGGAATTCATCCTCGTTTGGTTATTAGTTTTAGTGTTATTTAATTATGTGGTTGAATAACCCTCGCCGGGACCGCGAGGGTTATTTTTTACCTTTTTCGTGACGTCGCGAAAATGATTCCGGAGGCCCTCCGGGGCCGATTTCCTATTCTCCCCGAAAAAAAATTCAATTTTTTGCAACTTTTTGATATTTGCATTTGCATAATTCAAAAATTGTCCGTACCTTTGCGTCGAGGGTTGGGGATAACGCACAACACCCGCCCCGATTGAAAAGATAAGTAAAACGCACAAATTCAATTCATTATGGCAACAGTTAACCAAATTCGCAAACAGGTTGAAACCGCCGAAAAGACGGTCGCGAAACTCGCCGAACGCGTCGCAATGTACACCGAACGTTGGAACAAGGGTATCGCGAAACTCAACAAAAAGTACAACCTCGAGTTGTCCGAAAAGGATTTCACCGTCGAGGTGTCGTACGGTTACGCACACGCAACCCTCAACGCCCCCGAGGTTGTCGATTGGAACGACAAATATTCCGTCGAACGCGCGTTCGAGTCCGCCGACGACAACACCCGCAACCACGAAAAGGAAACCCGCCGTCTTGAGAACCTCCGCGCCGAACTCGCCAAAATGGAGGCCGACGCCGCCAGGACCGAAAAGGAAAACGCACCCCTCGAGGCCGCCCTCCGCGAGGCAATGTCCGAATTTCGCGTCGTGTGGTTCGCAAGAATGGAGGAATATTTCGAAAAGCATTTCGACCACATCCGCGAAATCCTCCCCGCCGTCCGCGCCCGTTACAACAAGGTCCGCAAGATTTCCGACAAATACGGTTGGAGAATGTACGACAACCACCGCCGTATTTACAACCGCCTCGAGGACATCCGCAAGGGTTGCGCCGAGGTTATCAGCGACGACGCCGCCTCAATGGAACGCCCCGCGTACCTCGCCAAAATGCACGACGAAACCGTCAAGGTTTGGGACGCCGGGATTAAGAAACTCACCTCCAAATGTCGGACGTTCGGCGTCGACGAGGAAAAGGTTGTCGCAAGACATCCCAACGTAACCGGAAAGGGATTCACGGTAATACTCACCGACGGCAAGGACCGCGAAATTGACGCCCGCGTAATTTGGGCGGCCGAATACTCCGAGTTCGTTTGCCCTCATACGCGTTACATCGTAACCGAACGACACAATTAAACAGTAACCCCGGCCCGGGGTCCTCCCGGGCCTTAAACCCAACAGGATATGAAAACCAAATTAACGAAAAAGGAAATCGCGGTTATTGACCGCCTCGCGGACAAGATTTGGAAATTGCGTAAACAGTACGACGAGGAGAACGGAACCGACATCGAATTACAAATCAAGGGCAACGGGACCGTCGGAGGTTGTTTGAGTGTTGCGGCCGCCGCCCTCGATACAATATTACAGGAATACGACTATTGAACAACCGCGCCCGGGCGGTTCCCGGGCAACGCACAAACAACAACTCATTATGAACCGAAAAAAGTTATCCCCCGCGTATATCGCCCGGACAATTGAAAAGGTCGAGGTCTTACAAATGAAAATCGACCGCCTCCGGGCGAAAATTATATCCGATTTCGACATCGACGAGGACGACGAAACCCTCGAACTCGAGGACCTTTGCCGACGGGAGGACGCCGGACTCCCTGTTGACGAACGCAAGGTCGGCGTCGCCCGGTTCCTCGAATCACTCGACGTCGCGTCCGCCGAACTCGAGAATCTGAAAACCCGTTTCGACAATTAAACCCACTCGAAAAATGAACAACGAACAAATATTGAAAAACGCGATTGCGTGGGACCGAACCGTCGACGACATCGTCGAACGCCGACCCCTCTACGGAATGATTAAGGACGTACGGAAACAGGCCGTCCACGAATTGAATAAATACGTTTTCGACCTTGCCGAGAAAAAAGAAATTTCCGTTTGGGAAATCGTCGCGAACTTTGTTCCGGTCCTCGAGGATTTCACCCTCAACAAGGAACAGGCCCGCGACCCGGACCGCGTTACAGTATCGGGAACGTTTAATATCCGTTTGAAAATGATTGAACCAATACCCGACAATGAATAAGACATCCAACAGGGGCGGCCGCCGGGAGGGTTCCGGCCGCCGCCCGACAAAGACTCCCCGCGAGAACGTGACGTTCCGGGTATCGCCGGAAACAAAGTTCAAAATCGCCGCCCTCCGCCGGGCCGGGTTCCGCCTCGGGGAACAGGTCGACGCAATGGTCGAGGGCCTGTACAACACAATTTGTTCGGACGCCGGGGTCGGCCCGAACGATTTGTAATAAAACCCGTCGGAATCCCGGCGGGTTTTTCGTACCTTTGCAACGTCAATGAATTTGTAAGACACATCCAATTTGTACCGGACCCGTTCCGCCGCGAGGCGCGACGGGTTCATTCTTTCCCGGCGTTCGATTCCGCCCCGGATTTGTGCGATTCCGGGCCGTTTCCGTTCGATTTCCCGGGGTTTTTGTGCGATTTGGTCCGGAACATCGTTCCCGTTCCCAAAAGCAACCACGCGGGAGAAACGCCGTATTTGCGGCAAAGGTACGACAACCACGCCGGGCGGAGGATTGCCCGCCCCGGCTCCCGGCGTTGTTTTAGGAAATTCGGTCGGTCAATCCCGGCCCCCTCGCAAAACCCCGACGCCGTCGTCCGGCCGTCGGCGACGAGGGCCGCGAACGCCTCAAAGAACCGGACCGTTACCGGGTCCCCTGTTTGGAATCCGTCCCGGTTCATCGTTTCGCCTGTTTGAGGTAATACACCCGTTCGGCCTCGTCCCGTTCCGCCTTAACCCGGCGGATTTCCGCCTCGACCGTGGACCGTTCCTCCATTAACCGGAGGACCTCGTCGTCGGCGGTTCCGGCCGGGAGGGATTCCGACAAGTTGAACAGGGAATCCCGGCGGGATTCGAGGAGTTCAAGGGACGACGAAAACGCGGCGTATTCGGGCGTTTTCTCGAACGACGGGGATTTCCCCCGGCAAGACATCAAAAGGGCGGCAACGGCCGCGAGAATCGCAATTCTTTTCATTGTGCGTCGGTCCTGTGGAACGGGGTTCCGGTTATATGTTCAATTATCGCAATAAGACGGTCGATTTGTGAAAGGTGGACGGCCGATTGTCGTTGTTCCTCCCGGAGGTACGACATCACCTCCGGCGACATAATGGAAACCTTTTGATTCCCGAAATTCGCGTAATCCCCCTCGACGTGGACGGGGAAAGGGTCGGACGGTTCCGACCTCCGGAACATCGGCCCCTCGCCGGACTCCAACCAATCCGGGGAAATCTCCGGGAACGCCTCGAGGATTTTTCCGAACAACTTTTTCGGAACGTCGATTTGTTCGCGGACGATTTCCGAAATTGTTGCCTTGTCGGAACCCACAATTTCGGCAAAGTGGGATTGATTCCGGATTTTCCGGGAATTTTTGAGTTCGGCGATTAACTCCGCAACTCTTTGATTTTTAGACACATCCATATTTGTACAAAAATTTCTCCGAAAATAATGTTCGGAAAATTTGTTTGTTCCGAACAAAATGTTTAGTTTTGCAATCGGTTAACGATTCCACACCGCAAAGGTACGAACAATTTAACCCGCCGTAAATGGCAAATATATGTAATTTTTGAACGAAACACAAACAAATTGGATATGTCAAAGGAAATCGCAACACCCGCCCTCATCCGGGCCGTCGAGAAACTCAACGCCGAAATCGAGGCGTTCCGCGCCGAATCCGAACCCGATTCACAGTCCGTCACCCTATACGAGGACGCGTTCACAACCCGCGTCGTCCGTCCGGATTTCAAACTGTATAAGAACGGGCGGTTAACTTGGACCGAGTCCGGGCGAACCGAGGATTATAACCATTTCGACGCCGACGACATCCGCGACACCCTCAAATTTTGGAGGGCGAACTTGCGACGCGCCCGTCGTTATTGGTCAATGAACGTCGAAACCCTCGACGCAATCCAAAACGGGGACCGCGAGGACATCGAATCCGAGGAGGAATAACTCAACATTCAATAAACATTTAATCCCAAAACATTATGAAACACACATTTTCAATTTTCATCGTGAACCCCGCAAACGGGGAGTTCGTATCCCTCGCCGATTGGCGTAACACCGAGAATCCGACGTCCGCCGAGTTCGTCGCGATTGTCCGCGAGGACAAGTCCGGAATCATTATCGCAAAGGACCCCGTCAAGGTTGACGGCGAAATCAATTTCGAGTGGAAAAAGGCCGTCGAACTCGCAAAGGCGTTCAAGGCGTCAACCAATCTCGGCGGCAACGTCGGCCCGGAGGGTTTCCGTCTTATGGACCGCCGCGAGGCCCTCGACATTTACGACGCCCGTTTTCAAGGACTCGACGAGGCCCTCGCCCTTATCGGCGGAACACCTCTCAACGAGGGCGACGCCCGTTGGATGTGGACCGAGGACGAGGACCCGGACCCCGAGTATAACAGTAGCAACGCGTTCGTCTTCTACGGCTACAACGGCTCCGTGGACCTCAACGGCAAGTACAACACGTACACGGTTCGTCCCGTTTCCGCTTTTCTCCCGTTTTAGGTTTTGAGGTTTAATCGTTCCCGGCCCGGTTCGCCCCGGCGAGGGGTTGACCGGGACGGGGTTAAAGACAAAGACAATGAAAACAAACGTTATTCAAACAATCATTCTCGCCCTTGTTGGGTTCGCAATCCTGTTCGTCGGGTTCCTGTTGTTCATTTCCGTTTGCGGGGAACCCTCGCCGGAATACAACGCCCGCCTCGAGGAACTGTTCGGTTGGTTTGCGTGGTTCGCCTCGCTTGTCGACAACATCATCCGGGGCCTCGCCGGGGCCGCGTTAATGTGGCTCGGTTATAAGGTTTACCCGTTCCACGACGAGAAACCCGCCCCGGACGCCGGGAACGCCTCAAACAACGAATCATTAAACCCAATTTACAATGAATAAGACACCAAACACACCCACGCCGACAAAGGCGTTCCGAAAGGGCCTCCGGGAGGTCAAGGTCGGGGACGTCGACGCGGTCCGCGAGGACCTCAAGTCCGCCCTCGGAATAACAACCCGTCAATCCCTCGCCGCGTACGCCGACGGAAAACGAATCCTCGACGTCGAAACGGCCGCCCGTATTGAGGCCGTATTCCTCAAATACGGCGTTTCCGCCTGTTGGGGCGAGTAACACACAAACGCACATTCAACAATGTTAAACAACGCACAACACCTCAAAACCGACGCGGTATTAACGCCCGCCGAAACCCGGGTCGCCGTCGGTTATTGTTATCGTTATGGGTTCATCGGAAAGGAAATCGCCGACCGACTCAACATATCGTATAACACCGTTGTACGGCATACGCAAAACATCTACGAGAAAACGGGAATCCGCCGGACAACAAACGCCCTCGTCGCGTGGTTCCTTTCGACAAACTTTAATATCAATCTTTCAACCCTGTAACGAAATGGATATTCGTATTATCTCCCTCAAGATTCAGAATTTCAAAGGGATTCAAGACCGGACGTTCAACCTCGGCGGCGTTTCCGCAAACATCGTCGGCGACAACGGCCTCGGCAAGTCGACAATCTTTGACGCGTTCACGTGGTTACTCTTTGGAAAAGACCACCGGAACACCGTTCAAAACAAGTTCGAAATCGTACCAATCGACCCCGTAACCGGGGAACAAATCCACCACCTCGAAACCCTCGTCGAGGCCGAACTCTCGACCGACGGGACAAAAACCGTCCTCCGCCGTGTGTGGCGTGAAACGTGGTCCCGGGCAAAAAAGGAAACCGAGTCCAAATTGACGGGTCACGAATCGTTATTCTTTGTTAACAACGTGAACGTCGACACCCTCGAGGCGTATTCAAAATACATCGGGACACTCATTGACGAAAAGATATTCCGCCTCATTACGGACCCGTTGTTTTTCATCGGCGACACGACCGACAAAAAGGCCCGCCGCGAGGCCCTGTTAACCCTCGTCGGGGACGGTATCGACAAAACCGCAATCCGGGCCAAATACACCGATATTATCGCGAAAATGAACGGGGAGGACGTGTCCGAATTCCGGCGTCGTATCGCGGCCGACAAACGGCAAACAAAAAAGGACCTCGCGGAATGTGACCCGAAAATCGCCGCTTATACCGATTCCCTCCCGGTTCCGGAGGATTACGCCGCCCTCGAAAAGGAAATCCAATCCCACGCGGAACAGGCCGACGCCGCCCTCGCCGCCGTGGACGCGGAAATAAAGACCCTCGACAAGTCCGTCGCCGACATCCGGACGGCCGACAACCTCGCCGCCGGGGAGGTGTCAAAGAAACGGAAACAGGTATCCGACCTCCGCCTCAAGGCCCGCAAACTCATTGACGACCGGACGAACGAGGTTCAATCCGGGAATTACGAAAGGTCGTCCCGTATCCGTTCGGCCGAACTCAAGGTCGAACAGTTGAACCGCAAGATTGCGGACGCCGAACGGACCCTCGAGGAAATCAACGGTTCCGTTGAGAACTCCAAACAGGCCCGCGCCGACATTGAGGCAAGGGTCGCGGAAATCAAATCCCAAATCGGCAACGTCAAGACCCGCGCGTTCTCATACAACGGGCAAACGGTTTGCCCGTCTTGCGGTCAACCCCTCCCGGCCGAGAACATCGAACAGGCCCGCGCCGCCGCCCTCGAACATTTCACCGCCGAGAATCAATCCGAAATCGACCGCCTCAAGAAATCCGCGTTATCCTTACAACCCCGTTACGATTCCCTCGGCGCGACGATTGAAACCGACACCGCCCGGGCCGAACTTGTCCGCGCGGAAATCGAAAAGACCCGCGAATCCCTCCGGACCGCCGAACAGGAACTCGACGAGGCAAACGCCCTCCCGGTCGCAAGTTTGGACGGCGTCGAGGAGTCCGTCAAGGAATCCGACGAATACAAGACAATCGAGGCCGAAATCGAGGCCCTCGAAAAGGAAATCGGGAATCCGGTTTCAACCGACGTTTCCGGCCTGTTATCCAAACGTCGCGACCTCGAGTCGAAACGGGACGCAATCCGCAAGGATTACGCCGCGACCGTTGACCCCCTCAAGGTTCGCCTCGCCCGCCGGGAGGAGGCCGAACGAATCAAGGCGAAAATCGCCGCCGTCGAGGACAATAAAAAGTCGTACACGGAACACCTCGCCGAACTCGAACAAATGGAATTCGACGCGGCCGAATACCTCAAGGAGGATATTTCCGCCGTCGAGGGCGCAATTAACGGAATGTTCAAAATCGCCCGGTTCCGTATGTTCGACACCCTCGTAAACGGGGACGTCGTCGAGGATTGTACGGTTATGGACCCGAACAACGTTCCGTATGGTTCAATGAACGATGCAAAACGAATCCTCGTCGGTATGGACGTAATCGCGACGTTTTGCCGCGCGTACGGCGTGAACGCGCCGATATTCGTTGACAACGCCGAATCAATCACCGTGTCCCGTTTCGACGTCGACTCACAGGTCGTCCGCCTCTCGGTCGTCAAGGGCGCGGAACTCTCAATCGAATAAACCCGCAAGATATGGACCTCCTCGCACTCGCCCGGGAAAATCCGGACATTACAATTTCAATCCGCCTCGGCGACATCATAACCGCCGCCCGGACGATTATTGCCGACACCCGGGCCGAACTCGAGGCGTCCATTGCGGCCGAACATTCGGATTTCCTTATCCCGCGCGTCGACGTGTCCGGAATCCTCAAGGTCAACCCGTCCACCCTTAACAGGTGGGAGAAATCCGGGTATCTTGTCCCGGTCCGGCGCGGCGTGTCGGTGTTTTACAGGAACTCCGATATTCAACCAATCCTCAACGGGACGAAATCCCGTCCCGCAAAACACGTCACACACATTCAATAACAACTCATTATGGCAAACAACAACCTCGCGTTAACCGCCGAACAAATCGCGGTCAACAACAAAAACAAGATTGAAAAGGCGGTCCTCAACAAGATTGCCGCCTTGTCAAAGGCCGGGGGAATCCGGATTCCTCAAGGGTTCCACCCCGGAAACGAAATCGCCCTTGCCCTCCTCGAACTTTCCGACCGCAAGGAGGCGAACGGTTCGCCGACCCTCGCCGTCGTCGAGTCCGCGTCCGTCGCGCAATCCCTGTTTCGGATGTGTATTCTCGGACTATCCCTCGCCCGGAAACAATGTTCGTTTATCCGGTACGGAAACAAACTCCAATTTCAACCGCAATATCACGGTAATATGGCCCTCGCAAAACGCCTCGGAGGGGCCGGACAACCCCGCGCACAGGTTATTTACAAGGGCGACGAATTCGAGTACATTATCGACACCAAAACCGGAAACAAGGTCGTAACGAAACACGTTCAATCCCTCGCGAACATCGACAACGCAAATATCATCGGCGCGTGGGCGTTGGTTCCTTACGCCGCCGACCCGGAACGTCAACCGTACGTCGAGGTTATGACAATGGACGAAATCCGCAAGTCGTGGCAACAGGGCGCGACGAAAGGGAATTCCCCCGCACACCTCAATTTCACACAGGAAATGTGCAAAAAGACGGTTATAAACCGCGCGTGTAAACTGTTTATTACGGCCTCGGACGAATCCGGAATGTACGAAACGTACACGGACAACGACAAGGACCTCACACAGGACGCCCCGGAGCAACAGGAACAACCCGAGGTTATCGAGGTGAACCTTGACGCCCTCGACGAAACAAAGGTTATCGAGGCCGTCAAGGACGCGCCCGAGTCGGAGTCGCACGAATCCCCGGAATCCCACGAACCCGAACCCGCCCCGGCGGAACGCCCACAGGCCGGGACACAGGACAACGGAAAGGGTTTATTTAACGGACTCGATTAAATCCTCCGGAGTATGAAATTACACGTAATCGCGACCGGGTCCTCCGGCAACTGTTACGTCCTCGAGGGGATAACGTCCGCCCTCGTTCTCGAGGCGGGCGTATCCCCGGAAAAGGTATTCCAACGTTGCCGGGTATCGACCCGCAAAATCGCCGGGGTTCTCATTACGCACGAACACGGCGACCACGCCGGATTTGTTCACCGTTGGTTGGTCCTCGGGTTCCGGGTCTTTATGTCGGCCGGAACCCGGGAGGCCCTCCGCCTCAACGACGCCCGCCTTGTCGACGTTCTCAAGGCGTGGGAATCCTCGACAATCGGGGAATTCGCCGTCCGGCCGTTCCCGGCCGTCCACGACGCCGCCGAACCTTTTTCGTATATCATCGAACACGACGAGTCCGGGAGGATTGTTTTTGCGACGGATACGGGCCGGATTGATTACTCATTCCGGGCAAGCAATATCCGACATCTCCTCGTCGAGGCGAATTACGCCGATTCAATCATCGACGACAACCTCGGACGCGGGGAAATGTTCCCGGCCCTTGCAAGACGAATCCGGGAGAATCATTTGTCCCTCGACCGTTGCCGGGCCTTTGTTGCGGAACACAACACCGCCGCCCTCGAAACCGTCGTTTTGATTCATTTGTCGGGCGACAACGCCGACCCCGCAATATTCCGCGAGAATATCGCGAAAACGGCCCCGTACGCGAACGTTTGTGTCGCGGTCAAGGATTTAGTCGTCCCACTCGATAAACTCTCAATGTAGGCAAGAAATGGACGGTTGGGTCAAATTATATCGTCGGTTCCTCAATTGGCAATGGTTCTCGCGGCCGGAAATGGTGCAAATTTTTATTTACATCCTGTTGTCGGCGGCTCATAAGGACCACGTTTGGCAATCGGTCAATATCCGCCGGGGCGAGTTCCCGACGAGTGTTGACTCGCTTGTCCGGGCGACCGGATTAACAACCCAACAGGTGAGAACGTGTTTGTCCCGCCTCGAACGCACCGGAGAAATAACGCGAAAATCAACAAACAAATATACGGTTATAAGTGTTTGTAATTTTGATAGTTACCAATGCGACGAGGAACTCGACCAACAATCAAATAACAATCAAATAACAATCAAACAACAAACCGATAACAAACAAATAACAACACTTGAAGAATGGAAAGAAAGTAAGAACGGGAATAATGGGAATAATGATTCCTCAAAAGAACAAGAAAAACAATTTATATCTCTAAACGATAAAACGCGCGTGAATGGCTTTTCGTTGTCGACCCTCGGTCCCGAGGAGGCCGCCGCCGAACGTCGCGAATATTACAAGTTGTTTTTCTTTGCGAACGCCTTACATCCCGCGAAACAGGTTAAACAGTTCGTCGCCGCGAATGAACGCCGTTTGTGGACCGACCGCGCCGGGAATGTTTGGTTACTACCGGAGCAACGCCGCGCCGCCGCCGAGGGTTACACACTCGACCCGGAATTCAAGGTTTGCCGGAACAACGAATTGTGGGTTATCGAAAGGTTATACAAGGCCCTCAAGACCTCCGGCAATCCCAACGCGGACAATTGGATTCTCCGCGATTCCGTCGGATGTCTTGCAACCCCGGCAAAACAACTCGTTATCCACGCCCCGAAACCCTGTTGCGATTTCCTCCAATCGGTCCCCGGGGAAAAGATTGTCGCCGCCCTCGGAATCAATCCGGAATGGAAACTCTTTTTCTCAACGAATAATTTTCCTCGCAAATGACACCCGAACAAACCCACATCCTCGACGCCGTCGCCCGCGTTCGCGACGACAAGCGAAAAAACCGCCGTATTCCGACGTTTTGCCTCGGGGTCGAGTTATCCCGCCACCTCGGGCCGGAACGCGCACAGGCGGCCCGGGAAACCCTCAAGGAATTAGAATCCGAGGGACTCGTCCGAATCGGTCAAACAATCAACGATTATTACGTCGAAATTATCGACCCGGCCGAATCCCCGGAACCCGAATCCAACGAAACAAGTTCAACCCAATAAAAACACAAAACAATGATTGAAAATTTCGACCTGTTCTCGTCCGTCGAGAACAACCCCGGGAAAAAGACCCGGACCGGAAACCTCAAGGAAACCGAGGTTCAAATTATGTGCAACCTCAAAACCCGGAATTATTACGTCCGGTTCAACCGCCCCCTCGCCGCCCTCCTCGAGGAAAAGGGGTTCGGAACGTCGTTCCCCGTGTTCAACAACATAACCGGGGAAATATACCTCGTATTCACGGCCGACCCCGAAAAGGGATACCCGTTGACGACCAACGGCGGGACGTGTCGGAATTACATTTTCTCCCGTGAACTAATCGAGTGGTTACTCGGGAACCGAGGCCGCAAGGTCGAGGACGTCAACGAGGTTTGGAACATATCCGGCGACGTGTCGATTTCCCCGGCCCTCGTCGCCGTACGAATCGAAAAGTAATCCCGGCGTATGGAACAGGAACGACACAATTTCAAAATCACCCAACACGGCCGCCCGGATTCCGTGTTAAATACGACAATGGAACGGGCAATCAGTATCACCCGCGACCGGGCGAGAAACCGCCGGACCGAGGTTGTTTTATCCGCCGAATGTCCGGACGGCTCCGGGCATTATATCGCCCTCGGAACTTATATGTATTTACCCGACAAGGGCGACGACCGCGACCTCCTCGTTATACCGAAAACCCCTAAACATCCCGTATTATGAAAGTCTTGTTAATCATTCTCGCAATCCTCGCGGTTGCCGTTGGACTGTTTGTTTTCGCGATTATGTACGTCGCCCTCGTCCTGTACGTGGAGAATCTCCCGGACAACGACAAGGAACAGGGCGACGAGTATTTCCTCGGCCGACGCCGGGACGACATCGAGAACGGCAACGTATGAACAGGAAACCGCGCCGTTGTGACAATTGCCGATTTTCGGTCCCGTACACCCCGGGCGACGTCCTCGGGTGTTTGTCCCGTGGGTGTATCACGGACCCGGAGAACAGTTGCGAGGCGCATAAATTCAAACCCGGAAAACACAAATCGAAATGAAAGAAACATCTATTACCCCCCCCCTCGAATTCAATTTGAAATTACCCCGGCGGAACTCGACACCCTTTGCGCGGGCCTCGGCAAGTTGCGACGCCGTATCGTCGACCGCATTAAAAACAACCGTCGACACCTCGCACAACTCGAGGAAACGCGCGACGCCGCCCGGATTGCGGCGGC
>Ga0310691_10001237_pt1 | contig 40168 bp, 32 predicted proteins | sample 176DNAGHGlowgp2_FD_203887 | JGI IMG/M metagenome (GOLD analysis project Ga0310691, IMG submission 203887) | Sheep rumen microbial communities from Palmerston North, Manawatu-Wanganui, New Zealand - 1766 DNA GHGlow gp2 (v2) (version 2) | ecosystem: Host-associated > Mammals > Digestive system >... | reverse complement strand
TTAAAAAACATCATTCGTTCTCATGAAGGAGTCTTGAAGTCAGGCGCTTACGCCGTCACTTCAGGTGCACAGAATGTTAGTGGAGTGCAAAACTGACGGCGACGCTTAAAGACTTTTAAAAAACATCATTCGTTCTCATGAAGGGATCATCTCAGAAGATCTTTGATGTTCGTCAAAACTGTGCCTGAATCAGAACGCCATTTGCGTATTATGGAATCCGCATCTGCGTCGCTGTCTGCGAGTATTGACAAAGATATAGATTCCGAGCCGTCGTTATATCCCAGATCGACTATTATCTTGCTGCCGCCGGGTGATGCAACGGGGGTCTTAGATGCGGTTACTTTGGAATTCTGCTCATAATCTGTGCGGAGGTCGTCTCCTGTCTTGTCAAGCAGGGTCAATACCTTGTCGTTAATGCTGTCTACAAGATCCGCAAGAACGGCTTTGCCACCGTCGGTGACAGTAAGTATCTCCGTCGAACCCAGTGCATCGGCGGTTCCTTTGTCAGATGAGTTTTTGTTCATCAGATTACCGGCGATCAATTCTTCGTATGCGTCCGTAAAATCAAAGAAATCCATAAGGAGAGACTTCATGCAGGCATCCATCAGCATGTGATAACTCACACCCGGAACCTTGTTTACCAGGTAGAGTATGTGGATCTTTGCTTCCGCTTTTGTGTATGATGATCTGTCGTCCATAAATATAGTATAGCATTGAGGACAGCCGAAAAATGATATTTTTTCACTTTTATTAGGGCTTGCGGGGTGATATACTTTTGTGGATTGATAATTAACAGTAAGGAGACATACTATGATCACTCTTGATTATTCCAACGTACTTCCTTTCATAGGCGGCCAGGAGGCTGTTGACAGAATGGAACCCCAGGTAAAGACGGCACACGACATGCTTCACAAGAAGAACGGTCCCGGAAATGACTTCCTCGGATGGCTCGATCTTCCCAATGCATATGACAAGGAAGAATTCTCAAGGATCCGCAAGGCGGCTGCCAAGATCAGAAGGGATTCCGACGTTCTTGTTGTCATCGGTATCGGCGGTTCATACCTTGGTGCAAGAGCCGTAATCGAACTCCTGAACCATTCTTTCGCGAATCTTCTCGGCAAGAAGGCAAGGAAGGCACCTCAGATCCTGTTCTGCGGCAATTCCATATCCGCTACTTACTTCGCTGAGATGATGGATATTCTCGAGGGCAAGAATGTTTCGCTCAACGTAATCTCCAAGTCAGGTACGACAACAGAGCCTGCTATCGCTTTCAGAGTTCTGAAGGCATACATGGAGAATAAGTACGGCAAGGATGAGGCAAAGAACCGTATCTATGCTACTACCGATAAGGCAAGAGGCGCTCTGAAGGGCCTTGCTGACAAGGAAGGATACGAGTCTTTCGTGGTGCCTGATGATGTAGGAGGCAGATTCTCCGTTCTTACGGCAGTCGGACTTCTTCCCATTGCCGTAGCAGGTATCGATATCAGAGAGCTCATGAAGGGCGCTAAGGATGCTGCCAAGGCATACAAGAAGATGCCTTTGTCAGAGAATCCCTGCTACCAGTATGCTGCAGTGCGTAACTGCCTGCTCCGTTCCGGATATTCAACAGAAGTTATGGTTAACTACGAGCCTTCATTCCACTACATGACAGAGTGGTGGAAGCAGCTGTACGGCGAGTCCGAGGGCAAGGATGGAAGGGGTATCTTCCCGGCAGGTGTTGACAACACGACAGATCTTCACTCCATGGGCCAGTTCATTCAGGACGGCGCCAGGATCATGTTCGAGACTGTTGTTGAGATCGACAATCCCCGTGCTTCCTTCGAGATCCCGAAGGATCCCAAGAACCTCGACGGACTCAACTTCCTCGCAGGCATGGACATGAACGAGGTTAACAAGAAGGCTATGCAGGGAACCATTCTGGCACACGTTGACGGCAAGGTACCGAACATGCTCATCCACATGGCTGAACAGAATGCATATAACCTCGGCGAACTCATCTATTTCTTTGAGAAGGCATGCGGTATCTCCGGTTATATCCTCGCTGTCAACCCTTTCAACCAGCCCGGGGTAGAAGCGTATAAGAAGAACATGTTTGCTCTCCTTGGCAAGCCCGGTTATGAGGATCAGAAGGCTGCTCTCGAAGCAAGACTGAAATAACAGCGCATTATGTAGACAAGGAAGGTCTCGCCGGAATACGTCCCGGTGAGACCTTTTTAATAACCGGACGTAAAGGAGAATTTGTGACAATGAAGAGGATACTTTGTTTTGGAGACTCGCTGACATGGGGATTTGATCCTGTTAACAGACAGCGTTTTGACGAAGGGTCAAGATGGCCCCGCGTGATGGGACAGTTGCTCGGTGAAGGATATGAGATCATCGAAGAGGGTCAGAACGGCCGTACGATCGCCACTGAGGATCCTGCGGAAGGTGAGAAGAACGGGTTGAGTTACATCGGGCCGTGCCTTGAGAGTCACTCGCCTCTTGATCTCGTCATAATAATGCTGGGATCGAATGACTGTAAGCGTAAATTCTCGTACTCATCAATGGATATAGCCGGTGAGATGCAGATCATGCTCGAGAAAGTGAAGTCATACAATGGATTCAGGTGTCAGAACAGATTTAAGATCATACTTGTATCTCCGCCTCTCATCTCGCCTGCGATCAAAGACTCGTGGTTAGGTGACAGCTTCGGGTATGAGAATTCCTGCAGGCTTTCATCGGAACTGGCAGCGTGGTATAAGCAACTGTCGGAGATGTATGATACGGGATTCATCGATGCTTCGGAATATGCTAAGGCAAGTGACGCCGACGGGTGCCACTTGGATGCAAACAATCAGCGCCTGATGGGAGAGGCACTGGCCCGTTATATTCAGGAAATGGATTGATCATTCCTGATCTTCTTTCTGTCTCTTGCGTTCTCCGGCTTTACTGCACAGCTTCCATGCAGTAAAGCCCATTATGATCAGTATGACTCCGCCTGTTACGCCGGCTATCCAGTTTTTGTCAGTGATACCGCTGACTATGCATAAGGTTGCTATACTGCCGAAAACCACGATAAGCAAAATGCATGCCAGCACTCTGATAACCAGCGGCACCCTCATGTTGCCAGCCGCTTCAAGTGAGCCTTCGACGATCAGCTCGAATAATATCTCAAATAACAGATCCATGGATTATCATACCCTTCATGACATTTTTCTTCCCCTATTGTAACGCGAAATATCTGAATTGTGACCGGCATATTACATATAATCTTGCAAAAAACTTGGAATTTGTGTAATCTTTCCTTGTCTGATACGTTCAGAATTTTAAAGTGGAGGGTTAGTTGATATGATTATATGTGCAAGTTGCGGTAAAGCCAACGAAGACGGCGGCAAGTTCTGTATGAATTGCGGGACACCGCTCCCTATAGTCGCAGGCAAAAATGATAATGCAGTTTCCGAGGCTGTTTCCGAAGCTGTTTCCGAAGCTGAGACAGTGGCGGCAGAGCCTGTGTTGGCAGAACCGATAATTCCGGAGCCTGTCATGGCATCTCCCGAACCTGTTATTCCTGATCCGGTAATACCGGGCCCTGTAATTCCTGAGCCTGTCATCACACCATCCCCTGTGATTGCACCGGATCCTGTAGTTGCAGCACCGGTACAGGCACCGGAGCCCGTTATCACATCACCTGTTATGCCTGAACCGCTGCTCAAGCCCCAGCCTGCCGTACAGACAGCACCTTCGTCTATACCTAACCAGGGCAGGGCGCCGGTGACACAGCCTGCGCCTGCTGCAAACAGCGGTGCCAAATTATCCGGACTCTGCCTTGCAGGCCTTATCACATCCATTCTGTCGATCCTGACTTGCGGTCTGGCTTCGATAATCAGTCTTGTTCTCTCGATAATCGGTGTTGCAACGATAAAGAAGAGCGGCAAGAAGGGTAAAGGAATGGGAATCGCGGGAATCATCATCTCAACTCTCCTTCTGATAATCTGTGTCGGATCTCTTATTCTTGCATTCTTTGTAATGCCTAAGAAGATCTACGAGCAGATGAAGGATATGGGTTATAAGGACGAAGCCAAGATTTTTGCAGAATGGGTCGGCATCTCCACTAAGAAGAGTAATTCCGGCGATGATGATGCTGTCAGCAGCAACGGCCGTGAGTGGTGGAACTGATCTTAGTTGAACAATTATACGGCTGCCTGATCTATGTGTTAGGTCGGGCAGTTTTAATATAAAGGAGACATTGATGTACAAGTGTCCTCAGTGCGGAAAGAAGAATAAAGACGATGCCAGGTACTGTGAAGAATGTGGTGCAACGCTGAAGAAGGAACCTGTTGAGAATCTCTACGACAGAGACAGCGGTTCCGTTACTATGGTCGATTCTGATCAGCCGTTATCAGCCCCGGTGGATTATTCCAGAAGGACTGTGTTAGATTTCAGTTCGAATTCATCTTCGGCCGGTTCCACGTCATCTTCCTCCGGCGGACAGACGATCAATGTTTTTGCGTTTGTTTTATCGCTGATGTCTCTGTTCATGTGTTTCGGATGCTTAAGTCCGATAGGCCTCATCCTGTCGATCATTGCATTCAACTCGGCAAAGAAGTCAAACGAGCGTGTCTCGGGCCTTCCGCTTGTGGCGCTGATACTGTCGGTATGCGGTACTTTCGAGCTGATTATCATAATTCTCGCTGCTTTGTTAGGAGGCAGGTAGGGAAGACCGATGAAGGATTTTATTGTTAACGGCTCCCAGAACGGCAAGCATGTCGTAAAGGCGGCGAGTGAGGTTTTCGCTTCGCTTGATGCGAAGGATCTGTATAAGGCGCTCAAGCATAAGGATATCAGGATAGACGGCAGGAAGACGTCCTCTGACGTGACTGTGTATGAAGGACAGCGTGTTGAGGTGTGGTTGCCTGATGAGCTTTTTGTCAGGGAGAGAGAGAAGGCATCAGGTGAGCAGATGTACGCTAAGGTGTATGAGTCCGACAACATCCTTATAGTCAATAAGAGACAGGGTATTGCAGTCCATTCCGGCAAGAATACGGGAAGCATCAATCTTATCGATGAGGTGAGGAAAGACACCGGGATAAAGTCCTGCGATCTCTGTCACAGGATAGATATGAATACGGGCGGGCTCGTAATGATAGCCAAAAATAAGAAGGCTCTTGATGATGCTGTCCTGCTGTTTAGGAATAATCTCGTGATCAAAAGGTACAGGGCACTTGTTCTGGGAGTTCCGGAAGAGGGAGATCCTGTGATATGTGAGGATGATGCCGTCATGCGTGAGGTATCCGCCTATCTTGAGAAGACCAAAAGTGGTTCGGTATATATTCACGACATCAGGCAGGATGGAGACGTACCGGTGATCTCAAGATACCGGGTCCTTCATGTGTATAGCGGGGCCGGACCTGACGGTGAGGACGTATCTGATATTGAAGTGGAACTTGTTACGGGCAGAACACATCAGATAAGGGCGCAGTTTGCCCACATGGGTCATCCCGTGATAGGAGACGGGCTGTATGGCAGGGCAAAGGTCAATAATGCTTTCAAGGATCCGAAGGGCAATAAGATAAGGTTCCAGCAGCTTTTTGCCTCAACTCTGATCCTGCGTAAGATACCGCGGGATAACTGCCATGCAGGTCTGTCCGGAAGAAGATTTGCGCTCAATCCCGAATTTGGTGTTAAACTATAACGGTTTATTATACTGGTAAAGGAAGATATCAATGGCTGATAACAGACCGATAGGTGTTTTTGATTCGGGTATAGGAGGACTTACCGTACTTCGCGAAATCTGGGATCTGATGCCGGGTGAGGGGACTGTTTACTTCGGTGATAACGGAAGGGCCCCTTACGGAACAAAGTCCAAAAGCACCGTAATAAAATACTCATTGCAGAATATGCATTTCCTGGAGCAGCAGGACGTGAAGATGATAGTTATTGCGTGTAATACAGCCAGCGCACATGCGTACAAGGCACTGTCAGAGAAGTCCGATGTCCCTGTGATAGAAGTGGTGACTCCCGGTGCAAGATGTGCTGCCGGTACGACGCGCAACGGCAAGATAGGTATCATTGCAACAAAAGGCTCCGTTAACTCCGGGGTGTATAAGGAAGCCGTCGAACGGTTCGCCGCCCCGGGAACAAAGATCTATCAGCAGGCGTGCCCTCTGTTTGTATCGCTTGCTGAAGAGGGCTGGTGGGACAACGAGGTCACATCGCTGGTGTGCAGCAGATATCTTACGCCTCTTAAGGAAGCCGGGATAGACACGCTTGTACTCGGATGTACGCATTATCCGCTTCTGTCAGGCGCCATCCGCAAATTTATGGGAGATGGTGTTACCCTGATCAATGCGGGAAAGGCAGTTGCCCAGGTCGTCAGAGAGACTCTGGAGGAGAACGGCCTGTCATGCGGAGGTACACAAGAGCCGCTCCGCAGGTTCTATACCAGCGATGAGCCGGAGCTCTTTGAGGAAGTGGCGTCCCCGTTCCTCGGCAGAGGTCTTCCTTCGGGGACACTCAAATACAACACGGACAGGTTCGATGTATGAAGACACTGATAGAGATTACGACAAATGTATATCCGGAACCGTTCAGAACTTATGCCATGAGAGATGAGAAGGACGGCGTCATATATTACAAGTGGTGTGAGCAGAGAACTCCCGAAGAGAAGGAATCTCTCTATGAGCTGATTCTTGATAAAAAGAATAATAAGGCAACGGTCAAGCGTTCCGGTAACATCAAGTCAGAGATGGAATTCAGGGCGGGAGAGGAGACTCTCGGAGGAATATTTACTTTCTACGGGCTTATCCCTGTCAAGATCAATACTGAGTATATGAATATGCCCTCTGCGGTTAGTGAACTATTCGAAATGAGATATTCGCTCAGTTCCGGTGATAATGAATTGATAAAAAATACATTTTCGTTAAAAAGGCTCTTGCAAAAAGCAGAGCGTTAATGTAATATCTATTAGCATTGTTGAGAAAAGAAGTATCGGAGGTGAAGATAGATGGCACATCCTAAGCGTAAGTGGTCAAAGACAAGAACTGCACGTCATAGAGCAGCTTGGAAGCTTTCATTGCCCGGATTTGTTGAGTGCCCCCAGTGCCATAGCAAGATGCTCCGCCGTAAGGCTTGCAAGAATTGCGGTTATCTGGATGGCAGACAGGTCATCAAAGTCGGCGAAGAGATCTGATCTTTGAATTAACAGAAAGCTACTAACGGAGGCAGTGAGATAATAAACCCACTGCCTTTTTTGAGGTTAAAGGCATGAGTAAACCTGTTGTTGCTATAGTAGGACGCCCTAACGTAGGGAAATCAAGTCTGTTCAACACCCTCTACGGGGAGCGTATATCCATCGTTCACGACACACCCGGCGTAACGAGGGACAGGCTTTATGCGCCCGCAAACTGGCGCGGCAGGGAGTTTATTATGATAGATACCGGCGGTATAGAGCCAGCCGGCGATGATGTCATCACGCGCAATATGCGCGTTCAGGCCGAGATTGCCATAGAGACGGCAGATGTGATCATATTCATGTGTGATGTTCAGGCAGGCCTGACTGCATCTGACGAAGAGATTGCAGTCATGCTCCGCAAGTCCGGGCGTCCGGTAGTCTGCGCAGTCAACAAGATTGACAAGATCGGCGATCCGCCTGCCGAGTATTACGAGTTTTTCAATCTCGGACTCGATAATTATGTGGCTCTGTCTGCATCCCACCGCCTCGGAATCGGTGAGCTGCTTGACGCGGTTTTCGAGTTTTTCCCGGAAGAGAATGAGGGTGAGGGTGATGACGAGACGGTCCGCGTGGCTTTGATCGGCCGTCCTAATGCGGGCAAGTCTTCTCTTGCAAACAAGATAATAGGTGAAGACAGGAGTATAGTATCCGATATTGCAGGAACGACAAGGGATACCATAGATACTCAGGTTGAGAACAAGTTCGGAAGATTCACGATCATCGATACAGCCGGAATGCGTAAGAAAGGCAAGATCGAAGATAAAGTCGAGAAGTATTCCATGGTCCGTGCGCTGGCTGCAGTCGAGCGGGCTGATGTCTGCGTCGTTCTGATAGATGCCTCTGTAGGAATCACCGAACAGGACACGAGAGTCGCGGGGATCGCTCATAATGCAGGCAAGGCATGTATCATTGCCATCAATAAGTGGGACCTCATCGACAAGGAGACGGGTACACTTGAGCAGATGACAAAGATAGTGAAGGAGAGGTTCTCCTTTATGGATTATGCGCCTGTCATTTTCCTGTCAGCCAAGACGGGCCAGAGGATAGATAAGCTGTTCGAGAAGATCAGGACAGCATATGAGAATTCGCATAAGAGACTTACAACAGGTGTATTTAATGATATGCTCAGTGAGGCGATCGCCGTAGTTCCGACGCCTCAGGATAAGGGTAAGCATCTCAAGATCTACTACGGCACTCAGGTGGCTGTGTGTCCGCCTACGTTTACCCTGTTCGTCAATAACAAAGAACTGTCACACTTCTCTTACGAGAGATATATTGAGAATTCCATCAGGAAGAACTTCGGCTTCGAGGGAACTCCGATCAGGCTGTTCCTGAGAGAGAAGGGTGAGAAGGAGTAAGAGATTACTTTACATCCGGTAACATAGAATACCGGCCTGCAAAGATCAGCAGGTGTATATTTCCACAGATCATGTATGTCTATATGAGAAGTACGGGAGCAGTATACTGCTCAATGTACGCTGCCGACATTGAGCTTTACTCTGCATGTCCAACCGGCTTACTAGCTGCGGTTCCGTACTTAGACAGAATCGTGCACAAATGTATCTACATTCACAAAGTTACTGCGTACGCAGCAAACATGTTCCAGTAAAGCAGGATTCGTTCACAAAGTTACTGCGTATGCAGCAAACATGTTCCGGTAAAGCAGGATTCGTTCACAAAGTTACTGTGTACGCAGCAAACATGTTCCGGTAAAGAAGGTTTCATTCACAAAGTTACTGCGTACGCAGCAAACATGTTCCGGTAAAGAAGGTTTCATTCACAAAGTTACTGCGTACGCAGCAAACATGTTCCGGTAAAGCAGGATTCGTTCACAAAGCTACTGCGTACGCAGCAAACATGTTCCGGTAAGTTGATTATTCGACAGGTGCCCTGATCGACCATCAAACCTGTTTCCGTAAGAATTTAAGATATTTCCGTAAAATTACGGAAAAATCCTTTTCGGAAGATAGGTTATCGAAACGGACAAATATATAAGTTTGCAAAATGTATTGACAAAGGCTTCGTCTTGTTTTATATTGAATACAGATTCAATGAAATTGTATTCAATAAACAGAAGAAGGGAATTAACATGAGTACAGAAAACAAGCAAAAGGTAATCGTTATCGGCGGAGGTATTGCAGGTCTTTCTGCCGGTGTATATGCGTTGAAGTCAGGCTTTGATGTTGAGATTTTTGAGAAGAATCACGTTCCCGGCGGCGAGTGCATGGGATGGAACAGAAAGGGATATCACATCGATAACTGTATTCACTGGCTTACAGGTACATTAAAGGGCACCGAACTTTATGAGGTGTGGAAGACGGTAGGAGCTTTAAGAGATGACACGGAATACGCGAAGATAGATTCTTTTTATACTTCAACATATAAAGGACAGAAGGCTACACTTTGGAATGACCTCGAGCGTACAGAAAGGGAGCTTATCGAGGTTTCACCCGAGGATGAGGAAGAGATTAGAAAATTCATACAAAACGTCGAATGGTCCAAGCAGTGCCTCTTTCCTGCTGCTAAACCTATGGAAATGTGGGGGATCAAGGATTATTTCTCCATGGGCGTGTCGATGGCTGACTTCCCTAAGGTGATGAAGGAATTCGGAAAGATATCTCTTGAGGAATACTCAAAGCGATTCAAGTCGCCTCTTCTACAGAAACTCATGTGCGATTACCTTCCAAAGTCTTATTGTGCCTATTCTTTCCTGGTCTCCTATGCGACTATGGCTATGGGTAACGGCGGAATTCCGCTGGGAGCATCTTTACAGATGTCTCTTCGTATGGAGAAGACTTTCAAGGATTTAGGCGGAAAGATCTTTTATAATAGCGCCGCTTCCGAGATCATCCTGAATAAGAAAAAAGCAACCGGAGTCAGGTTGGAAGACGGCCGCATCGCAAATGGCGACTACATAATTCCTACGGTTGATACACACCTTCTTTTCGGGAAGCTCCTGCCTGGATCTTATATGCCAAAGGAACTTCGGGCGGCATATAATGACCCGAGATCTTACCCTGCAACAAGCGGTTTCCAGGTTGCTTTCGCTGTGCCTGAGGTTTTTAACGAGGGCGAGACGATCTTCATCGATATCGACCCTGTCGAGGTAGGAAGCTCGAAGTTCGACAGGATGTATGTTAAAAGCTACGGATATGATAAGATTTTTATTAAGGACGGTAAGCAGGTGATCCAGACATGTATCACACAGACTGATGCGGATTACGAGTACTGGAAGAGCCTCTCAAAAGAAGAGTATAAGTCTCTGAAGGATAAGCTTACGGCCGAAGTGAAAGCCCGGATAGCCAAGGCTTTTCCGGGTCTTGACGGTAACATGGAGTTCCTCGATGCCTGGACCCCTCTTACCTACGAGAGATACTGCAACGCTTATCACGGCAGCTATATGAGCTTTGTGACCACTCCGTCAGGTAAGCAGATAAAGATGAAGGGCCGACTCAAGGGCATCGACAATCTTTATGTTGCAGGTCAGTGGACTAATTCGCCCGGAGGACTTCCCGTTGCAGTCGCAAGCGGCAAGTTCGCAGTACAGAGGATACTTAAGCACGAGAGAAGAAGCATTGAGATATGATCTGACGAGGTATCAGAAATGACGCGTAAAGAACAAAAGGAAGAAAGACGTAAGGCAATACTTATGGCAGCACTTACGCTCTTCGTAGAAAAGGGTTACTACGACACTAAGATCGCAGACATAGCTTCGGCGGTGCCTATGAGCGTGGGACTCATGTTTCATTACTTCGAGTCAAAGGAAGAGCTCCTGCTCGAAGTAGTGAAGATGGGGGCTGAAGGCACAAAATCAATAAGCCGCGGCGCACCCCCTGAAATGATGAATAAGACCACGCCGGACCGATACCTCACGGGATTTTTGAAGAAGATGTTCAATTTTGCCAAAAACGAGCCATGGATCTTTTATATGTTTGTTCTTATGGGGCAGGTGCGAAGAGCCGGAATGCCGGAAGAAGCGAGAAAGGTTGCTTTATCGGTCGATGCGGTAGATTTTACCGCAGGTCTTATAACCGAGGGACAAAAGGACGGCATATTTCACAAAGGCGATGCCAAGCTTATGTCCAGGTGTTTCTGGGCATCCGTGCAGGGCATAATGGAAGAGATGGCAATGGATAAACAAATGAAAGAACCTGACCCGGAATGGATAGTCGGGATGCTCAGATAGAAGCGGTTCAGCTTTTTGCCTATCGGTCCAATACAGTACTGTCCCTAAGTTCGTGAGGGTTTTTATCACTGACAACAATGATCTTTGGAAGAACAAGAAAGTCTTTGTTGACCTTATACGTAATGCTGATCGCAACTGTACTGTTGCATATATTAGTAGTTTGCATTAACTTTACGACAGTTATTGACCTGCCATTTTCCACTCTCGAAAAGAATACCCCCTGTTTGACAAACTCGGTCGCCTACATTAAAATGATACCGAGTCATTTTTGTTGGGACGGATGTAAATATGCCTAAGGTCAGTGAAGAATATTTTGAGCAAAAGCGCAAAGCAATAGTCGATGCAGCTTACCGTGTATGCACAAAAAAGCCGATAACATCTGTCGAGATGAAGGATATCATCGCGGAGACGGGCTTTTCGCACGGGGTCGTATACAGGTATTACAAGGATCTTGATGAAGTTTTGAAAGACCTCGTTATCACGATCAATGAGAACAATAAGATCGATGATAGACTCGATGCGATATTGAGCAGGGCGAAGACGGACAAATGGGAGAAGACCATTTACGAGATATGCGCAATGCAGGCTGATTACATGAAGGAAGTCGGAACGGATCTTCTTAAGGTGTCGATCTACTGCGATATGCTCGCGATGACTGACCCTGAAAGAGTGATGAGCATTGCTCACAGACTTGGAAAAGACGAGCAGAGTCCGTTGCTTTATGCGATGGTGGCAACCGAGAGATTCCTACAGGAGATCGTAAAGAAGAACAAGTTAAAGCCAAAGACTTCAATCGATGAGATCATTCAGCTCATGATCGTAAATTACCACGGGATCCAGACAGGATACGTGCTCTCGGAATGCTTTAAGGCTCCCCATATTGAAGGCAAGTACAAGCCTGAAGACATGTTCAGAAATCTTGCTAAATCCGTGATACTCATGATGGGCGGAAAGGTATAAGGATATGGTTTTTCACACATACGGAAATAAGGACAACAGTGCGGTGATCTTCCTTCACGGAATGCTCACGCCGTATCAGATCTGGAACAGGGCGGTACAGGTTTACGCGGAAGGACACTACGTGATAGTGCCGGAACTTGATGGTCACACAGAAGATGAGATGAGCACATTCATAAGTGTTGAGGATGAAGTTCAGAAGCTGGAAGAATTCATAAGAAATGAACTTAACGGGAGAGCATATCTTTTGGCCGGGCTTTCAATGGGCGGAAGGATCGCATCAGAACTTGCGAAAAGCACAGCCGTAAAGATTGAAAATCTCGTTGTTGACGGCGCGCCTCTCATGAAGGTAAACGGTCTTTTCAAAGGCATAATGAAGAATAATTACAAGAACATCATAAAGAAATCAAAAGAGCGCGATCTGAAAGTAAAAGCATCATTTGAAAAAGATTTCCTTCCGGGAGAATACTGGCAGTATTTCATAAAGATAGCAGATAATATGAATACTCAGACCATAGATAATATCATCGATTCTGTCTTCAATCCATTTGAATTCGTAAAGTATCCGGAAGACATGAAGATCCTTTTTATGCACGGGACAAAGAGCAATGAATCAGTCTCCGGAAAAGGTGCACAAAAGATGAAAGAGATAAATCCCGAGATGGAGATCAGGTGCTTTGATGGCCTTGCGCATGCGGAACTTGCGTGCTTTAAACAGTATCAGTGGATCAAGGAAATAAGGATGTTTGCAAAATGATCGATTACATAAGGGAGAATATCAGCTACTTTCCTTTATACTACAGACTTCTATTCAAAACGAAGAAGGAATTTACGTCTGAACGCGTGGATTACGGGACTGATAAAGAACAGTATTTTCTGTACTACGAGCCGAAGGAAAGAGTGAGCGATAAGATAGTTATCTGGGTTCACGGCGGCGGCTGGAATGCAGGGAACCCCAAGTTTTTTGACTTCGTCGGACAGTGCATGGCAAGACAGGGATACCGCTTCGTATCGATCGGATACAGACTGTCGCCGAGGAATAAATATCCGGCGCAGATAGAAGATGTCAGCAATGCTTATAATGCGGCAATAAAATATCTGAATGACAAGGGTATCGATACATCAAAACTGATCGTATCAGGTCCTTCTGCAGGAGCACATCTTTCATCTATACTTTGCTACAGCAAAAAGATTCAGGATGAGTATAAAGTTGATATTTCAAATGTTATTGGATTTGCGGGTGTCGGAGGGCCGTACAGCTTCAGGAAGAGTCAGTCGCTGACACTTAGGATGCTTTTGGGAATGCTTTTTGCAAAGGGGTATGACAGAGGCGAAGCCGAGCCGTTGTCGCTCATGACAAAGAATCACATTCCGATGCTTCTGATACAGAGCAGGCACGACGGTCTGATTGAATTTGAGTGCGCGGAAGATTTAGCCGCTAAGGCGGAGATGATCGGCAACAGCTGCGAGATCTATGAAGTTGAAGATAAAAGAAATACTCATTCCTGGTACACGGCAGGATGTTTTCTTTTCAATCGCAGCGATAGTAAAACGCTCGACAAGTTCATGTCCTGGATCGAAAATGCCTGAAGGTAAAGGTTTTGTCCGAATGACAGGCTCCAGACCGGAATACATAATCTTATATACAACACTCATCTGCACCGCATTCAGATCATCAGCATCAGACCCAAAAACATTAACGCACCGCTCCAGTTACCAGCTCCGCCGATCCTGAATGGCATAATGAGCAATGTAAACGGAATATAGTTAATAACACAGGCCCACTGCGGAAGGGATGTCGTACCGGACACAATTGAGATAAAAAGAACAACGCCAAGAGTTATCAGACCTAAGTAGCATCCGGCCATGGTAACCGATGTATCCTTAAAGAATTTGACTGCAGCCTGCCTTGCGTCTTCAGTCATGCCCATGCGCACATAGAACCATTCTGCGACTCCGCAGAACACATGATGTGCTACGCCAAAAGAGAGGAACAGACCTATGGCTACCAGGATTATCACCGAAAAAGTTTTCGAGAATTCAGATATCCACAGATATATTCCGTAATATCCGCATGCGATCATAAACAGTGCTAAACATCCTGCAAGCATAGATATGTTAATATTCTTAAGAGGCATCTTTGCAAATATCTCCGACATCGTTTTGTTGTCAGACATCTTTGTAAAGTCGAATTTCTTTCCACCGGGCACATATGTGATAAGACAGTCACAGTATCCGCATATTAGATGCCCCACGATTGCTATTAGAAACAATATCTTAACCAAACTCATTTTTTGCCTCCCGTTAACGAAATCTTTTTTACAGCGAAATAGAAAGCCAGGCACATAAATGCATATCTGTTTTGCTGATTCGTATTATTCCCCGTGCAGTTGCACTATGCTGACTAACTACACATTTTACCACCACGCGTTAGTTTACGCTAACTAAAAATGCAAAAAATAATCCGAAGTAGCAACTCCGGGTTATTCGTTATAATGATGGATGTTTTGCTACCAACTCTGTTGATATCTCGTTCTCATTTACATGCTATACTTACTACAAGTCCTATGTAAGTGTGGTACCCCGGAGAATCACCTTGTTAGGTCAGGAGGTGCTTCAATGAGCGTAAATATCAGCGAGATGCCCGGAATCGGATTTGGTCTTATGAGACTTCCGGAAAGAGATGGTGTAATAGATATTGAGAAGGTCAGCAAGATGGCTGATGCTTATCTTGAAGCCGGTTTTAATTATTTCGATACTGCATATGTTTATCACGGAGGCAACTCCGAGAAGGCCGTCAAAGAAGCGATCGTAAAAAGGCACCCGAGAGATTCCTTCACACTGGCAACAAAGCTTCCGGCATGGTTCATTCATTCGGAGGAAGACAGGGACAAGATATTCAATGAACAGCTCGGAAGATGCGGTGTTGATTTTTTTGATTACTATCTGCTCCACAGCGTTGAAGACGGCAATAACTACGATACCTATGTGAAGTACGATTGCTTCAACTGGGGGATTCAGAAGAAATCCGAAGGCAGGATCCGCCATTTCGGATTCTCATACCACGGAACACCTGAGCTGTTGGTAAAGATCCTCGACAGTCTTCCTGAAATTGAGTTCGTTCAGATACAGCTCAATTATTCTGACTGGGATAATCCTATTGTTCAATCCGGTGAGCTGTATAAGATCCTCTCTGAGAGAAATATTCCGATCATTGTCATGGAGCCGTGCCAGGGCGGCAAACTCGCAAACCTTGATGAAGAGTGTACTGAGATATTTAAGAGCGTCCGTCCTGACAAGTCAATGGCTTCGTGGGCATTCAGATTTGCCGGAAGTCTTCCCGGAGTCGCTACGATATTGAGCGGTATGTCCACTGAAGACCAGATGGCGGATAACCTGAATACGTTCAGGAATTTCGAACCTTTGACAGATGAAGATAAGAAGGCGATTGACAAAGTGATTGGAGTTATGTCCCGTGTTGAACTTATAGGATGCACAGCATGCAAGTACTGTGTTGAGGGGTGCCCTGCGGGCATCAGCATTCCTGATGTAATCAGTGCCGTCAACACTGCCACAAAATACCCCGGTGACTTGAGACCACAGTTCTTCTACAACGGTCTCGTTGACAGATACAGCCATGCTTCAGACTGCATCGGCTGCGGTCAGTGCGAAAGTGTCTGCCCCCAGCACCTGCCGATCATCAGTATCATGCAGGAAACTGCCGAAATGTTCGAATCCAACCCTTAGACAGGCAGTAATGCGCAACATTGTAGATTGACAATAGGGTTCAGCTATCAAGTTATTATGTCATAAAGGTTGTTGATTTTTGAAGATTCACCGGAACTTCTCGGGATGGAATACTTGTTTTCTGTATTACTCCCTGAGAACTCCGAAAATATAGCAATTTGCCCTTTGGGCGATGTGGGATTAAGACACTACAAACCGGTACTTTTGCCTCTATATTTTGTCTAATATGTCAGTACCTAAAATACCCGGATAAGTAGGAAAATATTATCCGTGCAAAAATAAGAATAATAAAAATATCAGAACCAAGGCATTCAGAGGAGTAGTTATGGCTAAGATCGAGAACATGCGCAATATTGCGATCATCGCACACGTTGACCACGGTAAGACAACTATAGTTGATTCCATGCTTAAGCAGGCCGGCATCTACAGAGAGAATGAGCAGATTGTCGAGCAGGTCATGGACAGCAATGACCTGGAGAGGGAGAGGGGCATTACGATCCTCGCCAAGAATACGGCGTTCGATTATAAAGGTATCAGGATCAACGTGGTGGATACTCCCGGTCACGCTGATTTCGGCGGTGAGGTTGAGCGTGTGCTGAAGATGGTTGACGCTGTTCTCCTCGTTGTTGACGCATATGACGGACCTATGCCTCAGACAAGGTTCGTTCTCAGGAAAGCACTTGAGATGGGTCTTAAGCCGATCGTCTGCATCAATAAGATTGACAGACCTGACGGAAGACCCCTGCAGGTTGTTGATATGGTGCTCGATCTCTTCATCGAGCTTGGTGCAGATGATGAGCAGCTTGATTTCCCTATCGTTTATTCTTCCGGTAAGACCGGTATTGCCACACTTGATCTCAAGGAGTTCCAGGATGGTAAGGAACTCGATTTCCAGCCGCTTCTTGATACGGTTGTCAAGTATACCCCGTGCCCCGAAGGTGATACAGAAGCGCCTTTGCAGCTGCTCGTATCCAACATCGACACCGACCCTTATATCGGAAGGATCGCTATAGGCAGGATCGAGAGGGGAACTGTCAAGCAGGGCGAGAATATCGCCATCGCCACTTATGGTGAGGAGGGCAAGCGTTCTGCAAGGATCGTTAAGCTCCTGAGATTCCATGACCTCGGCAGAGAGGAGATCAGCGAGGCATCCGTAGGTGAGATCGTTTGTGTTGCAGGTATTCCCGACATCAACATTGGCGATACTATATGTGATGCATCTGATGTTGAACCGCTTCCTTTTGTAAGTATTGATGAGCCTACTATTGCAATGACATTCTCCGTTAATGACAGCCCTTTCGCGGGTCAGGACGGAAAGTTCGTAACATCGAGACATCTGAGGGACAGGCTTTTCAAGGAGATCGAGACCAACGTGTCCATGAGACTTGAGGAGACTGATACCACCGAGGCATTTATCGTAAAGGGAAGAGGAGAGCTTCATCTGTCCATTCTTATCGAGACTATGAGAAGAGAGGGATATGAGTTTCAGGTAAGCAAGCCCAAGGTCATCATGAAGGAGATCGACGGCGTTACATGCGAGCCTGTTGAGGACCTCGTTATTGACGTTCCGGAAGAGTTCGTGGGGCCTGTTATGGAGAAGCTCGGAAGCCGTAAGGCAGAACTCATGAACATGCTTCCCCCTGAGAAAGGATATACGCGTCTTGAGTTCAGGATCCCTTCCAGAGGCATCATAGGATACAGGACCGAGTTTTTGACCGACACAAAGGGCAATGGTATAATGAACAGCGTGATCAGCGGCTTTGAGCCTTTCGCGGGCGAGATATCCACCAGGAACCATGGTGTGCTCGTTGCTTTCGAGAGTGGAGAGGCCATGACATATGGTCTGTTCAATGCGCAGGACAGAGGAAGTCTTCTTATCGGCGCAGGTACGCCTGTATATGAGGGTATGATCGTCGGAATCAACCCCAAGCCGGAGGACATAACGGTAAATGTCTGCAAGAAGAAGCACGTTACGAACATGCGTGCAGCAGGTTCTGATGACGCTATGCGTCTGACACCTCCTCTCAATCTCAGCCTTGAGCAGTGCCTGGAGTTTGTGGAAGATGATGAGCTCTGTGAGGTAACTCCCAAGAACATCCGTCTCCGCAAGAAGATACTTAACACAGATTTGAGGATGAAGGCGCAGGCCGCAGCTAAGAAACAGGCCTGATAAGGGGTCAAATGGTATCGAAGAAGATAAAGATAGCATTCAGGATACTTATTATCCTGGTATTGCTGTTCTCTTTCGCAGTCGTAGGCGTAATATTCGGCTATAACTACGTGCTCTCGCAGGAGAAGCGGTTCGAGGCGCTGTCTGCGAAGATAGAGGCCGGCTATTACGACGAGCTCAGTGCCGATACCCCCGGTGTCGTTACTGTCGTGGTCAATACGGGTGACTCCACGTCAGATATCGCAGAGAGGCTCAGGACGGCAGGTCTCATCAATAATACCTTTATCTTCTCTTTGCTCAGTAAGATCAACGGATTTGATGGTTCGTATGTGGCAGGTACGCACTATCTGCTTAAGAACTTCTCATACGATGAGATGATGTATTTCCTGACACTTGAACCTGCAAGTGTTAAGGTCATGATACCTGAAGGTGCGACTTATCAGGAGATAAAGCAGATCCTTCATAAGGCGGGACTTACTTTCGACGATAATGAGATGGACAGATGCATGAATTCCACGAACCTGTTCGTCGATTACAGCTTTGTATCCAAGATCGCCGTAAGTGAAGACAGGGATTATGTCCTTGCGGGATACCTGTATCCGGATACTTATGTATTTGATATCAACGCATCGCCCGAGTCGATCATCAGGAAGTTCCTTGATAACACGGCTACCAAGCTTTATGACGATTACTACACCCGTGCAAAGAAGCTGGGAATGACGATGGATGAGGTCATAACGCTTGCTTCTATAATACAGTCAGAGACAGGCAGAGTCAGCGATATGATGTATATCTCTGCCGTATTCCACAACAGGCTTAATTCAAAGAAAGAAGATGACCATATACTCGGTTCATCCGCAACTATCAATTACCTTATCAAGACAAGGGGCGGACGCGCCACCATCAGGCACACGGATGAACAGCTTAATATAGACAGTCCGTATAACACCTATACTCATGAGGGGCTGCCGCCGGGACCTATCTGTATGCCGGGTTCAAATGCCATCGCCGCTGCACTCTATCCTGAGCCTAACTGCAATTACATGTATTTCTGCGCTACAGGAGACGGCGGTACAGCATATGCGACCACATACTCCGAACACCAGAAGAATGTCAAGAAGTATTCGGCGAACTGGGATGCTGCAGACAGCGCAGTCGAAGTGGATGATAACGGCATCAAAGTCAATGAGGACGGTACCATAGATGATACCCCGGAAACAACGAAGGTGACTGATCCATGACAGACAGAAGAGTTGAGGTCTTAAGTCCTGCAGGTGATCCCGAGAAGCTGCGTACTGTAATTGCTTACGGTGCGGATGCCGTATATATGTCCGGCAAGAGCTTCGGACTCAGGACTTTCAGCGGCAATTTCACTCACGATGAGATGGTATCCGGAATAAGATATGCCCATGAGCACGGTGTCAAATGCTATGTAACGATGAATATCCTTGCAACTGAAGAAGATCTTAAATATCTCGATGATGAGATAGATTTTGTGGCGCACACGGCCGGCGCTGATGCAGTTCTCGTATCTGATCCGGGAATATTTGCGCGTATCAGGAAGATCGCTCCTGATCTTGAGATCCACATATCAACCCAGGCCAGTGTCACAAATAGCGGAGCCTGCAGTTTCTGGCAGCAGCAGGGTGCGTCGAGGATAGTTCTGGCAAGAGAGGTATCGCTGGCACAGATAAGAGAGATCAGAAGGAATATTGACCCTGATCTGCAGATAGAGTGCTTTGTTCACGGTGCCATGTGTGTTGCTTATTCCGGAAGATGCCTCTTATCCAATTATCTTACAGGCAGAAGATCCAACGGCGGAGCGTGCGCACAGCCCTGCAGATGGGGGTATTCCGTCGTTGAGGAGAAGAGACCTGATATTGCAATGCCTGTTGAACAGGATGAGAGAGGAACGTATATTTTCGGGAGTAAGGATATATGTATGGTTGAGCATGTTCCCGAGATGATCGAATCAGGAATAGACAGCCTCAAGATCGAGGGACGTATCAAGGGTGCTTATTATGCGGCCTGCGCTACCAAGGTGTACAGAGAGGCTGTGGACAGGTATTACGCCGATCCTGACAATTATGAAGTTGATCCCAGGTGGAATGTGCTGCTTGATAAGGTGGTACACAGGGATTATGATACGGGATTCTTCTATCAGAGTCCCTCGGAGGACGCCAAAATCGATTCGGCAAAGTCATATAACAAGCCTGCTTTTGTAGTGGGTGTGGTTGACGGCTGTGACGGTAACGGCCTTATCAAAGTTACCCAGAAGAATAAATTCTACAAGGGCGATTTGCTCAATGTTCTTATGCCCAAGGGCTATATTGAACCGGTGAGGGTGGAGGAGATGTATGATGAGAAGATGTCTCCTATTGATTCGTGTCCTCATCCCGAGATGACCATATACATCAGGACAAATGCTGCAGGAATTCCGGAACTGTCTTTCCTGAGCCGTGACGGTGATAAGGATTACGGTATTCTTCCCGGTTGAGATTTAATCTGATAACAGCAACTCAGAACAGAAGGAATCCCCAGAGTACCAGCATGATCACAACTGCCGATGCCAGGGCAATGTTGAAGCCGCTTGAGAGAGGGAGCGGCCTGTCTTCTCTGACTGCTTTGCGGTCTTCCGTATTCTCCCGTCCGAGAAGATCACTGTTGTAGACACGTTCAAAGTCATCAAGCGTGGACTTGAAGAAAGAGAACAGGATCAATGCTACGAATATAGACGGGATCGATGAATAGAAAATCGCGGAAGGTATGTCCGAGTACGTCTGAAGTGTTGTCGTATCCAGATACGGCAGAATGAATGAGAACGATACCTGAGTTATCTTCATTGCCGTGAGAGCGAAGAAGGGCGCATAGATGTTGCCGGCTTTCTTCCTGAGTGTCAGAATCCACCATCCGGCGGCGATAAGCCCGATGGTATCCACCGGATTGAGCTGGTACAGAACAAATGCGATTATGATGATCACCGAACCGATGCCTTTGTTCTCGTCACGGAACAAAGACCACATCACACCTGCGAAAAAGATGCTGATGCCGATCGCTGGTATTACGCTCTGGGTGAGGATCTCAAGTATTACCGATATCAGCGAGCCGTCGAGATTGTAGCACATGAATGCCGGAAAAGCCATTGACCTTCCGAGACGCAGCCACAGATATGCTGACAGGTTGTGGCAGGCCGTATTGAACAATCCGAGAGGTACCCCTGAGAAGAAAGCGATCAGAATGGGTCCCAGACCCGTGTACTTGCCTGCAAAACCCGCAGATGACAGCCTTTTGTCTGCCGATGCGAGTGATACCGCAGGGATGATCAGTGATATCAGCACGGTAAGAGGCATAAATAAGGATGCAAAAATGAGTGAAGTAGGCGAGAAAGGCAGAATGGTCACCAGCCTCCTGCACAGATACATCGTTCCGAGTCCCACAGCCATGACAAAAAGAGGGTAGCCCCAGTTGAGGTCCTTCGGTGGAAGAAAGCTTAACCTGAAGAAATTGATTATCTTCCTGCAAAGCGCTCTCATCAGAATATTACCCCCAAAGCATCAAAATACCTGAACATATGGGCATAGAAGAAGGGCTCCATAGCTATGAATACCGCACATCCCGTGGCCAGGAACGGCCCGAAAGCGAGATAATCCGGATCTTCGGCGTAATGGATCCTTGAACGCGCAAGTTCAAGCTCCCTGCGCTTCTTGGAGGGATTCTTGCTGTTTTTGATTATTTTCTCTTCCTCACGCTTCCTCTTGTATTTCCTGATAAGCAGGGGAATTGCAAATATCAGGGCGGTAAATACCGATACATAAAGGATAACGACGAGTCCGTAGCATCCTGACAGGAGCCCTAATGCGAACATCAGCTTCATATCGCCCTGCCCCATACCTTCCTTACCGGCGAAAGTCATGCTCAGGAACCCTATAAGCAGGAGAAATCCGCCTCCCGCAACAGCTGCGATTATCCTGTTGAGCATCGGTGCGAACCATGCCGCATCCTGTGAGAACCAGATAGTGCCTTCGGTATAATCGCTGATTGCGCTTAATATTCCGAGGAAAAGTATAAATACCGAGAACTGGTCGGGTATGATGCGGTTGAGCTTATCAGCCATGAATATGAGGAAAAGAACAGGCATGAGCAGGTAAATAACTATTATCCTCATGGGGTAGGGGACGATGTAGAAGTCAGCTGCAAATATAACGGAAACGATGTAGCATGCGGCAAGCCCTATGCATGTTATGATCCCGTGAGGAACCATCTTCATGCGCTTGGCGATCCTGAAATTAGGAGCCTTTGGATCGTAATCGTAGTCCTGAAGCCATTTCTCGGGAAATTTGCCAAACATATAAGTTACAAGAAGCCCCAGTAAAGCCCCTGCAACTATGCTGATAATAAGCCAAAATCTCATGCTCATCAACAAATAACCTGCCTCATGTTTATCTAAATAAGTGTAATATAGTGTGCGTTTTTTTACAACTTTTAACATTGTGTCCAAAATAGTAGCATAATTTAGTTTATTAGTCCCAAAAACGCCGAAAAAGAGTTTTTGGTTTGCGATAAATATGATTTATTGCTAAAATTTTATCGTAATTCTATAAGGGGGGATGCGGATAAGAACGCATCAAAAGCAATTATGGATAAGAAGATCACTTCAAAACAACTTGAAGAGCTGATGCAGGCTCACGTTAAAGCAGAGACCGGCATGTCACTTGAGCGTGCTACGCTCCGTGATTATTGGATGGCTATGGCCAAGTCGATCGTCGAGCTTATCTCGGATGACTGGTATATGACTAGGAATGAGTACGTGAAGGGAAGACAGGTCCATTACCTCTCCGCAGAGTTCCTTGAGGGACGATCAATGCTCAACAACCTTGTTAATCTCGGTATTTATGACCAGGCTAAGGAGGCTTTTGAGCACTTTGGCATTAATATTACTGATGTGCTTGAGCAGGAGACGGATCCGGCTCTCGGCAACGGAGGCCTCGGAAGACTTGCAGCATGTTTCCTTGATTCTTCCGCAACACTTAACCTCCCGGTAACCGGTTACGGTATCCTTTACCGCTACGGCCTGTTCCGTCAGGCGATCGAGAACGGTTTCCAGAAGGAGTATCCCGATTCATGGATGGAGAGAGGCTATCCTTTCATTGTTGCAAGGTATGACAGAAGAGTTAAGGTGCACTATAACGATATCGATGTATGGGCCGTTCCCTGTGATCTTCCCATCACCGGTTACGGCACAAAGAACATCAACCTTCTGAGACTCTGGAAAGCAGAACCTGCCGAGGAGTTCGACTTCAATCTCTTCAATTCACAGAGATTTGACGATGCCGTCATCCAGCGTAACCGTGTAAACGATATCTGGAGAGTCCTCTATCCTAACGATACATCCTACGACGGTAAGGTGCTCCGTGTCAGACAGCAGTATTTCTTCGTATCTGCTTCAATGCAGGATATCGTCAGGAAGTATAAGGAGAATCACGGCGACGATCTCCGCGATTTTGCCAAGTATAATGTCATCCAGCTCAACGATACACACCCTGTAATCGGAATTCCCGAGCTTATGAGGATCCTCGTTGACGAGAACGGTATCGACTGGGTTGAGGCATGGGAGATCACAAAGGCAACCTTTGCTTATACTAACCATACGATCATGGCGGAAGCTCTCGAGAAGTGGGATATCTCGATATTCAGATTCCTGTTCCCCAGGATCTACGAGATCATCGAAGGCATCAATAACCAGTTCAGAGCTCAGATGTACGAGGCCGGTCTCTATTCAGAGACTATTGACCGCATGAGCATCCTCGCTGACGGCAAGATCCAGATGGCATGTCTTGCTATCTACGGTTCACATTCAGTCAACGGTGTTGCGGCACTTCATACCGATATCCTCAAGAGAGAGACTCTCAAAGAGTGGTATCAGATCTATCCCGAGAAGTTCTCCAACAAGACAAACGGTGTTACGCCCAGAAGATGGCTCAGAGCATGCAACATCGAGCTTTCTGCGCTTCTTACAGATCTTCTCGGAAGTGATAAGTGGGTTACGGATCTCTCACAGCTCAAAAAGCTCGAGAAGTATAAGGATGATGATGAGGTAATGAAGAGATTCCTCGCTGTTAAGAAGACAAAGAAGGAACAGCTTGCCGCACATCTTAAGAATGTATCAGGTGTGGAGATTGACCCTGATTCCGTATTTGATATCCAGGTTAAGCGTCTCCACGAGTATAAGAGACAGCTTCTCAATGCGATCTACGCACTTAACCTCTATGACAGGATCAAAGAGGATCCTTCTCTCGATCTGCCGCCTGTAACGATAATCTTCGGTGCTAAGGCTGCTCCGGGATACTTCCGCGCAAAGGCTATCATCAAGTTCATTAATGAGATTGCCAAGCTGATCGATAACGATCCCGATGTAAAGGGCAGGATCAAGGTCGTATTCGTTGAGAATTATAATGTGTCTAACGGTGAGAAGATCTTCCCTGCAGCTGATGTATCCGAGCAGATATCAACAGCCGGTCTCGAGGCTTCCGGTACAGGTAACATGAAGTTCATGATCAACGGTGCCGTTACGCTTGGTACTATGGACGGAGCTAATGTTGAGATTTGTGAGAGTGTCGGAGAAGACAACATCTACATCTTCGGTTGCCGTGCACAGGATATGGCTGCAACGAAGGCTTATTACAATCCTAAGTGGCAGTACGAGAATATCCCGGGCCTTAAGAAGGCTCTCGACAGGCTCGTTGACGGAACTTTCAACGATGAGGGGACAGGCATGTTCAACGACCTCTTCAACGGCCTTATCTACGGTTCTAACTGGCAACCCGGCGATACATATTATGTGCTCGGTGACTTCGACGATTACCGCAAGACACGTGACCGTCTCTACACTGACTACAAGAATGAGCTTGAATGGGCAAGGAAGTGCTGGGTCAACATCTGCAATTCCGGCAAATTCTCATCTGACCGCACTATTGCAGAATATGCAAAGGATATTTGGGATGTTAAGCCTAAGAAGCTTAAATAATCAGACATCTTAACAAGATAACCGGATAAGGGCTGTCTCAAGAGAGTTGCTTGGGACAGCCCTTATACTGTAAGGACGTGTTGACAAAATATACCGATAAAATCGCGTTTTGTTGTGCAAAAGGATAGGTGCCGTGCGCGAAATTGGGTGATTTCTTACATAAAGGCAACTGTCTGGCTATGTTTTTTTGTATCAATTTACAAGGCTTGCAAACGGGTTATTGATGTATTATGTACTTGTGATTCAAGTGGTTTTGCCATTTGCGTCACTCTCGTAAATATTTGCCCGAGATTTATGTTGTTGTTTAAAGGCTGTTCCGTTCGCGGAACAGTTTTTTTGTGTTTCTTCACGGAATATCTGATGGTGCAGACATCAAACATTAATTCCCGGACTATCCGTCCGGATACCGCTATCTGTTTACTTGAACGATATTTCGATAACTTTATGTATAAAATGCACAAAAAACCTCAATCGCTAAAATAGTTTTTTGTATTTTTAGTTGGTAATTCTGCCTGAATATATTATAATAACCGATATAAATAGCGGATTTATGTCCGTGTGTATTTGATAGGAAGGACTTTTACAAGTGGATCAAGCATATTTATTTAACCGTGGCGAGAATTATATGTCTTATAATTTTCTCGGCGCGCATCCTTTTGAAGATGATAAAGGCAACAAAGGCTATATGTTCAGAGTGTGGGCACCCAAGGCAAGGTCAGTCAGCGTTATGGGCGACTTTAATGACTGGGATCCTATGGCTAACCAGATGTTCAGGCTCGGAGACACAGGTATCTGGGAACAGATAGTATGGGGCGCACAACAATGGGACCGGTATAAGTACAGGGTTATAGGTGCCGATAACAGAGTGTACGAGAAGGGTGATCCCTACGCCAGGCATTTCGAGACGAGACCTAACAATGCCTCGATTATCTACGATCCGAATGATTACATCTGGAATGATGATGAGTATTGTGCGAACAGGACAGATGCCCTGGCGCCCAAGCCGATCAATATCTATGAGATCCATCTCGGTTCATGGAGGAGACATCCGGACGGCAATGTGTTCACATACAGAGAGCTCGCACTGGATCTTGTTGATTACTGCAAGAAGATGAATTACACCCACCTTGAATTGATGCCTATCCTTGAGCATCCTCTTGATGCTTCCTGGGGTTATCAGGTAACAGGCTATTATGCTGTAACGAGCAGATTCGGTACTCCCGCTGACTTCAAGTATATGATAGATGTTCTCCATCAGAACGGTATCGGTATAATACTTGACTGGGTTCCCGCTCATTTCCCTAAGAATCTTGAGGGACTTGTAAGATTTGACGGCACACCGTGCTACGAATATGCAGACCCCAGACTCGGCGAACACAGGGAGTGGGGGACATACGTATTTGATTATTCCAAGAATGAGGTTATATCGTTCCTTATCTCGAATGCCATCTTCTGGCTTGAGGAGTTCCATCTGGACGGTCTCAGAGTGGATGCAGTGTCATCAATGCTTTACAGAGATTACGGAAGACAGCAGTATCTGCCTAATATCAAAGGAGGCAACGAGAATCTTGAGGTAATTGAATTCTTCAGGAAGCTCAACGGCACTATCAGGTATCACTATCCTCATGCTATGATGATAGCTGAAGAGTCCACTGCATGGCCCAAGGTAACTCACAAAGTTGAGGACGGCGGTCTCGGATTCACACATAAGTGGAATATGGGCTGGATGCACGATACACTTGATTATTTCTCTACCGATTCATATGCGAGAGAGTGGCATCATGACGAATTCTGTTTCTCCATGATGTATGCTTTCGCCGAGAATTATGTGCTCAGCCTCTCTCATGATGAGGTGGTTCACGGCAAGTATTCGATGATCGATAAGATGCCGGGAGATATCTGGAGGAAGTTTGCAAATCTGAGATTGCTCTACATCTATCAGATGAGCCATCCCGGTGCAAAGCTCAATTTCATGGGTTCGGAGTTCGGTCAGTTCATCGAGTGGAGATTCTATGAGCAGCTTGAGTGGTTCCTGCTTGATTATGAGTCACACAGGCTCCTTCAGGATTATGTATCGCAGCTCAACAGATTCTATCTGGATCACCCGCAGCTGTGGAGAGACGACCATTCGTGGGCCGGCTTCGAGTGGATAAGTGCAGATGATACGAAGAATAATGTTTTCATCTACAAGAGATCATCCCCTAAGGAGGATGAGAATGATATCTATGTCGCGCTGAACATGGTTCCGCAGCCCCTTGAAGAGTACAAGATCCCGGTATATGAGCTGGGAACATATAAGATAGTTCTCAATACCGATGACATGTCACACGGCGGTTCCGGATATCCTACCGCAACCGATCCCAACGGGTGCGTGGAGGCTGTCGATGAAGAATACAACGGCAAGCCTTATCATATCGTTATCAACCTTCCGCCTCTGGCAGGTATCTACTTCATGAAGGTTGCTGACCCCAAGCCCGCACCTAAGAAATCTGCCGCCAGGGCAATTGCTTCCGGTGCGAAGAAGGGTGCAGATGCGGGCAGGAAGGCTGCCACATCGAAGAAGACTGCAGCAGTGAAGAAGGCAGTCGCCAAGACTAAGAAATAAAACAATAACATATATTTTGGAGGTAACACATTATGGCAAAAGCTGAAGTCGTTGCAATGATACTTGCTGGTGGACAAGGCGCAAGACTCGGAGTACTCACCAAGAAGATCGCCAAGCCGGCTGTTCCTTTTGGAAGCCGTTACAGGATCATAGATTTTCCTTTGTCCAACTGCGTCAACTCGGGTATCGAGATCGTAGGCGTTCTCTCGCAGTACCAGCCGCTGGCTCTTAACACATACGTAGGCAACGGTCATCCCTGGGATCTTGACCGTCAGAATGCGGGAGCATATATTCTTCCGCCTTTCCAGAAGTCCGGTAAGAGCGACTGGTACAAGGGTACTGCAAATGCGATCTATCAGAACAAGGATTTTCTTGATGACTGCAATCCGAAGTATGTAGTCATCCTGTCTGGTGACCATATCTATAAGATGGATTACGGCGCAATGCTGAAGAGCCACATCGAGCGCGGAGCGGATGCTACGGTTGCCGTTTACGAAGTACCGTGGGAGGAAGCCCCCAGATTCGGTATCCTCAACACGAAGGACGATGATTCTATCGTTGAGTTCGAGGAGAAGCCCAAGGAACCTAAGAGCAATCTCGCATCAATGGGTGTCTATGTTTTTACATGGAGTGTTCTGAGAGAAGCCCTCATCAAGGATGAAGCCGATGAGAATTCCAATAACGACTTCGGTAAGAATATCATCCCCATGCTCCTGAATGACGGATGCAAGCTCTTTGCTTACAGGTTTGCAGGATACTGGAAGGACGTCGGAACGATCTCTTCACTGTGGGAGACCAACATGGATATCCTCGACAAGCCTGAAGATATCAATCTCGTTGACCGCTCATGGAGGATATTCTCAAGGAACCCGGTTAAGCCTTCTCAGTACATCGGATCAGAAGGCAAGGTAACGAATTCCGCTCTTACGGACGGATGCCGTATTTATGGCGATGTAATCCATTCCGTTCTGTCCAACTCAGTAGTGGTCGAGAAGGGCGCCGTAGTTAAGGACTGCGTACTGCTTCCCGGAGTTACGGTTAAGGCAGGTGCGCATCTTGAGAGGTGTATCGTTGATTTCGGAACGATAATCGGTGAGAACGTTAAGGCCGGACCTTCCGTATCGGGAGAGGGACCTTATACCAATCACAAGATATGCTCTGAGGGTATCGTAGTATTCGAGCGCGGTCTTAAGATCAAGGCTGATTCGGTAATACCAGGCAACAGTATGATCGATTCGGATATTGAAGTATCTGATGAAGAATCTGTTATCGAGAGCACATTCAGAGTATAAGAGTACAAGGAGGAACAAGATAAATGTTTAATAATGCAATGGGCCTGATCTTGGCCGATAACAAGAAGATCTCTTTAGGAGAGTTGTCCAATCCGCGTGCTCTTTCCGCAGTGCCTTTCGGAGGCAGATACAGGATCATCGACTTTATGCTGTCTGATATGGTCAATTCCGGCATTAAGAATGTCGGTGTCCTGACATATAACAAGTATAAGTCCCTGATGGATCATGTCGGCACCGGTGCCGCATGGTCACTCGACAGGAAGAACGACGGTCTTCACATCCTGCCTCCTTATGTTAACTCGGAGGCGACAGCTGCAAATGTTCAGGGAGACGAGGAACTTACCGGCGTGCTGGATTTCCTGAGACAGTCAAGGACGACATATGTCATCATCTCGGCTGCGAATGTTGTGCTCAATACTACATTTGATGACTTTATCAAGTCTCATGAGCAATCCGGTGCGGATATATCGGTTATGTATAACAGAGACGGCATCAAGTTTGGAAGCCCCTCTTATATCCTTGAACTCGATGATGGCGGATTCGTTAAGGATATGCTCTACAATCCGCCCAAGCCGACGTCCAATAAGTGCTCTCTTGGTATCCTTGTATTGAGAAGGGATCTTCTCATTGATATCATCGCGAGACAGATGTCTCACGGCATGACACACTTCGGTATCCATTCCATCGTCAAGATGTTCGATGAACTCAAAGTTCACGGATTCGAATACGGCGGAACGGCACTGAGGATCAACAATGTTCATTCTTACTTCAAGTCATCGATGAACCTGCTCAATGAGGGTGTCCGTAATGACCTCTTCTGGAGCGGCGAACCGATCTACACAAAGGTTAAGGATGAAGCACCGACTCTCTACTTCGATAATGCGGATGTTAAGAACAGTATTATTTCTGACGGCTGCAGGATCTACGGCAAGATTGAGGAGTCTGTGATTTTCAGAAGCGTAACTGTATCCAAAAATACGACGCTTAAGAACTGTGTGGTAATGCAGGATGTTCATATCTCCGAGAATTGCCACCTCGAGAATGTTATACTTGATAAGAACGCTTTCGTCCGTCCGGGTGTTCGTCTTGTCGGCCACCCTGACTATCCTATCGTTATCGGAAAGGGTGCGGGTATCTGATTATGGAAAAGTCGATTAAAGTATTATTAGTTTCTTCGGAAGTAAGTCCTTTTGTCAAAGTAGGCGGTCTTGCTGACGTTGTCGGAGCGCTTCCCGTTGAACTCAATAAACAGGGAGTAGATGCAAGAGTAATCCTGCCTTTGTATAAGAAGGTCAAGGTAAAGTATGCAGATCAGCTCAAGTTCCTCGGATGGAGGATGGTGCACATGGGGTGGAGATCCCTGTATGCCGGACTTTTCTCTCTCGAGCAGAACGGAACAGTCTTCTACTTTGTGGATAATGAATACTACTTTAATTTCGATCAGATCTATGTTGAGTATGTATTCGATATCGAGCGCTACTGCTTCTTCCAGCGTGCCGTTCTTGATTTCCTCGGCGATTTCATGAACTTCGAACCTAATGTTCTTCACTGCAACGACTGGCAGACGGGTATGATCCCGATGCTCCTTGATGCTCATTACAAGAAGCACGGCTATCATACTAATGTTCAGACCGTATTTACTATTCATAACCTGAAATATCAGGGTGTTCACAGTACAGAAGTCGTTAAGGAGATGCTTGATCTTCCGGATGAATACATCAGAGAGGATTTCTGTATTAAGGACCGTGCCATCAATTTTATGAAGGCAGGTATCGTTTTCTCCAATTCTGTTACGACAGTATCTCCGACATATGCATACGAGATCATGACAGATTACTACGGTGAAGGTCTTAACTGGACTCTTCAGAAATATGCATATAAGGTATCAGGTATCCTTAACGGAATGAACGATCTTGAGTACAATCCTGCTAAGGATGACAAGATCCCGATGAAGTATACTATCAAGAATTATGAGAAGGGCAAGGCTGCATGCAAGAAGTCTCTTCAGGAGCAGCTCGGGCTCGAGGTTAACCCCGGTGCGCCTCTGTGTGCCATGATCTCCAGACTTGTTGATCAGAAGGGTCTTGATCTCCTGCTCTATGTTCTCGAAGAGATCCTCTATGACGGAATGCAGGTCGTTATACTCGGTACAGGTGATCCGTATTATGAGAGAGCACTTGTTGACATCGCTAACAGGAATCCCGGCAAGATGTGTGCCTGCATAGATTTTGACGGTGCGCTTGCACATACGATCTATGCTGCTTCGGATATTTTCCTCATGCCATCCATCTTTGAACCTTGCGGGCTGTCGCAGTTAGTGTCAATGGCATACGGATCAGTACCTATCGTAAGGGAGACAGGCGGTCTTAAGGATACTGTAATTCCTTACAATGAGTATACAGGTGAGGGTAACGGATTCTCGTTTGCTAATATCAATGCACACGAATTCCTGTTTGTCACCAAATATGCAGCTGATCTGTACAGACATCACAAGGATATATGGAATAAGCTTATCGAGGCAGGCATGAAAGGTGATTATTCATGGAAGAAGAGTGCAGCCGAATATGCAGGCCTGTTCTCTCTTATTACAGGTATTCCTTTGAATAAGCCTGAAGAGGCTAAGGAAGAAGAGAAGCCTGTTGCCAAGAAGGCACCTGCGAAGAAGACTGCGGCAAAAGCTGCAGGCACAGCTGCGAAGAAGGGTGCAGAGGCAGGTAGGAAAGCGGCAACCAAAAAGACACCTGCCAAGAAAGCAGCCCCTCAAAAAACAGAGGAGAAGAAGCCTGAATAATGACTTCTGAAGACAAAGAACCGATCATTAGCAATAACGGGGCGCGGGAGCGTGTTTATCACGCCTCGCGCCTGCTTAAGTACAGGCGGCCTTTCGGCGCACAGCCCGAGGGCGGAACCGTCGAACTGTATTTTGAATGTCCTTCAAGTGCAACTGAAGTGACGCTGTGCTATACATACGGGCTGTACAGGTTCTCTTATCACGAAGAACCGATGACCAGGTCCGGCGGCTTATACAAAGTCGAGCTGATGCTCCCGGATGAATCGGGATTATTGTTCTACTGGTTCAGGTTTGTTGATGATGCAGATGCAACTCAGTACTATGTAGCAGAAGGTGACACGAGGTTCGGCGAAGGAAGGCTGAGCGATTGCCCTCCGCATGTTGGTCCTGATGAGGATAAATATCCTTATGCATTCCAGATTACGGTCTATGACAAGGATTTCCGCACTCCGGACAGGATAAAGGGAGCAATGATCTACCAGATATTCCCCGACAGGTTCGCGAGGGATGATCATTTCAGTTATGACAGGATGATCAATTCCAGTGACAGGAGCGAGAGGGTATATCACAAAGACTGGTATGAGGACGTTGACATTTACGGCAAGCCGGAGACAGGTTATCTTGCATGTGATTTCTACGGCGGTTCACTTGACGGGATCACACAGAAGATTGATTATATCAAGTCGCTCGGGATCAATCTGCTTTACCTTAATCCGATATTTGAAGCAAGATCGAGCCATAGGTATGATACAGCGGACTATATGCAGGTTGACCCGATACTGGGAGGGAACGGCGCTTTCGCCGGGCTCGTAAAGGCATGTGATGAGCGCGGGATCAAGATCATCCTTGACGGCGTGTTCAGTCATACGGGAGCGGACAGCAGGTATTTCAACAAGTTTGACAGATATGACGGGACAGGTGCATACAAATCATTTGTGGAAGGCAGTGAAAGCCCTTACCGTTCGTGGTATAACTTCTGGAACACTGAAGACGGCAATCCATGTTATGATTCCTGGTGGGGATTCCCCGATCTGCCAAATGTTAATGAGGACGATCTCTCTTATCGAAAATATATATTCGGAGAGAACGGTGTTGTAAGGACATGGCTCGGCAGGGGCGCCGGCGGCTTCAGACTCGATGTCTCTGATGAATTGCCGGACAGCTTTATCAGGCAGATGAGGAAGACGATCAAGCGCAATACGAACGGCGAGGGGATACTTATCGGCGAGGTGTGGGAAGATGCTTCCTGCAAGTGTTCTTACGGTTCTTACCGCGATTTCATGTTTGGCAATACGCACGATTCGGTCATGGGATATACATTCAGGCATATAGTGCTCGATTTCCTGTGTGGATACATCAGTGCCGAGGTAATGGACTCCAGACTCGAAGGTTTCCGTGAGAGATATCCGGCCGAAGCATATTATTCCATCATGAATCTGGTGTCCTCACACGACGTTCCGAGGATCATGACGATGCTGTCAAAGCCTGAGGATTCCGATTCCAGGGAAGTGCAGAAGGAGATGGCGGTATCATCGTCACAGTATAGCGACTGTGCAAGGCTTGCACGCATAGCATATGCACTGCAGATCGGATATATCGGTGCGTGCTGTCTTTACTATGGCGATGAGGTGCTGATGGAGGGATATAAGGATCCTTTCAACCGGCGTACATATCCGTGGGGGAGACTTACGGGAAGACAGGAGGAGAACCTCAGATATATAAGACGTCTTGCAAGACTCAGAAATGACAACGGCTGTCTGAAGACAGGATATTATAAGACACTGCTGGCAGATGGCGATGTGTTCGCATGCCTCAGATATCTGGTCGACGGGAAGGATTATTTCGGGAAGGAATCCTTTGGAAGCGAGAGGATAGTGCTTCTTATCAACCGTGGGGAGAAGCCGTGCTATCTTGCTGTCGATGACCTTGGCTCCGAATTGATGGTTCAGCAGGTAAGACATGCTTTCGTATCGCTTACCGACAGCTTCTTTGTGCGGGGGATCAACGGCGGCAGGGTCACATGCGGACTGCCTCCAAGATCGTTTGTATTCTGCATTCTGTAGATGAGAACAAATTCTTTATAAAAATATGCTTTTATTGTAAAATCCTTTAAGAGCCTAAAGAACAGGAGTAAGAGTTATGTCTGATTTTAACAACATCCCTCAGCCGGAAGACCTTCACATCAACACGGGTGAGGAGAATATCAAGCAAGAGACAACAATGGATGTTACGGACAAGAAGTGTCCTAACTGCGCCGCTACTATTGAATATGATCCTGATACGCTCAAGATGACATGTCCTTACTGCGGCTACATGAGGGAGATTCCCAGACCCGAGGAAGCCAAGGATATCGAGGAACTTGATTTCGAATCGGCAAAGCTCCGCAAGAGTCTTGACTGGGGAACATCCAAGAAGCAGATCATTTGTAAGAACTGTGCGGCTGAGTCTCTCTACGATGAAGCAGATACCGCGGCGTGTTGTCCTTTCTGCGGATCCACGCAGGTTATGCCTGTTGATAATGATGAGAATGTTATGGCACCTCAGGGGGTTGTTCCTTTCGAGATTTCCAATGAGAACGCCGGCAAGATGTTTGCTAAATGGCTTAAGGGCCGTTTCTTTGCGCCAAACGCGGCTAAAGAGAGCTGCAAGGCTGAGAATTTCCAGGGATTATACCTTCCTTTCTGGACATATGACACAGATACCACTTCTTCGTATGATGTTAAGCTTGGTTTTGATAAGAGGCAGGGCGATAAGACGGTAACTACATGGAAGCATTACCGTGGCGTATACCAGGAATTCATCGATGACCAGATCGTCTATGCAAGTAAGAAGACAAAGAATCAGTATATAAACAGCGTATCCACATATGATTTTACCAAGTTGAAGCCCTATTCTCCGGAATATATTGCAGGATTTGCAGCCGAGAGATATACACTTGGCCTTGATGACGGCTGGGCAGTTGCAAAAGATCTCATTAAGACAAAACTCAGGAATAATCTGACATCTAAGCTCAGAAGAGATTATAATGCAGATCATGTGTCTAATCTCAACATGTCAACGAGTTATGACAATGTAACGTTCAAGTATATTCTCGCACCTATATGGATCGCGAACTATAAGTATTTGGATAAAGAATATTCCTTTGCTGTCAACGGTCAGACCGGTAAGGTGGCAGGAAGTTCACCGATATCTGCAATCAAGGTCATACTTACCATATTGGCTATTATTGCCGTTCTGGTGATCGTCTACTATGTAGCATACAGGTAATAAGCCAAACCAAACTCGCAGAATTCTATGATGGGCTGTCTCAAGACCGGATGAGACAGCCCTGATCATTTTATAAATAACCGTTGTTACTGTGCTCAATGAATGATTAACTATTGTACGGAGTTGCCGGTAATAATTAACATATTGTTCATTTATTAATAAAAAATTCATAAATGAGACAAAAATGTGGATTTTTATGTTGAAAAATGGATGTTTGCCCTGTAAAATAGTAGTAAGTATAAACATAAAATGGGGGGGAACTATGTTTAACAAACTCAAAAAGACGACGGCAATTGTTACTGCCGGAGCTCTGATGGCAGGCACATTTGCTTTCCACGCAAATCTGCTGGGGAATGGAAGTAACGGGATAGTTCTTGCTGCGGAAGCGGAAGAAGGGAAGATTTATGACTCAGTAAGTGCAGTTAATTATTCCACAATTCTCGGACGTGGTGTAGACTTCGGTATTATTTCGAACAGATTCGAACAATATAATCATATGCAGTCGACATTTGCAGTCGGAACATATGCCAATGCCGGTCAGAATAATGATATTGACCTTATTCCTAATGGTTCTACAGCGCAGGTTTTGTTGGGCGGTGTCGATTTGTCTGACGGATATGGTCCTTATGGTATACAGATTGGTTCAACCACTGCAGGTATTGTCAATATTGAATGTACTCCCGGTATTAAGGATACATTTGATCTTGCCAATCTTGAAGCAAGGAATCAAGTAAATATTACTGAGAATGCGGACACCCTAAAGAACATCAATCTTATAATCGGTAATGTATTTGAATCGTCCGAAGTTCTAAGTGCAAAAGCTACAGACTCCCGATACAGCACTGATTATCATGACCATTATTTTGTAAATAATGAAGGCGCACATTCTCTCGATCTTACTGCCCCCGAATTTAAGAACAGAGTCGTGTATATTGATGTTGATAATGATTTGCTTAAAATTATCGGTAATGACGGAAACCGCTTTTCTATCTACAAAGATGAATCAACGGTTGTTGTTTTTAATATAAGTGATGAAGCAGGTACTAATACTGTTGATGGCGGCAAGGATTACGTTCTCCTTAGTAAATATAAGGTTTATACAAGTGACGGATCTGTTCTTGCCGAGACAGACCAGTACTCAGGTAACAGTGAAGATCCTAATGATTCCTGCCGTCGTAATGACAGATTGATATGTCAGAAGGTTATATGGAACATTACTTCATCCAAAAATGTCGCATTAAATAATACTTCAGGTCTTTTTATCATTCCTAACAGCCCTAAGGCTGAGACATGGGGAACCTGTGCAGGTTGGGTTGTTGCAAATAATTTTGCTAACAGAGTTGGAGAGTGGCATTATATTTACCATGGCGGTAGTCAGGATGTTATGAAAGACGGTACCGGTCAAATTCATTTTGCTGCACGTAAGGCATTTACCCATTCTCTGAATGGCGAGAATACCATTGAGGATGAGACGGTGTTTTCTGCTGCCGGTCAGTACAATTTCAAGTGGTATGAGAATGACAGCTCGTTCTCTATAACTGATCCTGATGATTTTGAACCCGTATCCAATACGGCCACAAATAAGTTGCAGTTCCCTACTCTGATGTTCTATACCGATCTTCAGAAGGCAAAGGATGCAGGTGATACCGTGAATCCTGATGATGAGAATGACACTCTGCATTACATTCCTGCCGACGGAGAGAAGACATATTACTATACAGTAAGAGAGGTTGGTGCAGGTGATACCGATGCAAACGGTATCAAGCTGTCAAGAGGCTGGATCAACATCACTCTTACAGTCAAGAATGTAGCAGGCAGACTCCAGTTCTACGTTACGACCGATACACGCCTTGATGACGGTTCACAGTATAAGCTGAATGATAATATCAGAATGTCAGGCGTCGAATTCTCAATGGGTGCTTTCTTCAATATGACAGACACTTCACTTCTGTTGAAGAAGACCGTCAAGGGAGATAACGAAGCAGCCAAGGATGCTGATTACAGATTCTATGTTCAGGATGAACAGGGCAACTATTATGATGCCCAGGGCAATAACAAGGGTGCTGTCAAGACAGCTATCGTTGTCAAGGGCGGTACAAGCGTTGCGGTAAAGAACCTGGCTGACGGCAAGTACTATGTATCCGAGGAGACAGATGATGCTGTAAGAGTAAGAGGTGATTACTCCGTAATACTTCCCTCTGCCAAGTCTGTAACGATAGGTGATACTGCGACTCCTGTTGCAGAGATGGTCAACGAGTACATTAATACATCTCTCAAGGTGACAAAGAAGGTTGAAGGACAGCTCCCCACATACGGAGATTTTGCTAACCTTGATTACAAGTTCTACATTGAGTCAGTAGATAATCCCGGAAGCTATCTTAACCCTGAGGGCAAGCTGGTAGTTAATCCTCCCAAGGCACCTTTGATCAACGTTAAGGCAGGTGCGACTTTTGAGGTTACCCCTGAGGTTGCAGGAACTTACAGGATCGTGGAAGCAGTTAACGAGATCCATCTGCCTCCTTTTGCTGGTGACTATAAGATCACTGCAAGCTACGAGAACCAGACAGTCGATCTCGCAGCCACGCCTGATTCAACAACAACCATAACAAATACATTTAAGGACAACGGTTACACATCACTCAGTATCAAGAAGGTTGTTGACGGTTTTGATGCTACCGGTGTATATATTCAGCCCAGTAAGTTCCTTGTGTATTATCACGACGATTCTCTTGGCAGAGATATCTTTATCGATGAGCAGGGATTAAAACAGAGAGAGAACCAGTGGAACCAGTACAGCCCTTACTGTACCCGTGATAATGCACGTCCGATCTCTGTTGGTGCCGGCCAGACTGTAGAGATCAGGAGAACAACCAATGATGACGGAGCAAACGGTCTTTGGGGTTCCACATATAATCCTAACGGAACAACATACACCATCATAGAAGTTGAATGGCCTCAGAAAGCAGGTAACAATCAGGAGTACGATTATGCCTCAACTGACGGACTGGAACAGAAGGTAACGCTGTTTGATAACGACAGGCCTGCTCAGAGTCAGTATAAGCAGCAGACTGCAGTTGTCACGAACCACTACAGTACCACAAAGGGCGATCTCACGATTACCAAGACAGTAGGCGGCCCCGTAACACAGGCTGAGGTTGATGGTGCTCTTACATTTAAGGTTACTAAAGTCGTAGGCGGAACAACTTACTACTTAACTCAGGAAGGAACCCTTACAACAGAACAGACAACTCTGAAGATTTCAGTAAATGACGGTTGGACATATTCCGACAGTTCAAAGACATGGACAAAGACATGGAATGATATTGAAGCAGGTGATTATACAGTCACAGAGATCAATACGGATATCCATATCGGCGGTAATCCTGAGGCAGAGAAATATATCCTGAGAGATACTTCCAAGACAACTGACAGTAAGACGCTTGCTGCCGGCGATAAAGCAACTCTTGAACTTAAGGACTACTATGCTCTTTCCGAGAGTGATAATGGTGACCTTGTAATCACTAAGACTATTGGCGGAGACGTAACAAAGCAAGAGGCAGAAGAAGGAACTCTGACGTTCATTGTAACAAGAGACAATAACGGAACAACAGAGTATCTGACAGCGGATGGCGAGTTCACGACCACAGTAACGGAGCTTACTCTCACAACAAAGAAGGCAGACGACTCTAATCTGTGGAGCTACGATGCAGAGACCAACACATGGACAGCAACATGGACCGGAATCGAGACAGGCGATGTAAAGGTAACAGAGACTAATACAACGATCTATATTGGCGACTCGGATGTACCTTATACTCTTATCAATTCAGGAGCCGATCAGTCTGTAACATCTGCAGATGGAACAGTTACGAAGGGAGAGGAACTTACACTTGCTCTCACGGATAACTATAAGAAGCCTACCGGTGATCTTACGATTACAAAGACGATCGGCGGACCTGTAACAAAGCAGGAAGCAGAAGAAGGAACTCTGACGTTCACTGTAACAAGAGACAATAACGGAACAACAGAATATCTGACAGCGGATGGCGAGTTCACGACCACAGTAACGGAGCTTACTCTCACAACAAAGAAGGCAGACGACTCTAATCTGTGGAGCTACGATGCAGAGACCAACACATGGACAGCAACATGGACAGGTATCGATGCAGGTGATTACGAAGTAACAGAGACAAATACAACGATCTATATTGGCGACTCGGATGTACCTTATACTCTTATCAGTTCAGGAGACGATAAGTCCGTAACTTCTGCAGACGGAACAGTTACGAAGGGAGAGGAACTTACACTTGCTCTCACGGATAACTATGAGAAGACTACCGGCGATCTTGTAATTACGAAGACAATCGGTGGAGATGTAACAAAGCAGGAAGCAGAAGAAGGAACTCTGACGTTCACTGTAACAAGAGACAATAACGGAACAACAGAATATCTGACAGCGGATGGCGAGTTCACGACCACAGTAACAGAGCTTACTCTCACAACAAAGAAGGGAGACGAGACTAATCTGTGGAGTTACGATGCAGCAACCAACACATGGACAGCAACGTGGACAGGAATCGAGCCTGGCGATGTAAAGGTAACAGAGACTAATACAACGATCTATATTGGCAACTCGGATGTACCTTATACACTTATCAGTTCAGGAGACGATCAGTCCGTAACATCTGCAGAAGGAACAGTTAAGAAGGGAGAGGAACTTGCACTTGCTCTCACGGATAACTATGAGACACCTGTAAGTTCACTGACGATCACAAAGACGATCGGCGGGCCAGTAACAAAGCAGGAAGCAGAAGAAGGAACTCTGACGTTCACTGTAACAAGAGACAATAACGGAACAACAGAATATCTGACAGCGGATGGCGAGTTCACGACCACAGTAACGGAGCTTACTCTCACAA
>Ga0310691_10001236_pt1 | contig 40175 bp, 36 predicted proteins | sample 176DNAGHGlowgp2_FD_203887 | JGI IMG/M metagenome (GOLD analysis project Ga0310691, IMG submission 203887) | Sheep rumen microbial communities from Palmerston North, Manawatu-Wanganui, New Zealand - 1766 DNA GHGlow gp2 (v2) (version 2) | ecosystem: Host-associated > Mammals > Digestive system >... | reverse complement strand
CCTCAAGCTCATCGTCCGTCAGCCCCTGGTCACCACCAACACCCTCGGCAAGGTCGACATCGAAGCGACCGTCGCCGGCGGCGGCGTTTCCGGTCAGGCCGGCGCCATCCGCCACGGCATCGCCCGTGCCCTGCTCGTCGTCGATGAGAGCTACCGTGCTGCCCTCAAGGCCGCCGGCTTCCTCACTCGCGACCCGAGAATGAAAGAGCGTAAAAAGTACGGCCTCAAAGCCGCCCGCCGCGCTCCCCAGTTCAGTAAGCGTTAACCTCGGTTCACCAAGAGATAAATTTCACCGCATTTCAGTACGTCTTTGGACGTTTATTTGCGGGAAAGGCGCTTGTTTTGATGTTGTGAGCTGTCCTGCATCGTGACCTGTTTCGGTGAATAAGGAGCAGGTAGGAAGCAAGTAGGCAGCAAAAATCACAGCATAGAAAACTGAATTTTACAGGAGATGTTGTCCTTTGGGAGAGCATCTCCTGTTTTTTATTCTCGCCATTTTCAAGCCCAATCCTTATATTTTGTTGATGGCCTCCACCAATGCCTCGGTGTCAAGGTGGGTATACACACGTTCGGTGAGTGTCATAGCCCCGGCATGACCCACGATTTTCTTGATCATGGTCTGATCCACATGAGCCTCCGCCAGCATGGAGATGCAGGTGTGCCGGGTGTCGTGCGGCTTATGCTCGAATCCGAGGCTCTCCATAAGCGGCGTCCAGTAGCTGTCATAATAGTTGCGGTACTCAAAGTGCTTGTGATCCGGCGTGTGAATCAGATACTCGCAGTCGGAGCTTTCATACCACGCCTTGTAGTATGGCAGCACCTTATCCGCAATCGGCACCCTGCGAATCCCGTTTTCAGTTTTGCTGGAGACCACATCGAAGTACTGCTCTTCCAGGTTGATATTTTCCTTTTTCAGATCCAGAAACTCGGAGATACGGCAGCCATTATAGATCAGCATCAGGACGATCTGATAATATGGCTGATCGGTGATCTGCCAGAGTCGGTCTATCTCCTCTTTTTCAAATTTGTTGTGGTCACGCTTGTCGGGATTCTTATCCTTATACCGAAGAATGTCCACAAATTCGGAGTAGTCTTTGTTGCAGATATCATTCTTCATGGCAAACTCGTAGAGCTGGTTGAACAGGATTTTCAGTTTCTTCAACGTCGGATAATTCTTCCCACAGGTATCCACCACAAACTGGAGATCGACAAGCCGGATTTCCTTGAACACCTTGTTGTAAAGCGTTCCGCACACACGATATGATGCCTCATATCCATGTATGTTGGATTTGGAGATGGTCGGGTATTTGACCTTTGACCACTGATCGTATACATCCTGGAAGGTTGCCTTCGCTGCTTTCACATCAAAGGGATTCTGATTGTACTCTGCCAGCATTTGCATGGCCTCCGCTTTTGTAGCCGCATAGCCGATCACAGCATACTTTTGTACCTGCTTATCCTTGACCGGATCATATTCCCAGCCAATGGTTTTGCGAATCATATAAGGTTTTCTGCGTTTTCCGGACATTTTTTTGACGCTTCCATATCCGTTGGGTAATTTCAAATACTATCAATCTTCCTTTCGCCCAGGCAAATTATTATATCTGTAAAAGGGCATGCCCATTTACAACCTGTTATTGGTCGCCGTTTTCTTCGGCGGCTTTTTTCTTTTCCTCCAGCATCTGACGGTCCAGCTCGTTGCGGCGCTTGATCCGTTCTATGTCGGACAACACTTCTATTTCTTTGTCTTTGAGAGGTGCATCTGCATAATACGCCAGCTCTCTTTCAAACCAGTGGTCAAAGTATTCCTGGCTTGTAAAATACGTTTCCAGACGCAGCCGCTCAATGGCATATTGTTCGAGAAACAGGCAAAGCGATGAATTAAATTCTGCATTTGGGTCATTTCCGTCGAAGCGGAGTGCGCAAGTCCAATCATCATGATTCGGCGGTCGCCGTACATCAATGTCAAATCGCAATCCGGCCTTCTTATTAATTTCATTCAGCACAAATAGTACATCGGAAAGGGTATCCAAGCGGATCTCCTGTTTCTTATAGCCGATCAGCTCCGCCGGAGAAACATTCAGGATTTTTGCAATACTGTTGATAGTTGCGATGGAGGGCTCAATCTCCCCGCTTTCATATTTCTGAACAGTGCGTAGCGTCTTCTCAAGTTGGCCGGCAAGCTCGGTCTGACTCAGCTTTGCTGCTTTCCGTGCTTCCTTGATACGCTGTCCGATTTCGGCTGGATTGCTGTTCATGTAATCACCTCGCATCCTATAGTAACACATAGTTTTGTGAATTACAAGAGCGTATTGCGAAAAAATAATTCGTATTTACTATTGACAAACCGCTGCGAGCATGGTACAATCCATAATACGAATTTTTAATTCGTATTTCAAATAAAAGGAGGTGATGTGAATGAAACCAGAAAAGCTCTATATTGATCTTCCGCCCTTCACCGGGCGAAATGTTCCCATTACTGAGATCGCCAAGGCAATGCACAAGGACGCTCAGTATGTGCGCATTGGCTTGCAGCAGGGCATTCTCCATTTCGGTTATGCCATAAAGCTGGAAGACTCCAATGAGTACAATTACTACTGCCCGGATCGAAAAGTCTGGGAGGAAATCGGATATTTTCAGCCCGAAGCAGGCTGAGAAAGGAACTGAATAATGAACGCAAAAAAAGAAACGACTGCCCTAAACGCATCCGTTGGCGCAGATGCAGGACAGCCGAATCAAATCCTTTGTGATGATACTTTAGCAGATTCTTTTGAAGAATACAATAGGTATTTTCACCAATTGAATGATCCTTCATACCTGGCAACAGTAACCATGAGGGAATTATATGAAACCGCATACGAGAGCAAGCCGCCGTTAATCGACGGCCTGCTCTATCCGGGAACTTACCTTCTGGCCGGCGCGCCCAAGCTGGGGAAAAGCTTTCTGGTGGCACAGCTTGCCTACCATGTCAGCACAGGAACCCCACTTTGGAATTATCCGGTGCGGAAAGGCACTGTCCTGTATCTGGCGCTGGAGGATGATAACCAGCGCCTGCAAAACCGAATATATCAGATGTTCGACATGGCGATCGCAGATCAGCTGTATTTTGCCACCCACGCACGGCAGCTCGGAAAAGGACTGGACGAGCAGCTGGAGCGTTTTGTCCGGGAACACCCGGATACCAGGCTCATCATCATTGACACACTGCAAAAGATTCGTGAGGTCGGCGGCGAAATGTACAGCTACGCGAGCGATTACGACATCATCACCCGGCTAAAAAACTTTGCCGGCTGCCACGGTCTGTGCCTGATCCTGGTGCATCACACACGCAAGCAGAAAGCGGATGATGTGTTCGATATGATCTCCGGCACAAACGGCCTGCTGGGTGCAGCAGACGGAGCTTTTCTTCTGCAGAAACCGAAACGCACCGCAAACCAAGCCACGTTGGATATCTCCGGCAGAGATCAGCAGGACCAGCGGCTTCACCTGTATCGAAACGAAGAAAAGCTGTGCTGGGAACTGGAGCGCAGTGAAACTGAATTATGGAAGGCTCCGCCGGACGCGATCCTGGAGGCGGTTGCCGCGCTTGTGACCCCCGAAAACCCGGAGTGGTGCGGCAGCCCGACCGAACTGGTCAAGGCGCTTGCTGCCGATATGAAAGCAAACGCACTGACCATGAAACTGAATATCAACACCGGGCGCTTATATCGTGAACACGGCATCCGCTATTGGAGCAGCCGGACGCACGATGGGCGAAAGATCAGCTTGCGGTATGCGCCAGAGGGGGCGTGACGATGTGTGACGGTCGTGACGATGATTTTGACTGCGACTGCGGTATCGAAAACATCGTCACCATCGACACGGATCGTCACGGGTATGGCGGAAAGGCCGCAGGGCCTCACCTTTCAGGAGGAGAATGATCATGCACACTACCAGCAAGCATCGCCTTTGTGATACCACAAACGCAAAGCAGGGGTGTACCCCTGTAACCCCACAAAAAGTAAATAGAAAAGGAGAATGATTTGAGAAACAGAAATGTACATGTACAGCTCTGGCTGAACCCGAAAGAGGCAGAGGCTCTGGCCCGCAACGCAGAGAAATGTTGCCTGTCCCAGTCGGCCTATCTGCGGCACTTGATTACAGGCTTCGTGCCGAATGAGCATCCGCCGCTGGACTACTACGCCATGATGCGTCGGCTCTACGGTCTTACAAATAATCTGAACCAGATCGCCGAGAAAGCCCATGTTCTGAATGTGATCGACGCCCAGCGCTATGACCGTTACGCGAAGATGGCAGAACAGGCGATCCTGGACATTAGCAAGACAGTTATTGAACCACGAAAAATGAATGAGGAGGAATATTTTGAAACAAGCACAACTGGCGAAAATTGAATTAAGCAAACTTAAAGCTTTTGAAAATCATCCCTATAAGGTACAAGATAATACGGAAATGAAAGCGCTCACCGAGAGTATCCGGGAAAACGGGATTCTGACGCCGCTGTTGGTCAGGCCCCTGAACAACGGAAAAGGCGAATACGAGATCGTCTCTGGCCACCGCCGAATGCACGCGGCGAAGAGAGCCGGTCTGAACACCGTGCCCGCCTTTGTCTCAGAACTCAATCGGGCAGACGCTGTGATCACGATGGTAGACAGCAATCTGCACCGGGAGCTTCTGCTGCCCAGCGAGAAGACCTTCGCCTACAAGCTCAAACTGGAGGCGATGAAGCAGCAGGGCAAGCGGACAGATTTAACTTCGCGACAAGATGTCGACAAGTCCAAGAGTGCAGATCAGATCAGCGAAACGGACAGCGGGCGGCAGGTGCAGCGCTACATCCGGCTGACCTTCCTGCTGCCGGAGCTGTTGGCGCTGGTGGATGAGGGGGAAGATCGCTCTGACTCCGGCGGTTTATCTGTCGTATTTATCCGAAGGGCAACAGCGCTGGGTCCATGAGGAAATAAAGCGAAACAACTGTATCCCCTCGGTCAGTCAGGCACACCAACTGAAAAAGGAGTGCCAGGCGGGAACCCTGACACCGGAGGGCGTCGCGGTCATCATGGGAAAGGAGAAGGCCAACCAAAAGGAAAAGTTGAAGATCCCGATGGAGCGTGTCCGCAGATTCTTCCCGGCAAGTTATCGTTCGGAAATATTGTCATGTGATTTTTTATGAGTTATAATATAGAAAAAGCTGAAAAGTGAGCGGTGGAAATGGCAATTGTATTGACAGAGCTCTCCGGTATTGCGCTGGATACAATTCTATATGGGCACATGACACCGCAGATGGCCGCGGCTTATCTGCGTGAAGGTCAGGTCTCTGTCAGGAGTTTTTCGCGCACTCTGACAGAGATGTATCCATATAAAGATATTATCCAGAGGCTTACCGAACTCTATCTGGTCATCGACCCGAACACCAATCTGCGCTCTCTAACGAAAAAACTGCAGAACTGGCTGTCTGACAGAAACCAGCCCAGCGACAGGATGGATTTTTTCCGCATTGCCTTTGCGCTCGGCCTCAGTGAGGCAGAGCTGGACACCCTTCTTGGACTCTGCACAGACTATGGCATACAGTACCGCAACAGCCGCGAACTGGTGCTGACCTGGTTTCTCCGCAACGGGTACGGATATCGGGAGGGCGTGGAATTCTGCTCTTCGCTTCCGGCGCCGAAGGAGGACTGGCTTGTGGCGGGAATGACCCCCCGCATCACCCATGAGCTTCAGATAGAGTTTCAATCCCTTACGACGCTGGCCGATCTGCGCAGCGCCTACCTCGATAATCAGGGCCGATTCGGACAGCTTCACCTGCGCGCTTATTTCTATTTTGAGCGCTTTCTCGACCAGCTGATCCATCCCGCGCCGCTGTTTGGCATGCGGGAAACAGACTATTCCATAGAGGCTGTGATGGAAAACTATCTTTCCATGCACATGCCTTCCGGGCGCAGGCGCCTCAACTACTCTCTGGTGCAAAAGCTTATCAAGCAGAACTGGCCCAACGCCACATCCATTAAAAACATTCGCAGCCACAAAGAAGATGTCCCGCGAAAGCTGCTCCTGCTGCTTTACGTGGTCACGGAAAACGGCGCTTCCGATGCCTATCGGGAGTCGGACGAGGATTATCTCAGCCTCGAGGACCGGGTTCAGGATCACTGGTGGACGCTCAACGCCATGCTCTCCGACTGCAGTATGGCGGCGCTGGACCTGCGCAACGCCTTTGACTGGCTGATTCTCTACGCCATTGCCTGCGAGGGGGACGAGGCAATGAGTGAACGGCTGGAGCAGGTGATCGAGGAGCTTTACGGCACAGGAAATACATAAAAGCGCGCACCGAAATCGCGAAAATGCGATTTCGGTGCGCTTTTTGTTCTGCTTTTTTGTCACGCGCTCCGCCGGAGCGGCGCTGTCTTCAACCCGGTTTTTCGATTTACGGGGTGTTGCCCGCGACGAATATTCTGCCGTCGGCTCTGATACTGACGGTGAAGTCTCCGCCGGCAGCCACTCTGCCTCGTCATACTGCTTGGCGCGTTACGTAAGCGGCGGCACAACCTCAATCCAGATGGCCGGGCGCACGCCGAGGCCGGCGCTGCCGTCGCGATGAACAAGCTCACCGGCATAGTTGATGCTCCCGTTTTCAGCTACATACGCGGCATAGTTTCCGTGGTCCCCCGGAGTACGCAGCCACCAGGCAGAAGTGCTTTCTGTGCCATAGAGCGCACACTGTCGGTCGGTGCCTCCGCGCAAGTAGGAGACCGCTTCAATATCGCTGAGGAGGAAGACTCTGTCCTTGGAATCGCGGCCCGGATCGGTGTTGTATCTGACATTTCGGTCCGCGGTAACGACGGTCGTCTGAATCAACTCCCTCTGGGCCATGTTGAAAGCGTCGGCAATGAACGAGACGTTCAGCCAGGCGCGCAGATTGCTGTCAGGCCAGGTGATGGCGGTGTTTTTGCTGTGAAAGGCTCTGGTATTCACGGGATTCCGGCTAAGAAGAAGCAGACGGTCGTCCTGTCTGTCCAAGACTTGCCATGCGAGGGACTCCTTGCCGTTTTGTACATTGCCGTCCTGCTCAAAGCTGCCGAAGGTGACTGTATCGCCGATCCTGGCTTCCCGCAGCGCCATATAGGTGTCCGGATCGCTGGCCAGCAGGAGGGCATCTGCGCTCTTAGACCGGGCAGACTCTGCAGCGTTGCTTTGGTCAGACGCCTCCGCAGAAGCGGGGGCGTCTTCATTCCATTTTTCGAGCCAGGGCGCATCGCCCGCGACGAGCACCGTACCGTCAGCTCGTATACCGACGGTGAAGTCACCGCCCGCGGCCACCGCTACGATATCCGTCCAGCCGGAGACATCGCACTGGCCGCGGTCGTTGGTGCCAACGGCGACAACCGTACCATCAGCGCGCAGGCCTACGATGTGGACCATGTAATAGGGGTAGGCAATTATTCCGCCGCAGTCGACAGCAATGATATCGTCCCATCTTGCCGCTTCAACGAGATGAAAGCGGGCATCTCCAGAGACGCGCACTGTGCCGTCAGACCGCAGGCCGACCGAACAGTTCAGGCCGGCTGAGATCTGCACGATATCCGTCCAGTTGAAAACGTCGCTGTAATCGTTCTGGTCTCTGTTGCCTTCGGCGATGACAGTCCCGTCAGACCGCAGGCCCAGCGCATGGGTATAGCCGGTATCGATCTGGACAATATCTGTCCACTTGGCGGGGATATTCCCGCGGCCAATGGATTCGGCGATGCCGTCCTCGTTCAGGCCCATCAGGAAGTCGACAGAGGCGGAGATCTGCTTCATATTCGACCAGTCCGCGATATTTTCCGGATGTGCCTGTTCGCCGACGACAGTCACGCTTCCGTCCTTTTTCAGACCGGCAAAGTTGCTTCCCCAGCCGTTGGCCTGTACAAGATCGGTCCATTGTTTGATCTCGGCGATCTCGCTGTCATCCATTTCGTCGCTGGCAATGCGGATCGTGCCGTCCTCCAGGACCATGGCGAGAGTCCTGCTGTCCGCGGAAAGGGAGAGAATACGTTTACCGTTGATCAACGGTGCGACGTCCAGCCTTGGCCGCACGGGGATATCCTCATTAAGTCTGTCGATCCAGGGGGCGTTGCCCGCCGCGATCACAGTCCCGTCCTCTTTCAGGCCAAGGGTAAAGTCTTTGCCCGCGGCAATGCAGGTGATATCGGTCCAGCCGCTCACGTCGCACTGACCGCTGTTGTTGCTGCCGGCTGCGACGACGGTGCCGTCTGCCTTCAGTCCGGCAATATGTTCCGTGCCGAGGGCGATGGAGACGATGCCGTCCCATTCCGCAGCCTCCATCATATTCCGGGCGCCGGACCCGGTTGCCGACAGCGTACCGTCATTGCGCAGGCCGATGGTGGCGCTGCGGTTCGTTGCCAGCTGCTTGATGTCGGTCCACGCTTCCACGCCGTCCAGAACGCCGTTACTGCCGAAACCCGCAACGGCTACAGTCCCGTCGGCGCGAATGCCCAGGGAATAGGAGTTGCCAGCTTCCACGTCTGCGATGTCCGTCCAGTCATGGGGAACACCCGCACGATTTCGCTGGGAACTGATGATAGTCCCGTCCTCCTTCAGGCCGATCAGGAGATCCGCTGTTGCACTGATATCCTTGACATCCGTCCACAGGCCGGTTGAATCTCTGTCCGCAATTGCGATGTCACCGGTAGAGATCACTGTGCCGTCTTTTTTCAGTCCCAGGAAACGGTCGTGGAGGCCTGTGATCTTGACAATATCTTTCCAATAATCAAGATCGGCAAGTTCCTTCTCATCCATGCTGAGACTGGCAACCCGGATGCTTCCGTCGGCGCGGATGATCGCGGCAGTGTCGCTCTCCGCCCAAAGCTCAACGATGCTTCTGTCCATCTCGGGCGCGGATAATTCCTCTGCTGCCGGGATTGGCAAGGGCGTCGGGGTGGGCGTCGGTGTCGGCGTCGGGGTGGGCGTCGGGGTCGGCGTCGGGGTTGGGGTGGGTGTCGGGGGGGGCGTCGGCGTCGGTGTCGGTGTCGGGGTCGGCGTCGGTGTGGGTGTCGGTGTTGGGGTTGGCGTCGGTGTCGGTGTTGGGGTTGGCGTCGGCGTCGGGGTGGGCGTCGGTGTCGGTGTCGGGGTCGGTGTCGGCGTCGGCGTCGGGGTCGGTGTCGGGGTCGGGGTGGGCGTCGGCGTCGGTTCTGTCGTCACTATTGCCGGGACAACGGCCTCTGCCGCGGGTTCCTCTGTCGCTATAACCGCCGCTTCCGTTACCACCGGCGGCACAGGCAGGGTTCTCTTTTTCCCATTGGCGTACAGCAGTGAGGCCAGCACCAGCAGCAGTAAAGCAGCCGCGATCAAGACACGGGGCATCTTACGGGGACTCTTTTCATCAGCCGTTTTATTCTGCCTTACAGGGCTGGGTTCTGCTTTCGGTTCCTGCTCCGGCTTGGATTTGGGTTCCTGCTTTGGCTCCGTCCTTTGTTCCGGGTTTGGTTCCGGCTTCGGTCCGGGTTTCGTTTCTGTTCCGGTGTCGGGCGCGGTATTCGGCATATAAGTCGTGAGAACAGGTGCATCCTCTTCGTCTTCGATCACCGCGCCTGTGGTATAGAGTGCAGCCCAGAGTTCCTTGGCGGACTGGAAGCGCCGCCGTGGCTGGAGCCTCAATCCCTTGAGCAGAGCCTTTTCCTGCGCGGGCGTAATATCCACGCCCAGCTTGCTGGGGAGGATCAGGTTATCTTCCCCGATACGGTCCAGCGCACGGGGCATTACCTGCCCGGTGATGCAGTGGTAAATGGTCGCGCACAGCGCATAGATGTCTGTCCACGGCCCCTGTCCTTTCTGCTGGTACTGCTCGATCGGTGCATAGCCGTGCTTGAGAGAAATGGTGAGGGTATTGTTGCCCTGGGCTGGTTCTCTGGCACATCCGAAGTCCAGCAGCCGGATCTCTCCGTTTTCCAGCATCAGATTATCCGGTGAGATATCCCTGTGGATCAGGTCTTTGTCATGCAGATCCTGGAGGGCGCCGAAAAGAGGTTCGATAATGCGGAACATTTCCTGTGCCGGGATACGCCCGCCACGCTGCTCCATGAGTTCTGCCAACGTGGTTCCGTCTATGTATTCCATGACGATATAGACGGTGTTGTTCTGCTCAAAAAAGTCCCTCACACTGACGATGGTGTGCTGTTTGTCCATCTTGGCCATGGTACGCGCTTCGTTCAGGAACTTTTGCTTTCCGCGTTCAAAGCTGCGCCCGGCAGGCCCGATGAGTGCCGTGACATTCAGGGAGGCGCTGCTGTTTCGTGTGGCGCGGTCGATAGGGTAATATTCCTTAACCGCGACCTTGAGTTCCAGGCGCATGTCAAAGCCGATGTAAGTGATGCCGAAGCCGCCTTCTCCCAGGACTCTGCCCAGCAGATAACGTCCCATGAGGACGGTCCCCGGCGGCAGATGGTGCGGGGAGGGCACGTAATTGCCCGCGGTGAGACCGCAGACGGGGCAGCTTTTACCTTCTTCCGTCGGCGTCATGCAGTATGGGCAAAAATACCGATCCAATCCGTTTCCCTCCTTTCCTGTAGAATGATTTCATGATCCCCCTCCTTTTTCAGCGGAGGATCAGCAGCAGGGCGATAACCACCGCGGCAATTCCCAGCAGCAGCGTCTTGCTGTGATTTTTGAGAAATTCTTTTATATCCGTCTTGTCCGGGGCATCTGCTGCGTTTTCCGCCTCTACGCTCTTCTCCTGCGGCTGAACAGCCGGGGTCGGTTGGGGTTCCGGCTCGGGTTCCGGCAGCGCCCGTTCAAACTCGGCAGCCAGTTGTTCCATCGTCTGAGGGCGTGTGGTCGGCTGCAGGGAGAGGCCCCACATCAGTACCCGCTCCAGTTCCTCGCTGATGGACACGCCGCAGGCGGAGGGTGCTTCGAGCGGATCGGGCTGTCCGTCCAGCACCGCGGTCATTCTCTCGGGCGCTGCAGGCGGGACCTTCCCCGTAATGCAGTAATAAAGCGTTGCGCACAGCGCGTACAAGTCGGTATACGCACCCTGTCCGCGGCTCTGGTATTGCTCGATCGGCGCAAAGCCCGGCTTGAGGATCACCGTCATGGATTTCCCGTCCTCAAGAGAGCGGGCGCAGCCGAAGTCCAGCAGCTTCAGGCTGCCGTCAGCCATCAGCATGATGTTGTCCGGGGCGATGTCGCGGTGCAGGACACCCGCGTCATGCAGGCGGCTCAGATCGCGGAAGAATGGCAGGAATTTCTGCAGGAGAAGCGTCGGCTCAAAGCGCTTCTGCGTTTTCATCATGTCCGCCAGCGTGACGCCGTCGAGATATTCCATCACCATATAAGCGGTGCCGTTTGCATCAAAGTAATCCAGCACATGAACGATGGAGTGGATATTGCGCACAGCATAGAGCATGCTGGCTTCGCTCAGGAAGCTCTGTCTGCCGGACTGAAACAGCTCTTGCAGTTGTGTATCGGGAACGACTGTCAGATCGGGGCGGCGCTGGATCTGGCAGCGGATGGGGAAATATTCCTTGATGGCCGCCACCTTTCCGGAGCGCATCTCCCGCGCGATATAGGTCATGCCGAAGCCGCCCTCGCCCAGGACCTTGCCGAAAAGATAGCTGTGACCGTTGGCGCTGCGCAGAACGCTGCCGATGGGCATCTGATGGTGCTGGGCGCGGATCTGTGTATCCCGGCCGCAGTGGGGGCAGACGTTATCCTCTGCCCTTATATCCGCCATGCAGTGGGGGCAAAAGTTCTCGCCCATTTAGTTCACCCGCTTCTTTGCCAGCACGAAGCTCTGTGCTTCACTGCCGAGCCAGACGATATCGCCCTCCTGCAGTTTGACGGCCTGGTTGGCGGCAAGGCGCTTGCCGGGGGCCAGGAAGGTACCGTGGCTGGAACTGAGGTCCATCACATAGACCGTGCCTTTGTCGATCCAAACCGAGCAGTGCTTGCTGCTGACGCCTGCGGTGTCGGGCGGAAGTACGATACCGCACTCCTGGGGATTGCGGCCTATGGTGACGGGATTGCCGGAAGGGACGGAGAAACGCTTGCCCTCCAGTGCGCCGGAGACACCCTGGATGCGGTATCCGTAGTCATCGGAGCGCGGCGCGCTCTTCTGCGCGGGCGCAGGCTTCGGCGCTGGGGCGGTTGCCGGCATGGGCGCCGCGTTCGGTTTCTTCCTGCCGCGCAGCAGCAGCGCGATCACAGCCACGACCACTGCGGCGATCAGCGCGTAAGCCCAGACAGGCAGTCCGGGAGCGGGAGCGGGGGCCGGGGTCGGCTCAACCGTCGGCGCGGGAGTGGGCTTGGCGGTCGGTGCCGGAGTGGGCTTGGCAGTCGGGGCGGGAGTGGGTTTGGGTGTCTCAACCGGGTAAGTCGTGAGTGTGTACTTGATATTGTTGCGATCCAGGGCGGGCTTTACGATATCCATGCCCACGGCATAATATACGGCCGTGCTGCCGCCGGTTCTAAGCTCTGTCGTAATGCCGATGGCCGCGCCGTTAGCGTCCAGCACCAGCGGGCCGCCTGAGTTGCCGGAATGGAAAACGGCATCCGTCTGGATCATGGGTCTGCCGGAGCCGGACTCCGTGCCCAGGCGGCTGACATTGCCCTTGTTGATCGTAGCATCTTTTTCGCCCCATCGCTCCACCAGCGCGCTGGTGTCCGCGATGGCAGGATATCCCACACTAAAGCAGTCCTGACCGACCATGTCCTGATTGGGCAGCGCAATCGGCAGGGCGCCGCGCAGGGAAGTCGGCTCGGCAAGACGGAGGATAGCAAAATCATTCACCGCATCCGCCTCTACCAGATAGGCTTCGGAGTAACTGTCCTGCGAGAAGAAGATATTGATATTTATGTTGATATAGGCTTTGTTCGCGTTGTTTGCAAGGCTGTTCCAAACCTGGCGGACCGAATTGGTATCATAGCCATGGCTTTCCATCAGCTTTATCCAGTCATTATAATCGACTTCGATCTGCTTGCCGCCGCCGAGTTCCGTAAACAGAGAAATAACATGATGATTGGTGATTGCGAATTGAGGATTTTTCCCGTTCTCGCCGACGAAGAAGCAGGTGCCCATCCCGATGGAAGGGAATTCTCTGCCGTTGATGTACTGGATGACCACCACGCGTGCGACGCTATGGCGCAGATCGGCTGGCTTCGCTTCGGCGGAGGCCGTGATCTGGAGACTCAGAAGAAGGCACAGGATCAGTATAACAGAAAACAGTCTGCGTTTCATCATTTTTTCATCCTTTCTTTTCATGATCGTACCAAACCGCAATTGCGGAGTTGTTGTCGTGATCGGGCGGGACCCGCTGCTCCAGCAGCGCCCGCATACGGGAAATCCAGTCGCCGGGGTCGGAAGCTTTGCGCAGGGCAGCCTCCATCTCCTCCTCATAGACATATTCCCAGAAGCCGTCGGAGCAAAGCAGAAAGGCGTTCCGTCCCGCCGCCGGGCTGATCAGTCCGCCGTCCGCGCCGGGGCTGTTCTCCTGTCCCAGCGCGCGGAAGATGCGGCTGCGGTCCTCGTGAAAGCGGATCTCGCTGGGGGTGATCTGCCCCATGAGTACGGCGATCTGAGAAGCGCTGTGATCTCTGGTCTGCCAGAGAAGTCCGTTCGGACCGAAATGGTAAAGACGGGAGTCTCCCGCAAAGGCATAGGCGATACGCGCCGGAGATACGGAGAGCGCCACCAGGGTGGTCTTCATCCGGCAGGCAGGCGTCTGCATGGAAAGGATCTGTGCGTTGGCGGTCTGTGCCAGACGCTGCAGCTCATCCGGCGTCGCGTCCGGCTGCCAGAGTTCGTCAAAGACCCGGATCGCGGTCTGTGAAGCCTTGTCTCCGCCGCCGTGACCACCCAGCCCGTCTGCCAGTACCGCGCACAGTCCGTGTTCTCCGGCGTCGTGTACCAGGATGCTGTCCTCGTTATGCGCTCTGCCGCCGGTATCGGAATAGCTTGCGTATTGAATCAATCGCATGCGCTCCTTTCTTCCTTATTCATATGCCAGAATAATGGCTGTATAATTGTCTTGATTGGAATAGGCTTTCTCTTCAATAGCACTGCGCAGTTCTTCTGCCGCGTTATCCAGCGGGCCGGAGATTGCCGCCTTGATTTCCACCGGGCTTAAAGCGTTGTACACGCCGTCGCTCATCAAAATCAGTTTGTCACCCCGCAGAAGCTGCAGCGGCGCGGCAGGCATGTCATAGGCCTCGATCTGCCCCATGCCCAGAAAGCTCACCAGGCCGTGGCCCTTGGGATCGGAAAGTGCGTCTCCGACACTCAGGCTGCCGTTGATGGCATCCAGTGCCAGCTCGTTTTCATAGGTGTGTTCCCGGTTGAGCTGGATCAGTTCCCCGCCGCGCAGCAGGCAGACCCGGCTGTCACCGATGCTGAGGAACTGGAAGAAGCCGCCGCGCACATAGCCCAGCATCAGGGTCGAACCGCTCACGCGGTAGGAGGCGGGACCGAGCAGGTCGTTTACGCTGCGGTTTGCCTCCGCCGCTAGGCGCAGCAGCAGTTCCTTGGGGGAGCGGGCGTCCTGACAGTTCAGGAAATGGCCCAGCACCGCTTCCGCTGCCGTCGCGCTTACAGTGCCGCCGTCCTTCAGACCGCCCATGCCGTCAGCTACGACCGCCACGAAGCCAAGGGTATCCACCAGCTCACAGTCAGAAACGCCGAAAGAGTCCTGCTGTTCGGAGCGGCTGCCCTGCTCGTGGAGCTTGGCCACCGACAGCTTTGGCGCCGGCGCAGCCGCGTTCACGGCCCCGGTCATCGGGATATTCGCGCTCCCGGCCTGCGAAGGCCTGCGTCTTTTGCGGCTGCACAGCAGGATCACTGCGGCCAGCACCAGCAGCACCACCGCGGCCAGCGCCGGCCAGATCCATACCGGGATCCCGCTGGTGGCCGAGACAGGCGGCGTCGGGGGCGGCGTAAAGGTACTCGGTGTCGGAGTCGGTGTCGGAGTCGGACCCGCGGTCGTAGCCAAGCTCTCCTGAGCTGTTTCGATCAGCGTTTCGCTCAACAGCAAAAGGAAATCAAGCATTCCTGATCCCCTCGTCCTCCCAGCTGAACGCGTCACAGCACAGCGAACGGAACAGCAGCTTCGTCATACCGACAGTAATGATGTCGTAGTCCTTCAGCTCCGTAGTCCCGCCAATGACCGGCAGATTGTTGACCAGCAGCACGTTCTTGCCAAGTTCATGCGCAATATAAAAGCGGCGGGTCTGGGGTACGTATGTGATGTTCGCGTCCTTCTCGGCAGAGATGGTGGAGTCGCCGCGGATGATAATGTCGCCGCGTTCACGGCCAATGTAGTTATAACCGGTGTGAATCCTGAAATCCGTTCCTTTCAAGGCGCCGGACAGTGCGATCAGCCAGCCGGTTACCGGCGCGGTAGGACCGGCGGAAGAGGTATCGACAAACTGTGTCACGCTCATGCGCTCGTTATGGCCGCCGGCAGGCGCATGCGGGTCCATGGTGGGGATGAAGCTGTCGTTTCCGCCCTTGGGCACCCCCATCGGGTCAATTGTCGGAGTGAAGCTCCCCTGGCCGGGTTCCTGTGTCTGACCGGAGCCGCGGCCGGACTGGGCATCGGAGAACGGGTCGATGGTCGGGGAAAAGCTTCCGGAGTTGCAGTAGGGGCAGCTTTGATATTTGTTTGCGTCGTAATAATGTCCCTGGGGACAGCTGACAATTTTCTGTCGGATCTCTGCCATGATAATTCCTCCTGTCTGGTTTTTTCCGAGTCTCTGCCGGGCCGATGTCCCGCCCGGTCTTCCATACGAGTGCATCATAGCACAGCCTGTTTTCATCCAGTCCAACTGTTTTCCCGGGCAAATATCGCTGTCGCGGGACGTGTATTTTTACAAACGGCAAAGGCTTGAAGCCCCTTTTCGCGGATTCTGCTCCGATGATATTGACAGGGAAAAATCTCATTATTCGTTTGTCTGTTCGATATCGTCTGATTTTGCCTGTGAGGCAGGATCTGAAGGCTTTCGAACGAAAACGCCAGGGGTGAAGTATTTCCCCTGGCGTCGCTTTAAATATCAGATTTCTTTCATCGTGCTTTCCGTCAGCACATCCATCATGATCTTTGCGCCGAGCTTGAAGGCATAGCAAAAGGTTTCACAGTCGGTCAAAACATTGACTTCCCGCTGGGCAGTTATGTAGGCTTCAAACTGCTCCTTTTGCTTTTCTGTAAGGGTACCGATCAAAGCGTCTCCGGCTTTCACAGCTTCATTCAGAGCCTTGGCGTATTGGCTGCCCTTTTTGAAGCTGCGCTCGCTGGGATGAATGCCTCCTAGGTAAAGATCTTCAAGAACTTGCATCTCGGCACCCCCTCAGCAATAGATAAGCTCGTTCAGCATGATCTCTTCGGCACGATTCTTTATACTGTTCATGCGCTGTACCCAGCGCATTTGATTCTGCGCCTTGACTTGTTCAGTCACGCCCTCGCGCGCTGCCATCTGCTCCATCAGCCGAATCATCCGTTCCTCTGCCTGGGCATTGATGTCCGCAAGGTAGCTGTTCAGTCTGCCAGCGGTCAGCAACTCCAAATACAAGGCTTTGCGCTCCTGCTTGATAAATCTCAGGTGCCGCTGCCCCCAAATGCCGATGGGCGTTTCCTCTTCGGCAGGTACAGCCAGACAGGGAATATAATAGTCGCCCTTCAGCTCGTACCACAGACCATTATTCTTATCAAAAATGTACTGCTCCATTTTCATATCCTTTCTGCTTTCGCTTCAAGATTTGCTGCGCCTGTTGTCGTCCGTGGCCCTGGGCTGCCATGGGCAAGGAGCAGGTAGGCAGCAAGCCTTGAATGATTTAGCTCTGTTGAAATTTGACTTTTTGAAAGGATTTCGGCTTGAAAACGGGATATTTGGCGGAGAACAGGACGGAAAACACAAAAATCAATCCAATCCCCGCTTTTTATTTTGGAAGCGTTTTCAGTTCAGCAAGCGTTAATCGAAAATGTACAACAGACGTTCCTTTGGGAGCGTCTGTTTTTTATACGGCGGGCGGTCATGCCCGCCGCTTTCGAAGCTAAAAACGTGCCCCCGGCACGTTTTCTTAACGCTTCGACAGTTCTGCAAGCGTTAATTTGTCAAAACAAGGCTGCAAAGTCATGTGCCTCCGCAAACGGCGGCACATCGACCGGCAGCCTTCTTTTTCCTCTCCCCACAAACGCAAGCCGTTTGCGGGGCCCCAGTGTATTTACGGACAGTTCTTCAGAGCTGTCCGTTTTTTGCACAAGAAAAACGGTTCTCCGCCCGGGAAGGCAGGGAGCCGTTTTATCATTTTGATTTTACTCCACCCAGAAAACGCGGCCGGGTTTGCGCGGTACGGGTTTCGGCTCGTCGCCTTCGGGGAAGCCCACGATGCAGTGGCCGATGCCCTCCCAATCGCCCTCGATGCCGAGCTCATGCAGGATCTCCTTGCCCTCCTCGGAGTCAAACTCTTCCCGGGCGCGGTTGATCCAGCAGCTTCCGAGACCCAGCGCGTGCGTGGCCAGCATCATGTTTCCCATGGTGAGGCTGCCGTCATAAACGTGATTGGGGTTCGATTTGTCCGCCAGGACCAGCAGAACGGCGGGCGCGCCGTAGAAGGGATCGAAGCCCTCTTGCCAGCCGCCGATCAGGCGGTTCATCTCCATGAGTCGGTCGCGGAGCTTCTTGTCCGTAATGGCGACGATGATGGACGACTGCATCCCGTGGCCGCTCGCGGCATAGAGCCCTGCTTCAATGATCTGTTCCAGGGTTTCACGGTCCGGCAACTCCGGTTTGAATTTGCGGACACTGCGACGGGTCAGGATATCGTCAAGTGTGGTGTTCATATTTTGCGCTCCTTTCGCTTTTACGCCATGAGTATAGCATTGCGAAAACGGGCGCGTCAATGCTTATCGTCCACTCTGATGCTGACCTCTCCGGAGTTGAGCCTTGTCGTGCTGCCGTCGGGAAGGCGGACAAGCAGGGCATAATCTCCATCAAGGTCGAGAACCTCGGCGGGCACGGGATCTCTGCCGGGGGCGAGGATATTGATCGCCTTATCCAGCACCAGGGAGCGGCTCTTGTACGCCTCAAACACACGGGGTGCTCTCGGGTTTTCGGTGTACTCTGCCAGCCTGTCGAGGATGCCCGCCGCGAGGCGGCAGCGCAGCTCCGGGATACTGTCGGCATCAAAGGCCGCACCAGCGATCCCCCGGATCTCTTTGGGAAAGTCCCCCGCCGGGACATGGGTGTTCACACCGAGGCCGATAATGACATAGTGCATCATGCCGTTTTCACAGTCCACGCTGGCTTCCGTCAAGATGCCGCAGACCTTGCGGCCGTCGACGAAAATGTCGTTCACCCACTTGATCTGTGCGGTTCTGCCGGAAAGCTCCTCGATCGTCTCGGCCACTGCGACGGCGGCGCAGGCGGTCAGGCGCGTGGCCTCCACAGCACTCACGTTCGGGCGCAGCAGGAGGCTCAGGTACAGTCCCGAGTCCGCCGGGGAATAGAAACTGCGGCCCATGCGGCCGCGGCCTGCGGTCTGCTCCCCCGCGATCAGCGCAAGACCGGCGGGGGCCCCTTCGGCGGCGAGGGTCTTGAGCACGGTGTTGGTTGAAGTGATGGTCTTGTATACCTGCAGCTTCAGTTCCTGATGCTTCAGATGGCGGCGAATGCCCTCTTCGCTGAGAACATCGCTTTCTGAGAGAAGGCGGTAGCCGCGGTTGGAAACCGACTCAATGGTATAGCCGGCATCCCGAAGCTGTCCGATGGCCTTCCAGACCGCCGTACGGCTGACCGACAGGCGGCGTGCCAGTTCCTCGCCGGAGATGTAAGCGTCTGCGTTCTGCCACAGAAGCGAGAGCAGTTTCTCCTTCGTCATGCCGCCTTCACCTCACGGTTCAATATCGGGTACAGCCGCCCGGTCAGCACACTTGCCAGCGCGATCTTCACGGCGTCCGGCAGCAGGTACGGGAACACGCACCAGCCCAGCGCCGTGCCGAGACCGATGGGTCCGGTTTTGCGGGCATAGACGACCATGAACCAGGCCGTGCCGAAGGCGTAGCACACCAGAATGCCGATCACCATGGAAGCGATCAGCACGGGCAGGCCGCGGCCGAACTTCTCCACGGCCAGACCCACGATCAGTGCCGTGAACAGGAAGCCCACGATATAGCCGCCCGTGGTACCCAGCAGCGCGCCGATGCCGCCCTTGAAGCCGGAGAAGACAGGGGCGCCCACCGCGCCGAGCACGATGTAGCAGGCGACAGTCCACATGCCGCGCTTGAGGCCGAACAGAGCCGTGACGAGGCAGACGGCAAAAGTCTGCATGGTGAAGGGAATGGTCATGGGCACCGAAATCCAAGAGCAAACAGCAATCAGGGCCACGCCCATGGCGATGGTGGCGATGTCGCGGGTAGTAAGAGAATTTTTCATAGCTTCCTCCGAATCCTTTTATAGCGGGATCATAGCACATGGGTGGTCAATTGTCAACCGTGCACGCTATTTTAGGTTAACGTTCTGCGCAATAGAGTTTGCCCTGCGCTTTATGGCTTGCCATGTCCGGCGGGATTTGGTACAATCGGCCCAGGAAAAGCAACGGGGGAACTGGACTATGCGTTTTCAAGCCATATTCAAATATCGGAAAAACATGATGGCCGCCGCGATCTTGATGATCCTGATGTACCACACCAAGGGGGCCTGGCCCGAGATTGCGCTGAAGAAGGCCGCCGGGTACTTTTACGGGGGCGTGGACCTGTTTTTCTTCGCCTCGGGCATCGGCTGCTTTTTCTCCTGGTTCAGGGATGAAAACGCCGTCGCTTTTCTCAGGAGAAGGGCTGCGCGCATCCTGCCGGTCTACATTCCCTTCGCGCTCTGCTGGATCGCGGTAGAGGCGCTGGGTGATGGCATCGGTTTTTCTGCGGCGCTTGCCAGTCTTTTCGGGGTGCATGGCTTTCTGGACATTGCGCCGAGCTTCAACTGGTATGTTTCCGGTATGTGGCTGAGCTATCTGCTCACGCCGTTTCTCGCTCCGCTGGCCAAGCGCTGTGACAGCAGGGTAAAGGCCGTGGGCGCCGTGTTGGCACTGCTGGTCTTCTCCTTTGCCTTCTGGGGCGACACCCAACTCATCATCATCCTGACACGTCTGCCGATCTTTTTTGTTGGCATGCTCTTTGCCGCCGAAAGTCAGCGGCGCGAGGCGCTTTCCAGGGCGGAGCTTGCGCTGCTCTTTGTGCTCATCCCTGTCGGCGCCGCGTTTTTATGGGAGAGCCCGAAGTTTTTCGCCGACCTTGTTTGGAGCCGCGGCCTTGCCTGGTATCCGATGCTGCTGATCACGCCGGGGCTGTGCGTCACCGTCGCCGCGGTGTCCGAGGGGCTCTCGCGTTTTGCCGCGGGCAGGGCAGTCAATAAAGCTCTCGAGTTTCTCGGCGGCATCACGTTTGAGATCTACCTCGTCCACTTCTGGGCGCTGGAAAAGCCGCTGCCGCTGTTTCTCGGGCTGACAGTGCTGTACACCGCCGCACTCAAGAGCGTGTCGCTGCTGATCCGAAAGGTCTTAACGAAACGGAACATCGCGTAAATTTTCAGGGCCGATCCCGCGGGATCGGCCCTGTGATTATTTCACTCTCTCGTAGGTCAAAAGCTGAAATCGGACCCCGTTTTCCTCCTGCCACTCCCCTTCTTCCCGGATGCGGAAATCCGGGGAGGTGTCCAGGTTTTCAAAGAAGCTGTCGGAGGCAGGGGCAAGGTCAATCTTCGTTACGTGCACCAGATCCATATAGGGCAGAAACTGCCGATAGACGGACGCACCGCCGATGACCAGCGTGCGGGGATATTTTGCCGCAAGGGCCAGCGCTTCGTCCGTCGAGTGTGCGACCTCCGCGCCCTCGATCCCGATGTTCTGGCGGGTGACGACAATGTTGTTCCGCCCCTTGAGGGGTCTGCCGCCCGGGAAGTCTGCCAGTGTCCTGCGCCCGACAATGACGGCGGCGTCCTTTGTCAGCTCCCGAAAGTGGGCGCGGTCTGCCTTCAGGACCACCTGCTGGGTGCCCTCGCTGCCGATGCCCCAGTCGGAAAAGACGGCGACGATCGCTTCCATGCAGCGTCCTCCTTACAGTGCCACCGGGATCTTCCCGGCAAAGTCGGAGTATTCGTAGCCCTCCATTTGGAAGCTGTCTCGGGTGAACTTGTAGAAATCGTCCACCGCGGGATCGACAACGAACTTCGGCGCGGGCTTGGGCTCGTGCTGTATGATCTCCCTGACCGCATCCACATGGCGGTCATAGATGTGGGCGTCGGCGATGACATGGACAAACTCGCCCGGTTCAAGGCCGGAGACCTGGGCCATCATCAGCGTCAGCACCGCGTACTGCACCACGTTCCAGTTGTTGGCGGTCAACATGTCCTGGCTGCGCTGGTTCAAAATGGCGTTGAGCTTACTGCCTGTGACGTTGAAGGTCATGGAGTAGGCGCAGGGGTAGAGGGCCATTTCGGACAGGTCCGCGAAGTTATAGATATTGGTCATGATGCGGCGCGAGGCGGGGTTGTGCTTTAAGTCCCACAGCACCTTGTCCACCTGGTCCATGTCCCCCTCGGGGTAGTGGTGCTTGACGCCGAGCTGGTAGCCGTAGGCCTTGCCGATGGAGCCGTTTTCGTCGGCCCAGGCGTCCCACACGCGGGTACGCAGCTCTTTGACATTGTTGCTCTTGGCCTGCCAGATCCACAGAAGCTCATCAATGGCGGACTTCCAGTAGATGCGGCGGACGGTGAGGATGGGGAATTCCTCTGCCAGATTGTAGCGGTTTACGATGCAGAATTTCTTGATGGTGTGGGCGGGCGTGCCGTCATCCCAGCGGGTGCGGACAGGGCGATCCGTGTCCCAGATGCCGTTTTCCAGAATATCCTTGCAGTTTTGAATGAAAAGCTCGTCTGCTCTGCTCATATCATTACCTCTTTGTCAATGGATACCTCAGTCAATTTTGAGGCAGACCTCGATCTCACGGTCGAGGTGCTTGATAAACTCCCGCGCGTCGTCCAGGGAGCCGACGATGCTGGCGTAGTGGGTAGGCACGACCGTGTGCGGGCGCAGGGTGTTGACAAAATCCGCCGCCTCGCGGGCATTCATGGTGTACGTGCCGCCGATGGGGACCAGGGCGATGTCGCACTGCACAGCCTCACCCTCGGGGATACGGTCGGTGTCGCCGGCGACATAGATCTGATGCGGGCCGATCTCCAGCACGTAGCCGAGCCAGCCCTTTTCCTTCGGATGGTTGGGTTTGTTGGTGTTGTAGGCGGGCACGCCCTCGATCTCGATGCCCAGGATGCCGAGGTTTTCCTCCGCCTCCATCGTGCGAAGATACGCGGGGGCGATACCGGCGTCCAGCGCTTCCTGCTTCATGGACAGCGGGCAGACATAGATGGTGTCAGCCTTGGCCGCCTTTCGGAAATCCTCGGGCGAGAAGTGGTCAAAGTGCGGGTGGGTAAAGAGGATGAGGTCGGCATCATGCCGCTCCTCTTTGAGACGGAAGGGGTCAATGTAGGCGATGACTTTGTCGTCGATGCGGATGCTGCTGTGTTCGTTGATGGTGATATTGTCGAGCATGTGTTAAACCTCCCCCGCTTCTTTTTTTATGCGATCTTTCCAGCATTTGTGACACATGGCCACATAGCGGTCGTTGCCGCCGAGCAATACCTGGCTGCCCTCGGTGACGATATGGCCCTGCTCGTCGATGCGGGCGTTGACGGTGGCCTTTCTGCCGCAGGCGCATACGGTTTTGATCTCGGTCAGAGAATCGGCAAGTTCCATGAGGCGCTGGGCGCCGGGGAAGAAGTGGGTCAGGAAGTCGGTTCTGAGGCCGAAGCACAATACCGGCAGGTCCTCTTCGTCCACCAGCGTGCGCAGACCGTCGATCTGGTCCGGCGTGAAAAACTGGGCCTCATCGGCGATAATGACGTCGTGCCTTCCCGCCGCATGATAGGCTTCCATGATATCGTCCTCCGGCGAGATGACCTGGGCAGTCTCTCTGAGGCCGATACGGCTTTGGATCACGTCCACCCCGTCGCGGGTGTCGGTGCCGGGCTTGATGAGCCAGACCGTCATGCCCAGCTCCTCATAGTTGAATTTGGTGATAAGCGCCTGGGCGGATTTGGAGGAGCCCATGGCGCCGTATTTAAAATAAAGCTTAGCCATTTTCATGTTTTCCTTCCAGGTGTGCCCGCACGCGCTCCATCAACAGCTCCAGCGCCACCTTGTTATGGCCGCCCTCGGGGACGATGATGTCGGCGTTGCGTTTGCTGGGCTCGACATATTTTTCGTGCATGGGCTTGACGGTGTTCAGGTACTGGTTGACCACGCTCTCGAGACTTCTGCCGCGGTCGCGCACGTCGCGCACGATGCGGCGCAGGATGCGCACGTCGGCGTCGGCATCGACGAAGACCTTGATATCCATCAGGTCGCACAGCTCCTTGTTCTCGAAGATCAGGATGCCCTCGACGATGACCACCCGCGCGGGCTTGACCGTGACCGTCTTCTCCGAGCGGTCATGGATGGAGTAGTCGTAGACCGGGCAGACGACCTGGCGGCCCTTCTTGAGCGCGCGCACGGCCTCGATGAGCTGGTCGGTGTCAAAGGCGTCGGGCTGGTCGTAGTTGAGCTTGGCTCGTTCCTCGTAAGGCATGTTGTGGTGGGCTTTGTAATAGTTGTCGTGATAGATGACGGAGACCTCATGTCCGAAGCGCTGCATGAGCTTGCGGGTAATGGTGGTTTTGCCGCTGCCGGTGCCGCCGGCGATGCCGATAACCATGACCTTATCCATAACTGGAATCCCCCTGTATCTTTTTTCTCTCTCATATTACCATAAGCTGTGCCGGGTTTCAAGGCAACGATTCTTCTTGCGGCAATGATTGACGGGACGTGAAGATCGTGTTATAATTCACTTTAATTTTGAAACCAAAGGAGAGTGTATATCCTTTATGGATGACGGCAGTCGATTGCCACTGATATCTGCGGTGCTGCTGCTTTTTGTCGCGGTGTTTTTCGCCGTGGCAGAGACGGCGTTTGCCTCGACCACCCGCGCCCGTATGCGCGTGGCGGAGGAGCGGGGCGACATGCGGGCCAGGGAAGCCTTGTACGTGCTGGACAACTTTGACCTTGCCATCAGCGCCATTCTGATTGGGACCAATATCGTGCACATTTCCATCGCCGCCCTGGTCACCCTTGCGGTCACGCGCCGCTGGGGTCTTAGTGCGGTGTCGGTCAGCACGCTCATCACCACAGCTGTGGTGTTTTATTTCGGTGAGATGCTCCCCAAGAGCATCGCCAAAAAATACAGCGGCAAACTGGCCCTCGCCACCGCTACGCCGCTCGTGTTTTTCATGAAACTCTTCCGGCCCGCCTCCCGGTTCCTGACCGCCATCGGCCAGGCGGCGGCGCGGCTCACTCCCGGCGATGCGGAGAAATCTGTCACCGAGGATGAGCTCTATGACATCATCGAGGACATGACCGAAGAGGGCAGCCTTGACGAGGAGCAGGGCGACCTCATTTCCTCCGCCCTGCAGTTCGGCGACGTGACGGTGGAAAACGTGCTCACGCCGCGCGTGGACCTCGTGGCGCTGGACATGCACAGCAGCCACGAGCAGATCCTGGACTGCATCAAGGCCTGCACTCACTCGCGCCTGCCCGTCTACGAGGGCAGCATCGACAACATTGTGGGCATTCTGCAGATCCGCAAATACATCAAGGCCTATCTGCGCGAGGGCGAAACGCTGGACATTCAGCCGCTGCTGGATGACGTGTTCTTTGTCCACCAGTCCACCAAGATTGACGAGCTGCTGCCCGTCATGTCCAAGCGCAAGCACAACCTTGCGGTCGTCACCGACAACTACGGCGGCACTCTCGGCATCGTGACGGTGGAGGACATTGTCGAGGAGCTGGTGGGTGAGATCTGGGACGAAGAAGACGTGGTAGAGGAGCCCATCGTCGAGATCTCCGAGGGTGTTTTTGAGGTGGACGCGGACGAATCCGTCAGCGACGTTTTCGAGCGTCTGGGCTACGAGGACCCCGAAGAGAACGAGGAACTTATCAACACCCTCATGGGCGAATGGGCCTATGAGCAGTTTACCGCCATCCCCCAGCCGGGGGACGCCTTTACCTATCACCGTGTCTCCGTGACCGTGATCGGCATGGAGCACAACCGCATCTTAAAGCTGCGCGTGACGCTCCTTCCCGAGGACGAGGGGGGTGAAACGGCATGAGCATTTCCATGATCATTATCGGCATTGTGGTGCTCGTGTGTCTGTCGGCCTTCTTCTCCGGTTCGGAGATGGCCTTCTCCTCCTGCAATCGGCTCCGCATGGAGAACCTGCGGGACGAAGGCTCGAAGCGTGCCGACGCCGCGGTCAAGATCCTCGAGCACTTTGACAACGCCCTGAGCGCCATTCTGATCGGCAACAACCTTGTGAACATCGGGGCGTCGTCCCTGGTGTCGGTGCTGGTGATCCTGCTCACAGGCAGCGACCGCTTTATGTGGGTCGGCACACTGGTGCTCACTATCGTCATCATTATCTTCGGCGAGACCATCCCGAAGATCTGCGCCAAGCAGAACGCCAATCGCTTCTCCCTGCGTTTTGCCTATATGATCCGTTTCCTGACTGTCATCCTGACGCCGGTGATCTGGCTCGTGATCGGCCTCAACTGGCTCATGACCTTCTGGCTCAAGGAGGAAAAGGACGACAGCGGCGAGGAGGCCGTGGAGGAGCTGCACTCCATCATCGAGACCGCCGAGGACGAAGAGGTCCTGGACGAGGATCAGTCGGAGCTTCTGCGCTCGGCCATCGACTTTTCCGATATTTCCGCGCTGGATGTCATGACTGCCCGTGTGGATGTGGTGGCCCTTGACATTGAGGATAGCTGGGACGAAATCCTCGCGCAGGTGGAACAGGCCTCCTTCTCCCGTCTGCCGGTCTATGAGGGCAGCATCGACAACATCATCGGTGTTCTCTACCTCAACCGCTTCCTGAAGGCGGTGGCCGAAGGCGGCGAGACGGATATCCGCGGCCTTCTCATGCCGCCCTGCTATATCTACAAAACGATGAAGCTGCCCGCCGTTTTAAGCCAGCTTCGCCGCGCAAAGCAGCATCTGGCCGTGGTGACCGACGAATACGGCGGTACGCTGGGCGTCCTCTCCATGGAGGATGTGCTGGAGCAGATCGTGGGCGACATCTGGGACGACAATGACGAAGTCGAGCCTGAGGTCGTGGAGCGCACCGAGGGCGAGTATGAGCTTGACGGCGCGATGATGCTCTTTGAAATGGAGGAGCTTCTGGAGCTTCCCGAGGACAGCATCGAGGCCGAGAGCAGCACCGTCGGGGGCTGGACCATTGAGTGCTTCGGCGGTTTTCCCCAGGTGGGTGACAGCTTTGAAAAGCAGGGCCTCAAGGTAACGGTTCTGGAAATGTCCGACGGACGGCGCGTGGACAAGGTGCTTGTCAAGCGCGTCGAAGAGACGGACGAAAAAGAATAAACCCCGGAAAAACAAAAACGTTGATTTCGCAAATCGTGAAATCAACGTTTTTTCTTTATCGTGTTGGAACCGTGAGCTTGTGTTTTTTCTTCCCCTCGCGGTAGCAAATAACCAGCTTTGAGGGGGTGGACCTGATCTTTGTCATACAGCTCCGGTCCAGCTTTTCAATGCGTTCATAGACCGCGCGCTTGTCTTCATCGTAGGCCCCCACGTTATCGGAGGTAAACAGCACCCCGCCGAAGAGGGCGTTGACGGCGGCAAGGGTCTCGCGCTGCTTTTCGCTCAGCTTCATGTTGTCGTCGCGCAGGAGGAACACGTCCGGGTCATTGCGCCAGGCTCGTCCATCCAGATGGCGGCGGTAGACCGTGTTGAGCAGCGTATTGCGGGTGGAGGGGACCTCGCGGTGGAGGGGGCGCATGATCTTGTCGCCCAGCCAGTTGAGGGTCATGTCGCAGCCGATGCGGCAGTAGTCCACCATGCCGAAGGCCGGGGCCAGCGGCACGCCGCAGCCGAGGATCAGCGCATCGCCCGCAAGCTCGCGCAGAAAGCGCATGCCGTCATACATGACCTGGGCTCTTGTCTTTTCCCGGCGCGGGATCAGGCAGGCGGCGTACAGGAAGTCGAGCTTCAAAAGCTTATATCCCCAGTCGCGCACCACAGTGTCAAAGACTTCTTTCAGATAGGCGCGGACTTCGGGATTGTAAATGTCCAGCCCGTAGAAGCCCGACCAGTTGCAGCCGCCCATCTGAGGCTCGCCGTTTTCGTCGCGCAGCAGCCAGTCCGGGTGCTCTTTGACCAGGATGGATTTCTTCTCTGCCGCGAAGGGGGCGAGCCAGATGCCCGGCATCATGCCGGCTTTCCGAATGGCGTCGGCGGCGGCCTTCATGCCGTGGGGAAAGCGCTCGTTCATCACCAGCCAGTCACCCACCGCGTTTTCGTAGCCGTCGTCGATCTGGAACACATCGGGCAGCTTTTTCGAGCCTGCAAAGCCTTTGAGGTCGACGGCGATGGATTCCTCGCTGATGTTCTCATAGAGGTTGTACCAGCTCGTATAGCCGGTCAGGCGCTTGCCCTTTGCGGGCTCGACACCCAGCAGACGGAAGTATTCGTCGAAGACCTCATCCTCCGTGCCCCTGAGAATCACGAGATCAAAGGCCGTGTAATCTCCGGCAAAGTGATGGCCGGTGCAGTCTTTTTCAAGGATTATGGTATTGGCGTTCGTATCGAAGCGCAGGACGGTGAAGCCGCTTTCTTCCGCCAGAGAGCCGAAAAGGGTAAATTCCTCGCCCCGGCGCACGTAGCCATAGCTAAAACCGTGCTGCTGTCCGCGGGCGTGGCTGTACCGGACAAAGCGGTTGTCGCCGTAGCGGTCGAGGCTGAACTTCTCAACAATTTTTTTCGGCACGCGGTCGAGGCTGTGCATACGGCCCTTGACGCCGCGCTCGCGGCTGTCGGTCCAGGACTGATAGCCGTTGAGATACAGCATGTCGTGCTTTTCAAAGTCAAAGCGGAAGATTGCGCTGACATGGTGCAGCTCCGTTTCCCCTTCGCTGTGCAGGCGTAGGGTGAAGCGCCCCTCACTGTTTTCCACGTCCCAGCGCAGTCTGCCGCACTGACCGCTGTCGTTTGCCCGGCAGTCCAGCTCGCTTGTGGTCAGGAGGATCTCGTCAAGCTTCATGCCTTCTTCCCCTTCAGCTCCTCAATGCGGGAGAGGATCATCTTCTCATTGTAAAGCAGGAACAGGCAGGCGCCGATCACGCAAGTGACGAAGGCCACGACCGCAGTGGCACGGTAGCTGCCCTTGGTGGCGGAGACGGTCATGGACGTGAACACCACCATGGCCAGGGCCTGGCCCATCTTGAAGGCGAAGGTGCGGGCGGCAAAGAACATGCCGCTGCGGTCCTCGCCGGTCTCAAGTCTGGAAAGCTCCGCCACGTCAGCCACACAGGCCTGGGGCAGGATGCCGAGGATGGCCATCGGGACGGCAGCGCACACGGCGATAATGAAGCCCCAGTAGAGGCCCTTGCCGCAGAGGGAGGTGATGAGGAACACCACCGCGTAGGCAAAGAAGCCGGTGACGATGAGCTTTTTCTTTCCGAGTTTCGGGGCCAGCTTGTTGACCACGGGATAGAGGCAGACGGAGATGAAGGTCATGGTCGCGGTCAGGACGAAGGTCCAGGTATCTTCGATCTCCATGAGCTTGGTCTCATAGAAGGCAAGGCCGGTCTGGAAGAGAGTCAGGGCGAAGAAGTAGATGACGTCGGAATAGACAAAGCGGCGGAACTGTCCGTTCTGGAAGGTCTTGAGCAGAGAGGAGAAGGCCGCGGTTTTGCTGGGCTTGGATTCGATGTACTCCCGCTCCTTGATATAGAGGGACGGCACCAGCATCGCGATGCAGGCAAGCGCCGCCATGATGGCCACCGCCATGCGCACGGAGCCCGCCTGGCCGAAAGCGCCCTCCAGCATACCGGCAACATTGGGCAGCATGAAGGAGATGGACTGGCCGGCGATAAAGGTGAAGGAGATGTAGGTGGAGACATTGATGCGGTGCTCCTGCGTGTCGCCGAGCTCCGCGATCAGCGCGTTATACGGCGTGCAGAAAATGGTCATGAAGAGATAGAAGACCATCAGCAGGCAGAAGAGGATGGTATCGTTTGCGACGATGGATCCGGTCTGCGGCAGGGTGAACAGGCCGATGGTCACGAGGGCGAAGGGGACAGCAATGGTCTTCATGAAGGGGATGCGGCGGCCGCCCTTGTAGTTTGCGCGGTCGGACCAGCCTGCGATCAGGGGGTCGGTGACAGCGTCGAAGATACGGCCCACGGCCAGTACCAGACCGAAGAGGGTCAGCTTAAAGAGGATGGGGTTCTGGGTGATGCCAGAGGCAAAAATGCCGGTGTTGGGGTTTTGCGCGTCGGGGCTGCCGGTGTAGTAGTAGACCATCCAGTTGGTCACGATGCCGGAAAGCAGGCTCCAGCCGAACTGGCCCACGGCAAAAATCCACAGCAGCTTGTTGGTGATCGGTTTCTTCTGCATGACTTCTTTCTCCCTTATATGTAATTCTCTAAGCTCCCTTTTGCAAAGGGAGCAGTTGCTTATCTCTTCCCCACGGCGAGCTTTACGGCCTCGTAGGCTCCGTTGTAGATGCCCGCGTTTTTCGCCCGCAGGATGCCGCGGCAGAGGGCAGGAAGGATTTCGTCGCCGCCCGTGATCTCGTCGAGCATGGCGAGCACTTCCTCCGTCTTCTCGCACTCATAGGTGCCGTCGCCGACTTCGGCCGCGCGGATGGCGCCCCACATTTCATGTCCGCCCACGCGGTGGATCATGATCTTGGGCACGGGGTAGAAGCTCAGCTCGCTGGGCTTTGTGAGCAGCACGTCGCACACGCGCATGAGAAGGTTCGTCACATACACGGCGGCGAAGATATCCTTGTGGCAGAAAACCTGCACGCCGCGGATGTTCTCGTCCTTTTCGATAAAGGCCTTCGTGGCCTCGTAATTGTCAAAGTGCGTCTCGGCCATGGCCTTGAGCTCGGGGATGTGAGCGAGGATGGAATCCCAGACCTCGAAGTGATCGCCGGTGTTGATGAGCAGCGTCACCTTTCCCGCGCGGACCTGGGGCAGGAGGTGGCGGATGATGTCCTCAAAGAGCTTCTGCTGGGCGCCGGCGCCGCCGATGGAGAGGAAGCAGCGCCGGGGCTTGCCCTCAGCCATGCGGTCGAGTCTCGCCTTGCAGTCGGCCTCGATGTTCTCCACGAATTCGTGGTCGATGTAGTGGCCCACGTCGTAAAGCGATCCCTTGGGCATGGGCTTGAGCTGGCGCTTCTTGTCCATGCCGCGCAGCATCTTGTAGCCGATGAAGGAGGACGGCGTCTGAACCGTATGGATGCTGCCCTCACTCAGGTGCAGGGCCATGGGCCAGTTGTCGGGAATGGCGTTGACGACCTTGGTAAAGCCCGCGTGGATCGCCGCTTGGGCAGGCCAGGCGTGGGTCGCCACGTATGGCACGTCCTTCGGCAGATTGCGCAGCAGCGGAGCCATGAGCTCGGCGTTTTTCTGGTCACCCGCGTTGTAGGTCAGCTTGCGGAAGCCCTCATAGTTGATGGGCTCCCAGACGAATTTGTTGAAGAGCTTCGACTTCTGGCTGATGCGGGAGCCGAGGGAATACAGATCGTTCTGCCCGGAGATGATCTTGGTGGCGGTGGACTCGGGATAGGAGTTGAGGTCCAGCCAGTAGGGCTCGTAGCCCAGGGCGTGGGCAGCCGAGGCGATGGCCATGGAGATGCGGTAGTGGCCGTAGCCCATGCGGATGTTGCCGACAATGACGGCGTTTTCGGGCAGCTCGAGGCCCGGCTTGTCCGTGAGCACCAGGGTCTTGACCCCGAGGGGAGCCAGCACCGGGTTGTCAACGGCTTTGAAGTAGTAATTGCGGTGGCTGTCGTCGCCGTATTTTTTGATGAATTTTGCCTTCTGCTTGACTGCTTTGGCGTAGTCGCGGGCAGCGATATCGTTGCCGAAGATGGTTTTGGAACGCTCCATAAGCTTTTCCTCCGTATGATGTTATGATGAAACCGTAATGAGATAAGGATAGACTAACATAGAAGGGGGCTTGTGTCAAATATTACCGAGCCACGCCGCAAGCTCCGGCACCGTCTTGAAATAGCGGGGGCTGTTCAAACGCATGAATTCCTCGATTTCGGGGATATCGTAGGCCCAGCCCACGGCGGCGAAGTCCACGCCGACGGCCTGCGCCATATCGTAACCGGGCTTCAGGTCGTCGATCATCAGAAGCTCCGACGGCTTTAAGTCGAAGCGCGCCATGATGTCCTCCAGCGGGAAGGGGTGCGGCTTGCGCTGGTGCTCGGGCCGTTCCCAGCCGTATACCGCGTCCGGCGCGGGCAGGCCGTTTTCCTCATAGTCCCGGCGGATGTTGTAGTCGAAGGAGTGGGACACCACGCACACGAGCCCGCCCTCGGCCTTCTGCTTTTCCATGATCTCGCGGATGCCGGGGTAAGCGGTGGGGATGTGGTTCTGCACGTAAGCTTGCCAGTAGCGGGTCTCCTTGATGAGATCCTCGTCCGTCATGCCGTAGCGCTCACGGCACATGGGCACAAAGCCGGGGTCGAAGTTGACAAGGAAATATTCGTTGAGGCTCATGCGCTCCCCGGGGTAGAAGTCGTTGAGAAATGCCTGAAAGCAGGGATGGTGTATCGTGGCGGTGGAGTTGACCACCGTGTCATCATGGTCAAAAACGAGGCACTTGTATTTCATCTGATCGCTCCGTTCGGTGGGTTTTGCTTATTATAACATAGAAGAACCGGGCTGAAAAGAACAAAACAATCGCGATTCCTAATTTGCCGCTTTTCATAACTTTTTCAGCAAAAGAGAACGGATTGCCACGCCAACGCTGCGGCGCTGGCTCGCAATGACAGGCGGTAAGACTGCTGCGTTGTGGGAGTGTTGCAGGAATCTCCCGTTTTGTCATTGCGAACCAGTGACCGATGTCACTGGTGTGGCAATCCGTTTTCTCCATAAAAAACACTCCCCATTCATCAGGATTTTGACTCCAATAAACAGGAAGTGTTCGTCAATATTTACCTCGCGGCGTGCTTGCGTTTGAGGGAAAGATTGTCAGCGATCATCGCGATAAACTCGCTATTCGTCGGCTTTCCCTTGATGCCGCTCACGGTGTAGCCGAAGAACCTTTGCAGGGTCTCCACATCGCCGCGGTCCCAGGCCACCTCAATGGCGTGGCGGATGGCGCGCTCGACACGGGACGGCGTGGTGCCAAAGCGCTTGGCGACCTCGGGGTAGAGGACCTTGGTGACGGCGTTGATCATGTCCATGTCCTTGATGGTGAGGATGATGGCCTCGCGCAGATACTGGTAGCCCTTGATGTGGGCGGGCACGCCGATCTCATGGATGATATCGGTGACGACAGCCTCGAGATCCGCGTCCTGGAAGGCGCCCTCCGCGTTCTTTCGAAAGTCCACGCCCACGCCAGGGGTGCGCGGCAGGTCAAAGCTGAGCTGGCGGATGCGGCTGATAAGGGCCTGGGTGTCACAGGGCTTGGGAATGAAGTAGTCGGCGCCGCAGTCGGAGCACTCGGCGATGACCTTGCCGTTGACAAAACCGGACAGCACGATCACGCGGCAGCTTGTCCCCTTGTCCCGCAGGCGGCGCAGCACCTCCAGCCCGTCCAGCTTCGGCAGCACCAGCTCCAAGAGCAGCAGATCGGGCTTGAGCTCTGCTACGCGCTCGAGCGCCTCGAGCCCGTCGGCCGCCATGCCGATGATCTCCATGTCCCCCTCGTCGGCCATAAGCTCGGAGAGCTGACGACAAAATTCCCGGTTCGGATCGGCCGTGAGTATGCGAATCCTGGTTTCCATAATGATAAATCCTCCCATAGTGCAATAGCAGGTGAATTGCTTTGTCATAAAGCCTTGTTCATCGCGTTTGTCGCAATAAATTTACCATATGGGCGCCTTTTGCGACAACAGAATTCTGTCGAACGATCGGGATTATCTGTTGACATAATATTATATTTCTCGACTTCGTTCAAGGAATAACACCAGGATTCTCCAATCTTTTTTTGTCATCCCTGTCGAAACGTGTCGAACACTCAACCGTACAGCAGCTCAAAGCTCTCGTAGTGATCGGGGGTATAATAGATGAGCCCGTCGTTGGAAAAGACGATGCGCTCCGCCCCGCGGGACTTGGCGCCGAGGGTATTGATGTCGCACTCGGTCCACTTGCGGCCCTTGGCTTTGGGAAGCTGCCCCTCATAGTTGCCGAAGTAGTCCCCGCCGATGCACATGCCGGGCAGCACCCGGTCGAGTGAGCCGCCGCTCCAGCCCGCAGCCTGGGCCTCCTTCTTCGTGATGAAGTTGGGCGGCAGGTGGCCGTAGGTGTGGATATAGAGGGCTACGTCCTCCTTGGTGGTGTAGCTGCCGTCCTCGTCCAGCGCCGTCTCTTCGGCGGGCGCCTCAGTGGGCGCAGGCGTCGGAGCTTTCGTCGGTGCGGGTGTTGGTGCTTTCGTCGGTGCAGGCGCGGGCGTGGTGGTCGGCTTGGTAGTCTGCGCCGGGGAGATGGTTTGCAGTGCGGAGGCGGAGGCGGTCGGCGCAGGCACGGAAACGCTGTTTCCCGTGTCCGGCAGGAAGAGCCAGGCCAGCAGCAGCAACAGCAACACCGGCAAAATCTTTTTCAGTTTCATAAAGGTACAACTCCCAACATATTTTATAATCTAAAAGAATCATACCATGAATTGCGGCGCCTGACAACGGTTCTCGATTTTTCTTGTGAAAGCGCTTGCAATTTGTAACATCGTGGTGTATAGTGGTGACAACAAGTAACGAAAAGAGGGATGCCTCATGATTGAATCCGCGACTGCCATGTGGCTCGATACCCACCTTGCGGGTTTCGACCACCTGTTTCTGTCTATCCAGCATTTCTTTGCCGAGCATGTCGGCGCTGTGCTGACGCCTTTGATGCGTATCATCACCTTCCTGGGCGAGAAGGGCTGGCCCTTCTTCCTGCTGGCGCTGATTTTCCTGCTGACCGCCTCCAAGCGCGATCTCGGTGTATGCATCTTCGGTGCGGTGTGCTGCGGTGCGCTGATCACCAACATCATCCTCAAGGACAACGTCGCCCGCGCCCGCCCCTTTGAAAACTCGGTGGAATATGAGCTGTGGTGGATGGCGGTCGGCTCCCCTGCTGAGGACAGCTTCTCCTTCCCCTCGGGCCATGTGACGGCCTGCGCGGCAGGTATGACAGCTATCACGCTCATGCGCGGCAAGAAGTGGATCGTCCCCTCGGTGGTGACGGTTCTGCTGATGATGATCTCCCGCAACTATCTGATGGCCCACTACCCCAGCGACGTGGTGGCCGCCCTGCTGATCGGCGTGTTTTCCGGTGTTGTGGCCTGGTTCATCACTCAGCTCATCTTCCGCTTACTCAACCGCAAGCGCAACTCCATGCCCATATGCGGACTGATCCTGGATTTTGACATTGGGGATGTGCTGCCCTTCCAGCTCCCGGCGATTCCCTTCCTCAAGGGGAAGAAGGCCGAGGAGCCTGCGCCAGTCAAGGACAAGGGGCACGCAGCGGGTGATGACGACGTGAAAACCTATCCGGTCAAGCGCAGGGCTGACGCCTCGCCCTCCGGAGCGCACATGAGCGAAGCGAAGGCCGTCGTACAGAAGGCCGATGCTCCTAAAGCTGCCGAGCCAAAGGCCGCCGCGTCTGCTCGTTCCGGCGGACGCCACTCACTGCCCGAAGGCGGCAGCAGTGCAAAGAAGAGCGCGCGCCGTATTCCCGGCGGATATCAGGGTAAGCACTGAGCCCGGTAAAACTGCATATGATCCGGGGCGATTCCGCCCCGGATTCTGCATGTTAAAGCAGAATGTTATCAAACGGTAAATTCCGTGCGTCCTGTTCTTTGGGCGGTTGAAATTCCGTTGAATTGTGCTATAATTCGTTTTTACGGAACAAAACTATAGGAGGACAAGCACATTATGTCTAAAAAGCAATTCAAAGCAGAATCCAAACGGATCCTTGATCTGATGATCAACTCCATATACACCAACAAGGAGATTTTCCTGCGTGAGATCATCTCCAACGCATCCGACGCCATCGATAAGCTCTGCTACCTGTCCCTGACGGACGAGCAGGTGGGCCTCAATCGCGCCGATTTCCGTATCGACGTCAGTGCCGACAAGGACGCGCGCACCATCACCGTCAAGGATAACGGCATCGGCATGAGCATGCAGGAGGCGGAAAACAACCTCGGCGTCATCGCCAAGTCCGGCTCCGGCGCCTTCAAGGCCGAGATGGACAGCTCCAAGGCCGAGGACCTGAGCATCATCGGCCAGTTCGGCGTGGGCTTCTACTCCGCCTTCATGGTGGCCGACAGGGTCACCGTTCTCACCAGAAAGTACGGTGAAGAAAAGGGCGTCAAGTGGGAATCCAGCGGTGCCGACGGCTATACCGTCACCGAGATCGACCGCGACAGCGTGGGCACCGAGGTCATCATGCACATCAAGCCCGACAGCGACGAAGAGATTTACGGCAGCTTTCTCGAGACCTGGAAGCTCCGCGCCCTCATCAAGAAATATTCCGACTACGTGCGCTGGCCCATCATCATGGAGGTCGAGCGCAGCGAGAGCTACGAGACCGAGGAAAAGAACGACGACGGCAGCCCCAAGATGGCCTACCGCACCGTCAAGCAGGAGGAGACCATCAACTCCATGATCCCCATCTGGCAGCGCGCCAAGAGCGAGGTCACGGACGACGACTGCATCGCCTGGTACAAGGAAAAGCACCACGACGTCAAGGACCCCTGTGCGCTGGTGCGCATCAATGCCGAGGGCCAGGTCAGCTACAAGGCCATGCTCTTTGTCCCCGGCGAGGAGCACGGCAGCCAGTTTTACGGTGAGACCAAGGGCGGCATCACTCTCTACTCCAACGGCGTCATGATCATGGAGGATTGTGACAAGCTGGTGCATGACTACTTTGAGTTTGTCAAGGGTGTTGTGGACTCCCCCGACCTGTCCCTGAACATCTCCCGTGAGCTTCTGCAGCATGACCGTCAGCTCAAGATCATGGGCCAGAACATTGAAAAGCGCATCAAGGGCGAGCTCGAAAAGCTCATGAAGGATGATCGCCCCAAGTACGAGGAGTTCTTCCGCAACTACGGCGTACACATCAAGTGCGGCATCTGCGACGAGTACGGCCGCTACAAAGATTTCCTGCGCGATCTGCTGATCTTCTACACCTCCGAGGATCACCAGATGACCCTCAAGGAGTATGTCGAGAACATGCCTGAGAGTCAGAAGAGCATTTACTATGCAAGCTCCGACTCTGTCAAGCATGCCCTCAGCCTGCCCCAGTGCGAGGAAGTCCGCTCCCGCGGCTATGAGATCCTGTGCCTGACCACCCCCATCGATGAGATGGTGCTGGAGGCCCTGCACGATCAGGACGGCAAGAGCTTCTGCAACGTGGTGACCGACGACCTCGGCTTTGACACCGAGGAGGAGAAGAAGGCCGCCGAGGAACGCGACATTGAGAACAAAGAGTTCCTCGATTTCGTCAAGGAATCCGTGGGCGATGCGGTAAGCAAGGTGCGCCTGAGCCGCAAGCTCGCCTCCCAGCCCTGCTGTCTGACCACCGAGGGCGGGCTCACCCTCGAGATGGAGAAGTACTTCCGCCGCGGACCCAGCCCCGAGATGCGCAATATCCGTGCCACCCGCGTTCTGGAACTCAACGGCGAGCACAAGGCTGTTGAGGCTTTGAAAGCAGCCTGGGAATCCGGTGACAAGGACAAGGCAAAGAGCATGTCTCTGATCCTCGCGCGCCTGGCCGAACTTCTGGCCGGCGCCGAGATCGAAGATCCCGCTGCCTTTGCAAGCGAGGTCGCGGAGCTGTTCTAAAACCTTCCGCATCTTACCTCCCTTTGGAAAAAGGGAGGTGGCCGAAGGCCGGAGGGATCGATTTCTGCGCGGTAGAGGGGTGCACAAGACGGCACGACCCCTCAGTCACGTCGCGGGCGGACACGCGCCGTGCCAGCAGAGCTGGGATCGTCGCACGCTTCCCGCGCGTCGCTAGGCTCCCCTTGAAAGGGGAGCCTGTAAGGTTTGGAGATTATCATGAGACCGAGATTAGGCATATATATCCATATCCCCTTCTGCGCCTCGAAGTGCAGCTACTGCGATTTCTATTCGCTCGCCGGCTGTGACCATCTGATGCCGGAATACCAGAAGGCGCTTATAGAGCATATCAGGGAATCGTCCCACTCCATCAAGAGCTATGAGGTGGATTCCATCTACTTCGGCGGCGGCACCCCCAGTTTCTACGGGGCCGACCGCCTGGTGCAGATCCTCGACCAGCTCAAGCTCAACGGCAATGTGCGCCTGGACGGGGAGATCAGCGTGGAGTGCAACCCCGATTCCCTCAGCCCCACGGCCCTGAAGCTTCTTCGTCAGGAGGGAGTCAACCGGATCTCCATCGGCGTACAGGCCACAGACAACAACTTATTGAAGCTCATCGGCCGCCGCCACAGCTTTCAGCAGGCGCAGAAGGCTTTCCGGGATGCGCGTCAGGCGGGCTTTGACAATATCAGCCTCGACCTCATGTATGGTCTTCCCAGCCAGACAAGGCGGGACTGGGCCGATACGCTCTCCAAGATCGTCGAAATGCACCCCGAGCACATCTCCTGCTACGGTCTCAAGCTGGAGCCGGGGACGAAGATGTATCGGGAATACAGGGATTCCCCCATTCTGCCGGACGACGACGAGCAGGCGGACATGTACTCCTACGCCGCCGAAATGCTGGAGCGTTACGGCTATAAGCAATACGAGATCTCCAACTTTTCGGCCCCCGGCTTTGAGTCGCGCCACAATCTCAAGTACTGGAACATGGACGACTACATCAGTTTCGGCCCCGGCGCCCACTCCTGCGTGGGCAATATCCGCTACAGCTATATCAAGGATCTGCGCGAGTATATCTCCGGCGTGCACCGCAAGGTGAGTATCGTGGACGAGTACGAGGAAATAAGCCCCCTTGAGCGCGCGGTAGAGTATGTGATGCTTGGCATGCGCACCGCCCGCGGCATCTCCCGCTATGACTATGTGACGAGGACTCAGTGTGACTGGCGGCCCATCGGGCAGGTGCTCGAGGCCTTCAAGGAAAAGGGCTGGGTCAAACAGACGGAAGACCGCTACGCTTTTACGGTGCCGGGCTATCTCATCTCCAATACGCTCATCGGCATTATGCTGGAAACCCAGGCCAGCGGACGCATCGAGGGTGCGCCCTGGATCCAGGACGCGGAGTACGCCGCCAAGCGCGTGGACCTGCCCAAGGGTGAGGAAGAGCTCTTTGCCGAGCTCTATCAACAACAGATACAGAAAACAGAGGAAACATGAGCGACAACTTTGACAAGCTGCGAGGCAGCAATACCGAGAGCGCGCCGAAGAAAAAGCCGCGGCGCAGTCCCTTCCGGCGCACGATGATCACGCTGGTGATCGTGCTGCTGCTGGCGGCGGTGCTGGTATGTGCCGCTGCGGTATGGGGCTACAAGATCTCCGTGGACAAGCACATCCTGCCCAACACCTACGTGGATGGGATCTACGTGGGCGACATGACACAGGAGGAAGCCGATCAGAAGCTCCGGGCGGCGGGCTTTGATGCTCTTGAGGGAGAGAGCCTTGCCGTCACCCTCCCCGCCGGGGCGGGCTTTTATGTGGATTATCTGCGCTCCGGCACGGTGCTCAGCCGGGAACAGGCAATTTCTCTTGCCTATGCCGGCGGCCACGGCACGAACGTGTTCACGAACCTCTGGTCTGCGGTAAAAAGCCGCCTGGCTCCCGTGAGCATCGAAATGGGCGAGCAGCCCCTGGATGAGGCCTATATCCGCGCCTGCATGGACGAGGGCATCCGGGCGCTGAACACGAACCTCGACCGACCCGCCTATATCCCCGACATTGCCAACGCGCGCCTCACGCTTTACAAGGGTGCCGGCGGCGTGGAGCTGGACACCGATGGGCTGTACAAGGCCATCGAAACCGCCCTCAGAGCAGGTGAGAAGACGCTCCGCTTTGACAAGCTCCTGCGCGAGCCAGTGATGCCGAACTTCGAGCAGATCTATTCCGAGGTAGCAGTCGAGCCTGTCAGCGCCTGGTACTCGGAATCCTTTGAGGTTATGCCTGAAACCGTGGGTGTCTCCTTCGGTGTCGAGGAGGCCGCGCAGCTCTGGCAGAACGCCAACATCGGCGAGCAGGTCATCATCCCGCTGACCCTTACGCAGCCGGACTTCACCGCCGAACAGCTCGAGGGACTTCTCTTCCGCGATCTGCTGGGCGCGCAGATGACCTACTATGCCGGCTCCACGGCCGAGCGCATCAACAATATCCGCCTCGCTGCCGCAAAGCTGGACGGTCTGATTCTCCTGCCGGGCGAGAGCTTTTCGTATAACGACGTTGTCGGCAAGCGCACGGAGGAAGCAGGCTTCCAGTATGCGGACGCCTATTCCGACGGTCAGGTGGTCCCCGAGCTCGGCGGCGGCATCTGTCAGGTGTCCTCCACGCTGTACAGTGCCTCGCTCTATGCCCGCATGAAGATCCTCTCCCGCACCAACCACTACTTCAAGGTGGGCTATCTCGACTACGGCATGGACGCCACAGTGAGCTGGGGCGGCCCGGATTTCAAGTTCCGCAACGACCGCGAGCTGCCCATCAAGCTCGCCGCTTACCTCAACGAGGATGAGGGCTCGCTCGTGGTGGAGATCTGGGGCACGGACTTCGACGGCATCCGCGTACAGCTCCGCACGGTGGTCGAGCCGATTTACGACAATGAGTATCCCGATGTGCAGATCGGCAACAGCGTCACCACCTACAGCGACATGTACGATATCGACGGCAATTATATTGATACCTCTCGGGCAAACTCCGGTGTCTACTACTTCCACGACGAAAACATCGAATGGCCCGACGGCGTGGAAAAGCGCCTGAGTGACGCGTTTAATACCGACACAACCCCGGAAAGAGACATTTATATGTAATCTACGATACAGGAGAGAAGAGCATGGAAAACAAACCGACCTTTTACATCACGACCCCCATCTACTACCCCTCGGACAAGCTGCACATCGGCCACACCTACTGCACCGTCGCCACCGACGCCTTTGCCCGCT
>Ga0310691_10001229_pt1 | contig 40435 bp, 48 predicted proteins | sample 176DNAGHGlowgp2_FD_203887 | JGI IMG/M metagenome (GOLD analysis project Ga0310691, IMG submission 203887) | Sheep rumen microbial communities from Palmerston North, Manawatu-Wanganui, New Zealand - 1766 DNA GHGlow gp2 (v2) (version 2) | ecosystem: Host-associated > Mammals > Digestive system >... | reverse complement strand
TAAAAGATATTATCAAGCGATAATGAGTATGATGCCAAATAGTCAAATACATCTTACTCCCCTCCCTGCAAGGGAGGGGCAGGGGGGAGGGTCCTCCATTGCTATCATCGGAGCCGGCAATATGGGTGGCGCCATTGCTGAGGCATTGCTGAGAATGGACGGTTACAAAATCACCGTCAGCAATCGTACAGAAGGTAAGCTGCAGCGCTTTGCTGCGGCGGGTGCCAGCGTGACCACCGACAACTGCGTGGCCGCCAAAGATGCCGACCTCATCATCCTGGCCGTGAAGCCTTGGCTCGTGGAAGATGTGTTGAGCGAACTCAAGGCCAATGTCCAACTTGCTGGCAAGACACTCGTCTCAGTAGCTGCCGCTACACGCGGCGAGCAGCTCTGCCAATGGGTCGGCGAAGGGCCTCAGATCCTCACGGCCATCCCCAATACGGCCATTGCCAATCTGGCCTCCATGACCTTCGTAGTGCCTGTGCGTGCTGACAAGGAGACCACGGAAAAGATAAAGGCGCTTTTCGACACGATGGGCCAGACACTCGTGACCGACGAGGCGCATCTGCCTGCCGCCACAGCCCTCGCCTCCTGCGGTATAGCCTATGCCCTGCGCTATGTGCGTGCGGCCACCGAAGGCGGTGTGCAACTGGGCTTCCGTGCGGCAGAGGCTCAGGACATCGTGGCTCAGACGCTGCGCGGTGCTGTCAGCCTCTTAGAGAAGGAAGGTGCTCACGCAGAAGCGGAAATCGATAAGGTCACCACCCCCGGCGGCCTCACCATCCGCGGCCTCAATGCCATGGAGGAAGCCGGCTTCACCAATGCTGTGATTCAAGGATTACTGGCATCAAAATAAAACAGGTATGCGCATCGTTATAAAGATAGGTTCCAACGTGCTGACGCGCCCCGACGGCAAGCTCGATGTGACACGCATGTCGGCCATCGTGGACCAGGTGGCGTGGCTGCGCCAGCAAGGTCATGAAGTGGTGCTCGTCTCCTCGGGTGCCGTGGCCTGCGGCCGCAGTGAGCTGAAGGTGGAGCACGCCCTCGACTCCGTAGAACAGCGCCAGCTCTTCTCTGCCCTGGGGCAGGTGAAACTCATCGGGCTCTACTACGACCTCTTCCGCGAGTTCCGCATCCCTGTGGGGCAGGTGCTGACGATGAAGGAGAACTTCGAGCCCGGCGAGCAGTTTGACAACCAGCGTGCCTGTATGCGGGTGATGCTGGAGAATGGCGTGCTGCCCATCGTCAACGAGAACGACACCGTCAGCGTCACCGAGCTGATGTTTACAGATAACGATGAACTCAGCGGCCTCATCGTACAGATGGTGGAAGCCGACACGCTCGTACTGCTCTCCAATATCGACGGCATCTTCACCGGTCACCCCGACGACCCGCAGTCGAAGCTCATCCCGACCGTCGCTCCCGGCACCGACCTCTCCGCCTACATCAAAGCCGAGAAGAGTGCCTTCGGGCGTGGTGGCATGCATTCGAAATATACCACCGCCAGTCGCGTGCAAGCGTCAGGCATCAAGGTCATCATCGCCAATGGCGAGCGTGAGAACATCCTCATCGACCTCGTACGAGCGCCCAAGAGCGTGCCACATACGGAATTTGTCGTTTAACGTTTATCGTTTAAGACTTGGTACTTATGACAGAAGAACTCTATCAAGTGAAAGATGCCAGCAAGCGCATTGCGCAACTCACGGATGAGGAACGCGGTGCCATCCTTTGCGAGCTGGCTGATATGACCGAGGCCCGTATGGCCGACCTCTTGCAAGCCAATGCCCAAGACTTGCAGCGCATGGATCCTGCCAATCCCAACTACGACCGCCTGCAACTCACAGAGGCGCGTCTGCGCGATATCGCCGCCGACCTGCGCAAGGTGGCTTCGCTGCCTTCGCCGCTGGGCCGTGAGCTGAAGCACAGCATCCTCCCCAACGGCCTTGAGCTGACGCGCGTGAGTGTGCCTTTTGGCGTCATTGGCATCATCTTCGAGGCACGTCCCAACGTCTGCTTCGACTGCTTCGCACTTTGTTTGAAGGCTGGCAGTGCCTGCATCCTCAAAGGCGGCAGCGATGCCAAAGACAGCTGCACAGCCATTATCGCACTCATCCACGAGACGCTGAGCCGCCACGGTCTGCCTGCTGAGAGCGCCCTGCTGCTCACCAGCCACGAAGACACCGACCGTCTGCTCGCCGCTCGCGGACAGGTGGATCTCATCATTCCGCGCGGCAGCAACCGCCTCATCAACTACGTCCGCGACAATGCCCGCGTGCCTGTCATCGAGACCGGTGCCGGCGTCGTGCACTGCTATGTCGATCGTGCTGCCGACCTCCAGAAGGCCATCGCTATCGTGGTGAACGCCAAGACGCGCCGCGTCAGCGTCTGCAACGCCCTCGACTGCCTCATCATCCATCGCGACCGCCTCGCCGACCTGCCAGCTCTCTTCGAGCCGCTTCTCGCGAAGGGTGTCACGATAGAACTTGATAAAAGGGCTTTTGCCATGCGTGATAAAAGCTTTTCTCACTGGTGGGAAAACAATTTCTCACGCGTGGGAAAACAAATCGTCCCAGCTATGGAAGCATCTTTCGGCGTAGAGTTCCTGTCCCTGCGTATGGCTGTGAAGGTCGTTGACAGCTTAGACGACGCCCTCGCACACATCGCCCTCTACGGCAGCGGCCACAGCGAAAGCATCGTCACCGAAGATCCCGAGGCAGCCCAGCGCTTCCTCAACGAGGTCGATGCTGCCTGTGTCTATCACAACGCCCCCACCAGCTTCACCGATGGCGGTCAGTTCGGCCTCGGCGCAGAGATCGGCATCTCGACACAGAAACTCCACGCCCGCGGACCGATGGCCCTCGAAGAAATCACCACCTATAAGTGGCTCATTCGCGGCAACGGACAAACGAGAAAGTGAAATTGACAATTAAAAATTAATAAGGAATAACTCTATGAAGCACCGTTTAAGCATCCTCTTGCTGGTCATCAGCATTTGTCCCGTGTTCGGCGCCACGACCGCCGAGAACGACACCCTTCTCAGTGTCCTGCGTGAAGAATTGGCCGCAGATTTTGCGGAACTGCAGAAACAGGACGTAAAGCCCTACTTCATGAGTTTCCGCGTGGAGGAATCTCACACGGCCAACATCCTTGCCACCTTCGGTTTCCTGGGCAATTCCAGACAAGAACATGACCGTCAGTTCACACCGCAGATTCGCGTGGGAACGCCGGAGTTGGACAACTTCAAGTTCAACCCACAGAGCTCTGTCGGCTATACGAGTCTGCCGCTCACAGATGCTTCGTCCGATGCCTTCCGTACGACCATTTGGAAACACATGCTGAATGCCTACGACCGCGTGGTCAATGAATACCGCAGCGTGCAGAACCGTTTGCGCACGCAAGCTGACAACGAGGACAAGGCGCCCTGCTTCAGCGTGCTCGGCGATGCACCTGCTGAGACCTACTACGAGGCACCCCTCTCGCATCCCTCCCTCACCCCTGAGGAGCAGCGCGAATGGGAACAGCGCCTCTGCCGCATCTCTGCGGCCTTCCGCAAGCACCCGCAGTTCAACAACGCCTACGCCAGCCTGCAGATGGAGTATAGCCGCACGCATCTCGTCAACACCGAGGGCGCGGCTATCGTGCAGAACCACCGCAGCTACCGCGTGTTCCTGCAGGTCGAGGCGACAACCAATGATGGCATGGTGCTGCCTTTATACGAGAGCTACTTCGCTACGCAACTCGACTCGCTGCCTGCAGAGGAAGTGATGCTGCGCGCTGCCGAAGAGCTGGGGGAACGCCTCGAAGCGTTGATGGCGGCCCCCGTTGCCGATCCCTTCACGGGTCCGGCCCTCATGAGCGGTCCTGCCAGCGGTGTCTTCTTCCATGAGATCTTCGGGCATCGTTTGGAAGGTCATCGCATGAAATCGGGCGGCCAGACCTTCCGCAAGATGGTAGGCGAGCGTGTGCTGCCAACCGAATTCCAGGTTTATTGCGATCCCACGCTCACGCACTATGGCGCGCAGCCTCTGAACGGCGGCTATGTTTATGACGACGAGGGTACGCGCGCGCGTAGAGTAAATAATGTGGTCGATGGCGTGCTGAAGGAATTCCTGATGAGTCGCGTGCCCCTTGACAGCTTCCCCGAGAGCAATGGTCATGGCCGCACGGCGGGCGCCGGCACTCCCGTCAGCCGTCAGTCCAACCTCGTGGTAGAAACGCGCAAGCCCTACACGGAGTCTGAGCTGCGCCAGCTGTTGCGCGACGAAGCACGCCGTCAGGGAAAGGACTACGGCTACCTCTTCCAGAGCGTCAGCGGCGGCTACACACAGACGGGCGAGGGCAATAGCATCAACTCCTTCAACGTCACGCCATTGGAGGTCTATCGCATCTATGTCGATGGCCGTCCGGACGAGCTCGTGCGTGGCGTGGATCTCATCGGCACGCCCCTCTCCATGTTCTCCAACATCGTCGCCGGCGGCGATGCACCCGCCTCGTTTATCGGTTCCTGCGGTGCGGAGAGCGGTTGGGTGCCTGTCTCAGCCACCTCACCTATGATCTTCTGCTCAAAGATTGAAACCCAGCGCCGCCAGAAGAAAGGGTATATGATGCCTGTGCTATCTCCTCCCGTTTTTAGCGCCGATGGCGCTGAAAACAGGGACGTATTCGCTGCGCTCTCCGATGAGATGACACGCAGTATGGACAGCCTGCGCATTCAAAGACTGCCTGCGCCCTTCATTATCGACTATCGCCTGCAACGCTCGCGCTCATTGAGCATGACCGCCACGTTGGGAGAGCTCAGCCAGAAGGAAATAACACCCTGGCAGCAGAAGTTCGATGCTGAAGTCATCGTTGGTACTTACCAACACACGAGCCAAGGCAACGCTGAGCCCGGCCTGCGGGGAGTAAATATACCGATGGCAATGGACTACGACAACCTGCGTCGCCAGGCATGGATGGCGACCGATGCCCGCTACAAGCAGGCCATCGCTGTCCTTGAAAGGAAAGAACAGGCACGGCAGAAAGCCACGCTACCTGCTGACGAGGCGGCGTTAGCAGATCTCCTTCCCACTCAGCCTGCCACCAGCATCCAACAGCGCAGCGCCGACATCGAAGACCTGCACGCTGATGACTTGGAAGCCTATGTCCGACGCCTCTCCCTCATTGCCCGTGATTTCCCAGAGCTCACATACAGCGACGCCTCTTGCCAAGTTCGGCAGACCGACATCTACCGTCTTACCAGCGAGGGCGTGCGTGTGGCGCAGCCGCAGGACAATACGTGCGAGATTGTGTTTAACTTCCATCTCTACCACAATACGCGCGGCACCAACCAAAATGCCTACCAAAACCACGTATATACCTGCGCAGCAGAAGCACTGGCCGACAGCGCACGCTTCACGCGTTCCGTACGCAAATACATCCGCCAACGCCTTGACCTGCTACAGGCTGAGACCGCAGAAGACTACTATGTAGGCCCCGTGCTATTCGAGAGCCGTGCGGGTCGGACCATCTATGAGAATACAAGCGGCAACCGCCATAACTTCCGCGCATGGCACCCCTACGTCCAGAGCGACCGTGCCATCTTCGCGAAGATGAACCGTAAGATTATCGACGACAAAATCAGCATGCGCCAAGATCCGTCGCTCAGTACATGGGAAGGCAAGCCGCTCGTGGGCTTCTATACGGCCGATGCCAACGGCCAGAAGCCACAAGCCGTCACGCTCATCGACCGCGGCATCTTCCGCGGTCAGCTCTGCGGCGTGACTCCGTCATTAAGTACCAATACACCCACCGGCAACCTGCGCTTCAATAATCCCACCTCATGGGGTGCTTCGTTGGGCGCGGAGACGGCTCCGGGTGTGCTCCGCATTGAGAGCAGCAAGACCGTGCCGCTCAAGAAGATGCGTAAACAACTGCTGCGCGATGCACAGCGCGAGGGCTACGACCACGCTTACATCGTGCGTCCAGGCATCTCCGCCCTTGTACGTGTCAATGTCAAGGACGGCAGTGAGACCATCCTGAAGATGCCAAGCATCAACGTTACCCTCAGCAACTTGCGCCACATCAGCGCCCTCTCCACGGAGCAACAGGCAACGATCTTCACCGAAGACAACGGCGCCCGCTTCTCCATCGTGGCCCCACAAGCCATGATCCTGAACGATATCGAGATTCCCGCTCCCACGCCGGAGCCGATAGCTAAACCCACTCTCACATTCCCATTGCATAGGGTAAGTGAAAAGTGAAAGAGTGAAAAGTGAAAAATGTAAAATACTTATGAGAATATTCCAACACGTCAGTGATATCGGCGATCTCAACGTCGCCCTCGCGGAAGCGCAGGAAGTGAAGCGCGACCGCTACCAGTGGCAGCACCTCGGCAAGAACAAGACCGCACTGCTCATCTTCTTCAACAACTCCCTGCGCACACGCCTCTCCACACAGAAGGCTGCCATGAACCTTGGCATGAATGTCATCGTGCTCGATGTGAATCAAGGTGCCTGGAAACTGGAGACGGAACGTGGCGTCGTCATGGACGGCGACAAGAGCGAGCACCTGCTGGAAGCCATCCCTGTGATGGCCAGCTACTGCGACCTCATCGGTGTGCGCAGCTTCGCCCGCTTCGAGAGCCGCGAGGATGACTACGAAGAGAAGATTCTCAACCAATTCATTAAATATAGTGGTCGCCCCGTCTTCTTCATGGAGTCCGCTACGGTGCACCCGTTGCAGGCGTTCGCCGATTTGATTACGATAGCAGAGAACAGACCCACCCTCAACCCCTCCCGTGAGGGAGGGGAGCGGGGAGAGGGTCTGCTTAAGGTCGTCATGACCTGGGCTCCTCATCCCAAAGCCCTGCCGCAGGCTGTGCCCAACAGCTTTGCCGAGTGGATGGTTGCAGCAGCTGAACAATCCCTCCCCCTTGGGGGAGCCGAAGGGGGCCTTGATTTCGTCATCACGCATCCTGAAGGCTATGAACTTGACCCGCAGTTCGTAAAGGGAGCCCGCGTGGAATACGACCAGATGAAAGCTTTCGAAGGTGCAGACTTTGTATATGCCAAGAACTGGAGCTGCCCGGGCGTCACACGTCCTGAAGACTACGGTAAAGTGCTGCACGACTACCACTCGATGATGGACTGGTGCGTCAGCGACCGTCAGATGGCCGTCACCAACGATGCCCACTTTATGCATTGTCTGCCCGTGCGCCGCAACATGATTGTCACGGACGAAGTCATCGAGGGTCCTCGCAGCCTCGTTATTCCCGAAGCTGCGAACCGCGAGATATCCGCACAGGTGGTGCTGAAGCGAATGCTGGAGAGCTTATAAGAATAGGGGTGTGCTCGGTTCAGCGCTGGAGGCTGCTGAGGTCGATGGCTCCCGTCTGAAGGAGGTAGTAGAGAAGGAATACCACGACAGCCAGCAGGACGAGTGTGCCCAAACAGCCAATGGCGGCACAGCCCCATGAGCAGCCGTTCTGCTCCTGTGGGGCGTCGGCCGATGTCTCCGTGGCAGTGGCGGTCGTAGCCTCAGTCTCCTCCAATGCTTCGTCGAGAGAGAGGTCGGTGGCAGCAGTGGTTCCCTTCTTGTTCTGCTTGTTGCCCTTGCCCTTTGTCGCCTTGGCGGCAGCGGCTCCGCCAATGCCGAGCCAGCTGAGGAGATTCAGCTTCTTCCAGGTGATGAGCCGCTTGCTGTAGCCCATGCCTTTGCCGAGGCTGACGTTGACGTTGACTCCCGTGCTACCCACATTGAGGGTCTTGCCCTTCGGGCCAATGGTGAGGCTGACACCGCTCTTTCCCACATTGGCTTTCAGCCAGGGAAGAATTGTGATACGTTTGTTAAATCTTACGCCCATGAATATTTAATGAAGAGTGAAGAATGATGGTGCAAAGATAGGGCTTTTGGGTAGAAAAACACACAAGAAACACAAAAACTTTCAACTTTCAACATTAAACTTTCAACTTTTTAGTACCTTTGCACCCGATTTATCAAGGGGTGCCCGTCAGAGCGGCGGGCTGAGATCAAACCCTCTCACCTGATGCGGACAATACCGACGTAGGGATGATAAGCGGAATCTTCAGAGCAGGCGCGCCTGCACCCCTTTATTGTTAAACCTATAATAATAAAGGAACAATGAAAATTTTTTCTCTTAGAAACGTTCTCGGAACGATGACTGTAGCCGCTGTGGCAGCACTCGTGCCGACTACTGCTGTGGCACAGAAGCAGTTCACGATGGCAGACCTGGAAGCTGAGGCTAACGCGGACTCGCTGAAGCTGGAGCACATGCAGGAACTGGTGGTGAAGGGTGTGCGTGCCAGCAAGAAAACCCCGGTGGCGTACACGAACATGACGAAAGAGCAGCTGAAGGCGGTGAACTATGGGCAGGATGTGCCCTACCTGCTGTCGCTGACGCCCAGCATTACCATGACCTCGGATGCCGGCAACGGCATCGGCTACACCAGCCTGCGAGTGCGCGGTACAGACCCGTCGCGCGTGAATATCACAGCCAATGGCATTCCCTTGAATGATGCCGAGAGTGCCACGGTGTTTTGGGTGAATATGGGTGACTTCGCGTCCAGCGTGCAGTCCATGCAGATACAACGAGGCGTGGGCACCAGCACCAATGGCGCCGGAGCTTTCGGTGCGACACTGAACATGCAGACGGAAAGCGTCGGGATGAAGCCTTACTTCGGGCTCGATGTGAGCGGTGGCTCGTATGCCAGCCACAAGGAGACGCTGCGCTTCAGCACAGGTATGCTGGGTGAGCATTGGGGGTTACAAGGTCGCCTGTCTGACATCGGTTCGAAGGGATATTTGGACCGTGCCTCGACAAAACTACACTCCTATTTCCTGCAGGCAGGCTGGTTTGGCGATAACACGGTGGTGAAGTTCATCACATGGAATGGCATCGAAGAGACCTATCATGCATGGAACTATACGTCAAAGTATGAGCAGAGCTTGTATGGACGCACCTATAACTCCTGTGGCGTCATGGGCTACGATGCCAACGGCAACCCCAACAGCTACTATGAAGACCAGACAGACAACTACCATCAACAGAACTACCAGCTGATATGGAATCAGCAGTTTACGAGTACCCTCAGTACCAATGTTGGTCTGCACTACACGAAAGGAAAAGGCTACTACCAACAGTTCCAGAGTGCTGAGACACAGGCGCTGTACGGCTCTTCATGGGCGTCTTTTGGACTGAGCACCGACAACACCGTCGTCGAGGATTTGGCAGATCAGCAGAAGATGGACAATGACTTCTATGGCGTGGTGGCATCACTGGACTATAACAACCGCAAGAACCTGGAGGTCATCGTGGGTGGCGGCTGGAACCGCTACACGGGCGACCAGTTCGGCCATATCGTATGGGCCAAACCGGGAGTGGTCACTACAGTACCCGAGCCGGCGGCGCTCACCCCTGATTTTGAATACTATCGCAATCACTCTGTGAAAAGCGACCTGAACGTCTATGGAAAGGCCACTTATGAATTTGTCAAGGGTGTGAATGCTTATGTGGATTTGCAATATCGCCATATCGACTACAAACTGCAGGACCCCACAGTAGCCTATGGCGTCAACACGGATAAGAGCTATGTGATAGATAACCATTACAACTTCTTCAACCCGAAGTTCGGCCTCAACTATGACATCAATGACCATCACAAGGTGTATGCTTCCTATGGTATCGGACATAAGGAACCTGTGCGCAACAACTTCATGCAGCAGATTGCCAACCCCGACCGCGAAGATACCAAAGCACGCCCCGAGCGGCTGAATGACCTGGAGGTCGGCTACAGATTCCAAAGCCCGAGGTTCTCGGCTGGGGTCAATGTCTATTGGATGGACTACAAGGACCAACTCGTGCTGACGGGTGAGCTGAACGCCATTGGTGAGGCACTGACCAAGAATCTGGAGAAGAGCTACCGCTTGGGCGTGGAGGTGGAAGCCGCATGGATGCCGGTAGATTGGTTCCGTTGGGATGCCAATGCCACGTGGTCCAGGAACCGCGTGAAGGATATGGTGGTGACGCTGAATGATGGCACTAACGTCAACCTCGGCGACCAGCCGCTGGCATTCTCCCCTGACTGGATCTTTAACAACATCTTCACTTTCAGCTACAAGGGGCTGAAGGCTTCTGTGCAGAGCCAATACGTGGGCGATCAATATCTGACCAACACTGGCTTCAAGGAGATGGAATGCCTGGATGAAAACGGCAACATCACGCATGAGACGCTGTTGCTGAAGAAGCATTTCAACACCAATGTTGATCTTGCTTATAGTCTCCCGATAAAGAAGAAATACATCCGGGACATCACGGCCGGCGTGACATTCTATAACATCTTCTCCTCGAAGTACGACAACAACGGCTGGGCAGCCCCGCAACTGGTCAATGACAACGGCAACATCAAGGCCATCAATGAGTGGGGCGTACGCGACAGCGGTGCTGCCGGCTTCGCACCCTCAGCACCCTTCAATGTCATGGGGCATCTGTCGGTGACTTTTTAGCTGACAGCATAGGATGATGGAGTTCCTGCAAACATACTGGCTCGACATACTGACCACGATACTTGGCTTGATATACATCTGGCTCGAGTATCGGGCCAGTATTGCCCTCTGGGTAGTGGGCATCATCATGCCGGCGCTTGACATCTACCTCTATTGGAGCCACGGGTTGTATGGCGATGCGGGCATGGCCTGTTACTATACGGTGGCAGCCTTGTACGGACTATGTGTGTGGAAGTTCAGTAAGACACGCAGGACTAGTGAACCGCTGTCCATCATTCACATGCCACGCCATAAGTACCTGCCTGTCGCCATCTGTTTCCTCACGGCATGGGCTGTCATCTATTACATATTAATAAGGTGGACCAATTCCACTGTTCCCGTGCTTGACTCGTTCACCAACGCTCTCTCGTTTGTGGGGCTGTGGGCGTTGGCGCGCAAGTATATCGAGCAGTGGTGGTTCTGGATTGTTGTTGATGCCGTGTGCTGTGTCCTCTATGTGCAGAAGGGAATACCCTTCAAGGCAGGTCTTTATGGTCTCTATGTAGTCATAGCCATTGCGGGATATTTTAAGTGGAAAACCATGTTGAAAGTGAAGAACGTATGAGAGAAGAGATGTGCTTTGATGCTGTTATCGTGGCTAACGGGACCTTCCCCTCACATCCCATGCCGCTTGCCATCTTGAAGAAGGCTCCTCATGTGGTCGCCTGTGACGGAGCTGTGCGCTATGTACCCGATGCAGAAGTGGTCGTGGGCGATGGAGACAGCGTACCTGCTGAGTACCATGAGCGCCTCATACAAATCAATGAACAGGAAGATAATGACCTGACGAAGGCCACGCGCTACTGTATGGCTCAAGGCTGGCATCGCATCGCATATCTCTCAGCTACCGGAAAGCGAGAGGATCACACGTTGGGCAATATCTCGCTGCTCATGCGCTATTTCCGAGACTTCGGCCTTCAGCCTATCATGCTCACAGATGACGGTTTCTTCACTCCAGCCAAGGGCGACCATACATTCAAAGCCTTTGCCGGTCAGCAGGTGAGCATCTTTAATTTCGGATGTACAGCCATCCAGTCGGAAGGATTGAAGTGGGATGCCTATGCCTATGAGCAGTGGTGGCAGGGAACCCTCAACGAGGCGCTCACCGACCGCTTCTGTCTTCACGCCGATGGCTATTACATGGTCTATCAGACTTGGGAATAGATGCCAAGGGGACTACAGTGTATCGTCGAGGGGACTATAGTGTTGTTCCACACTTGAGGACTTTGGAAGGTGTGGAAAGGGTGTGGAAGAGAAAAATGACAGGGTTTCGTCATTTTTATGCTTCCTTTTGTTGCAGATATGAATATTTCTTCCTACTTTTGCCGCACAATATTGCGAGAACTATCACTTTTTTCTAACTAAATCTATCAAAGTATGAAGAAATTATTTACACTTCTGTTGCTGGGAGGCGCTGCCCTCACTGTACCTGTTATGGCGCAGGATGAGGAGGATGTGACCTATCTCATCACCAATGCTGGTTTTGATGAAGACCTGACATTCCAGGCTGACGGCTCTACAAAGCCCATCGTGAGTGTCACGAGCCTCAGTACCCGCAGTGATGCCCATGAGGCCGAGGATGGAACTGTTTATGCTCGCTCAAACGGCACTGGAAACAAAGGAAAAAAACGTTCTGATGGTCGCATCATGGATGCCATAGATGGTTTCAACGGTGTCATTAAAGGGTGGACATTGAATGCATCAGGAAAGGAATGGATGTACTTTGGCTCTGTAGCCTATGGAGTAGATCCAAACAAGATACCCATCTCGGATGACAACAACCTATTTTTAGATTTCACAGAAAAGCCTGAAGAGGCAAATACGGAAGACAATATTGGCGCGCTATATATGCGCGCAGGCTGGACTAATAGCGCGACTTACTCACAGGAAGTGAAATTGCCGACAGCCGAATACCGTTTGGAGTACTGGGCAAAAAACATCAACCCAAACACCAAAGCTACTGCCCAGAATCTATCTAAGGTGGAATACCGTACCACGACCTTTGCCGATGAAGGTGGCTTCAATGATACCGAATGGACAAAGCACACCATTGAATTTATTGCTGTGGGAAAAATGAAACTCACCTTCGGCTTCAAATCTGCTAACGCGATATCTACCGATAATCCATATCTGGTTATTGATGACATACGACTCTACAAGATTGGCGATGCCGATGAGATGGAAATCCTGCAGGGCGATGCCAATGAATATGCTGATAATGCCCTTGCCTTAGCAGCAGACAGTTTGGAGAACTTTGGCCAAGCTTATGAGGACATCCGTGACGAAATTTACGGATTGCTAGAAACGATTGATAATATCATTGCATTCGGTGGAAGTGTGGATGAGGTTAGTGCAATATGTACTCAATTGAAAGAGTATCCGACTAAAATTAGAGCTTTGATTGCAACTGGCAATAAGGCGTTGACCGTTTATCAGTACATCGAGGAAAAGATTCTTGCATACTACGATGAAATCCCTGGCTATGCAGACTTATCCACATATTTTAGAGCCCTCGATATGTCAACGGTAACTGCTGAAGAACTGGGCACTCTGGTCGATGATATGGAAGCACATCTCGCAGCCTTCTGGCAGTCACAGGAAGCCACTCGCGAGAATCCCGCCATCTACACCTACCTCGTAGAGTCACCTTGGTTCTCCTATCCTTATAGAGAGCCCGCGAATCGCGAAGCCGTTGCTGAGGCCGGTCAGACCAAAGAAGATCTTTCACAAGGGGCTTGGGTCGTTGGTTCACAAAGCGGTAATCAGCATTTCCCATATTGGGCATACGATCGCACCGCTTTCCAGCTGTGGAATACCAATTTCACGGGCTACCTTGATGTCCACCAGGAGCTGACAGGTATTCCTAATGGTCTTTATAGCTTAGAGGCAGACCTGGTGACCAACGCCAACGCCCGCAGCGACCAGCATATCTATGCAAGCTCCTCGCTTCAGGACACCAATGGCTACATGACCGATGCTGCCGCTTATGAGAGCTGGCCGAGAGGTGAAATTACGGATGATATTACGCCTTTGCCCTGGGAAACCGTGAAGACGGAGGGTACGGTGATCGTGATAGACGGTAAGCTCACCATCGGTGCACGCTCTACCCAGAAGCACTACAACACAGAGACTGGCGAGTACGACGAAGAGCCCGATATGAGTAACGGTTTGCGCCGCGGTAGCTTCTGGATGACCAACTTCGTCCTTCGCTATCACGGTGAGGCTACGCCCGATGAGATCGCAGCAGCTAAAGCTGCACTTTTGCAGAAGGCTACCACGCTGAAGGATGCCATGCACTTTGCTGCCGACAAGGCCAGCGTGGCTGATTCCATCGCTGAGTTCAACGCCACACAGAATGTGTATGCCCTCAACGGCGGTATTGCTCTGGCAGAGGCATCAGAGGCTAAGTATGCCGAAATCATGGAAGAGGGCAAGACCATTCCTACGGTGCGTGACTCTCTGGCCAACGAGGAGGGTGAGAAATATGGCGCCGCTTATGAAATCGTGAAGCACGCTTACGAAAAGACAATCGCATGGATTGAGGGTCAGGACGCCACCTACGCCAAGGTGGACAGCATCCTGAACGTGATGAAGGGCTACACCAACACCTACTCCTCCGCTTGCAGCAATGCTTCGAAGGTGCTGACTGAAATCAGCTCTGAAAAGGGCAAGACCGTTCTTTCCAATCTCCTGGTCGAGCAGAAGACCGCCTTGTTGGTAGATCCGTTGCTGACGCCCGAAGCCGTGAACGAGCTCGTAACCACCCTGAACAACGCTATCGATGTGGTTAAGGCCCAGGACGAGTATGAGAAGCACCAGGATGCCACCGACTTCACCAACTATATCAAGAATGCTGCCGGTGAAGCTACAGATGGATGGACGATTATCAGCATGGGCAACCACGCGACACATAACGGAGAATATTACGACAACAATAAATCTGACCGCAAGTACTTCGACTCATGGGCTGCCAAGGATTTGGATTTTACCGCAGAGCAAGTTGTTAAGAACCTGCCCAACGGTACATACAGCATAAAGGTTGCCATCCGCACAGACAAAACAGAAGAAGGAAGCGTGAAGCTGTTCACCGCCAACGGAGGTGAAGAGAAGACCGACACCACCTATTACATGGTTCCCAATCAGTGGAAGCACCTGGGTGAAATGGAGCGTACAGACGGCACCATCAATCCCGACTCTGTTGTCTTCTGCAGCAACATCTATGGTGCCATTTGGGAGGCTGTAGATCCTATTTGTCGGGAGCACATCTCTGAGGCGACAGAAGAGCAACTCGGTATCTGGAATGCGAACGGCGGAATAGGCTTTGGCTGGCAGTGGATCAATATCTCCGATATCAAAGTGGAGAACCATAAGCTCGTCATCGGCTTCACCAGCAACAGCAACCGAACAGGCGTTGCCTTCACCGGCTCATGGTTCTCTGTGGCCGACTTCAGCCTGACACTCCTTGAGAAGGGCGACAACACCGGTTGGGACGGTCCTATCACGGGTATCAGCGAGATGCCTACCGAGCAGCGTGCAGCCGCTATCGACGGCATCTACACGCTCTCAGGTGCTCGCGTGCAGAAAGCCCAGCGTGGTCTCTACATCATCGTACAGGGTGGTAAGAGCCGCAAGGTGATTGTGAAGTAAGACAAGTGAGATAGAAGAGGAAGCCCCGCCGGTTTGGCGGGGCTTTCTTTATTTCCTCACATTCTTGACGCGATGCAGGAGCGTGGTGTCACGTTGCAGCGTCACGCGCAAGGAGTCATCCAGCCAGTAGGGCTTCAGAGCATCCTCGTCGTCGCTAAAGCCCAGATCCCATTCAGGGTGTTCAGATGACGGCTCCATCAAATAAGGTACACGCACAGGATTAAAAGGTGTGATTTCTACAGGGCGAAAGCCGAACTGTATGATTCCCAGCTCACGCGCCGCAGCGCGCGAAAGGTCGATGACAAACTTACGCGAATAAGGACCGCGGTCGGTGACCTGCACATTGACTTCCTTTCCGTTGGAGAGGTTGCGGACATGCAACCATGTGCCCAACGGGTAGCGTAGATGAGCGCAGGTCATGCTGTCGCGATGGTACGGTTTGCCATTTGCCATCAGACGTCCATGAAAACGATCGTGATAGTACGAGGCATTTCCCTTCTGCTTCGGCAACGCTTGTGCCACACATACCGAGATACCCGCCAAAAGCATGCTTATAGTGATGAAAAAACGTCTCACAGTACTACTTTTATATGGTTTTCGGGGCGCAAGTTAGGCATTTTGTGCCGAACGGCAAACAAAAAGCTCTTTTTTGTGCCGACAATTGAGCCATTTTGCGTAACTTTGCACGCTCAATTTGAAGAATACAACAAAAAAGATAGCATCATGAAGAAATCCATGACCCTTGTGCTCGCCATGCTGATAGCTACGCTCGTTTTTACGGGCTGCATCTCGGACAAGCACATCATCTACCTCCAAGGTGCTGACACGGTGTATGTCGTGCCCCAGGAGATTGCGCAAGCTTTTGAGCTGAAGATTCAGCGAGACGACCAACTCGCCATCTCCGTCACCTCTAAAGACCCAGAGCTCATTGCGCCCTTCAACAACAACACGCTCATCGGTAGTGGCGGCGGCGAACGCGGAGGCAGCTACTCCAGCACTCAAAACACCACAGCCGGTGTCGCGTACTTCACGGTTGACCGCAACGGCGAGATCTCATTCCCCATCTTCGGTCAGTTGAAGGTTGAAGGCATGACCACACGTGAGTTGAGCCAAAAGATTCAGGATATGCTACGCAACGGCACCGATGAATATGCCGCAAGCATCAAGGACGCCATCGTCACCACCAAGATTATGAGCTTCAAGGTGACCATCCTGGGCGATGTCAAGGCTCCCGGTGTGCAGACCTTCACGGGCGAGCGCCTGACCCTGCTGGAGGCCATCGGCCGTGCCGGTGACTTGAACAGCTCCGGTAAGCGTGCTCCCGTGCTCATCGTGCGCGAAGAGAACGGCAAGCGCCAGACCTTCGAGGTGGATTTGCGCGACCAGGCCAGCGTCTTCCAGTCGCCCGCCTACTATTTGCAGCAAAACGATGTGGTGTATGTTTCGCCCAACAAGTCTGTGCGCGTTAAGGGTAGTACGGCCTACACGCTGCTCGGCGTAGGCTCTACGTTGGTCAGCATGATTATCAGTATCACGTCACTCGTCTTCACTCTTAGTCGTTAATCCTATCAGAGAACCCTACAAGACACTATGGATAATACCACGATTCATACCGAACAACAGCAGGAAAGCGAGGAGATGCTGTCCCTGCGTGACATCCTTGATATCTTTTTCTTCAATTGGAAGTGGTTCATCGTTTCCGTCATCGTGTGCTTGGCGCTCGGATACCTCTATCTGGCCACCCAGTCCAACATCTACCTGCGTCAGGCTGTGATGCTGGTGAAGGATGACAGCAACAACTTCGGAGCCTCTCGCGCTACTGGCACCGACGCCCTCATGCAGCTCAACGGCGTCATGGTGGGAACGAGCGTTGAGAACGAGGTGTACATCCTTCAGAGCCATCTGCTCATGAAGGAAGTGGCTCGCAACCTCAATCTCGACATCAACTACACCTACAAGCACCGCATGAAGACGCACCGCCTCTACGACGTGAAGCCCTTCACCGCCGAGTTCGACTCCGTAGAGACCACCATCCCCTTCTCCTTCAAGGTCGGAATCCAAGGCGACAAGGCCCGCATCTATGAAGTGCACCACCCCAGCTCGAAAGGCGAGGAGATTACCTACGATGAGACCGTCGCCTTCGGGCAGCCCGTCGAGGTTCCTTACTGCGGCAACGTGACATTGTTTGCCGATTCGGCTTATCTTCAGCAGTTCGACGGCGCAGAAATCGTGTTGACACGTACACCCATCGAGAGCGCAGCCTATGCCTACGGAGGAGCCCTCGGGGCCGAGCCCATGAGTAAGATGAGTACGCTTGTGAGGATTACCTATACCGACAGCAATGCACGCCGTGCGGAGGATATCCTCAGCGCAGTTCTCGAAGCCTACAAGAACAGCATCATCCGTGACAAGAACCTTGTTGCCGAGAGCACCGCAGGCTTCATCAACGAACGCATCGAGCTCATCAGCAAGGACCTCAACGATGTGGAAAGCCAGATGGCTCAGTTCAAGCGTAACAACAACCTCATCGATGTGAGGGGCGATGCCACCAACTTCCTGCAGCAGAGCAATGTGGCCATGCAACGCAGCATACAATTGGAATCGCAGGTGGGTGTGGTACAATATCTGTTGGAGGAGCTGCGCAACAAATCCAAGGGCAACGACCTTATCCCCAGCCTTGGCGGCCTCACCGATGGTGCCATTCAGCAGCAGATTGCCAAATACAACGAGATCATGCTGGAGCGCAACCGCCTGGCCGACAACACGAGTGAGTCAAGCCCCAAGTTCGCGCAGATCAACCAGAACCTGCACCAGATGCGACAGACCATCATCGCCTCCACCGAAGCTTATCTGAGCTCGCTGCGCGTACAGCTGCGTCGCGCCCAGCAGGAGGAAAACCAGATCAACGGACGCATCACTGCCGCGCCAGCTAAAGAGAAGCAGGCCATGGACATTGCGCGCCAGCAGAGCATCAAGGAAACGCTCTACACCTATCTGTTGAACAAGCGTGAGGAGACCGCCTTGCAGCTGGCTATCACTGAAGCTAATATCCGCATCGTTGAGCAGCCCTTTGGCTCCAACTCGCCCATTTCTCCCAGACGCAGAATCATCCTGCTGGCGGCCCTGCTCATAGGCCTGGCGCTGCCCTTCGCCTTCTTCTATATCCGCAACCTGCTCAACATGAGCGTGCGTGGTCGTAAGGATATCGAGACCTACACCACCATCCCTGTGCTGGGCGAGATTCCTCACCGCAAGGAAGGTATCAGCGACGCTGAGATTCTCGTGGGCGAACAGAAATCGGATTCCCTCAACGAGGCATTCCGCATACTTCGCTATAGCCTGAGTTTCGTGAAGAAGGACGTGCGCGTGATCATGTTCACCTCCACGACCCCAGGCGAGGGTAAGACCTTCATCTCACGTAACTTCGCCGTCACGCTGGGCATGACAGGCAAGAAGGTGGTACTCGTGGATGCCGATATCCGCAAACGCACACAGAGCAAGCTCTCTGGTACGACACACCGCGAGGGTCTCACCTCCTATCTCAGCGGCGCTACGGATGACATCCGCAACCTCATCGTGAAGGAATGTCCCGAGTACAATGTCGATATGCTCCCTGCCGGCATCACGCCTCCGAACCCCTCGGAGCTGCTCATGAGCAACCGTCTGGAACAACTCATGGAAGAGCTCAAGAAGTACTACGATTACATCGTCATCGACAATGTGCCTGCACAGGTGGTGGCCGATGCCGGTATCGTCAACCGCGTGGCAGAGGTGACGCTCTATGTCATCCGCGAGGGTAAGATTGACCGTCGCTACCTGCCCGAGCTGCAGCGCCTCTATACCGAGAATAAGTTCAATAACCTCTGCATCATCCTCAACGATTCTAAGATGGAGCAGAAGCGCTATGGCTACGGCTACGGCCGCTATGGTTATGGCTACGGATACGGCTATGGCTACGGTTACGGCTATACCGATAGTGCAGCCGATAAGAAGCGAAATAAATAAGACCACGGTCTTCGGGCTGTAAGACCGCGGTCTTAAGGCCATAAGACCACGGTCTTTCAAAAACAAGAGAAAGGCGGCTCTCGCGAGTCGCCTTTCTCTTTTGATATGGTCGAATAGAATTATTCAGCTGCTTGTTCAGCGGGTGCAGCTTCAACAGCTGCGGGAGCTTCTGCTGCGGGGGCCTCAACGGCGGCAGCAGACTTGCGGCTACGGCGTGTGCGGGTAGCCTTCTTCTGAACCTTGGCCATGTTCTCGTCGAAGTCAACAAGCTCGATGAAGCACATTGCAGCCTGGTCACCCTGACGGAAACCAGTCTTGATGATGCGTGTGTAGCCGCCGGGACGGTCAGCAATCTTCGGGCTGACAACCTGGAACAGCTCGGTGACAGCATACTTGTTCTGCAAGTGGCTGAACACCACGCGACGTGCGTTGGTGGTATCCTGCTTTGACTTTGTCAGCAGGGGCTCGATGAACTTCTTCAGTTCCTTGGCCTTGGCGAGGGTCGTAGTGATTCTTTTGTGCATGATCAGAGAGGTTGCCATGTTGGAGAGCATGGCGTCTCTGTGGGATGCAGTACGGCCCAGATGGTTAAATTTCTTACCGTGTCTCATTGTTTAATCTTTGTCTAATTTATACTTTGAAATATCGGTTCCAAACGACAGATTCAGACTCTCGAGCAAATCATCAAGCTCAGTGAGCGATTTCTTACCGAAGTTGCGGAACTTGAGGAGGTCAGTCTTGTTGAACTGAACCAGGTCGCCGAGCGTCTCTACATCGGCAGCCTTCAAGCAGTTGAGCGCGCGCACGGAGAGATCCATGTCAACGAGCTTCGTCTTGAGCAGCTGGCGCATGTGGAGAACTTCCTCATCAAACTCTTCGTTGCCATCGACATCGGAGTTCTCGAGCGTGATCTTCTCGTCGGAGAAGAGCATGAAGTGATAGATGAGAATCTTGGCAGCCTCCTTCAACGCATTCTTCGGGTGGATGGAACCATCGGTGGTGATTTCAAGCACGAGCTTCTCGTAGTCGGTCTTCTGCTCCACGCGGAAGTTCTCTACGGCGTACTTGACGTTGCGGATAGGAGTGTAAATTGAATCGATGGGGAGGACATTAACGTCGGTGCAGAACTCGCGGTTCTCCTCGCTGGGCACGTAGCCACGGCCCTTGTTAATGCTGATCTCCATCTGCATCGTTGCTTTGGCATCTAAATGGCAAATAACTAATTCAGGGTTTAACACTTCAAATCCAGTCAGATACTTGTTAAAGTCACCGGCCTTGAACTCAGTAGTGTTCTCGACGTTGACTGTCACTTTCTCGTTCTCGAATTCTTCCACCACCTGTTTGAAGCGCACTTGCTTCAAGTTGAGGATAATGTTGGTAACATCTTCCTTTACACCGGGTACCGATGCAAATTCGTGTTCTACGCCCTCAATACGCACGGTATTGATGGCATAGCCCTCCAGTGAAGAAAGCAGAATGCGGCGAAGAGCATTACCTACGGTAATACCGAAGCCGGGCTCCAACGGACGAAATTCGAACTTGCCGTATTTGTCGTCGGCCTCCACCATTAACACCTTGTCAGGCTTTTGAAATGCTAATATCGCCATGATTAGTTTTTATTTAGAGTACAATTCAACGATCAGTTGTTCCTTAATATTCTCAGGAATGTCAGCGCGCTCTGGCTTGTGCAGGAGCTTACCGGCCTTCTGAGTCTCGTCCCACTCAATCCAGGGGTACTTGCTGTGGTTGAAGCCGGCGAGTGCAGCAGCGATGACCTCGAGGGACTTAGCCTTCTCGCGGACAGCGACAATCTGACCGGGCTTCACAGAGTAGGAAGGAATGTTCACCACCTTGCCATCGACCACGATGTGACGGTGGCTGACCAACTGACGAGCAGCAGCGCGGGTGGGAGCAATACCCAAGCGGAAGACGATGTTGTCGAGGCGGCACTCGAGGTTCTGGAGCAGAATCTCACCCGTGATACCATTGGTGCGGGCTGCCTTCTCAAACATATTGCGGAACTGCTTCTCAAGGACGCCGTAGGTGTACTTCGCCTTCTGCTTCTCAGCAAGCATGATTCCGTACTCAGAGGTCTTGCGACGACGGTTGTTGCCATGCTGTCCGGGAGGGAAGTTGCGCTTGGACAGAACCTTGTCGGGACCGAAGATAGCTTCGCCGAAGCGGCGAGCGATCTTAGATTTGGGGCCTGTATATCTAGCCATATTTGAGTTTTGAGTTTTAAAGTTTAAAGTTTAATGGACCTGGAATGTCCTAGGTCTGCCTAGGATTTCCTAATTGATTACACTCTACGACGCTTGGGAGGACGGCATCCGTTGTGGGGCAGCGGAGTAACGTCAACGATTTCGACGACTTCAATGCCGGCACCATGGATGGTACGGATTGCGGACTCACGACCATTGCCAGGACCCTTCACGTAGGCTTTCACCTTGCGCAGACCGAGGTCATAAGCGACCTTGGCGCAATCCTGAGCGGCCATCTGAGCGGCATAGGGAGTGTTCTTCTTAGAACCACGGAAACCCATCTTGCCTGCGCTGGACCAAGAGATCACCTGACCCTCGCTGTTGGCAAGCGAAACGATGACATTGTTGAAAGAGCTGTGCACATGGAGCTGGCCCAGCGCGTCAACCTTCACGTTTCTTTTCTTAGCTGCAACTGTTTTCTTTGCCATATTTCTTAATTTTCGATTATCTATTTACCATTACTTCGTGGCCTTCTTCTTGTTAGCAACGGTCTTCTTCTTACCCTTACGTGTGCGAGCATTATTCTTAGTGCTCTGGCCGCGCACGGGCAGACCATTACGATGACGAACACCACGATAGCAACCGATATCCATCAGGCGCTTGATGTTCATAGCGATTTCGGAGCGGAGATCACCCTCCACCTTGTAATCTGCAGCAATGACCTCACGGATCTTGGCGGCCTGGTCGTCGGTCCAGTCCTTCACCTTGATGTCCTTATCGACACCGGCTTTCTCCAGAATCTTTGCTGAGCTACTGCGACCGATGCCGAAGACATAGGTCAAAGCGATTTCGCCTCTCTTGTTCTGAGGCAAATCGACACCAACAATTCTTATTGCCATATCTTGATTTTACAATTTGACGATTTACTAATAACGTTAACCCTGACGTGTCTTGAACTTAGGGTTCTTCTTGTTGATCACATACAAACGTCCCTTGCGACGAACGATCTTGCAGTCGGGGGTACGCTTCTTCAAAGATGCTCTTGTTTTCATATTGTTGACTTTTTTACTTGAATCGGAATACGATGCGCCCTTTGGTGAGATCGTAGGGACTCATCTCTACTTTCACCTTGTCACCCGGCAGGATCTTGATGTAGTGCATGCGCATCTTGCCGGAGATGTGCGCGGTAATCTGATGGCCGTTCTCCAGCTCCACGCGGAACATGGCATTGGAGAGCGCTTCAATGATCTGACCGTCTTGCTCGATAGCGGATTGTTTTGCCATACTGTATTCTTAGAGTTTCAGAGTTCTTGATTTTCTGAGTTGATGAGTAGATGTTTCTGAGTTCCAGAGTTGATGAGTTACGCCTGTGCGGCTTCCATCTTTTCGATGTCCTCGAACGAGGAGAGGATGTCGGCCTTGCCATGATGGATGGCGATGGTGTGCTCGAAATGAGCTGCCGGCTTGCCGTCGCGGGTGCGGATGGTCCATTTGTCAGGATCCATATAGACCTCATAGGTCCCCATGGTGATCATCGGCTCGATGGCGATGCACAGCCCGTTCTTGATTTGCTTGCCCTGGCCTCGGCGGCCGTAGTTGGGCACTTGCGGGTCTTCATGCATCTCACGGCCAATACCGTGTCCCACAAATTCGCGCACGATGCCGTAGCCTTGTGCCTCGCAGTGTGTCTGCACCGCGTAGCTGATGTCTCCGATGCGGAGACCGGCCACAGCGGCCTCGATGCCTTTGTAGAGTGACTCCTTGGTAGTGCGGAGCAGTCGCTTGACCTCTTCCGACACCTCGCCCACCATGAAGGTGTAGCAGGAATCCCCATTATAGCCATTAAGGAGTGTGCCGCAATCTACAGAGATAATGTCGCCATCACGCAAGATGGTCTTCTCTGAGGGCACGCCGTGAACGACTACTTCATTGACCGATGTGCAGATGCTGCCGGGGAAAGGTCCGCCATAGGGATTGGGGAAGCCTTTGAAGGTGGGCACTGCACCGTGGTCTCTGATGAATTCATCGGCGAGATGGTTGAGCTGTGCGGTAGTGACACCGGGCTTGATAGCCTTGCCGACCTCTGCCAGCGTCTGTGCCACCAGCTGATTGGCGGCCCGCATCAGCTCTATCTCGTCCTCTGTCTTCAGATATATCATATATACTCTGAATGCTTAGTATGCACTGACACCGCCACGGCCACGGATGCGACCGGACTCGAGGAGACCGTCGTAGTGGCGCATGAGCAGATGGCTCTCAACCTGCTGCAGGGTGTCGAGGACAACACCTACGAGGATGAGCAACGATGTGCCGCCGAAGAACTGGGCAAATTCAGGCTGTACATTGAGCAGGCCTGCGAAAGCTGGCATACATGCGATGAAAGCCAGGAATAAGGAACCAGGCAACATGATGTGGGACATGACATCATCGATGTAGTCTGCCGTATCCTTACCAGGGCGCACGCCGGGGATGAAACCGTTGTTGCGCTTGATATCTTCAGCCATCTGAACGGGGTTCATGGTGATGGCGGTGTAGAGGTAGGTGAAGGTGATGATGAGCAGAGCGAACACGATGTTGTAAGCCCAACTGCGGTGATCGGAGAGTGCCATCAGGACGGCAGAGGGGTTCTGACCGTCGCTGAATGCCTGCAGCAACGTGATAGGCAGGAACATGATGGCCTGCGCGAAGATGATAGGCATCACGTTGGCAGCGAAGAGCTTCAGGGGGAGGTACTGACGGGCTCCGCCAATCTGCTGACCGCCGACGACTCGCTTGGCATACTGCACGGGCACCTTGCGGGTGGCCTGCGTCAGCATGATAGCTGCCATGACGACTAGGAACAGGATGACGAGCTCGATGAGGAACATCACCAGACCGCCACCGTTGAGGTTGTTCAGGCGGCTGACAGCCTCCTGACCGAACGCCTGGGGCAGACGTGCGATGATACCCAACATAATGATCATGGACACGCCATTGCCGATACCCTTGTCGGTAATGCGCTCACCCAGCCATAGGATGAACATACTGCCGGCAGCCAGGATAATCGTCGAGGAAATCATGAACATCGTCCATCCGCCGGGAATAGAGGGAGCCAGAGCACCGCCCGACATGTTCTTGAGGTTCACCAGATAACCGGGAGCCTGGAACAGGAGGATGAAGATGGTCAGATAACGCGTGTACTGATTGATCTTACGGCGGCCGCTCTCACCCTCGCGCTGCATCTTCTGGAAGTAAGGTACAGCGACAGCCAGCAGCTGGATGACGATGGATGCCGTGATGTAGGGCATGATACCCAATGCGAAGACAGAGGCATTGGAGAATGCACCTCCCGAGAACATATTCAGAAGGCTCATCAGGCCCTCGCTGGTCTGCTCGCGCAGGGCTACCAGCTGGTTGGGGTTGATGCCGGGAAGCACCACGAACGAGCCAAAGCGGTAGATGGCGGCAAAGCCAACGGTGATGAGGATCTTCATGCGAAGGTCCTCAATCATCCAGATGTTCTTCAGTGTTGCAAAAAACTTCTTCATGAGTCTTTAAGTCTTACAGAGTTGTTGCGGTACCGCCGGCAGCCGTGATGGCAGCTTCAGCGGACTTGGAGAAGGCATTGGCCTCGACCTCAACCTTGGCCTTGAGCTCGCCGTTGCCGAGGACCTTCACGAGCTCACCAGCCTTGGCGTAGCCAGCAGCCACGATGTCGGCGACGGTGATCTTCTCGAGACCCTTCTCAGCGAGTGCCTGAATGATGTTCAGGTTCACGGGAGCAAACTCCTTGCGGTTGATGTTCTTGAAGCCGAACTTCGGCAGACGACGCTGCAGGGGCATCTGACCGCCCTCGAAGCCAATCTTCTTCTTATAACCCGAACGTGCCTTAGCGCCCTTGTGACCGCGTGTGGAGGTGCCACCGAGGCCGGAACCGGGACCGCGGCCAATGCGCTTGCGCGTCTTGGTGCTGCCGGCAGCGGGTGTCAAATTATTCAGTTTCATAATGATGTGTCGGTTTGAAAAGTTTAAAGTTTAGAGTTGAATGTTTAAAGTCGAATGCTTAGTCCACGACCTTCACCAGATGGTGTACGGTCTGGATCTGTCCACGAACGGAAGGTGTATCCTCCAGCTCCACGACATGATTCAACTTTCTCAGCCCCATAGCGTCGAGCGTGCGCTTCTGATTCTTGGGGGCGCCGATGCGGCTCTTGATCTGCTTTACTTTGATAGTTGCCATAGTCTTGAACCTCCTTCGTTAACCTCTGAATACTTTCTCTACACTGATGCCACGGTTCTGTGCCACCTGGCGTGCGTCGCGCATCTCAGCCAGCGCTGCGATGGTAGCCTTCACCAGGTTGTGGGGGTTGGAAGAACCCTTGCTCTTGGCCAGACAGTCAGTGATACCAACACTCTCGAGCACAGCACGCATAGCGCCGCCGGCCACCACACCCGTACCGGTAGAAGCCGGCATGATGAGCACCTCGGCACCGCCGAACTTAGCGGCCTGCTCGTGGGGAACTGTACCCTTGATGACGGGAACCTGCACCAAGTTCTTCTTGGCGGCTTCCACGCCCTTGGCGATAGCGGCAGTGACCTCGCCGGCCTTACCCAGGCCGTAACCGATGATACCCTTGCCGTCGCCGACTACAACGATTGCTGCAAAAGTGAAGGTGCGGCCACCCTTGGTTACCTTGGTAACACGGTTGATGGCTACGAGGCGGTCCTTCAATTCAACATCGCTATTGATCTTTACATTCTTGATTGCCATAATGATTAGAATTTAAGTCCACCGTTACGTGCTGCATCAGCAACTTCCTTCACTCTACCGTGGTAGAGATAACCGTTACGGTCGAAAACGACTGTAGTGATACCGGCTTCGAGAGCCTTTTTCGCGATAAGTTCGCCGACCTTTGCAGCCTGCTCCTTCTTGGGGCAAGCGTCCATCCCGAGGGAGGAAGCGGCGCACAGCGTGGTGCCCGTGAGGTCGTTGATGATCTGTACGTAGATCTGTTTGTTGCTGCGGAACACCGACATGCGGGGACGCTCGGCAGTACCGGAGATCTTGTTACGAACTCTATACTTAATCTTGATTCGTCTTTCTATTTTCGTTGTCATGATTACGCGTTTTTAAAAGTTACTGATTACTTAGCACCTGCTGACTTACCAGACTTTCTGCGAATCTGTTCGCCAACGAACAGGATACCCTTGCCCTTGTAAGGCTCAGGCTTACGGAAAGAACGGATCTTGGCACAAACCTGTCCGAGGAGCTGTTTGTCACAAGACTTCAAGATGATCTGAGGATTCTGGTTACGCTCGGCCTTGGTCTCCACCTTAATCTCTTCGGGGAGCTGGATGAAGATGCTGTGGGTGTAGCCGAGTGAGAACTCCACGAGGTTGCCCTTGTTGCTCACACGATAGCCGACACCTACGAGCTCCATCTCCTTGGTATAGCCTTGGCTGACGCCTACCACCATGTTGTGGATGAGTGCGCGATAGAGACCGTGGTATGCCTGCTTCTGCTTCATGCTGATGTTGATGGGGTCGTAATCCTCATCGATGGTGAAGGTGAGCTCGGCATGGTCCTTGTCATAGTTCATTTTGATGGAAGGATTAACCTCTTGGGTTAAAACACCCTCCTTGCCTTTGACGGTGATCTTGTTGCCGTCAATGGAAATCTCAACACCTGCGGGGATGTTTATGGGCAATTTACCAATTCTTGACATGTTAATTCCTCCTTTGATTAATAAACGTAGCACAGTACTTCGCCGCCAATCTTACGCTCGGCTGCTTCCTTGTTCGTCATCACGCCCTGGGATGTGGAGATGATGGCCACACCGAGTCCGTTGATGACACGGGGCATATCCTTGTAACCAGTGTACTTACGCATACCGGGGCGGGACACGCGGATGAGTTTCTTGATAGCGTTAACCTTGTTAACGGCATCGTACTTCAGAGCCACCTTGATGGTGCCCTGAGGACCATCCTCAACGAACTTGTAGTTGAGGATGTATCCCTTCTCGAAGAGGATCTTGGTGATCTCCTTCTTCAGATTCGACGCGGGGATTTCCACAATCCTGTGCTTAGCCATGATGGCGTTGCGCAGTCGCGTCAGATAGTCTGCAATAGGATCTGTCATTTTGTTAAATGTTTTAATTAATCGGCCCTGTGCCGACAATATTAAAAAATAGTGTTGTTTACCAGCTTGCCTTCTTTACGCCGGGGATGAGTCCCTGAGAAGCCATCTCGCGGAACTGGATACGGGAGAGTCCGAACTGACGGATGTAGCCTTTGGGACGACCCGTAATCTTGCAGCGGTTGTGCAGGCGGATGGGGTTGGCGTTGCGGGGGATGCTCTGGAGCTTCTGTGCAGCCTCGAAAGCCTCCACGGGGTCACCCGTGTTGACGATCTTCTTCAGTGCAGCACGCTTGGCGGCATACTTGGCAACGAGCTTGGCGCGCTTGACCTCGCGGGCCTTCATTGATTCTTTTGCCATATCTCTTTAGTCTTTAGCGTTTTTGAAGGGAAGGCCGAACTCCTTGAGGAGAGCGAAGCCCTCTTCATCGGTCTGAGCTGTGGTCACGAAAGTGATGTTCATACCCACGATGCGGTCGATGGCATCGATGTTGATCTCGGGGAAGATGATCTGCTCCTGGATGCCGAGGGTGTAGTTGCCGCGGCCGTCGAGCTTGCTCTCGATACCCTTGAAGTCACGGATACGGGGCAGGGCGACCTTGACGAGTTTCTCGAGGAACTCGTACATGCGCTCGCGACGCAGGGTTACCATGACGCCGATGGGCATCTTCTTACGGAGCTTGAAGTTGGCCACGTCCTTCTTGGAGACGGTAGCAACGGCCTTCTGACCGGTGATAGCGGTGAGCTCGTTGACAGCCACTTCGATGATCTTCTTGTCGGCGGTAGCGATGCCGAGGCCCTGATTGATGACGATCTTCTTCAGGACGGGGATCTGCATAGCAGAGGTGTAGCCGAACTTCTCTTTCAATGCAGGAGCGATACGCTCGGTATATTCCTGCTTCAGTCTTGCTGTATTTGCCATTACTTAATCTCCTCTCCTGATTTTTTTGCATAACGGACAAGCTTGCCCTCTGCGTTCAACTTACGACCAATGCGGGTTGCCTTACCGGACTTGGGGTCCACCACATTCAGGTTGGAGATGTGGATGGGGGCTTCCTGCTTCACGATGCCACCCTGAGGGTTCTTGGCGCTGGGCTTCTGGCTCTTGGAGACCATGTTCTGGCCTTCCACGATAGCCTTCTGCTCCTTGACGAACACCTTCAGGACGGTGCCTGTCTGTCCTTTGCTGTTGCCAGCGAGGATCTGCACGGTGTCGCCTTTCTTGATATGTAACTTTGCCATTACTGTAAATGAATCTTTAGATGATTAAAGTACCTCGGGTGCGAGTGACACTACCTTCATATTAGCAGCGCGCAGCTCACGGGCCACAGGGCCGAAGATGCGGCTACCGCGAAGTTCACCAGCATTGTTCAACAGTACGCAAGCGTTGTCGTCGAAGCGGATGTAGGAGCCATCAGCACGACGGACTTCCTTACTTGTGCGGACGATCAAAGCTTTCGACACAGCACCCTTTTTAATATCACTGGAGGGGATGACGCTCTTCACAGAGACGACGATGATGTCCCCCACGGTTGCATAGCGGCGACGTGTACCACCCAGTACGCGAATGCAGAGGGCTTCCTTAGCACCGCTGTTGTCTGCAACGACTAATCTAGATTCTGCCTGTATCATAATTACTTAGCTCTTTCTACGATTTCTACTACTCTCCATCTCTTGGTTTTGCTCAAGGGACGAGTTTCCATGATGAGAACGGTGTCGCCCTTGTGGCAATCGTTCTTCTCGTCGTGAGCATGGTACTTCTTCGTCTTCTGGACGAACTTACCATAGATTGGGTGTTTCTCCTTGAATTTGGCAGCCACTACAATGGTCTTATCCATCTTGTCGCTGACGACCACACCGGTTCTTGTCTTTCTTAAGTTTCTAACTTCCATGTCTAAGACCATTATTAATTAGCATTCTTTTTCTCCGTGAGGATAGTCATCATGCGGGCGATGTCACGACGTGCCTTCTTGATCTCGGAAGGGTTCTCCAGGGGAGAGACGGCGTGGTTGAGCAGCATCTGATTGTACTGTGCCTTTGCCGTTTCAATTTTCTCGGCGAGCTCCTCGATGGTGAGGGCTCTTACTTCTGCAGTCTTCATAATCAAGCGTTTTTGTCGTAATCTCTTCTAACGATGAACTTAGTTGTCACGGGAAGCTTCTGTGCGGCGAGGCGCAGGGCTTCTTTTGCAGTCTCATAGGGTACACCTTCTACCTCGAAGATGATACGTCCGGGAGTGATGGGGAACACGTAGCCTACGGGGTCACCCTTACCTTTACCCATACGCACATCGGCAGGCTTCTTGGTGATGGGTTTGTCCGGGAAGATGCGGATCCACACCTGACCTTCACGCTGCATGTAGCGGGTCACGGCCACACGGGCTGCCTCAATCTGGCGAGCGGTGATCCAGTGTGTATCCAGGCTCTTAATACCGAACGATCCGAAAGCAAGCTGGTTGCCGCGCTGGGCGTTGCCCTTGCAACGACCTTTTTGCGGTCTTCTATATTTAGTTCTTTTCGGCTGTAACATAATTACGTTCTTTCAGTTGGTTTAACGATTGTTGTTGCGCGGACGACGGGGACCACGACGACCACCGCGGTCGTTGCCGCCGAAGCGGCCGGTCTCCTTCTGCTGAGCGAAGTTAGGAGCCAGGTCCTTCTTGCCATAGACCTCGCCGCGGCAGATCCACACCTTGATGCCGAGCAGACCCACCTTGGTGAGCGCCTCTGTCTGGCAGTAGTCGATGTCTGCGCGGAAGGTGTGCAGGGGTGTACGGCCCTCCTTGAACATCTCGGAGCGTGCGATTTCAGCGCCGTTGAGGCGGCCGGAGATGAGCACCTTGATGCCCTCGGCACCGGCACGCATGGTGTTGCCGATGGCCATCTTGATGGCGCGACGGTAGGCGATCTTGCCTTCCACCTGCTTGGCGATGTTGGCACCTACGATGTTGGCATCGAGGTCGGGCTTCTTCACTTCGAAGATGTTGAGCTGGATGTCCTTGTCCGTGATCTTCTTGAGCTCCTTCTTCAGAGCGTCAACTTTCTCACCACCTTTGCCAATGATAATACCAGGACGCGACGTGCAGATCGTGATGGTCACGAGCTTCAGTGTGCGTTCAATGACAATGCGGGAGATGCTGGCATCACCCAGGCGAACCATGAGGTACTTGCGGATTTTGCTGTCCTCGAGGATGGAATCGCCGAAGTTCTTGCCACCATACCAATTGGAATCCCAACCGCGGACGATGCCGAGACGGTTGCTGATAGGATTAACTTTCTGTCCCATACTGTTACTGATTAATCATTAGTTTTAGTGTCAACGAACAATGTGACGTGGTTGCTACGCTTGCGGATGCGGTAGCCACGGCCCTGAGGGGCGGGACGCATGCGCTTGAGTGTAGCGCCCTCATCAACGAATACTCTCGTAACGAACAGCTCGCCATCCTCGGCTTTGCGATCGTTCTTCTGTTCCCAGTTGGCGATGGCCGAGCGCAGGAGCTTCTCCACGTCGGCAGCTGCGGCCTTCTTGTTGAAGTGCAGGGTAGCCAAAGCGCGGTTGACCTCCATGCCGCGGATCAAATCCACCACATAACGCATCTTCCGGGGTGAGGAGGGTACGCTCTTGGCCTTGGCAAAATACTGGGTCTTCTGTGCAGCCTTTCTTGCTTCAGCTGCAAGTCTTTTTCTTTTTCCCATTATATGATTACTCTATATTATTCGTGAATTGAATCCGAGGTCCTGCTTACTTCTTCTTCTGACCGGCATGGCCGCCGAACTTGCGGGTGGGAGCGAACTCACCGAGCTTGTGGCCTACCATGTTTTCAGTGACATACACAGGAATGAACTTGTTTCCGTTGTGAACGGCAATCGTGTGGCCGACGAAGTCGGGGCTGATCATTGAAGCGCGAGCCCAAGTCTTCACGACGTTCTTCTTGCCGCTCTCGTTCATGGCGAGAACCTTTTTCTCAAGGCTTACTGCGATGTATGGACCTTTCTTAAGTGAACGACTCATAATATTCTTTCGAGTTTAACTGTGATTACTTCTTGTTGGCTCTTTCAATGATATACTTGCTGGACTGCTTCTTCGGAGCGCGCGTCTTGAGACCCTTAGCATAGAGGCCCTTGCGCGAACGAGGATGTCCACCGCTCTGGCGACCTTCACCACCGCCCATCGGGTGATCGTGCGGGTTCATGACAACACCACGGTTGTGGGGGCGCTGTCCGAGCCAGCGGCTGCGGCCTGCCTTACCGGATGATTCGAGTGCGTGATCGCTGTTGCCTACGCTGCCGATGGTGGCCTTGCAGGCGCTCAGGATCTTACGGGTCTCGCCGGAGGGCAACTTGATGACGCAGTAGCGGTCCTCGCGGGAGGTCAGCTGTGCGAAGTTACCGGCGGAGCGCACGAGGAGTGCACCCTGTCCCGGGCGAAGCTCGATATTGTGAATCACAGTACCCACGGGGATGTTCTGCAGGGGGAGTGCGTTGCCAACCTCGGGAGCAGCCTCTGCGCCAGACATCACTGTCTGACCGACCTTGAGGCCATTGGGAGCAATGATATAACGTTTTTCGCCGTCAGCGTAGAAGAGGAGGGCGATGCGGGCCGAGCGGTTCGGATCGTACTCAATGGTCTTTACGACTGCGGGAACACCATCTTTCTCTCGCTTGAAGTCGATGAAGCGGAACTTGCGCTTGTGACCGCCGCCCATGTAGCGGACAGTCATCTTGCCGGTGTTGTTGCGGCCACCGGTGCTACGCTTACCGTAGGTGAGAGACTTCTCAGGTACAGATGCAGTAATCTCTTCGAATGTACCTATAATCTTGTGTCTTTGGCCCGGTGTTGTGGGCTTTAATTTACGTACTGCCATCTCTTTGTTTAAATGTTACTGTAGAAATCGATTGTCTCGCCCTCCTTGAGAGTGACGATAGCCTTCTTGAAGGCGTTAGTGCGGCCCTTGATGAGACCGGCCTTGGTGTAGCGGCTCTTGTTCTTGCCGGCATAGCGTGCGGTGCTGATGCCTACGACGGTGACGTTGTACAGAGCCTCAACCTCGTTCTTGATCTCGACCTTGTTGGCCTCAGGACGGACAATGAAGCCGAACTTGTTCTGCTTCTCCGTGATGTTGGTCATCTTCTCAGTGACCAGGGGTTTGATGATATATCCCATAGTTGTCTTACCTGTTACTTGTTAAGGTTTTCGCCGACAACGCCGAGGGCGCCTTCAGTGAGCACAAGCACGTCTGCATCGAGCACCTTGTAGGTGTTCAGTGCAGAAGCTGCCATCACATTGACACGCTCGAGGTTTCGAGCCGACAAATATACGGCTTTATCTGCACCTGGCAAAACGAAGAGGGCCTTCTTGCCGTCAACTTTAAGATTATTTATGACTTCGATGAAGTTTTTAGTCTTTGGAGCCTCGAAAGTGAAGTCTTCGACGACCACGATAGCGTTCTCCTGAGCCTTGTAGGCGAGGGCGCTCTTGCGGGCCAGACGACGCAGCTTCTTGTTGAGCTTGAAGCTGTAGTCGCGGGGCTGAGGACCGAACACGCGGCCACCGCCTACGAGCACGGGTGAGTTGATGTCACCGCGACGTGCGCCGCCGCCGCCCTTCTGGCGACCGAGCTTGCGGGTGGAACCGCTCACCTCGGAGCGCTCCTTGGCCTTGGCTGTGCCCTGACGCTGGTTAGCGAGGAAGAGCTTGACATCGAGGTAAATAGCGTGGTCATTGGGCTCAATGCCATAGATGGCATCGTCGAGAACCACCTTGCGGCCAGTCTCCTGGCCCTTGATATTCAATACACTGACTTCCATCTTACTTAATTACGCTAACGATTGAACCTTTGAAACCCGGGATGCTGCCCTTGATGAGGAGCAGGTTGTGCTCGGGAATCACCTTTAACACTTGCAGGTTGTGCGTAGTCACACGCTCAGCACCCATCTGGCCACCCATGCGAAGGCCCTTGAAGACCTTAGCGGGGTATGAGCAGGCGCCGATAGAACCGGGCTTGCGCAGACGGTCGTCCTGACCGTGTGTGCTCTGGCCTACGCCGCCGAAGCCGTGACGCTTCACGACGCCCTGGAAGCCTTTACCCTTGCTGGTGCCGATTACATCTACGTAGGTGGCATCAGCGAAGAGATCCACGGTGATCGTGTCACCGAGGTTGACATCTTCGAAACCTGTGAACTCGGCCAAGTGGCGCTTGGGTGTTGTACCGCTCTTGGCGAAGTGGCCGAGCATGGGCTTCGGAGTGTTCTTCTCCTTAGCCTCCTCGAAGCCGAGCTGCACGGCGGCATAGCCGTCCTTCTCAACGCTCTTCACCTGGGTAACTACGCAAGGACCTAATTCGATAACAGTGCACGGCACGTTCTTGCCGTCGGCACTGAAAACGGAAGTCATTCCGATTTTCTTTCCTAATAATCCTGGCATTTCTGTAATTTGATTTATTTGTTATTAGACTTTGATCTCTACTTCCACGCCGCTGGGCAACTCAAGCTTCATCAGCGCATCCACGGTCTGTGCGGTGCTGCTGTAGATGTCGATAAGACGCTTGTAGCTGCTGAGCTGGAACTGCTCGCGAGCTTTCTTGTTGACGAACGTAGAACGGTTCACGGTGAAGATACGCTTGTGCGTGGGGAGGGGGATAGGACCGCTCACGATGGCACCCGTAGCCTTCACTGTCTTCACGATCTTCTCGGCGGACTTGTCCACCAGGTTGTGGTCGTAGGACTTCAGTTTGATTCTGATCTTCTGACTCATGATTTGATTTGACAATTTAATGATTTACAATTTTTGATTTTTATTGTTGAGAGCCGGCGGCCAAAGAGTCATATGCTTGGCCGCCGCTCTTGCTGATTAGACGAGATCCACACGGCCCTTGATCTCCTCGAGCACTGCCTTGGCGATGCTGCTGGAGACGGGAGCGTGGTGGTCGTAGGTCATGCTGCTGGTGGCGCGGCCGCTGGTGATGGTACGCAGTGCCGTCACATAGCCGAACATCTCGCCCAGAGGCACCATGGCCTTCACGATGCGGGCACCGCTGCGGCTGGTGTCCATACCCTCGACCTGTCCGCGACGCTTGTTCAGGTCGCCGATGACGTCGCCCATGTTCTCCTCGGGTGTCACCACCTCGAGCTTCATGATGGGCTCCATCAGCACGGGCTTGGCCTGTGCGCAGGCGTTCTTGTAGGCCTGGATAGCGCAGATCTCGAAGGAGAGCTGGTCGGAGTCCACGGGGTGGAAGCTGCCGTCCACGAGTTCCACCTTCAGGCTGTCCATGGGGAAGCCGCCGAGGATACCATTCTTCATGGCGCTCTCGAAGCCCTTCTGCACAGCGGGGATGAACTCCTTGGGGATGTTACCGCCGGTGACGCTGTTGATGAACTGCAGGCCTGTGCCTTCGAAGTCGTCGTCGATAGGACCTACGTTGACAATGATGTCAGCGAACTTACCGCGACCACCGGACTGCTTCTTATAGACCTCGCGGAGGTTCACGGTCTTCGTGATGGCCTCCTTGTAGTTCACCTGGGGCTTACCCTGGTTGCACTCTACCTTGAACTCGCGCTTCAGACGGTCGATGATGATGTCCAAGTGGAGCTCGCCCATACCGCTGATGACGGTCTGGCCGCTCTGCTCGTCGGTGCGGACGGTGAAGGTGGGATCCTCCTCTGCCAGCTTGGCGAGGCCGTTGCTGAGCTTGTCGAGGTCCTTCTGCGTCTTGGGCTCCACGGCGATACCGATGACGGGGTCGGGGAAGTCCATGCTCTCCAACACGATGGGTGCATCCTCGTCGCAGAGGGTGTCACCTGTGCGGATATCCTTGAAACCGACACCTGCGCCGATATCGCCGGCACCGATGACCTCAACAGGATTCTGATGGTTGGAGTGCATCTGGAACAGACGGCTCACGCGCTCTTTCTTGCCGGAACGGGTGTTGTAGATATAGCTGCCAGCCTCCACCTTACCGCTATAGACGCGGATGAAGGTCAGGCGGCCCACATACGGGTCGGTAGCGATCTTGAAGGCCAGGGCGCTGGTCTTCTCGTCCTCGCTGGGCTTGCGGTCTTCCTCGTCGCCCGTCTCGGGGTTCGTACCCACGACGTTGGGCGTGTCCAGCGGGCTGGGCAGGAAGGCGCAGACGTAGTCGAGCAGCGTCTGCACGCCCTTGTTCTTGAAGCTGGAACCGCAGAGCATGGGAGTGATCTCCATGCTGACGGTGGCAGCGCGCAGGGCGGTGAGGATTTCCTCCTCGGTGATGCTGCTGGGATCGTCGAAGAACTTCTCCATGAGGGCCTCGTCGTACTCAGCCACCGTCTCCAGCATCTTGTCGCGCCACTCCTGAGCCTCGTCCACGAGGTCAGCGGGAATCTCCTCGACGCTGTACTCGGCGCCCATCGTCTCGTCGTGCCACAGGATGGCCTTCATCTTCACGAGATCCACGACACCCTTGAAGTTCTCCTCAGCACCGATGGGGATGACCACGGGCACAGCCTTAGCACCTAGGACATCCTTCATCTGGCGCACGACCTCGAAGAAGTCGGCACCGCTACGGTCCATCTTGTTCACGTAGCCGATGCGGGGAACGTTATACTTGTCAGCCTGACGCCACACCGTCTCGGACTGGGGCTCCACACCACCTACAGCACAGTAGGCAGCGACAGCGCCGTCCAATACGCGCAGAGAACGCTCCACCTCAGCGGTGAAATCCACGTGTCCCGGAGTGTCAATTAGGTTGATCTTATACTTGTTGCCGTTCCAGTTCCAGAACGTCGTCGTGGCAGCAGAGGTGATGGTGATACCGCGCTCCTGCTCCTGGGCCATCCAGTCCATGGTGGCAGCGCCGTCGTGCACCTCGCCAATCTTGTGGGTCAGACCCGTGTAGAAGAGGATACGCTCAGACGTAGTGGTCTTACCGGCATCGATGTGGGCCATGATACCGATGTTACGGGTCAAATGCAGATCTTGTTTTGCCATTTTCTACTTGATGTTTGTGATTAGAAGCGGAAGTGTGCGAATGCACGGTTAGCCTCAGCCATGCGGTGCATGTCCTCCTTACGCTTGAAGGCACCGCCCTGCTCGTTGTAGGCATCCATGATCTCAGCAGCGAGCTTGTCGGCCATCGTCTTGCCGCCGCGCTTGCGGGCATACAGGATGAGGTTCTTCATCGAGACGCTCTCCTTACGGCTGGGACGGATCTCAGTAGGCACCTGGAAGGTAGCACCACCGATACGGCGGCTCTTCACCTCCACCTGAGGGGTCACCTTCTGAAGAGCCTCCTTCCAGATCTCCAGGGAGGACTTCTCTTCGTTCTGCATCTTGTTCTTTACGATTTCGAGAGCATCATAGAAGATACGATACGAGATGCTCTTCTTGCCGTCATACATCAAGTGGTTGACGAACTTTGACACCTTCACATCACCATACACGGGATCGGGAAGGACCAGTCTTTTCTTTGGTTTTGCTTTACGCATTGTTTTGTGATTTTTACTTGTTTGGGCTGTATTCGTTTGTTTTCTTCAACGCGCCATCGCCTCGTCGCGAGTGCCCGGCACATTTACTCAACCGCGTTTATACTAGCACAAAACGGATTAATTACTTCTTAGCAGCCTTCGGACGCTTGGCACCGTACTTGGAGCGACGCTGAGTGCGGTTGGCAACACCGGCCGTATCGAGCGTGCCGCGAACAATGTGATAACGTACACCGGGGAGATCCTTCACACGACCGCCGCGCACCAGCACGATGCTGTGCTCCTGCAGGTTGTGACCCTCGCCGGGGATGTAGCTGTTGACTTCCTTTGTGTTGGTAAGGCGCACACGCGCAACCTTACGCATGGCGGAGTTAGGCTTCTTAGGTGTTGTGGTATAGACGCGAACGCAGACACCGCGACGCTGGGGGCAGCTGTCCAAAGCGGGGCTCTTGCTCTTGTCCACAAGCACCGTGCGACCTTTCCGCACGAGTTGTTGAATTGTAGGCATGTTGTTTTGTTTTTAATTTATTATTATTGTGTAATTATCAAGTAGTTTGGCGTGCCGAAGCACAGTCGATTTCGTGCCGAGGCACAAGTCAAAAGGGCATAATATGCCCATTTCGGGCTGCAAAGGTAGGCAAAATCCCCCATATGACAATGCCCTCACCCCCGGAAAATGCCCAAAACACCCTCATTTTACCCCAAAACACTCAACTTTTAAGAAAATTTAACAAAAGGAAGAGCTTTTAGGAGAGTAAAAGAGTGAGCGTACAGATGTCATCCTGCAAGCTTGCTGGCTTAACTCCCAGCATGAAGAGCTTAACTTCCCCTTTAACTCCCCCTTTTAACTCTCTCTTATACAATATTAATGTACGCGCGCGTGGTACACTATTTCCAGAGGCGGACGCCGAAGGTGGCGCGGGCACGCCATTTGTTCTGGTTGACGACCATGACGTTGTCGTCGTAGATGGAGTTGCTCATGGTGAAGGTGGTGGCGACGAAGTAACGGGGAGAGAAGTTCCAGACGATGGCAAGGCGCTCGTTGAAGATCATGTTGAAGCGGATGTGCTTGGCGTGGATCTCGATGTCGTCGTAGGAGATCTTATTGTAGTTATAGACGACGAACGTGGGGGTCATGGAGGCGTGGAGGAGCCACTGGCGCCGCTTGCCCACGACGAGGTTGTAGGCGTAGCCGCCGCCGAGGCCGAGGTTGCCGATGCGGACGTCGAAGACGGGAAACTCGGGGCGCCGCTCCTTGAGCTCGTCGCGCGCCTCTATATGGCCGTACTGTATGCTGAGCCCGAGGAGGAAGGAGCCTGCGGAGCGGCGCTGTATCCAGCTCTGCGAGAAGGCTGCGGGGTAGGAGAAGCGGCGGTGGTTGAAGACGTAGTAGGCGGCCAGGTTGCCCATCTTCAGGTTGACATCGTTCTCCTGGAGCGTGTACTCGTTGTCGCCGATGGTGAGGTCGCCGGAGAGTGACGTGGAGCGGTGGTAGCTGCCGTCGAGACTGAAGCGGCGACTGTAATAGACGAGGTTGAACTCGTAGTCGGTGTATTTGCCGGCCATCTTGGCGGGGTTGATGGCGAAGGAGGCGCCGAGGCCGCGGTAGGAGGCGCCGATGCTGATGGTGTTCTTGAAGCGGGTGTGGAGGTGTGCGGTGGTGCTGAGGCCGTTGAGGTAGCTCATGTCGCCCTCGAGGTTGTCGATGGTGCCCTTGACGTTGAAGTCGTCGCCGGAGAGGTTGACGCGCAGCTTGGCGGTGATCATGCCGATGGGGCGCTTGACGTAGTTGGTGTCGTAGCCAGTCTTGTTGTAGAAGCGGTGTGCGAGAACACTATCCACGCTGTCGGCTACGAGCTTGATTTTTTCCTTGTGCTTCTGCACACGGGTCTTGAGCCTTGTCTTACGTTCCTGCGCGGTGACTCTGTTGAGGGAGCCGCCGCACAGGAGCGCAAGGAGTATGGTCAGCAGGATGTGGCGCATCGCTGCTTACTCTCCACCGCCGCCGAGGGCGATGTAGAGGGCGATGACGGCTTGGGCACCATCGTACATGTTCATGGCTTCGTTGAGTTGTGCGTTGAGCAGCGACTCTTGAGCGGTGAGCACTTCGAGATAGCTGGCCTTGCCGTTGTCCATCAGCTCGTGGGTGCCCTTGTAGGCCTCGTGGAGCACGGCGACCTGTCTCTGGTAGAAGTGGTGCTTCTCGGTGGCCGCATGGCAGTCGGCGAGGGCCTCGTTGACCTGGTTGCCGGCTTCGATAACGGTCTGTACATACTGGTTGCGCATGTCCTGTTCGCTGAGCTTGGCAATCTTCAGGTTGGCCTTTAGCTTGCCGCGCTGGAAGATGGGCTGTGTGAGCTGACCGACGAGGTTGAGGAGCAGGCCTCCCGGGTCCATGACGGCGCCGCCACCGGAGTTGGTCCATCCAAGCAGCCCGGAGAGCGACAGCGAGGGGAAGAAGGCCGAACGGGCGTTCTGGGTGCCGTAGTAGGCTTCTGCTATCATCTGGTCGGCCAAGCGGATGTCAGGTCGGCGCAGCAGCATCTCGGCGGGGTAGTGGCCGGGCACGTTGCCCACCTCGGGGGCGATGAGGGCGTGGGTGCCCCATGTGGTGCGTGCGATGTGCTGCGGGGGTATGGCCAGCAGCTCGCAGAGGGCGTTCTCGGTGGAGTGTATGCTGCGGCGCGTGTCCACGATCTGTGTCTTCACGCTGAGCCACGAGGCTTCCTGCTGGTTGACGGCGGTGGAGTAGGTCTGGCCGTTCTCCCACAGCGCCCGCTGTGTCTCCAGCGAGGCATTCCAGAGGCTGTCGGTGAGGGTGAGGATTTCCAGCTCGCGGTCGAGGACCTGCAGCAGGCAGTAGTACTGCGCCACGCTACTGACGAGGTTGGAGCGCACGGCATCTTCCATGTATTGTGCCTGCAGCATCACGGCCTTGGCGGCGCGCTTGCGGCTGGTGATGCCGCCGAAGAGCTCCACATCCCAGTTCATCTGCAGCGGCAGGTTGTAGGACTTCGCGACGGGGCTGCGGTCGAAGCTCGACAGGGTGCCCTGCGGCGCGATGCTGAAGGAGGGCAGGTAGGCCAGGCGTGCTGCCTTCAGTGAGGCCTCGCTCTGCTCCACGGCGATGCGCGCGGAGGCCAGGTCGGTGTTGTTGGCCAGCGCCTGCTCGATGAGCTTTTGCAGCAGCGGGTCAACGAAGAACTGGCGCCACGACAGCGGCTTCGGCGCCGACTCCGCGTTGACGGCGTCGCCCGTGAGGCTCACGGCCGCCGTGCCGGTGCCCATGACATTGGCGGGGATGTCCGCCTTCGGCTCATATTTCTTGTAGAGGCCGCAGCTCGTAAGCAGGAGGCTTACGGCTGCAGCGATGAATATATTCTTGAATTTCATAATCATTCGATATTTCAGGATTTCGATATAACGTTGTTACGTTATGCCGTGGCAACTTCAGAATTGGTCTT